>ERZ1034946.84-NODE-84-length-85191-cov-50.478258_pt1 | contig 85191 bp, 67 predicted proteins | sample MGYA00520591_ERZ1034946 | MGnify/ENA primary metagenome ERZ1034946 (study PRJEB33766, sample SAMN09781753) | gut metagenome | biome: gut microbiome | host: Homo sapiens | place: Madagascar | study: EMG produced TPA metagenomics assembly of the PRJNA485056 data set...
TTACAGAATTCCTCCTCCACAAATACCGGTTTTCTTAATTCGACAAACCGGTATTTATCTGTTCGTTTCAATCCAGTATCTTTTCATAACGCATCCATCGACTTCAATATTTTTCTCGAAAACACCACCATTAGAAATGATTGTTCTTTCACTTGCTATATTTCTTTCATCACAGGTCATTAACATCTTTTGTATTCCTTTTTCTTTTGCATTTTGAATGTTCAACCTAAGCATTTCTTTTGCATACCCATTACCACGCTCGGATGGTCTGACTGAATACCCTGAGTGGCCTCCCCAGGTTCCTAAAATCGGATGATTAATATGATGACGTAAATCAATTACTCCTACAAGTTTTTTATCTTGTTCTCTTATCGCAAAATACGTTGTTGAAGGCACCTTTGTTCCTGCTTGCTCACATGTCTCCACACTTTTTCTAAGGTTACATATATTAATCCATTCCTCTGATGTAGATGTATTTCTTAGTCCCATACATCCTGCAAACTGATCTTCGTTATCTGCATCATACAAAATAATTTCCTGCTTAAATTCTTCTAACTCGTCACTAAATTGCGTAGTTGCTTCTACTAAGTAAATCATAGCTTTCTCCATAAACAATTAAATCATCAATGTAATAAACATAATTTACACCTCGTCAAATACCGATTTCACGCTTTCTTTCACCCAATATTTTTGTATCTGAGGTATTCGGTCACAAACTTCGGGGATAGGCACCTGTGCTGCAAGGGGAAATAACCCCTTAACTTTGTTAAGAGATTTATGCCGTATCCGGTGTATTATCTTTTTTCAATTTCTTTCAAATATATTTTGATTATATCATGAAGCAAAGCTTCATGATCGTTATCTACACTCGCTTCGCTCGGCAGTCTTTATTATATCATGTGCAAAACCAGCACATGATCAACATTCATCGCTCGCCAATCATGCAAGCACGTTGGCTCTCCTGTACTCATTATATCAAGATTTCGCTAGGTTGAATACCTGCTCCTTTAATCTTTACTCAGAAACCGGTCCCACTCTTCGACATCTGCGCTTCCGCTTACTTTGATCATAAAAGTATGGTCTTCCGTATCGATGGATACCGTATAGACACCTTTCTCCTGCTCGATGGAATAGATTTCACATCCTTCCAGTTCCTTTAATTTTGCTGCCCGATCTTCTGCCGCGATCAGTATATCCTCTTTCTTTTCTTTCAGATTACCGTCTGCGTCATAAACTTTATAGCCTTCCTCGACAAATGCCGTTATCTCCGGCTCACGGATTTTCAGTTTCAGTTCATTTGCACGCATTTCGCGGATATCACGATTGCATGAATTTTGTGGTAAAATCGTCACATTGTCCAATATCATTTCAAAGATCCCATTGACTGCGCAGGTTTCTGCAATGTATGCGCCCTCAAATCTGAAGTTTTGTAATTCATTGTCAGTATGGTATTTCATTTGTTTTCTCCTGTCATTGATATCTTATTTGTAAATTGAATTATTTCTTTTACTGTTCGTGATTGTCCTGCTCCTGCAACTTTCTCACTTCGTCTAACGGAAGTCCTGAAATTACTGCAATCTTTTCAGGTGTGAATTCCTGTAAAGCAAGCATACGCTTTGCGGTTTCAAAAGCAGCCTGATTTTTGCCTTCTGCCAGTCCAACTTCATGTCCAGCTTCAAACTCCGCCTTTCTCAATTTCTTCTCTTCCAATTCTTTATCATACTCAAAAATGCTCATATTAATAACCTCACTCCGGTTTCGGATAAGGAATTCTGTCAGGATTCCTTCCCGGATACATTCGTTTACAGCACGTTCCACTGCCTGGTTCAATTGCATGTATGCCGCATAGTGACGTACTTTGGCAACATACTGTGCATATTCTTTTAACATACTGCAATGCTGCATCAACTCTGCATTGTGTCCTTCATTGACATTGAAAACCGTAACAACCAATTCAAGTTTTGGCTCGCCTGACAAATGCTCAAATGCCGAGGAAAGCCGAAGTTCTGTGCAATCAGCAATTCCCGTCGAACCATTATAAAATTCAATAAAATTGGGGGCAGGAATTTTCTGTAAGGTGGAAGAGAACAGTGATTTCAAATGCCAGATCATTTTTCATACCCATATATATGGCATTCTCTAATGTAACAATTTCCAACTCTTCCGGATTTCTATAATCCGTCTGATTCACTGCGTTATAAAGCGATAACAGATTTTTCCTGTCAGAAAACAGCATCCGAAAGACAGTGTCTTTATAATTTCGGTTTGCCTTTGGTTCTTTGACTGTAAAACTCCTTTTTGTCCTGTTCCGGTTTCTTTTGCATTTTGCCATAAATCGTTTCCTCCTGATTTTGGTGGGACAGTTCATAATAAACACTGTCCTAACAGGAGAGTAACAGATACTATCTCTAAATTCGTTCGTCTCCTGCTTTTCAATTGTTGATGGGTAACAAAAAGCATAGATACGAATGAAACACACAGATTATTTGGGAAACTAATCTGTAGTTCTTAGAATATAGATGACAAAATTGTCATGAAGATTTTGTAAAATATGCTTTGTTTGATTATAGCACAAAAGCAGAAGCAGAAGCAAGAAAATACTTCTACCTTCTGTACCAACTGAGATTGTATAGACGCTATTCTCACAGTCTATAGAATAAATTTCACAGCACAGGTCGTAGGATCTACCTCTACGACCGCCTGTGTTAATTTAATTCGAGCATTCTGTCAATACAGCGTTTTGCTCCCTTACTTACTTCCTCAGGTAAAATAATTTCTTCACCTGCAAGGCCTTTCAGACAATTATATACATCTACTAAAGTTGTAAGTTTCATATTGTGGCATACACAATCCTTGGAAAGTGGATAAAACAGCTTATCCGGACACTCATACTGTAAATGGGAAACTATGCTGTTTTCTGTTCCAATGATAAATTCCTTATCTGTACTCTTCTTCGCATAGGACATAATTCCAGTTGTGCTTCCTATGTAGTCTGCATTCTTGGTTACTGCAGCGGCACATTCCGGATGGACAAGGAGCTTCGCATTTGGATGTGCTTTCTTTGCTTTTGCCACATCTGCTTTGCCCATTCTAAGATGAGTTGGGCAACCACCCTTGATAAATTTAAAAGTTTTCTCAGGAATCTGTTCTGCTACCCATGCTCCGAGGTTACAGTCCGGAATAAAAAGAATCTTGTCGTTCTCCAGCTTCTTAACAATAGATACTGCTGATGCAGATGTAACACATACGTCACACAATGTCTTCAATTCAGAAGTTGTATTAATATAAGCTACTACTGTATAATCCGGATACTGTTTTTTTAATTCTTTCAATTCTTCCACAGAAAGCTGTTCTGCCATAGGACATCCTGCTTCACCGCTGGAAAGAAGTACTTTCTTGTCTGGTGAGAGAACCTTCACGGTTTCTGCCATAAAACGGACTCCGCACATAAGGATCGTCTGTTCCTGTGTTTTGGCAGCCTGCTGGCTCAATGCAAAGGAATCTCCCATATAATCCGCAACTTCTAATATCTCATGGTTTTGATAGGCATGTGCCAGAATACATACTTCTTTTTCTTTTTTTAATCTAAGGATCTCGTCCTGAATTTCTCTTGTCGTCATCTTTCCCTCTTTTATCACAGAAAGGCTTTCTTCTTCCGGTATTCGTTCTGTCTTAATATGATCTCATTTTTAATTTGTTTTCCAAACGACAGTATCAATACCGGATCTCACTGCCTTTTGCTCACTTTAGTAAAAGTATACGATTTGAAATATACACTGTCAACACAAAAATTTACAGGTGTCTTGTCAGTTGTAAAATTAAGTGTTATACTTGGAGCAATCTGTAAAAAAACACTATTTTATTAACATAAAAGAATAGGAAAAGAATATGAAAACAGATATACTTATAGTTGGAAGTGGCTGTTCCGGATTATATGCAGTCTTAAATCTTCCTGATGAATTAGATATTATGCTGATCACGAAGTCTGATTTTGAAAGCAGTGATTCCTTTTTGGCTCAGGGAGGCATGTGTACGTTAAAAGATCCGTCTGATTATGACAGCTTTTTTGAGGACACATTAAAAGCCGGACATTATGAGAATGACCAGAAGTCTGTCGAGATCATGATCAAGTCTTCCCCTGATGTAGTGAAAGATTTGATAAAATACGGTGTCTCTTTTACCCGGGACGAAAATGGTGATTTTGTCTATACAAGAGAAGGTGCACATGCTCATCACAGAATACTTTTCCATGAAGATATCACTGGAAAAGAGATCACAAGCCACCTTTTAAATGCCGCCAAAAAATTAAAGAATGTAAGAATGTATGAATATTCGACTCTCTTAGATATCCTTTGCGATGGCAGCAAGTGTTGTGGTGGAATTATCAGGTGGCCGGATGGCAGGGAAGAACAGGTTGAAGCTGACTATGTAATACTTGCAACCGGCGGTATTGGTGGAACATACAAGCATTCCACTAATTTCAAACACCTGACCGGTGACGGCGTGGAGATTGCCAGACGTCATAATATTGAACTGAAAAATCTTGATTATGTCCAGATTCATCCTACTACTCTTTACTCTGATAATAAAGAAGAAAGAAGCTTTCTTATTTCTGAATCTGTAAGAGGTGAAGGTGCCAGGCTTTATGATAAGAATATGAACCGTTTTGTAGATGAACTGCTGCCAAGAGATCTGCTTACACAGGAAATCTACAAACAGATGGAGAAAGACGGCACCGATTTTGTGTGGGAAGATTTAAGAACCATCCCGCGTGACGAATTAATAAGTCATTTTCCAAATATTATTGAACATTGCAGCCAGGCCGGTTATGATGTGTTCCATGAATGTATTCCCATCGTTCCGGCTCAGCATTATTTTATGGGCGGAATCAAGGTAAACCATAACAGTAAAACTTCTATGGATCATCTCTACGCAGTCGGTGAAACCGCATGCAATGGGGTTCATGGTAAAAACAGACTTGCAAGCAACTCCCTTTTAGAGAGTCTTGTATTTGCAAAAAGAGCAGCAAAAGAAATTGCTGGCGAAAGGAGATAATATGTACGATCAGGTAACATTAGGGTTAAATGTAGACCCATTTATATTAAGTGCTTTAAAAGAAGATATCACAAGTGAGGACGTATCCACAAACAGTGTTATGCCACATCCACAGCAGGGCGAGGTAGACTTGATCTGCAAAGAAGATGGCATTATCTGCGGTCTTCAGGTTTTTGAAAGAACTTTTACTCTGCTTGATTCCAATACAACCGTAGAATTTTTTGTAAAAGACGGTGACCATGTAAAAGCCGGTGAACTTATGGGCAAGGTTCATGGTGATATCCGTGTGCTTCTCTGCGGAGAGAGAACTGCTCTTAATTACCTTCAGAGAATGAGCGGAATCGCAACCTATACAAGCCAGGTGGCAAAGCTCCTTGAAGGAACCGGGATCAAGCTTTTAGACACAAGAAAGACTACACCGAACAACCGTATTTTTGAAAAATATGCCGTGAGAGTCGGTGGCGGAAATAACCACAGATACAACCTTTCTGATGGTGTACTTCTCAAGGATAACCATATCGGTGCCGCAGGTGGTGTAAAAGAAGCTGTCAAAATGGCTAAGGCATATGCACCTTTTGTAAGAAAAATCGAAGTTGAAGTTGAGACTTTCGAAATGGTACAGGATGCCGTGGAATCAGGTGCTGATATTATCATGTTGGACAACATGGATAATGATCTTTTAAAACAATCCATCGATTATATTGCCGGCAGAGCTGAAATCGAAATTTCCGGAAATGTTACAAAAGAAAACATTGAAAGAATTAAGAACTTTGGTGTAAACTATGTATCAAGTGGTGCTCTGACTCACTCATCTCCAATTATGGATATTTCACTCAAAAATTTACATGCAGTTTAGAAAGGACTTTGACAGATGAACGGAGAGATCAGGAGATCAAAAATAGAAAATATTTTGAAATCCAGCGCTGTGCCTGTCCCTGGAGTTACTCTGGCAAAAGACCTGGATGTAAGCAGGCAGATCATCGTTTCGGACATTGCTCTTCTTCGTGCAAATGGCCTGACGATCCTTTCCACAAACAAAGGTTATATGATTCCAAAACAATCCGTCTGCCAGCGGGTATTTAAAGTGATCCATGCAGATGATCAGGTTGGAGAAGAACTCTCTCTGATCGTTGATAATGGCGGTGTTGTCAAAGATGTTTTTGTTTACCATAAGGTTTATGGTGTTGTCCGGGCTGATATGAACATCCGCACAAGACGCGATGTCAAGAAATTTTTAGAAGGACTCTCTACCGGAAGTTCCAGCCTTCTTAAGAATGTAACCGGTGGTTATCATTACCATACGATTGAAGCTGAATCCGAAGAGATTTTAGATGATATTCAAAATGAACTCGCAGAAAAAGGTTTTCTGGCCAAGCTGCAGGATTATGAGCCTGTAGATTTCTGGGGCGAAGAAGAATCAAATACCAACGTTTAAAACAATTGCCAAACGCTGCTGTGCGATCCTTGCGGAGCGTTTTTGATGTAGTGAAAATGAAGTTTCCTATTCCAACAAAAAAGTGTCAGTCCGGCATTTCCGGAACTGACACTTTTTTGTTGGATATTTTTATCTCATAAGATTTCTTTTCTGTTGCTTGCCTATATTGTATACCACTTGATCTCATTTGCTTCCATCTCAAGGTCAAAGCTGCTTCCGTCGCCACGGTATACTGTCGTTTTCTGTGGTTCATATGTATTATTTACAACACAGTATTTTCCGTTCTTCACATACGCATGCACTTCTACGTTGAAGTTCGTGCTATACCACTGATGAAGCTCTTCTTCGCTGTGTGTGCTCCATAAAATACTGCGGTACAGGATTCTGCTGTTCTCAAAACTGTATGGAAGTCCGCTGATGTATACAGAGCGGCCTGCTCCAAATCCGTTGACAGCCATCTGTACTTCCTTCTCTCTCTGCACAAGGATCTCTGTTCCCTCGTATGCATAGATACTCTTCTTTCCTTCCCCGAAATCTACCGGTTTTGTGGTATCTGCAAGAATGAAGTGTTCCGGATGTTCATCCCAATTATACTTGTCATAGTTTAACGTAAATCCTGTTTCTTTCTCTACCCCGATCAGATCTGCAAGCTGTAAATAGTGTCCCTGATACTGGTGACCTGCCGGTTCCCCGATACCGATGAATCCGCCTCCCTCATATACAAATCTGCGGATCGCAGAAGAAATGACCGGATTCTCCCAGACTGCTCCACCTGTATGCGCTGTATCACCATCACCCACGTTAATGATCACATCAATATCTTTTAATATATCTTCATTTTCCAAAATATCATCAAAAGAAATGAACTTCACATCAAATGGTGCTCCACTCAACGCTTCGATAATACCTGCATAGCTGTAATTCTGTTTCTGGTACAGTGCATGATGTACCATATGGCATCCCCAGCTTCTGATTTTACCCCAGCTGTTTAATACTGCTACTTTCTTCACACAGTACGGTGTTGTGCCTTTTGCATTTTCATACAATTCGCGGAACTCGTTGCAGACGCTTTCCACATAATCCAAAAATTCCGGGAATTCTAACGCAAGCTTTAAGTATCCGCCATATCCGATACGGTCGATCGGTTTTCTTAAGATGGCACGGCGTGCTGTCACCCAGTTTTCCTTTGCTTCCTTGACAGGATCTCCGCCCTCATGGAAGATATCCGGGAAAAAGTATGGAAGGAATCTTCCTTCTGTATATTTTACACCTTCAATATCAGAGATCAGGCGGAGTGTACTTCCGTTTCCGACACTTCCCACCACTGCATCAAGACCAATCGTTGCAAACTCTTCCATGAATGGTTCTGTTCCGATCCAGTGATCCCCCAAAAACATCATTGCCTCTTTGCCGCATTCATGTGTGATGTCAACCATCTCTTTTGCAAGCTTTGCAACTTCCCTGCGCTGGAATGCCTGGAAATCCTTGTATTCTTTGCTTGGTACACGATACTGGTTATTATGATAACCCTGATCAATGATAAATTCCGGACGGAATTTATAACCGACCTCTTTCTCAAACTGCTCTAAAATATATGGACTTACAGAGGAAGAATAACCGTACCAGTCAACAAACTTCTCTCTCTTAAGCTCATCAAATACGAGTGTGAACTGATGGAAGAACGTTGTATAACGGATCACGTTCACATACGGATGCTCTGCACAATATTTGCGCAGACGCTCCATGGAATACTTATGTGTTTTCGGCTGTCTGACATCGAATGTGATCTGATGTTCAAAATCCTTCCAGCCATTTGTCACAGCATTGTACATATGGACCGGATCCCAGATGATGTAAGCTAAAAAGCTGACTGTATATTCATGGAACGGTTCTGTATCGTGGATGCAGACACAGCCGGTTTCCTCATTGTATTCCCATTTATCTGTGGATACCACTTCCCCTGTGGAACGGTCGATGACTTCCCACCAGCGTTTTCTGTCATCTCTTGTATTTACCTGCATCAGTTCATCCGAAATTCCCTTCATTAAGGGAATCTGGAGTTCGTTACCGGTTGCAGTGTAAAAATTAGTCATGATATAACTCTGCTGCACTTCATCCGGATTTGCTTTTGCCCACGCATTATCTTTTCTGGTGGTATAATAAGTTGCATATATTTTTGCGCCGGTTTTGGTCAGTTCCTCCGGGAACTCTGTACCGTCGCAGTCACGGATCGCATCCGCTCCCCAACGTTTCATTAACTCAATTGTCTCCGGAACTACATCCAGGTTCGTTGGAATCGTCACTCTTCCACCGTGTTCTTTATTACCCATAATCTTCTCCTTTATCCTGTAATTTTTGCATTTCCTTTTTCTAACTCTAAAACAAAAAATCCTTCTGTTTCTTCTATTATCTGTGTGTTCTTGTCTGTTTCCAGTCTGGCTCTTTTTGTTGGAAATGTATTTTTTATTTTTATAAGCATTTTCTCAGGTATCTTCAATCGGATTTCTGACAGATAACCATTTTTATTTTTTCCGCTTACGAGAATACCACCATAACTCCGAAAACCATTAAATTCTATCCCCTCGTTTTCCCATTGTTTTGGAATTGCTGGAAATAAATGCAAATATCCCTGATATTCCTGTAAAAGCATCTCTTGTAATGCATCACAAAATCCAAATAATGCTTCCAACGTAAAACGTCTGTAATGAAAGGTTGAATAACCTTTTTGCTTGTAATCACCATTCAGGTGAAATCCGTTTTCTTCTACAAATCCATCCGCAAATTGTCTCAGTTTTTCATAAGCGTCTGCTCCATTCTCTGCCATAGCATAGAGCTGTGCACACATTGCGAACGAAAATCCTACCCACATTCCAGTTCCGAGTTTCTCTATTTCTGATAAGGCTTTTTTATAAAGTTCCCTGTGTTCTTTTGTATCATAATGTATCAAATGAAGCGGATACAGACACATTAAATGTGAAAAATGCCTGTGTGACTCTTTCAAACGTTCTACTCTGTTCAAGCCGATATATCCATCTATAACTGCAATCTCATCTAATTTAGAAAGTATCTCTTCATATGCTGTTTTTTCCTTATTTAATATTTCTGAGTACTCCTGCAACCGCACAAACAAGTATCTGATAAGTGCAAGATCAAAATTACTGTTTGGGATCAAATATGCCTCTGGCGTATCATCATATATTTCCGGTGAGGTGGAGAGTGGCAAATATAATTTCCCATTCTTTTCCTCTAAAAGACCCATAATCGCCTTTCCAACTGCATAAAAAAATGGATATGCCTTATCTTTTAAAAAAAGAATATCACCTGTATACAAATAATACTCATCAAAGCTTAGTGCCACCCAGATACTCATAGTTGGAGAAAGTGCATATTGTGACCAACCACCCATTGGTTTTCCGTCAATCGTTGATACACCCGGAATGAGCAGACCATCCACACCATAAAACTCGTTTGCAAACTGTTCAAAACGAGGTTTTAAATTCCATAAATAATCCAAAAAAACTTCTCCCTCAGCAAGCCTGTCCGCTTTCAGATATGCCTGATAGGACAACTGTGTATTCGTATCATGGTGATAATCTCCACGCCATGGCGGAATCTTCCCATCATCCGCAGTCCAGACTCCTTGCAGTGGCATTGGATAATTTCCTTTTCTGCTGCACGATGCAAATAAATACCACGACCGGTAATAGGTTTTTTCCAACAGTTCATCGTTGATTTTCAGTGAAGCCTTTTCCCAATATTTTTTCCACCATTTTATATGTTCTTCCTTTAACTTGTCGTATCCTGTCCCGGCAGCTTCTTTTAATTCCTCTTTTGCGATCCTGTCAAAGTCATCTCCGTCTTTGCTTGTTTTAATTGTAAAATAAATCTCAGCAAATTCCTTTTTTTTGACGGTATATGCGAACACTCCATAAGAGAATTCACTTTTTGTTTCCTGTATATAATACAGAAAGCCATCTTCCTTTTTTATGTCAGCCTGTGGGTAACCCATTCCGCATGTCGGAGTAATCTGTCCGCCATCCTTAAACATTTCCCTTTCATTATGACAGTCTGAAGAAATGTATTCCGGAATGCAGAGTTCTGATCTGAAATCACCTTTTATTCTTGCTGCTCCTACAGGCTTCCATGCATCCATGAAAAGTTCAATTTCTCCACCATCAAAATGCATTTCCCCAATGGCACTTTTCAAATCAATTTTTGCATGTACATTTTGGAGTTCACACCCATAATCTAACTTAAAATGTCCTGCAGAGATTTTAGAAGGATAAGATAATTCATCATATATTTTTTCAAAAAGTCTCTCCCGTTCTTTCCATGCTTCCTCTGTACGAAGTTTAGACAGCTTTACAAGATTTTTGTAACAAAATCCAGCTTCCAATGTATTAGGATGCTCTCTGGTATCCCACAGATCTATTCTGTCCACTGCCAGATAAATGGCATCTTCGCCATACACAATACATCCCAGCCTGCCATTTCCAAGCGGTAACCCCATATCCCACGAAGTAATGGCATGCTCATAACAAATATCATATTTACTTAAATCCATACTCTTTTTCACTTTCTGACTGTTCAGATTTTCTTATGCTTCCTGATAAACCTCAAGTAATCTTAAAGCTGCTTCTATTCTCGATGAAGTGATTTTTATGATAAGTTCCTTTGTCTGTACCGGATCAAACATGCAAATACGTTTATGTCCTACAACTGTAAAATCAGCAATTTTATTTTTTCCCGCAAGGATCTCTCCCTGTTCAATATGTTGTCCCAATGGCAAATATTCTCCCAGCACAACTGCGGAAATATTCTTAAGCTCCGGAAAACGAAGTGTGATGACTGCACCCGCACTGTCCTCTGATGACAACCAATATGTCCCGTTGTCTCCATCTGTAAGAAATTCTACCGGATGATCTGTTTGTACGGTATCTGCTTCAATTTGTGCCGTGGCAGCTATATTATGTGCAAATTTGTTTTTCAACATTTCCCCAAGTTGTTTCAACTGCTCACAATCCGCTTTGGCTATACGTCCGTGTTTATCCGGTGGAATATTCAGCAACAGGCTTGCATTTGCACCAACCGCATCCAGATAAATATGGAATAACTCCTCCGCTGTGCGTACCTGTGCATCCTCTTCCTCATGATAAAACCAGCCGGTGCGGATCGAAGTATCAACTTCTGCCGGATACCAGACCAGTGTTTCCGCCTGTTTTATTGCTTCCCGGCTGCCCAGATCCTCATCCTGCGAGTCGAATTTTCTGGAAAATGTTCCGTCATCTGACTTTTGCGACTTTTCCGAGGTTCGTTCTGCATCACGGAGTTCTGCCGGAACAACACTCCACTCACTCTTCCTGCAATGTCCTGCCTCATTTCCACACCATCTTACATCCGGTCCACATATATTGATTACTGCCTCCGGCTGTAAGTTTCGTATTACACTGTAGTACCTCTCCCAGTCATAGACTTGTTTTTTTCCGTTCGGTCCTTCACCGCATGCACCATCAAACCAAAAACAAAATATATCACCGTAATTGCTTGCGAGTTCTGTCAACTGGTTCACAAAATAATCATCATATGCTGTTCCGCTTCCATAACATGACTCATGCCGATCCCATGGTGATAAGTACACCCCGAATTTTATTCCACCGCGCCTGCACGCATCTGCAACTTCACGCACCACATCCCCCTGTCCATTTTTCCATGGACTGTTTTTAACACTATATTCTGTATAGGCACTTGGCCACAGGCAAAAACCGTCATGGTGTTTGCACGTCAACAGCAGTCCTCTCATCCCTGCTGACTTAACAGCCGCTACCCATTGATCTGCATCAAACGCATCTGGTGCAAAAAGTCTAGGGGAATCTGTTCCATCTCCCCACTCACGACCGGTAAAAGTATTCATACCAAAATGCGTAAAAGCATAAAATTCAAGCTGCTGCCACGCAAGTTGACGCTGGCTTGGTACAATCCCTGCTGCATAACGAATCTGTTCTTTTGGTGTTCTCATTGTTGTCCTTCTCCTATCACTTGTAGATTTCCTGTTTTACCAGATTTACCCCTTTAGTCCCCCTACATTCATTCCCTGGATCAGCTGTTTCTGTCCAATCAGAAAGATGAGTATTGTCGGGATTAATGCCAATACAAGTGCTGCGAATAAAGCTCCCCAGTCCGTTGCATAACGCTGTACTTCATACAGATTTGCAAGACCAACCGGTAATGTCTGTTTTTTTGGATCAGTCAGCATCACCAGTGCAACCGGGTACTCATTCCATGCAGACATTGCAGAGATCATGCATACCGTAACGATTCCCGGTTTTGCCATTGGCATAATGACCTGAACAAGAATACGGAACGGTCCACATCCATCAATCTTTGCCGCTTCTTCATAATCCTTTGGAATAGATTTCAAAAATCCAACCAAAACAAAAATTGCGAACGGAAACTGCATAGTTGCATACAAAACAGCCACTGCTACACGATTATTTAATAAATGAAATGCATTCATCTGCAAAAATAACGGTATCATAATAAAAGTTGCCTGAATAAAAATGGCTGCCATATAAATATTTAACAACAGCTTTGAGCCAAAAAACTTAAACCGTGCGAGACAATATGCACATGGCACAGCACATAGCATAATGACCCCCAATGTAATCAGTACAATAAATACTGAATTTCCTACATTACTCAAAAGATTTGATTTTTCAATTGCTCTCACATAGTTGTCCCATGCAAAGCTTTTTGGAAATGCAAACGCATTTGTAAGAAATTCATTATTTGTTTTAAAGGAAGAATAAATATTCCACAGTAACGGAAAAAACATGATCGCTGTGATCAATATCATAAAAATGCGAATAATCCACCGTAATAAAAATGACTGCAGACGGCTCTGCTCATTTGTTTTCATATTGCATATCCCCCTAAGACTCGCTATTTGTCAGCTTTCGTGAAATCATGGACAACACTATAGAAATTACCAAAGTGAATACTGTAATCGCCATAGCATATCCAAAGTTACCATTAATAAATCCCTGCGTATACATGTATTGCAACAATACAGAAGATGCACCGTTTGGTCCACCACCGGTCATAACTTTCGAAAGCGTAAAGCTCAGATTAATTGTTCCGGACAGCGCCAATACAAACGTAATACCTATAATATCTTTGATCAGAGGAAACGTGATTGAAAACATTTTCCTCACAGGTCCCGCACCATCAATTGTTGCCGCTTCGTATATTTCACTGGAAATTCCGTCCATCGCCGCAATATGCATTACCATATAGTAGCCTGTCGCCTGCCATACTAATGTCACCGCAATACACCATAGTGCTGTGCTTCCATCACCCAGCCATGATTTTGCCCAGGCAGACAAACCAACTCCATTTAAAAAGCTATTTAAAATACCCATGGTCGGATGAAAAACAAATGACCAGATAATTCCTACGACTGTAAGTGATATAATGTTTGGAAAATAGAATACTGTCCGGTACAGACCACGTTCCTTCAAATCAGACTGTGAAATAATAAACGCAAGTACCAATGCAATCGCAATTGTAATTATTGGGACAACCGCCATAAGCTTTAGTGTATTTTTTAATGCAAGGATAAAATATTCGTCCCGGAACATATATTTGTAATTCTCCAGAAAAACAAACTTACTGTTTAATCCAAGAGAAGTTGCATTCGTTAATGATAATAAAAACGCCCGTATAGTCGGAATAATTGTAAAAATCAGTGTCAGTAAAAAGGCTGGTAAAACACATATACAGATAAAACCTACCGGCAGCTTCTGCCCTTTCTTTTTTTTCTTTTCCGCAGCTTGCAGTTTCATTTAATTACCCCTTTCGAAAAAAAATAGCGCCATGCCACACAATGCGGCATGGCGCCTCATAAGTCTACAGACTTACTTGATTATTGCGCAGTTTCTGAAACCTCTTTAAAGGAATTTTCTACTTTCTGAGCCCACTCTTCTGCACTCATTTTACCTGTCATAACATCTGACAATACGTTAAATACATCATCATTCGGAACTACCTTGCATCCTTCTGGTAATGCTGCAAAACCAAATACCATGGATGTTCCATGCTCATAAATCTCATTCATATTATAGATACCGTCAGAAACAAGTCCCTTGGATAACTCAGTTGCATCTTTTAATGCGTAAATACCATTTGCTTTTTCAGCAAACATTTTCACAGACTCTTCTGTATATAAAAAACGTAAAAACTCTTTTGCCAGCTCAGGGTTCTCTGCCTTTGCAGGAATACTAAACTGCTCTACACTTGTCATAACATAGGCTTCATCCCCATCTTTTAAAACTGGGGCTGTCCAGAGTCCAAACTCGAAACCATCCGCTCTCGGAGCGTCTGCCATCTCATTTTCCATCCAGTTACCATTTGGAATAAACAAACATTTGTTCATCATCATTTCTGTCTGGGACTGTGTATGGTTCAATGCAACTGTACCCTCCAGCAAATATCCTCCGGTGCCGATCTTTGCTATATTTTCAAGAACTTCCATCGCTTCTGGTTTTGAGAAAGAACCTTCCACATAATTAGAAATGTCTTTGATATTATCTATCCCTGTAGCAGAAGCTAAGGCCGGCCACAATAAAGACTCTACATATGACGGATAAATTCCTGCATAAGTCATCAATGCATATCCATCTTCTTTTGCCTGATCCCCAAGTGCAAAGAATTCGTCCCATGTCGTCGGGAGTTCATAATTCATTTCCTCAAACAGAGTCTTATTGTATACAAGTCCCATTGGGCTGCTGTTAAATGGCGCCAGATAAATCTTTCCATCAGCATACGGCTGACATTTTGCTGTCTCAAGAATACCCGTATTTACCTGATCTTTTAATGGTGTCTCATCATCAATGCCAGGTCCTTCAAACACATCTGTCAAATCCAATAATGCATGTTCCTTAATCATAGACGAGATAAGACCTGTAGAATCATTGTCGTTCATAACAATAAAATCCGGTACATTTCCGGCAACAATTTGTGGTCTGATGACATCACCAATTGATGGGCTGATCTGCATGTCAACCTCAACTCCCGGATAGGCTGCTTCAAACTTCTCGACTATTTCATTCCAGTAATCCGGACCATAACCTCCTTCAAATACCGCAATATTTAATTTCTTGTTCTCAAATTCTGCCGCATTGTCTGCTGTTCCATTCTTCTCCGTTTTTTCTGTGCCTACTGTGTTTTCTGCGCTGCTGTTGTCTGTGTTTGCGGATGTATTTGCATTTCCCCCGCATCCTGCCAGTGTTGCTGCACACATGCTTGCAACAAGTAGCGTACTAATCGCTTTTTTCATTTCTGATTCCCCCTGTTATTTATTTTTTAGGAAACAATTTGTTTCCCTTGGAACAATTTTATTATAGCGATAATCTGTCTCCTGTTGAATAAACACAATTTGCAAAAAGCTATACAATATTGACTTTTTTTATGAAGGCAGGTAATATAAAAAATCAAGATACCTATTGTACTTTCCAGAAAAGAGGTTACTTTGAAAAAATTACCGTTGAAATTTAGCGCAAAACAAACTACTCTGTTGAGAAATGTAAAAATTAAGAACCGGCTTTTATGCATCTTTCTTTTTATTTCCCTTGTTCCGGTTACCTTTATTGGTTTTTATGCATACACTGTATATACAAAATCAATCAATAATAAATTGCAATATTCGAACGAACAGGCTCTATACCTTTTAAATAAAAATTTTATTACTGAGCTAAACACGTTCCGTATGTATATTGACACTATTTCAGTCAGCAATGAGTGTCAGGAAATCCTTTCTGCTCCTTCTGATGCGAACTTTATATTAAAAGAGCAGGATGTGCAGGCAATCAACGATCTGCGGACTCGTATTCCTTTTCCATCCATTCACTTGAAAAATCTGCGTATCCTTGACCGCAACCGGAACATTATATACGATTTTGGATATGATGATATCGACTCAGACTATTTTTCCCGTATTGTTGAAGAAATCGATACATCTTCACCGCATGACTCGCTTCAATACATCCACACTTACCGGAGCAGCGATAAGATTATTATTGGACGTAAAATATATAGCAGTTCACAATTGAATGAGCATATCGGCTACATCCTTATTTATCTGGATGAAACTTTTTTCAGTAATAAGCTTTTTTCAAACGTGGCATTTGGTGAAGAATCCAATATCATGTTGGTCCGCAATGATGGTTATATCATTTCTTCACAGGATCGCTCCCTGCTCGGTAAACTTTTAGATAATGCCCTGTTAAAGCAGATCAGGTCAAACCAAAGTTCGCTTGCCAAAACTGTATACACAGAGTATAAAAACGAACAGGTTGTATTAATTTCCGCTTATAATGAAGCATTTGACAATTACCTAATTACCTACTTTCCATATCATTACATTACAGACGAAACAACTAAAATTAACCAAAAGCTTATACTGCTTGCCTTTGTTTTAATTACACTTTGTATCTGTCTGACGCTGATTGTATACACCAGTATTATGCAACCCATTCATCAGATGGTAGAAAAATGCAATAATATTTCATATGACCGTTTGAATACTGCAATCAACGATCCCAGTCCTGATGAATTAGGCTTTCTCTCCAGGACAATTGATCAGATGCTTTACCGGATTCACATATCGAATATGAAACAAGCTCAGAATGAAGAACAAAAAAGATCCTTAGAACTGAGTATACTTCAGTATCAGATCAATACTCATTTTCTATTCAATACATTAAATTCGCTCCGTGTTGTTGCACAGATGAACAGCGTTCCGATTTTAGAACAGGGTATCTCATCACTTAGCTTTTTGCTACAACAGACGCTTGTTAAAAAGCAAGAGATCATACCTTTGTCGCAGGAGATTGAAAACTTAAATCACTATTTTACGATACAGGGAATCCGCTATGCTGGAATGTTCGATGTAAAATACAAATTAGAAAACAGTTCCCTCTCTTATGAAATTCCGCGGTTTGCTTTACAGCCACTTGCTGAAAATGCTATTATACATGGGACTGCTAATGTAAATATGCCAATCACAATTTTTATTGAAAGCCATTTTTCGGACAACAATTCACTCAAAATTGTGATTCGTGATAACGGATGTGGCTTTAACTCTAATGAAACAAAACAAACCAGTAAAAAATGCGGCTCCGGGATAGGTGTAGAAAATGTAGATCAACGCATCAAACTGCATTATGGTACATCCTATGGACTGTCAGTAGAAAGTCACATGGGCGAAGGAACTATCTGCACCTTGACACTCCCACGCATACTTTATGAAGAGGAACAATAAATGCGCTTAAATATTTTACTTGTAGATGATGAACCGTCCATTAAAATCGGTTTCCGTCAATTGACAGACTGGTCAAAAACACCATATACCATTTGTGGAACATCCGGAAATGGCAAAGAGGCACTTGAATACCTTCAAACGCATAGTGTAGACATCATTATTACAGATTTGAAAATGTCTGTAATGGATGGAATCAGTCTCATTCATGCCCTAAAGCAAAATAATTCCGAAATCCCTATCCTTGTACTCAGCAATTACTCTGATTTTGAGCTTGTGCGTGAAGCCCTGACTGCTGGGGCTTCCGACTATATTTTAAAAGCTAATATGACGGCTGAAAGCATTTTAGAACAGCTTGACAAGGTTGCTGGCAGTATTCAGAATATACAAAAAAAACGTGAATCTGCTCTTTTACAGAAACAGCAGCTTGAGGAACAGAATATACAGATTGTAATGAACGACATTCGCAATTTCTTTTTGGATGAAACTATTTCTTCTGAGGAACTTTCGGCATCTGTGTCCAATTCTAATTTTTTTACTGTACCTTGCATTGTACTTACACTATTTTTTCATGAGGATATCAATCGTGAAAAATTAAAGCAGGTTTCGCCAAATATACAGACCTTATTAATTGAAACACTTGCCTTAACTTCTACACCTGTCAGTATTATGATGCATCACAATGAGCTCGCTTTTTTCATCCCTGACAGTGAGGTTCATGGCAGTGCTTTATCCTCTAAGGTTCAGATTCTCAACCGTCAGATAGCAACATACTTCGGTGTTCTTCCTACCCTGTGTTTTTCTACGCCTGCAACCGGGGCAAACGAATGCCGGAACGCCTATTATTCCTGCATAAATGCGCGTAGGATTACATTTTATGAAAAAAATCTTTCTGTAATCTTTGTTCAGGATATACATTTTACTTTTGAGATACCTGCTGACGAAATACAAAACTCCGTGAATTCGATTTTGGGTTTTGTGCAAACGGGTTCCCGCGAAAATCTCTTTGCTTATGTCCGCAGCCTTCTTTCGGAATGGGCAGCACTTCCTTTAGAGCCATTCCACTTATGTATGAACTGCCTTCACATTTTTGAGGGAGTTGCATTATCTGGAGAGGCAGGTGAATTTCATACACAAATACATGATTTTCAGAAAAAAATATTACAGGCAGCCAGCTTTGGGGAACTAAAGATTATCCTTTGTGATGCCTTTCTGTTTTTACTGGAAAATCAGGAAAATTATCTTGTGAATTACAAAAAGGAAGTCCAGACCATCATGCGCTATATCAATATACATTACAAAGAGCATATCACTTTAGATGAGATTGCCAGCGAGGCAAATTTGAATAAAAGTTATCTCTGCCGCCTATTCAAGAGAGAATATGGTGACAGTGTATTTCACTATTTGAATATGGTTCGAATGGAAAAAGCTGCAAAGCTGCTACGCAATAATTCTGGACTTTTCATTCAGGAAGTAGCTGCTGAAGTTGGAATCACAGAGCCTTTTTACTTCACAAGGCGTTTTAAGGAATATTTTGGTATTTCACCGAGTGAATACGTTCTGCGTTTTTCTGACACTCCCCCGAAATCAGATCCATCTCTTTAAAGTTTTATTATTATCAGAAAGCGGCACCGGAATCATCCGGTGCCGTAAAAATTTGTTTTTCAATTCAAGCTTATTCAATTGTATACCACTTGATCTCATTTGCTTCCATCTCAAGGTCAAAGCTGCTTCCGTCGCCACGGTATACTGTCGTTTTCTGTGGTTCATATGTATTATTTACAACACAGTATTTTCCGTTCTTCACATACGCATGCACTTCTACGTTGAAGTTCGTGCTATACCACTGATGTAGTTCATCTTCACTGTGTGTGCTCCATAAAATACTGCGGTACAGGATTCTGCTGTTCTCAAAGCTGTATGGAAGTCCGCTGATGTATACAGAGCGGCCTGCTCCAAATCCATTGACAGCCATCTGTACTTCCTTCTCTCTCTGCACAAGGATCTCTGTTCCTTCGTATGCATAGATACTCTTCTTGCCTTCTCCGAAATCTACCGGTTTTGTGGTATCTGCAAGAATGAAGTGTTCCGGATGTTCGTCCCAGTTATACTTGTCATAGTTTAACGTAAATCCTGTTTCCTTCTCTACTCCGATCATATCTGCAAGCTGTAAATAGTGTCCCTGATACTGGTGCCCAGCCGGTTCCCCGATACCGATGAATCCGCCTCCTTCATAGACAAATCTGCGGATTGCAGAAGAAATGACCGGATTCTCCCAGACTGCTCCACCTGTATGTGCTGTATCACCATCACCTACATTAATGATCACATCAATGTCTTTTAAGATATCTTCATTTTCCAAAATATCATCAAACGAAATGAACTTCACATCAAACGGCGCTCCACTTAACGCTTCGATAATGCCTGCATAGCTGTAATTCTGTTTCTGGTACAGTGCATGATGTACCATATGGCATCCCCAGCTTCTGATTTTACCCCAGCTGTTTAATACTGCTACTTTCTTCACACAGTACGGTGTTGTGCCTTTTGCATTTTCATACAATTCGCGGAACTCGTTGCAGACGCTTTCCACATAATCCAAAAATTCCGGGAATTCTAACGCAAGCTTTAAGTATCCGCCATATCCGATACGGTCGATCGGTTTTCTTAAGATGGCACGGCGTGCTGTCACCCAGTTTTCCTTTGCTTCCTTGACAGGATCTCCGCCCTCATGGAAGATATCCGGGAAAAAGTATGGAAGGAATCTTCCTTCTGTATATTTTACACCTTCAATATCAGAGATCAGGCGGAGTGTACTTCCGTTTCCGACACTTCCCACCACTGCATCAAGACCAATCGTTGCAAACTCTTCCATGAATGGTTCTGTTCCGATCCAGTGATCCCCCAAAAACATCATTGCCTCTTTGCCGCATTCATGTGTGATGTCAACCATCTCTTTTGCAAGCTTTGCAACTTCCCTGCGCTGGAATGCCTGGAAATCCTTGTATTCTTTGCTTGGTACACGATACTGGTTATTATGATAACCCTGATCAATGATAAATTCCGGACGGAATTTATAACCGACCTCTTTCTCAAACTGCTCTAAAATATATGGACTTACAGAGGAAGAATAACCGTACCAGTCAACAAACTTCTCTCTCTTAAGCTCATCAAATACGAGTGTGAACTGATGGAAGAACGTTGTATAACGGATCACGTTCACATACGGATGCTCTGCACAATATTTGCGCAGACGCTCCATGGAATACTTATGTGTTTTCGGCTGTCTGACATCGAATGTGATCTGATGTTCAAAATCCTTCCAGCCATTTGTCACAGCATTGTACATATGGACCGGATCCCAGATGATGTAAGCTAAAAAGCTGACTGTATATTCATGGAACGGTTCTGTATCGTGGATGCAGACACAGCCGGTTTCCTCATTGTATTCCCATTTATCTGTGGATACCACTTCCCCTGTGGAACGGTCGATGACTTCCCACCAGCGTTTTCTGTCATCTCTTGTATTTACCTGCATCAGTTCATCCGAAATTCCCTTCATTAAGGGAATCTGGAGTTCGTTACCGGTTGCAGTGTAAAAATTAGTCATGATATAACTCTGCTGCACTTCATCCGGATTTGCTTTTGCCCACGCATTATCTTTTCTGGTGGTATAATAAGTTGCATATATTTTTGCGCCGGTTTTGGTCAGTTCCTCCGGGAACTCTGTACCGTCGCAGTCACGGATCGCATCCGCTCCCCAACGTTTCATTAACTCAATTGTCTCCGGAACTACATCCAGGTTTGTTGGAATCGTCACTCTTCCTTGTTGTCTTTCACTCATTTTCTTCCTTGCCCCTTTTATATTTCAAACTCAACCTCTGTGTAAAATTTTTATTCTAAAAGCCAGTCATCGTTTCCGGTTTCAGGAAAAAGATAACGGTATTACCTGATTTTCTTCTTCCGTGAACTTTCCACCATCCATATTTTTACGTACAAACGGTACACCCTCTCTCACATAAAATGTATTATGGGAAAGCAGTGCATCCGGATTTTCTGACGGACTGATCGTTCCACCAAGATCATCAAAGCTCACATTATTGCGGAATGTATTATGAATGGCTTCCTGTAAACAGAACATCACACAACCGCCTTCGTTCTGCCTGCTGTAATTATATTCGTAAACCGTTCCATCACCGGAATCTGCATCATATGCCATCCCGTCCTGATTTAACCTTGTATCTGCCACTTCGTTATAACGGAATAAGGCATCCTTACATTTCCATGGCCAGATTGCTGCTGCCACTTTACCGAATCTGTTCTCCGGTTCGCTGTAAATGCGGTCATTGATCTCGCATGCAACGCCATCGGCCATATTATGCTCCACCAATGGTCTTAATGCGTACATGGAAGTGATACCATCACCACCGGCAGCCTTTACATAATTGTTTCGAATCACAACGTTCTCATGACCATATTGTGTGAATGTCTCTTCTTCCAGTTCAGCTCCCTGGAACTTCTCATGTGCATAAGTGTATCCGACAGCGATTCCCCAGCGGCTCACACGGTATACAAAGCAGTCTTCCACAAGAATATCCCTGTAACGTGCTATGCCTGTCACCTCTTCGTGGTCAGGTTTTAACGCTGTCATATAAATACCGCCGTTATTCATATGCTTGTCATAAACATTTCCATTCACATCATGGATCCTCAGATTGCGAAGTGTAATACCGCTCCGCAGTCCTTTGTTTTTTGCAACAACCGCTACCCCGGTGCGGTTCATCTTGTGTGGTGCCGAATAACGTTCGCCTATGATATCTGTTGCAGTATTTGTAATTTCAAGATTTTCAACAACGATATGTTCTGCATCATACAGTAAAATTGCAGAAGAAACATATCCTTTAAAAATATGCGCCGGTGAATCCAGTGGAATACCATAATCCTGATACCAGATCCCCTGTCCATCTGCTGCAATGACCGGAAAAATCTCATCTTCCACATCATAAGAACCTATGGTAATCGGTGCTTCCTTCGTTCCGCTGTCTTTCAGTTGTAAAAACTGACCGTTAAAAATGTTTCCGCCAGCTAAAAGCACCTGATCTCCCGGCTGGAGTGATATCTGGTTGATCCTGAAAAGACTGGCAAAAGGATGCTTTTTGCTCAATCCGTCATTGGCATCACTGCCCGTCATCTGGTTGACATAATATATCCTGGATGAGTCTGTCATATGCTTCCTCCATCAGTCTTTTTTCTATAATCTGTGAAACCTCTTCAAAACTGAAAAGATCCCCATGGTACCGCCCGAACAGATCCTGATTCTTCTCATAAAAATTTCTCTTTTCCTCGTCAGAAAACGTCGGACAGAGGCCAAGTTTTCGAATCTGCTCCGACGGCTGCACAAAATCCAGTTTGAAACGCGTCAGTTCATATTGCAGATACATCGGTGCAGAATAAAAGCGGGGTCCATAAAACATTTCCCCCGCTTCCTCTGCCTGGCGGTTTTTCTCATTTTTCTGCTGCCGTCGTCTCTCCAATGCTTCCATTCCGGCATCTTCGATCAACCCCAGCCTTTTTGCCAGAAGAAGCGCTGCCTGCGCCTCCTTCTGACCTTTTTCATCCAAGCAAAACTTTTGTTCCATTATTTCACTGCTCCTGTAATTCCGTTTGCAAAACTCTTCTGCAGACATAAGAAAATGATTGCCGTAGGAAGTGTACAGATCAGTACACCAAGCATTAACATTCCATAATCCACACTGTAACCACTCTTAAGATTTGCGACTAACATTGGCATTGTGATCTGGTTCTTGTCCTGCAGGATAATTGTCGGCCACAGATAATTATTCCATGCATTCATAAATGTAACCGTCATGGCTGCTCCATATGTGGATTTCATAACCGGAATAAACATTTTAAAGAAAATCTTAATCTCACTCAGTCCTTCCAGTCTCGCCGCCTCGATAATGTCATGAGGGAATGATCTTGCCGCCTGACGGAATAGCATGATCATAAATGGTGTTGAAATAGATGGAAGCGCAAGTGCGATCCATGTATTTACAAGTTTCCACGAAGAAAACATTTTAAATAACGGAATCATGATCGCTACGAACGGAAGCATCATGGCAAGTAACAGAATACTCATTAAAATATCCTTGCCCTTGTCGTGATAAATCTCAAACCCATAGCCTGCGATAGAACACACCAGCAGTGTAATGACTGTGATCACGATTGCATTCCGAAAAGAATTAAACATTGCGAGTCCAAGATTCTGATTCGACAGCAGTGTTCTAAAATTTTCTGCCAGATGCGTACCCGGTAACAATCTGCCTCTCACAATCTCAATGCTCGTATTGGTAGCTCCACAAAACATATAATAAAGTGGAAATGCTGAAAGAAAACTTGCAAGGATCAAAATCAAATAAGAAAAGATCGTTTTTATTTTAGTCACGCTTGTCACCTACTTTCATCTGGATTGCAGACAGAACCGCCACACTGATCAGAATGAATACGGATAATGCTGCTGCATAATTAAACTTTGGTGTCTCAACAAAGGAAATATTATAAATATAATGTGCAAGTGTCATGGTCGATTTTCCAGGTCCGCCTGCAGTCAGGTTGACAGATTCATCAAACAGCTGCAAGGTTCCTGACGTGGACATGATAGCTGTCAGAAGAATGGTAGGTTTCAACAGCGGGATCGTGATCTTTGTAAACTGCTGAAACGGAGTTGCGCCATCAATATAACTTGCCTCATAAACGGAATAATCAATATTCTGAAGTCCTGCAAGATAAAATACCATATTATATCCGGTCCATCTCCACACCAGTGCAATAATAATCACAAATCTTGCCGCCCATGCATTCTGAAACCAGTCGACCGGAGTCAGACCGATAGCTGAGATTACATTGTTCACAAGACCGTCTGTTGCGAACAGTGACTTAAAGATCATGGAATAAGATACCAGTGATGTCGCACACGGAAGAAAAATCAAAGTACGGAAAATGCCTTTTCCTTTAATCTTCGGATTATTCAGTAACTGTGCAAGCCCCAATGCAAGGATTAACATCACCGGCACCTGAATAATAAAGTAAAATACCGTATTAAACAGACATTGCTGGAATGTTTTGTCCTTTAAAATTCTGCTGTAATTTGCCAATCCTGCAAATGTGCTGGCTCCTCCTGTTCCTTTCTTTGAAAAAGAAAGTATAATTGCCTGCAACATTGGATAAAAACAAAATACAAAGATTAAAATTGCTGCCGGAAGCAAAAATGCCCATCCGGTAAGATTATGCTTTTTTTCCAAACTCAGTTTTGCTTTCTTCTTATTCATGTTTCTCTCCTAAAATGATACCGGGAACACAATCATGCATCCCCGGTACTGTATCATTTTTTAGCAATATTATTCACTAATATTAAATTCAACGGTATCCTGTGCGTTCTGGATCTCTTCGTCGATATCTGCGCCATTCTGGACAACGTTTGTGATTGCATCTGTCAATGCACTTCTGATATCGTTGTAGTATGCACCATAGTTGATTCCAGGAACTTTTCCTGCAAATTCAACGATGTCTTTGTATACTGCCTGACCGCCGTAGAAATCAGATGTAGCATTGTAAGCTTCAGACTCACCAGCTGGTAAGTAGCTTGCGATCACGCCTGCATTTGGAAGAAGTTCATCGTATAATTCAACGCTTGTTCCGAATGTAGAATTTAAGAAGTCAAATGCAAGGTCTGTGTTCTTGCAGTTAGAAGATACTGCCCAGCTTGCACCACCACAGTTTGCATAATTTGTTGCGCCACTGATGTCATCTAATTTTGGCATATTAACAATTGCCCATTTTCCTGACTGATCTTCTGCTGCCTGGATAGAAGACATGATCCAGCATCCCTGAATCACACCAGCTGCTTTTCCATCGTTCATGGAAGCGATGTACTGATCCCAGTCTGTGTAATCGATCATGATTCCTGTTTCGATCAGTTCTTTGTAAACGCTGATCGCTTCTTTTAATGCTGCGTTGTCAACTAAGTTTACTTTGCCATCTACCATTGGAGATGCACCTGCAGACTGAAGCATTTCGATCACGATCTCAGATCCGCCTGAGCTTGTTAACATTGGTACTCCGTTCGCATCTACAACTTTTTTAGCGAGATCCATAAACTCTGACCATGTTGTATCTTTGAAGTCCTCTACTGTAAGACCAGCTTTTTCTACCATATCAGAACGGATTGCCATGATGGTAGCACCATTGTCGAATGGGATACCGTAGTGTGCACCATCTACAGTGGAATCTGCTAATTTACCACCAGAGAACTGGTCGAAATCGATTCCTGAATCTGTCAGATCTGTGAAAAGTTCCGGATAATTTGTTGCGTTCTTGCTGAAGGAGTTATCCTGCATTAAGAAGATATCCGGTAATGTGTCATAGTTTCCTGCTTCTGCTGCTGTGATAAGGCTCTGCTCGATATCCGTGTAAACCTTCTCCTGAATATCAAGTTTGAAGTTTGGATGATCTTTCTGGTACATTGCCTCTGCCTGCTGCATAGCGTAAACATTAAATGTAGGATCCCAGCACCATACGGTCAGTGTCTCGTCTCCGTCTGCTGTTCCCTCATCAGAAGCTGCCTCTGTTGAGCTGTCTGTCTTTTCCCCTGCATCAGAACCGGCTGCCGGTGTATTGTCTTTTGTTCCACCACATCCAGCCAGTGTTGTAACTGTCATAGCTGCTACAAGTAATGCCCCGATCAATTTCTTTTTCATAAAAATTTTCCTCCTTAAATTTTATGAATCACTTTTGTTCATTATGTATAAAATCAAAAGTGCTTTGTTCTTTACATTTGTTATTATAGAGTACACTATCTCTTTTTCCTATCCATATATTGCTCTATATTTTATAATTCTTGCTTTATTTTAAAAATCTTGTTATTTTGTTTGTTTCATTGTATACTAAGTACAATACCGTTCCTATTTTAATAGGAAATCATTGCAATTATAACATGAAAGGACTGTATTTTCCATGAGTAACCGAAAGTTTAATCTGGATAATGAGGTACAGCCGGAAATCCATTTCCGCCTGCTTTCCATCTCAGCATCCAAATTTGAAAATGACTGGACTTCTTTTCCCCACAGCCATCATTTTACGGAAATCTTCTTTATTAAAGAAGGAACCGGTCACATGCAGATAGAAAATGAATCTGTCCCGGTCTCCTCAAACAGCCTTGTCGTGATTGGTGCGCAGGTAACACACACAGAGTTTTCCGATCCGAAAAATCCGCTGGATTATTATGTGCTCGGGGTGGAAGGATTAAAACTGAATACCGACAAAGAACCGGAATACATTCACGTCCCTGCTTCTGCAAACTCGCCTTTTATCCGCCAGTGTTTTGAAAATATCATGCGCGAAATGCATAATAAACAGGACCGCTACGCAGAGATCTGCCAGCATTATCTGGATATTTTAATTTTATATTTCTGCCGGAAAGACCATGTATCCTATGAAGTGGTGGATGCGCAGAACAGCAGCCACGAATGCCACAAGGTAAAACGCTTTATCGAACACAATTACCAGAGCATGATCTCTCTGGATTCACTGGCCGAAAACTGCAGTCTCTCAAAATATTACCTTTCACACCGTTTTGCAGAGCTTTATGGAAAATCTCCGATCGCGTACCTGAATGAAGTGCGGCTGGCGTCTGCGCGTGACCTGCTGCTCACAACCAATCACAGTATCGAAGAGATTGCCGGATGTATCGGGTTTTCCTCTACCAGTTATTTTTCGCAGTCCTTCCAGAAAAATTTTCACGAATCACCGCAGCAGTTCCGCAAATCCCACCGTGTCAGGACATGACCATTTTTCATTTTTTACATAAAAAAGACCGATCTCCTGCAAATAGATCCGTTCCAGAAGAGGCGGCATCGGAAATCCCGATGCCGCCTCTTTCGATAATGATTTTTATTTAATTATAAAGTTTTTCTTTTTTATTTCAGCAGACGGAAGGCTGCATATTAAGGCTTTTTACATGCTGGTCATTGATGTAACCGCAGGCTTTTAAACCAGCCTGTAAAACAGAATTCAGATTTGCACCTGACATCTGCTGTATGGTATGATCATCAAATTCGATCATGTAAGTTCGTTCGCTGTCGTCTTTATCGCAGTCTATTTTATACATATTTCTTCTGCTGATCGCACCGATCTCTTCTAAGGTATTGATCATGCGATATACGGTTGCTGTGCCGATCTTAGGATCAATTTTGGATGCTTTATAATAGATTTCTTTACAGCTTGAGCAATTTTCATTCAATATAATATCGAGCAACACCATTCTCTGCTTTGTAATCCTGCATCCCTGCTCTTTCAGCCGCTGAATCACAATTTCACGCTGCATCTGGGTTCTCTCATACTTCTGCTGATTTTCCTGTTGTTTCTGCTGTACTGACGTATGCTGATTCATTTAAAACCATGCCCTTCTTATCACCTGAAACTTGTGGTTATCATTAAAGGCAGCTTCTGTCACTGTCTTTGTTTTCTTTATTAATGGCAGCCTCTGCAATGTGAACAGTCACCGCCGCAGGAAGATTTTCCACTTCTCTTGTCGCGGACAATTCCTCTGACAATCAGGGCTACTACTGCTATTAATACTACTAATACAACGAATGTTCCCATATGTTCTACCGCCTTTCTGATAAATCTTTTTTAAGGAGAAGCCTCTGTATGAGAGGCCTCATCCTGTAAATATCTGTTATTTTGCGCTTACTACTTTCTTTGTGTTCACGTTTAAAGAATTGCTCTCTTTGTATGGACGGAACAGTAAGTATAAGAATCCGATCACAAGCAAGAATGCTACTACAGTACCGATTCCAAATGCTCCTGTTGTGATGAGTGTTCCGATCTGGTAAATGCAAAGTGATACAACATAAGCAAGACCACACTGATATCCGATTGCGAACCAGAACCATTTTGCATTGTTCATCTCACGTTTGATAGCTCCCATTGCTGCGAAGCATGGTGCACAAAGTAAGTTGAATACTAAGAATCCGTAAGCTGCGATTGGTGTCATGGCTGCTGCCAGGTTGCCCCAGATCTCAGCACCATCTTCTGCTACTTCTGCGAAACCATATAACATACCGAAGGTTGCTACAACGTTCTCTTTTGCAATTAAACCTGTAACGGCTGCAACTGCCATCTTCCAGCCTTCACCAGCCTGTGTCCAGCCAAGTGGTGCGAAGATCCATGCGATTGCGCTGCCGATAGAAGCAAGGATAGAATTATTTAATTCTTCTACCATACCAAAGCTTCCGCTCTCCCATCCAAAGCTCATTAAGAACCATAATACGATTGTTGATAAAAGAATGATTGTACCAGCTTTTTTGATGAAGGACCAGCCTCTTTCCCACATACTTCTTAATACATTAGAAACAGTTGGCCAGTGGTATGCCGGAAGCTCCATAACGAATGGTGCAGGATCACCGGCAAACATTTTTGTTTTCTTTAAGATGATACCGGAGCAGATGATTGCTGCGATACCAACGAAATAAGCACTTGCTGCAACCCATCCAGAGTTATTGAAGAATGCACCTGCGATCATGGCAATGATCGGAAGTTTTGCTCCACAAGGGATGAAGGTTGTTGTCATAATGGTCATTTTACGGTCACGGTCGTTCTCGATTGTTCTTGATGCCATAACACCAGGAACACCACATCCACTACCAATTAACATTGGAATGAAGGATTTTCCGGAAAGACCAAATTTGCGGAAGATACGATCCATGATAAATGCGACACGTGCCATGTATCCGCAGCTCTCTAAGAAAGCCAGAAAAATAAATAATACTAACATCTGTGGTACGAATCCTAAAACTGCTCCGACACCGGCTACGATACCGTCAAGGATCAGTCCCTGTAACCAGTCTGCACAGCCGATTGCATTTAATCCGCTCTCAATTGCAGGTGGAATGATCTCACCAAACAATACATCATTCGTCCAGTCTGTTACGAATGCACCAACAGTTGTAACAGATACTAAATATACAATGGTCATCACTACTGCAAAAATTGGTAACGCTGCCCATCTGTTTGTCACGATGCGGTCAATCTTATCAGAAGTTGTCAGTTTTTCTTTGGTGTTCTTTGTCACACATTCGCCAATGATAGAAGAAATGTATACGTATCTCTCATTTGTGATAACACTCTCGGTATCATCATCAAATTTGTCTTCCATCTCTTTGATCTCTGCGGATACATCCGGAACGTTTGTCATCATTTCATTGATCTTATCATCTTTTTCCAGTAATTTGATCGCAAAGAATCTCTTCTGTTCCTCCGGCATTCCTTTGATCTTGCCTTCAACTTCTGCAATAATATCCTCAGCCTCTTTGGAGAACTCGTGTGCAACAACTGCTGCTTTTCTGCTCTCTGCAAGCTTCACTGCCTTCTCAGCTGCCTCTTTGATGCCGGTTCCTTTTAAAGCGGAGATTTCAACAACTTCGCAGCCTAATTTCTGGCTTAATTTGTCTGTATGGATCTTCTCACCGCTCTTTTCTACAACGTCCATCATGTTCACTGCCATGATCACCGGGATTCCAAGTTCCATTAACTGTGTAGAAAGATACAGGTTACGTTCAATGTTCGTACCGTCGACGATATTTAAGATCGCATCCGGTCTCTCTGCGATGAGGTAGTTTCTTGCAACTACTTCCTCAAGTGTGTATGGAGATAAAGAATAGATACCCGGTAAGTCCATGATAACGACATCTTTATGTCCTTTTAATTTTCCTTCTTTCTTCTCTACCGTAACACCCGGCCAGTTACCAACAAACTGGTTGGAACCTGTCAGCGCATTAAATAATGTTGTTTTACCGCAGTTTGGATTTCCTGCGAGTGCAATTTTAACTGCCATGATCAACTCTCCTTTTCTGCTTCTATGTAAGTCTGTTTCCATGTCTGGAATCCGCATGCCGCATCCTATAAAAGTATGCCTGCACTACTCATTTTCATAACATTTTCGTCTTTTCTGGTTAGTTATATGTAACCCATAGGCAAAAAAAATTATTCTACTTCAATCATCTCTGCATCCGCTTTACGAAGGGATAACTCGTATCCTCGTACCGTAACTTCTACAGGATCTCCAAGTGGCGCTACTTTTCTGACAAAAATGTCAACACCTTTTGTGATACCCATATCCATGATTCTTCTCTTAACCGGGCCCTCGCCAGTTAACTTTTTGACTTTTACTGTCTGTCCGACAGTTACTTCTTTTAATGTCATTTTCTAACGGCTCCTTTTTTGTTTTTTAAAAAATCATTTATCAGCAGGTAGGAAACACTCCCGCCATTGCTTACTTTTGTCACAGACCGGCACTTTATACCATGATCTTGTTTGCCATGTCTTTTCCGATTGCAACTCTGGAATCTTTGATATTCACGATCATATTACCGCCAATCTCTGATACCACAGTAACAACTCCTCCGACTACGAATCCGAGGTTTTCTAAAAATCTTCTGGTTTCCTCTTTTCCACCAACTTTTTTGATTGTATTTTCTTCACCTGTTTTTACCATTGTTAAAGGCATCATCTTTCCCTCTTCCTCATCTTCCAAAAGACTATTGATAATCTTTTTCGTTTCTACGTTGGTTAGTATAGTCTAACGATAGTTAGTTGTCAATAACTTTTTTGTAATTTTTTTTCAGATTATTTTCTTTTGTATGGTTGCACAAAATTTTTCTTATTTCCAACTGTAATTTCAGATTATAAAACAAAGAGTCGCATCATCACGGAGTGTTTTGCTTTATAGGAATAATTTCCTATAAAGCAAAAAAGAAGCCACCACACTTTGATTGTGTGATGACTTCTTTCGCATTTTATTTATGCCTGTTTTTTATTCTGTTTCAATTCTTTTTTCCATGCCATATAGCTTGTGTACTCTTCACTCTTTTTGAACTTGCGTTTTTTCAGAATGAACATCACAAGTGAGAGGATGAATCCTACTACACCGATGGTCGCAATTGTCTTTAAGATCACAAGTAATTTTGGCTGTACAAATTTAATGGTTGTATTTTCACCAACACCGTTCATAGCAACAGAGTTTGCTAATACATACAGGTCATGGTGGCATGCCTCACGCATTGCTGTTACCATAACCGGATCATTTTTATATGCCGGTAATTCTTTGGTCACATACGGCATCATGGCATCATAGGTTGTAACACCACCTGCCATTACTCCGTCTGGACCATTGACATATGGATTAAGAACGTTGTCTGTGATGGTAAGTCCATTGCTGCCCCACTCATTTCTCATGATTCCGGTCATCAATCCTTTGTTACCGCCGGACCAGATACATCCCCAGCGTGTGTAAGCAACCATGGTTCCGTTTGCATTTCCTTCTTCAAATACATCCTGGAATGCTTTTAAATATACTTCACGTGCTGCCTGTTCAGAGAGCCATACGCCAAGACCGATACGATCCTGCTCGCAGTCATTTAATGCAAAGTGTTTCATTACGACATGCACACCTTTTTCCTGGATAGCTGCCACTTCGTAAGCGCTCATTTTTCCGGAAAGGAATCCATCTTCACTGTAGTACTCGAAGTTACGTCCGCCATAAGGATTTCTGTGGATATTGTTACCCGGTCCGTAAAGGATCGCAACGCCTGCAGACAGACAGTTATTACCGATCACTTTACCAATTTCTGTCATAATATCCGTATTGAAAGTTGCTGCCATCACATCCTCAGATGTAAATGCAGTTGCTGTCAGTTTTTCTTTATCCGTATTGCCGAATAAGGAAGCGGTCAGTCCCTGTGGTCCGTTCTCATCACGGGAACCCGGAGCCTGGATCGATTTGATTGGCATTGTCCAGTGGAAGGAGTCGCCAATTAAAGTTACCATCTCGTCATAGGTAAGCTGGTCTAATAAAGTATCCCAGTCAGCATCGTCATAATCTTTGCCGATCATATCGTATAAAGTAAGACCATTTTTTGCTCCTAATGTTGGCATCTCTACCGTATCATAATCTGCTGCATCATACTGGACTACCTGCAGGTCATCGATCATAGTATCTGTCAATGCAAATACCGGAGATTCTGTTGGGAATGTTCCCTCCCAGTCATTACGTGAAAGGTAAGTTACCGAGTTATCTCCGGCACCTTCGTAAAGGTTCATATCGGAATCAGATAACTGGTTTGTCACCTCTGCACCACTCTTAGATACTGCATAAGTAGTGGTATCTAATGTATCATTTGTCCACTGGAATGTAAGTTCTGCATTACCTTCTGCATCCATTCCATTCTCAGCTGTAAATCCTTTTGCTGCGAGAATGTTGTTTACCGCATTGTGTGCATCTGTTGCTGCTGTAAAATAGTAATCACCTGCATCTAAGATATATGTTTTTGCACCGTATGCATCATAAGATGCGATATCTGCCCTGTCCACATTGATTGTTAATGTCTGGGACTCACCCGGAGCTAAAATATCTGTTTTGCCGAATCCGCATAACTGTACTGCAGATTTCTCTACAGAATTCTCTTTGTCATACTCTGTATATGGAGACTGTGCGTAAATCTGAACGGTCTCTTTTCCGGAATAAGTATCACCTGTATTGGTGACTGTCACATTAAAGTTATAAGAATCTGTCGCAGCATCATAAACGCCCGTCATGTCACTGTACTCGAAATCTGTATAGCTTAATCCATAACCGAACGGGAATGCTACATCATCGCTGTATACATAGCTTCCTGCATTTCCGGTTCCCATAACCGTGTCTTCATAACGTGTCTCATAATATTTGTATCCAACGTAGATACCTTCCTGATATACCATGTAGCTTTTTGCTTTTTCAGGAATCAGTTCTTCTGTATAGCCTTCATAAATCATCGGCGTGAAGTTTGCCATGGCCGGTGAAGAGTAATTGTCGTAGCAGTAAGTATCCACAAGGCTACCGGATGGATTGACGTTACCTGCAAGGATATCAGCCACTGCATTGATACCTGTAATTCCGACATCACCAATCCACAGACAGGCATCTACATTATAAGTATTGTCTTTTAAGAAATCTACCTGTAATGCATTTGCAGAGTTGATCAGCACAATGATTTTGCTCACTGTTCCGTCTGCTTTCATTGCTGCCACATTGGAAAGCATTTCTTTTTCATTGTCATCTAATGCAAGGTAATTGACATCACCGTATGCAAGGTCAGCGCCCTCACCGCCTACACGGGATAATGTGACGATCGCCGCATCTCCATAAGAGCTTACAGAATCTTTCACTTCGTCTGTGTACTCATTCCATGGAACCTCTGTTACAACGGCACTTGCAGTTGCAATCGTACCACCATTTCCACGTTTGTACATTCCCATCTCTTCGGATTCATAGAAGTTCCAGAGTGTTTCATTTACATTGAAACCTGTTTTTTCCATTGCAGTTTTTAATGTATCTGCTGTGGAAGCATCAATGTTACCGGATCCTGTACCACCATAAACAAGGTTTACAGATGAATTGGAAAACAGACTGACATTGGCACCCTCCGCCAAAGGAAGTGCATTGTTCTCATTCATAAGAAGCGCTGCACCCTCTGCCTCCACCTGCTGAACAAGCTGTAATCCATAGTCAACCATATCTTCTGTAGACTCAAAGTCAGAGGTAAAGTACTGTGCGCTTTGATCCTCATTCTTTAATTTCCAGAATGTTCCTCCGACGAAAATGGCCAGTGAATTATCAAAAACGTTTAATAAGCTGTACAGTGGCACAAAGATCACTGCCAGAATTGCACATACAATTGATAATCCTTTCCATGGACGGATCGCTCTGTGTTTTGCTTTACGGAAAGCCTTCTTGCGGGCTTTCACTTCTTTTTTGTTCTCTCCCATAATTTTTCTCCATTTCTTTTTTCAAACTTCGTCATTTTGACGGAATTTATTTATGATGTGTTCTTATTTTATTAAAATTTTGTTAAAAAATCAACAAAGTGAACTTAGTCGGTTCTTTTTATGACGTAAGTGGCATAAGAAAGAAATTTCCTATGCAAAAAAATACAGCCTATAAGATTTTCATCCTATAAGCTGTATCTTTTGCATAAATTATGTTTTCTATAATTTTTATTTTAATCCTTTGGTCAATGGAATTAACATTAACAGTGCGATAATGCCGATAAGTCCGATTACAACACCAAGTACCATTTTTCCGAATACCATGCATAAGCACATACCGATTCCAAATAAAAGTGCTCCAAACACAGACAAAATGATCGTGCCGACTGTTTTTCCATTTAAATGGATTGGCTCTTTTCCTTCCATTCTTCTCCAGACGATCAGCGTGATAAGAAGAATTACAAGTCCAATCACTCCTGCGATAACTCCCTGCTGAAACATTCCCCATTCTTCGATCAGTGCCATGCACATTCCAAGTGCGAAAAATACCATTCCGATTGTTCCAAGTATTAATGCTGCAAAATTACTTTTTTTCATGTTTGTTTTCCTCCACTACTTTCTTTCCTACTTTTCCTGTTTTTAACTGATATTCAGCCATAATGTATTCCTCCGTTTTTCTGTTGGTTTTGATTGCTTTACTTTATGGACTGATTCTAACGTCCGATTGTTTCGTTATTGCTTATGTTTTGTTTTAGAATTGTTAATGTTTGGGGGAAAATTAAAATAAGACTTTTTTGATATGACTTTCGATACTTGACCCATTAGAGTGCGCCGCAAGGCACACAAACTAAATATCCGCCATATCAAATCGGATATGGCGGATACATTTAGAAAAACATTTTAAATATTTTGCTCGTCTACTTGACAAGAGAGTGACCATATTTCAAACATATTCCCTTCTTCTTACATCCGATTTCAAAATATTTATAAAATATATCTCACATTAATTCATATGTTTTCTTGTAGCATCTTCCTGTCGCTTCTTCTCTGCTTCCTGAAAGATTCTGTCCGCTTCTTCCTTCCGTTTCCTTTCTTCCTCTGCAAAAAAGGAAAGCCCTTCTTCTGTCGTTACGAATCCGTTTTCGCTGCTCAAGTTATCTGTGAGTGTCGCAAGATACGAAATCTTGGAACGGATAACTGGATGCTGCTTTAACGTGTAGACTTCTCCAATCTCCAAACCCGTGACATCCAGAAAATGTTTTACAGCCGGTTCAAATAGCTTCTCGGCATATGCACCCTGTTCTGCTTCCATCTGTTTCGTTAAGCGTTCGTATTCATTCCGATACGGAAGATCGGTCAGCATAGGTTCTTTATAAATACAGACATCCATGCGTTTTATCCCATGAATCTTAAACAGTGCGACAATTTCAGGATACTTGGTTTTCGGAAACCGGCAGTAGTACCCGATAAACTTCCCTTTTACCTCTCTTGTGTACTTGTTGTATTTATCTGCTTCGGTTATATACACCTTTGCATACCAGATCAATGCAGCCGCAAATGCGATTGCAAGAAGGAAATGTACCTGCCAGAGACCTCCAAATCCAAATACTACAAAAAAGAATACTAATGCGGCTCCGATTGCACTACCCTCATCCTGAATCTGGCGGTTTTTCTCTACCTGATACAGCCCAACAAATAGTCCTGCAATAGAGAGGACTACAGCGGACCACAGACAGTTCTCAAACCATATCTCTGGAAGCAGGAAATACAATGGAATTAACAGCAGTATTGGACCGAATATCCAACATATCAGCAAGCCAGATTCCCCTGCAATCTTATCCTGTTCACGTCTTGAAAGCGTGTTATATCCTTCGACAGACTTCACCGCCTGTCTTGTATTCATCATTTTTTTTAACATCATCTATCTCCTGTAATTTATTGATCAATTTAACATTGGTAAAATCATTGTTTTATACCTCCTTGTTTCATAGCCTCTCGCATACCACCCTGCACCGTTTTTTATGGAATGCAATGCCATACGCTAAAATTTCACATCTGCCATTCTCCCTGAGTGCTTCATCGTATCTGCGATTTTTAATCTGCGCCATTGCATTTTCACATGCTTTGTCAAGACCGCTAATAGATGCCGCATGCTTTACCTCAATGATAATGCCTGCATCCGGATTCTCCGGTTCTATGAGAATATCACTATACCCGTCTCCCGACTCTCTGTTCGATTTTATCAGCCAGTCCGGGTTACTTCCCCGCAGCAAACCTAATAACAGTCCATGATAAAAGTTTTCTTTCTGTTCCTCACGCGCTTTTGTATCCAGCACGCTGATCATCCTGCTCATGATAACATTCAACTGTTTCTGCAATCCTTCTGCATCCGCTTCCAAAATTGCCTTTGAAAACTCTGGCATTGATTCTTCTTTTGCAACAGAACGCTGAAACCATTCCTGTATTTGCAGAACAAATACCTCATGAACTTCCCTATTCGGAATAACCAGCTCGTAGACACCACTCTCTGGATTTCCTATATTCGTAAGATACCCTGTTGTAAATAAAACACTCCATACATTATCTATGCTGTTCTCAATTTCATCGTAGGTTAAATCCAGACGAATCCTTTTTGTTACCGATTCTCCGGCAACAAGCCGCTCTATTTCATCCTTCGTTGATTGATCTGCCTTATCCACGAAAAGTTTTACCAGATCATTTCCACTGCTATTGATCCAGAATGCACTTGGTTTTGCATTAGAATCTGTCAATAATTTTTTCACAAAATTAATGACATCCCACGGACAGTATATATCGGCGTTGCCAAAATGATATCCATCGTACCACTCTTTTATATCCGAATAACGATTTGTACAATGATAATATTTTAGCATCTGCATCACTTCTGCATCTGTGAATCCAAAACCTTCCTCATGCTCTATATCAACGATCGAATTAATCTCAAAATTATTAAGTCCGGTAAAAATGCTCTCCTTAGAAACACGTAAACACCCTGTGAGTACCGCAAACTGCAAAAATTCATTTGTCTTTAGCGCCTGCCCGAAAAGTCCCCTGATGAGCGAAACCATCTCCTGATAATACCCATTCTTAAAAGCCTTATCCAACGGAACATCATACTCATCAATAAGGATTACCACTTTCTGATCGTAGTGCAGATAAAGCAACTGTGAAAGCAGTCTTAAACTGTCAACAAGATTAACGTCCTCATTCAACAGCATTTTTTCAAATTGTTTTCGATCTTCAACCGTCAGCTTATCACTTGTTTTCAGATAATAATGTCTCCGGACCTCGTTATTAATAATGGTCATAAGCATTTTCTGTGCATCTGCAAAATGAAGTCCCTCTACTCCCTTAAGCGATAAAAAAATAACAGGATACTTTCCCATGTATTCCGCACACAGTTTTTCTTTTTCCGAAATATACAAGCCCTGAAAAAGCGATTTCTCTGCACCAATTTCAAAAAAGCTCTTTAGCATACTCATATTGAGTGTTTTGCCGAAACGGCGCGGTCTGGTAAAAAGAGTCACTTCACCCCAGCTTTGTAAAAGCTGCTCAATCAATTTTGTCTTATCCACATAATAAAAACCTGCTTCACGTATTTTTTTAAAATCATCTATTCCAACCGGTAATTTTAATGTATCATTCATGGAAGCCTCCAAAAAAAATCCGCTATACTATTTACATAGTATAACGGATTCCTACTAAAAAAACAATTCTCTTACTTTATTCCTGCCGGAATTCTTCCGGTACGTCCTCATAAGTTTTCCATTTGTCCATGGCATCTTCCAATGTCATGCCTTCGCTTACCGCGTGTTTTCTCGCTGCATTGACTGCCTGGATTTCTTTCATCTTTGCTCCGGTTAAGGTGTAACCCTTCATGGCCCAGAGCGTTGCAAGCCATGCGATCATCGGAACGATACAGAACAGGATCAGAACAACGCCATGCATTCCGGAAGAATATGGTGTTTTGCTGTCCGGCAAGGTCTGGATACCGATCATTGCAACTGCTGCACCAACGATGGTAGATCCAAGAGAACTTACTAATTTATCTACAAGTGAGAACAATGTTCCCATAATACCTGGCACATACTGTCCGGAACGGTATGTCTCATAATCGGAACAGTCTGCAACCATCGGAATCGGCATATCTGCTGTTGCATAATATGCACCATAACCGATACCAAAGAATAACACAAATAACACCGTGTATACATTGATGGATCTCAGGCTTAAGTTAAATGCCGGAACCCCCTGCTTCCATAACAACAACAACACTAAAACTCCAATGTACATGACCAGTGCAAGCATTGTATAGCGCACCAGTGAAGCTTTCTGTCCATGCTTCTGTGATGTCTTTACCGTCAAAAGGAAGAATGGAACAGAGAAAATATATCCAACGATCATCATTGGAAGATACAGTCCGCCATAATCTCCCATCATCGCTCCGTAAAGCATACAGAGTACTGTCATATTCGTTGCGATGGAGAAAGCAAGCTTACATCCTGCTCCTGCAACCATAAGACGCTGCAACTCTTTGTTTGCTTTTAAAATTGCAACATATTCTTTTAATTTTACTTTTTCCTGTTTGTTGCCAACACCGAAGAATTCCGGTCTGTCTTTCTCCCAGATACCGATCACTGCAAGAAGTGTCAGCACTGCGGATACCACGATGGCAAGTGGTATCATAAAATCAAAAAAGTTAGCGCTGTTATAGCCGCCAAGACGGTCACCTAAGATCGGTGCCAGAAACTGTACAAGTCCCATACCGATCAGGCTGGCGATCGTATTAAAAATAGTAAACATCGGGCGCTGTTTCGGATCGTTTGTCAGACAGGTCTGTCCGGAACGGGTACAGGCCGTCTGGAATGTGTATCCGATAACATATAATGCGTAAAATAACACAAAGCATACATAGCGCAGCCACTGCATGTCCGGTGCGATGATCCTCGTCCCAAAATACAGTAAAATGGAAGAAACGATCATGATCGCATTTCCGATTACCATGTATGGACGGAATTTACCGAATTTTGAATTTGTCCGGTCGATCAAAGCTCCGATGATCGGATCCGTCACGGCATCAAAAAGACGCATGACGGTTACCATTGTCGTTGCAAACATAAGCGCAAGTCCTAACACTCCGTTTGCATAATATGCGATAAAATTCATGGTGAGGATATAATATACATTTGTCGCACCATTGTTCATCGGAAACAGCACAAGCTGATACGGTTTTGCCCGGTTCATTCCGGCTGCCTGTGCAGTGGTATTTTCTTTTTGATTACTCATTTATTCTTCTCCTTTGGAATATCCTGCTAAAATCTATACCCAGTTTTCACTCTTTTTCGCTTCTTTTTTCAGCTTATAATCCGGATTCTCTTTTTCTGTGTGATGAAGTACCATCGCATCCTTCACACTTCCGGCTACGGCTTCGATCTTATTCTCTTTTTCCATAGGAAGCTGGAAGGTAAAAATATGATTTCCGCTCTTCTGCTCGATCAGCTCTCCGTTATTGTATAAGGATACTACCGGCTGGTTTGTGTAAACTTTAATGGTCGTTGTATCCTCAGAACGGTCACTGCGGCGGGAACCGCACAAATGAACAAAAGGTTCCTCGCTCCAATATGCTTTATATAAGAAGAAACTGTCTTTCTTTGTCTTGCGGTCAAATGTCACCAGTCCCTTATGGTTCATGCCCGGCTCGCCGCCCTGATTTCTAGCATCTGCCGCAAAATCAAACATATTCCACACATAAGTGCTCCACATAAATGGATGACGCTCGAAACATTTGATCATATACTCATGATATTTTGCCTGATATTCCTCAGTATGGTCTCCACGTCTCGGTCTTCTGCTGTGAAGGTTTGGCATACCTTCTGCGCCGTACTCGGAATAACCGATCGGGCGGTTCGGGAATACAAGGTGGAAAAATCTTAAGAACAGATCATTTAAGAAAAATCCCGGTACATACCATCCCAGATATAAATTCCATCCAACCAGATCTGTGATGTGTGCAGAACGGTTAAATGGTCCGCACATTGCATAACATGCTAACGTTGTCAGTCTTGTCGGGTCCATCTTGTGGCAAAGATCATTTAACACATGATGATTGTCCAACATATCTTTTTTGTCCTTTGTACTGATGGTAATCTCATTGGATACGCCCCATACTACAATTGACGGATGATTGTAATTCTGAACGATCAGCTCTCTCATCTGGCTGATGGTGTTCTCTCTTCCGCCCGGCATATGTTCCGAAATGTATGGAATCTCTGCCCATACGACCATACCTCTCTCATCACAGAGATCATAAAAATACTGGTCATGCTGATAGTGTGCGAGACGAATCGTATTTGCCCCAAGTTCGCAGATCATATCCATATCTTCATCATGGTTTTTTGTTGAAATCGCATTTCCTAATGCTTTAAAATCCTGATGTCTGGAAACTCCGTGAAGTGGATAATGCTCTCCGTTTAAGAAAAATCCCTTCTTTGGATCTACCGAAAAAGTACGGATACCAAAACGGTTCGTGATCTCATCCTGCACTTCTCCATTTACGGTCAACGTTGCAACTGCCGTATAAAGGTATGGATTTTTTCTTCCATGCCAGCGGATTGGATTCTGGATATTAAGATTTACGTCACATCCATTTCCTTCTACAACTACTTTTCCGTCCTGATCTTTGATCTGAACGTTTACCTGTGCTTCCTCTGTATTGGTAAATGTTTCGATATGAACATTCGCTTCGTTCTCTTTTACTTCCGGTGTGATCTTAATTCCGTTGCTTCCAAGGTAATCTAAATCAAAATGCTCTTTTGACACGATCAGGAAACGGACATCACGGTAAATTCCGCCATAGAATGTAAAATCCGCTTTCTGTGGATATACTTTTCCATTGACAGAGTTGTCCACAGTCACTTCCAGTTTATTCTGGTCTTCTAAAACCTCTGTAATATTCACACGGAATGTGGAATAGCCACCATCATGATGTGCAAGTTCTTTTCCATTCACTGTCACATCACTGCTTGCATTTACACCAAGAAACTCCAGATATACTTCCTCTGTCTCCGGATCAAATTCCGGTTTTTCAAATGTTTTCTCATAATGACAGGTTCCTCTGTAGTAATCATTTCCTCCGTCCTGTCCGTCTTTTGCATTCCATGTATGTGGCAAGTTCACCTGCTCTTGTCTGTTGTCAGGTCCAATGAAAAGCCACTGCTCCATCAGATTTTGAATTCGTCGCATATAACACATCCTTTTTATTATTTATGGTGCCTGTCACTTTGTATCGTTTCAGGCTATTTTTATATATTGTTCCAATTTCAATACATAAATAATAAATAAAATTCGTTAATTTTTCAACGAACCTGACTTAGTCGGTGCTTTTTGTGACGTAAGTGGTGTTCCTTTGTAAATACGAAACCGTCTATCCAAACTATATGTATAATTCAGACAGACGGTTGTTCTTTTACTTCACCGGGAGCAGCACTTCCAGATTGAAACAGTTCATCTCTGTGGATACTGAGATATCCCCCCCGTATTTTTCTGCAATGTGCCGGATACTCTTTAACCCAATTCCGTGATACTGTTTGTTTTTCTTCGTGGTCTTTGGCAGATCATCCTCATACTCCGGCGCCCGCTCAATTGGATTTGAGAAACGGATATATAAAAAATGCTGCTTTTCTGCAACACAGATATCGATAAACCTCATCTCTTTCTCTGAAAACTTTTCCACACATTCGATGGCATTATCTATGGCATTCCCAAACAGTGCATAAATATCAATGGAATCCATGAAGTACAGCTTCTTTCCATCGATCACACAGTGCATGGTAATATCTCTTGCCTCACAGATCAGGCTCTTCTCTGAGAGCAATGTATCCAGAATTTCATTTCCTGTTTTTACGATAGAATCATAAATGCGGATAGACTGTTCCAGTTCTTTTAAATTTTTCTCCCGTTCTGTCGGGTTTTCAATATGCCGCATTGCAGCCACCTGATACTTCAGATCGTGACATTTGCGGTCGATCACCTGCATCTGGTCTTTCGCGATCTCGTACTGCTTCTTCTGCTGATACCACATGCGCTCCATCAACGCATACTCCTGCTTCACTTCACTTTTTTTGAAAAGTTCAGCCTGCAGATACAAAAAGGTCACACAGTATAGCTGAACCAGAACTGCAAGATTGGATTCTCCACGGTTCTGATAAAAATTGTAGTAAGAGAACAAGGATAAGAAAAGCACTGCTGCTGCTGAGAGTGTTCTTCTTGGTCCTGCCTGGTAAAATCCATTTCTTGGAAGCCAGCGAAACAGTGTGATGGACAAAAGCAGATACATTGCCGCAAAAAACAGGAGAGAAAAGAGATATTGCAGCACCCGCGGCTGCTGCTCAATGGCAGAAACGCGATGCAGACTGTTCCAGATAATATTGATACAATGATATACAATGAGCGGCCAGACCGTACAATAAATCATTTCCCAGCTTATTTTTTTGCTGATCAGTCCAACAGCGATCATCGTGATCACAAAACGCATGAAAAACTCTGCGATCAGATGTTCCCCGATTGCCGGAATGAGCAGTCTTGCTGCAAGCATGACACACCAAGCCCCACAAAGTATCAGACCGTTTTTTATTTTTTTCTTTTCCATGACATGCAATGGCATGAGAAACAGATACACACATACCAGCAATAAAAAATCATGAAAAATCATGATACCAAAATCACGAACCATTCTTAACTTCTCCCTACACTGCGGATGAGTGCCGTCATAAAGTTTTTCTTACTGCGGCGGCTGATCTGCAGTTCCTCTCCTTCTACGATCACCGTGTCATCCTTAATCTCTGCAACATGTGTCAGACCTACCAGACACCAGTTGCTGCATTTTGCAAACAGCCCCTTTGGAAGCTCCTCTTCCACATTTTTCAAGCTTCCGCGCACCTCAAAATTGCCCTGTTTTGTGTGATAGCGCAACACATGATTCTGGATCTCCACATAAAAAATGTCTCTGGAATCAATCTTTTTGACGCCGGTTCCCGTCTGGATCATCACCGGTTTGCTTCCGCGGTTCTCCACCAGCTGCATGGCACGATCCATCTTATTGGCAAAATTCAGGTACTGGATCGGCTTTAAGACAAAGTCCAGTGCACCCACTTCATATCCTTTGATTGCATAGTGCGCCATGTTCGTAATGAACATGATGACTACCTGGGCATCCCTTTTACGGATCTGCTCTGCCGCATCCATGCCGTTTGTTCCCGGCATCTCAATGTCCATCAGGATAATGTCATAATCTCCGTTATAAACTGCCAGAAAATCATCCGCTTTCTCAAAAGGTGTCGCCTCAAATGCTGTATCACGTTCCTGTTCATATTGTTTTATATAAGTAAAAAGTGTGTCACGATAACCCTGATCGTCTTCCACAATTGCTATCCTGTTCATGTCTGCTCCATCTTTATGAATCCTGCATTTTGGCAGTGTTCTTCACTACCTTCTTTTTTCCGTATCTCTTATTATAACAATTCACATTTGCAGTGTCTAGGTTTCGTATGCAAAAAGATTGATGAGTCCGCCAAAAGGTATTGGGCGACAGCAAAATCCCACCGGCAGATAGGATGTTCCTGTTCGCTTCGCTCACGAAGGAAATCATATCTGCCGGTGGGATTTTTCTATCTTGTTGCATCGTTGCTGCCGTCATCCTCGAGGTCAAAATGCTTGACAAGAGCTTCGAGTGTTGCAGCCTGTGCAGCCAACTCCTCTGATGTTGCGGAAGTCTCCTCTGCAGATGCAGAATTGTCTTCCACTGCCTTGGAGATTTCTTCGATACCAAGTTTGATCTGCTCAATGTTTTGATTCTGCGTCTGGTTATTCTCTGCACTCTTCCCTATCATACCATTGACATTTTCAATTGCATCCAATACTTCCTGCATGGAAGCAACAACATTCGCTGCAAGTTCTGTTCCCCGTTCGATTTCCTGAATGGAAATTCCAATCAAATCTTTTGTATTATTTGCTGCCTTGGAACTTCCCTCTGCAAGTGATCCAATCTCAGAAGCAACAACTGCAAATCCTTTTCCTGCTTCCCCGGCCCTTGCCGCTTCAATCGAAGCATTCAGTGCCAACAGATTCGTCTGGTCTGCAATATCTTCAATTGTCTTGATGATGCTGACAACTTCGTTTGATGTCTCGGTAATCTTGTTCATTGCCTCTGTCATCTGATCCATCTGTGTTCTGCTGTCCTGCATCATCTTTGTGACACGAGCAGTCTCATCTGCTGATTTTAATGCATCGTCTGTATTCTCTTTTACCTGCTCAGATACAGAAACTGAAGTTGCGACAAGTTCTTCCACAGAAGCTGCCTGTGTGCTTGCACCCTCAGCAATATTCTGGGCTGCTCTCGAAAGATCATCTGCACCAGCCGAAACCTGTGCGGAACTGTTGATGATATTCTCGATCATTCCCTGTAATGATTCTGAGATATGCATCATTCCATCTTTTACTTTTGCAAAATCACCTGCATAATCGTATTTTAATGTAAATTTCAGTTTTCCATCGGATAAACGGTTCAGGACATACGCAATCTCATCAATATAATTAATGTATTCTTTTAACCGGTTTACGGTCTTCTGGATGGAATCTGCAAGTTCTCCAATCTCGTTCTCTGAAGAAACGTCGAGCGATACATCCAGATTACCCTCTGCCAGTTCCTGTGCCACCTCATTTAATGCAACGATCGGTTTTGTGATATTGCCTGCCAGACGTCTGATTGCCATAATGATAATGACAACTCCAACAATTACAAGCAGCAGTACAATAATGATACACTGGATCAGGCTTGCTAAATATTCGCTGGAAGGCATACAGCTTAACGTATAATAATCGGTCGTTCCGATTCTTCCGACATATCCATACTTGCTGCTTCCATCTGCTTTATACTTCACAGATGTTCCGTTCTGACTCTGAATTGCTTTTATCACAGAATCCGAAACATTCAGCTCGGAAAGATTTTTCAACTGGTTATCTGAATTAGGATGATAAATAATGGTTCCATCCGATGTTACTAAAATAACAAATCCATTGTTTCCAATCTTATAAGCCGAAAGCAGTTCATCAATATGCTCAAGTGCGATATCCGCTCCTGCAACACCAATGATATTCTTGCCATTTTCATCATAAACCGGAGTTGCTGCACTTAAGATCAGATTTCCGGTACTCGCATCCACATAAGCACTTGTCAGGATCGTACTGTTCGTCTCCACTGCACGATACCAGGTACGCTCTGTAATTTCAAAACTGCTGTCACTTGTAAACCCGTCTGACTGTGTCACCACATTAGCATCAATATCTCCAAGCCAGACTGCCTGAATGTTATCACTGTCTGCTGCTGCAATTTTCTCCATCTCGTGAAATACCGTCTGATAGTCTGCCGACTCTGTGATCTTATCTCCTGCTTTTGTCTCAGTAAGCAGTGTCCGCACATCTTTGTCAAGCGCCATCTGCTCCACAATGGTCATATACTCCTGAAAAAAGATTTCAAGCTGGTAAGATGCTGCCTTCGACTGCATCTCCAGATCATTCTTCTGTGCACTTAAGCTGACATTTCCAACCATAACTGCGACCACAACCGCAACCACCATAAAAATCGCAATCACAATGGTAAGAATACGGCTCTGGATTTCCTGCGCAATCCGTTTTTTCTTTGTTTTCATATCAAATCTCCTCTCTGGTTTTTCTGACATCTTCTCGAAATGTAACAATCTATTTTTATTATAATACTTTTTCTGTCAAAAGCAAACGAATCCAGGCATTTTCAGATATCTTTCGTCAGTTTGTTTTCTCATCACTCCATAAATGCGATAGCGGCTGGAAGGTATATCCCATGTCCTCCCATCTTGTGAGCAGTTCATCTAAAATTTTACCATTGGTGGATGATGTATTATGTAACAATACAATTGCGCCCGGATGGATGCGTCCGATCAGTTTTCCATAAGCCTCCTCCTCTGTCGGCTGTGCATCCGCATTCCAGTCCACATAGGCGAGGCTCCAGAAAAAGGTCTTATACCCCAATTCTTTTGCCATCGCAAGATTCTCTGTACTGTATTTGCCCTGCGGTGGTCTGTAATACTTTGTCATCTCCTGTCCGGTCACTTCCTGAAACAAACTGCTGACCGCATCGAGCTCTTTCTGAAACGACTCTTTGTCCGAGATTGCCGACATATCCGGATGATGATAGGTGTGATTTCCCACCGTGTGTCCCTCTGTAACCATCCGTTTGACCAATTCCGGCGCACTCTCCAAAAAATGTCCCACGACAAAAAAAGTTCCCGGTGCATTGTGTTTTTTGAGTGCATCCAGAATTGCTTCTGTATTGCCATTCTCATAGCCGCAGTCAAATGTGAGATAGATCACCTTTTCCTCTTTACTTCCTATATAATAGGTATCATACTGCTTTAACTCATCCGCCGTGGCATTTCCGGTCGGCTGCAGTTCCTTTCCAGACTCGCCAAAGCCAAGTCCCCAGTTATCGACTGCCGCCTCGATGTGCATCGTCTCCTCTGTTTCCCTGTCAGACTGCCACTTTGCCACGACGGCTGCGCTTCCCCAGCCGAATAAAAACATCACTGCAAAAAGCAGCAGGCTGGAACGGTATTTTAATAAGAATGCTTTCATTTTCTGCTCCGCATATCTTCTCTTTTTATGTATACGAAGCCAGACGTTGTCCTATTCATTTTGTTTATAACCACAGCGAGGACACACACCAACGCCCTTATAGATGTAACCGCAACGGTAACAGCAAATCGTATCGTGTTTTTCCTTTGCAAGATAAGATTCTTTTCTGGAAAATGGTTTTTCCTGCAGATAGCGCACAAAATCTTCTAGCACCTTTGCAAATTTTTCCATCTCTCCATGCTCCACTGCCAGCGGAAGTTTTGTCTTACTTCCATTCTTCTGATACACATAAATGCCCCGGTTTAATAGTCCTGTAAAAGCCTGGATAGACTCAATATCCATCACCGGAATGTAATAGGAAGTCATCCATGCGCTGTAGTAAAGATTCTCTGGTGTCAGAAGAACCCCTTCTTTTCCTGACTCATCCTTTGATTTGTCTACCAGAAGCACCGGATACTCAAACTTTCCGATTCCGTTTGCAAAATTATCCACTGCTCCCTCAAAGACAGCTGTCTCCTCCGGTTCCGCCTGCTTCTGCCACACTCTTTTTGCCGGATAAAAATGACACCGTTTCGACTCTGTCACACCGGCTTCGTCAAATGCATTCTGCAATTTGCTGACTAAAAGCCCGCACTCATCCGTTTTAATCTTGGACATGCGCTGCTCCAGTTCTTTTAATGCATCAAATTTCAACTGAGGAAGGAAATCGCCATCCTCTAACTGCTTTGCTGCTTCGCTGGCATCCTCAAAATCCATCCTGCCGACATCTCCGCAGATTTCCTTTATTTTTTTCTCATCCATAGCACGAATCCTGTTCTCCACTTGTTCCGTGTACGGTCTGACAATATCCGGACTGATGTTTTCTTTTTTTATGTCATCCAGCAGAGAAACCAGTTCCTCTCTTGTTTTTCTTCCCGGCTGGTTGACAAGCCGCTGCACCTGCGTCAGACGCTTCAATTCCTCCTGGCGGGTCTGTCTGTCTCTCTCAGCATTTGTGGATGTGTCTGCACTGCCTGTTGATGCGGCATACTTTGATGCGTTTCCACTGTCTACTGATGAGCCGTATTTTGATGGAATTCTGCTGTCTGCCGGTGTTATATTTCCGGATGGATTCTTCCTTCCTGTTGTTGACGCATTTTCTGATGATTTTGTATTTTCAACCGATTCTGTCTTCTTTTGTGGGCTCCTCTCAAATGTCTGCTCTGCATTTCTTGCACGCCCTGTTTTTTCTTTTGCAGATTGCGTTTCCTCTACTGACGTACCATTGGTTTTCTCTACCGTTTTTTTCTGTGTTTTGTCTATAACCTTTTCTGTGCTCTGCCGTGGATTTTCCTTACTGTTTTGGTTGTTTTCCCACACTGCGCCCTTATTTTCCTGCGTTTTTTCTCTTGCTCTTCCTGTAATTGCAGAGGAATCTTCTCTTAGTTTTTCCACAGTTGTTGTGGCATTTTCTTTTGCTTCTTCCAGATTTGCATGAGATATTCCACTTGATTTTCCCGCAGTTACAGGTGCGTTTTCCCTCGGTTTCTCCGAATCTCTTCCCGGCTTTCCAAATGTTCTCTCAGAGTTTCCATCCGATTTGTCTATATTTTTTTTCGTTTTGCCTGATTCTTCTGCATTACGTTCCAATTCTGTATCCGGCTCATCTTCCGCGGCTCTTTCCGTATCTGCATCCTTCTCATCATCTGCGTTGCAATCCGCATCTGTTTCCATCTCATCCTCGCCGCGGATTGCTTGCTCCAAACGTCTTACACCTTCGTCCGAATAAAATCCTTCTTCCATTTTCCGCAGAGTGTGAAACAGTTCCTGCTCTGACACTTCCGGCAGATGCTCGATCAGTTCTGTAATTTCCTGTTCCTCATCCTGTAACGAAGATGCGTCTGCACATTCCATCTCCATTGCCATTTTTTTGTCCACATACTCATTGTATTTTGTATTCACATTCCGTCCGGCAGTACGTCCCAAAAGTTCCTGATAATCCTCATAGGCAGCCTCATCCCGCTCAAAGTCCATTTTGTATACATCCCCATCCACCAACAGACGCTTTGGTCTTGGCGTATACATGCAACAGCACTTTTTACAACTGTAAACGCGGGCAATGCGGACTGCCCCCTCTTCTGTCTCAATCTGAAATTCCCTGCCTTCCGGGTAAACTGCCATGTAAAGCTGGCTTCCACACTTCGGGCACAGATATCCGGCCAGATAAAAGTTATTTCCGATCCGGTTCCGTCTCCGCTCTGCAAGCGTGGTATCCCGCATCAAAAAACTGCTCGCCGCCTTTTTCCAGACCAGCTTATGCCACAATCCCTGCGGCTCCTCTTCCTCCGGCAGTAAAACCTCCTCGGGTTCATCTGACAGCACTGCCTCGATCACGTCCTCATAGGTCAGACGGATTTTATTTTTATAGAAGCGGAAATGTTCCGGTCCATACTGCGATTCCACCTGAAATTCCCCAAGGATCTGCGCAAACAACCGGTTCAGCTGCACATAATCTTTGTCCACACGGAGTCCCTTGATATTTCCCCACTTTCCAAACGCATAAAGCACCATATTCAAAATATCCCGCACATTTGGGTGCTGCTCCACGGCAGCGATCATCTGCTCCTCTGCTTTCAGTTCAATAATATTCGTCACCACAAGCTTCGTATCAAAGTTGAAAAAAAGTGACCGCACGCTCCCCTGCAGAATCAGATAATCCCCAATCACAAAAAACATGCCGTTCCACTCCACAGGCACATCCATCATTTTGATCAGTTTCTGAAAGGTTAAATTCAATTCTTTATCCGCTTTTAAAACTATCATGTTATCCTCCGTTCTCTTGTGATTATTATACCATGAACTTCAATTAAGTTTATAAAGTTTTTATATATTCTGTAAACACCTTATTTTTCTGCTTTCGCCCGTTCATTGTTAGCACTCATTTAAAAAGAGTGCTAATTTTCTATTGACTTTTGCAGACAAGGGTTATAAAATCCTAGATATAAGTTGAAATGCAATGATTCAGATATTTGATAAGTGCATTTTATAACAGAGTATAAAATAATTAGTTTTACTTATGGATAGAAAAAGGAGTGTTATATTATGGCTGAGAAACATGGAAATCTTTCAATCAACAGTGATAACCTTTTCCCGATCATCAAGAAATGGTTATATTCCGATCACGATATCTTCTATCGTGAATTGATCAGTAATGGCTGCGATGCCATCACAAAATTAAAAAAACTGGATATGATGGGCGAGTACGAATTACCTGCTGATTACAAACCACAGATTCAGGTTATTGTAAACCCGGACGAAAAAACGTTAAAATTCATTGATAATGGTCTTGGTATGACATCTGATGAAGTAGAGGAATATATCAACCAGATCGCATTTTCCGGTGCTACTGATTTCATCGAAAAATACAAAGACAAGGCAAACGACGATCAGATCATCGGTCATTTCGGACTTGGTTTCTACTCTGCATTCATGGTAGCGGATCAGGTGACGATCGATACTTTATCTTATAAAAAAGATGCCACACCAGTCCATTGGGCATGTGACGGCGGCACAGAATTCGATATGACAGACGGCACAAAGGAAGGCGTCGGTACAGAGATCACTTTATACCTGAATGAAGACTGTCTCGAATTTGCAAACGAATACCGTGCAAGAGAAGTCATTGAGAAGTACTGCTCTTTCATGCCAACCCCAATCTTCTTATCTAAGGCAAATGCTGAGACAGAATATGAAACCATCGATGCAGCAGATAAGTTAGATACTGATACCGTTGTGGAAGAAATCCACGAGGAAGCAAAAACAGAGGAAAAAGAAAATGAAAACGGTGAAAAAGAAGTCGTTGAAGTTTCCCCTGCAAAAGAAAAATTAAAAATTGTAAAACGACCGGTTCCATTGAACGATACCAACCCATTATGGGCAAAGAATCCAAAAGACTGCACTGACGAAGAATACAAGGAATTTTACCGCAAAGTGTTCTTAGACTACAAAGAGCCTCTGTTTTGGATCCACCTGAACATGGACTATCCATTCAACTTAAAAGGAATTTTATACTTCCCGAAGATCAATACAGAATACGATTCTATTGAGGGAACTATTAAGTTATATAACAATCAGGTGTTCATCGCAGATAACATCAAAGAAGTCATTCCTGAATTCTTAATGTTATTAAAAGGTGTGATCGACTGCCCGGATCTTCCACTGAACGTATCCCGTTCCGCTTTGCAGAACGATGGATTTGTAAAGAAGATCTCCGAATATATCACCAAGAAAGTTGCAGACAAACTCATCGGCATGTGCAAGACCGAAAAGGAAAGCTATGAGAAATACTGGGATGACATCAGCCCATTTATCAAATTTGGCTGCTTAAAAGATACAAAGTTCTGTGACAAGATGAACGACTACATCCTGTTCAAAAACTTAGATGACAAGTATCTGACTCTTCCTGAATTATTAGTGAAGGAAGAAGAAAAGAAAGACGATGCGGAGGTATTAGACAAAGATGGTAATCCAATTACAAACACTGGCGATGCTGCTGCATCTGATAATACTGCTGATGGCAGCGACACTTCTGCTGACAGCGAAAAAGATGAACGTAAAGTTATCTACTATGTTACCGATAAAATCCAGCAGGGTCAGTACATTAAGCTCTTCAAAGAACAGAACATGCAGGCAGTGATCTTAGATCACAACATTGATACCTCTTTCATCACACAGTTAGAGCAGCGCAATGAAAAATACAAATTCATGCGTATTGATGCGGATGTGACAGAATCCTTAAAGGATGAGACTTCTGCAGAAGATCTGAAAGCAGAGACAGATGCTTTGACAGAAGTATTCAAAAAAGCTCTGAACAACGATAAACTCACTGTGAAAGTGGAGAAGCTGAAAAATGAGAACATCTCTTCTATCATCACACTTTCCGAAGAAGGAAGACGTATGCAGGATATGATGAAGATGTATGCCATGAACGGTATGGGCGGCATGGACATGAATATGTTTGCTGCTGACCAGACTCTTACTTTAAATGCTAACAACGAACTTGTAAAATACATTTTTGAGCACAAAGATTCCGAGAACGTTCCAATGTTCTGCGAGCAGTTATACGATCTGGCTGTGCTCTCCAACCATCCGTTATCTGTAGATGAGATGACAAAATTCGTGGAACGCAGTAATAAAATCATGATGCTGCTGGCAAAATAAATCGAAATATACCGGAGTTTAACGGACGTAGTGTCGCAGATTCTGCAGTGCTTTTATGGGTTGTGAGGGGCAGATATAAGCGCCCTCTCACAAGTCGTGATCTTATAAGTTTATGAAAAGAAAAACGGTACAGACGAAATATGATGTTCCTGTTCGCCGGGCATTCCGCTGGGCTTCTGAGCAAAAATTTTGTGAAGCAGAGCTTCACGAAATTTTTAGAATCCCAGCTCCATGGCTCACGAAGGAAATCATATTTGTCTGCACCGTTTTTCTTTCATTTACGTTATGAGTGACTTGTGGGAGGGTGCTTATACATGCCCAATTTACGCTATGAACTGCACTGCAGAATCTGCAATTTACGTTATAGAACTCACGGTTATGGGATGAGTGCCTATTGGGTAACGACAGAAATCAATCTGTATTCCCATCATAATTTAAGTTCAACTTCTTTGAATGAATTTTCATAGAATAAAATAGATTTTCAAATGTAATTATGGTAGAATCATGGTGTTAATGAGTTTGACTAATCATATTTACATGAACAGGTGAATGATTGAAATTACAGAGGAGAACAAATAGATGATTTCCATTGATACCAAAAGACTCCATCTTCGGAATGTATTGCAAAATGATGTGGATGTAATATTTGATTATAGAAATAATGAAATATGTGCTCGATATCAGAGAGGACAAATAAAAGACTATGAAGGAATTGTAAGTTTGATTGAACGCCGAAGAAATGATGAGATATCAATTGATTTTCCTTGTATGATAGCAGTAGCACTAAAGGATACAAATGAAATGATTGGTGAAATAGTTGTTATGCCAAAGGATCATACATTTTCTCTCGGCTATACCTTTTCTTATAAATATCATCGACAAGGATATGCTTTTGAAGCCTTAACTGTTTTGACTGAACATCTTCACAAGATGGCTCCGGAATGGGAGTTTATTAGTTTTACAGAATGTGAAAATATAGCTAGTATTGAATTGCTTAAGAAATTAGGATATAAGAATCTTGGCTATGTTCCAAGACTGGATTCTCAAGCATTCGGCAAATGGACTACAATGGAAACGGAGGAAGAATTTGCTCATCTGGGCAAATAACTCATTTCAAAATCCAATTGACATTGTCTTTTGAAATCGCAATGTCTGCTTTCTAAGGACCGGCCGCTCCCAAAATCCTGAAAACAAATCAGTTCAATTTTTTATTTATCCAAGGCTGTGCAGCATGCAATATCCCAGTTGTGAAAATCCGTCAATCCAGGTTACAAGCGGCAGTAATCAAAGCTTAAACTCCGGGAGGTGTGCCCTTTTATGATTGGCGAATCACAAGACATCGAGAATGACCGCATTTTGTCGTTACCTCTTTTGTAGGCACTCATCCCATAACCGGAGTTCATAACGTAAATTGCAGATCTTGTGGTGCGATTCATGATGTTGATTGGGCAAATATAAGCGTCCTCTCACAAGTCATTCACAGCGTAAATGAAAGAAAAACGGTACAGACAAATATGATTTCCTTTGTGAGCCATGGAGCTGGGATTCTAACAATCATGGAAGCTTCAGCTGAACATGATTGTTGTTCAGAAGCCCAGCGAAATGCCTGGCGAACAGGAACATCATATTTCGTCTGTACCGTTTTTCTTTTCATAAACCTATAAAATCACGACTTGTGAGAGGACGCTTATATCTGCCCTTCACACCCTATAAAAGCACCACAGAATCTGCGACACTACGCCAGTTAAACTCCGGTAATTTTAAAATATTCAATGCTTCCGACCAGCTTATCTGCGATCTCACGAAGCTGCTCTGCACTCTTATAAACCTGCTGGAAGGTATCCACAACCATCTCTGTCTCATCGTAAGTCTCTTTTGTGCCGGAAACGTTATCCTGTGCGATGGCAGAGAGATCTTCCACTGCCTGAAGCACTTCGTTGCGCGTGCTGGCAAGATTTTCCGTACTGTCCTTGATCTGGCGGATGCTCTGCATGGAATTGCTGATCTGGGAGATGACTTCCTCCACAACTTTCTGTGTCTCTGACATACTCTCGCTCTGGCTTATGATGATCTTCTGCATCTCTTCCATGATTTCGACTGCTTTGGAAGAATCATCCTGCAGTTCCTTTGCAGTCTCTTCAATCTCTTTACTGGACTGATTTGACTGCTCTGAAAGCTTCTTGATCTGTCCTGCAACAACTGCAAAACCTTTTCCACTCTCCCCTGCCCTTGCAGCTTCTATAGAAGCATTCAGGCTGAGCAGATTTGTCTCCTCTGCAATTGAAGTGATAAATTCGGTTGCCGCCTGTATCCTTTTCACAGATTCATTTGTGCGGTTCGTCTGCTCCTGTACTTCATGTATGGTATCTTCCACCTTACTGTTAATATTCTGTAGCCTGTGTAATGTCTCGGCTGCTTTCTCACTGGACTGCTGCATGGATACCGCATTCTCATCGAGTGTTTTCACTTCTGAGGTTGTCTCTGTGATGTTTTCTCCCATGATACGCATATGTTCTGAAGTATTTCTGGAATTTTCCGCCTGCTCGGCAGAATTATCCACAACATGATTTACCGCAGTCCTTACATTTTCCATTGTGCCGCTTGTATTGTCTGCCGCTGTCTGCAATAACCGCGATGCATCCAGAAGCGTCCGCGCATTCTTATCGATCTCTTTGATTGTTTCCTGCATCGCATCCCGGAGAGTGATCGTAACCCTCGACAGATCTCCTGTCTCATCCTTCTGTTTGAGCATGCGGTCATCTACCCACACTGTGAGATCTCCGGCGGCAATCTTTCCTACCGCATTGATACTGGTACGGATGTTTTTACTGATGGAGGATGCAAATTTCATTCCGACGATCATGCAAACAATCATCACTGCAAATACTGCCGCACTCAACGACCAGATAATCTGATTTATCACCATATCTTTTTCCTGCTTATCCGTTCCCACAAAAACCATGCCAATGATCTCGTCTGTCGAGCCATTCTGATAAACCGGCATAAAATATCCATAGTTCAATGTCCCCTCAATGGACACCGCCCGGCTGAAATACTCCTCGCCGCCTTTTAACACTTTCTCTACGATTTTATCCCCGGCTTTGGAATTTAACACACGGTCACCGTTTCCATCAACTGCGGAGGTCATGATTCTTTTATCCCCGTAAAAAAAAGTGACATCCATTCCGCTGTTGCTTTTAATGCGGTCTACAAGACTTTCTGATTTAGAAATGTTATAGCTTCCTTTCCAGATATCACCATTGCTTGTCTCCATATAGTCGCCGGTGTTCTGGTCATAAGCTGCCAGTGTAGCTGCCGCTGTACCCTTTAATGCATCCTTCACTTCGTCTAACATGGAATTTTTCACCATAGTAACGGAAAACGCCAGCGAGATGATTCCCAATACAAGTACCGGGCCAATCGAAATTGCAAGGATCTTTTTCTTAATATTCATGCTGCATCCTCCTACTCTACTACAGTGACATTCTTAAAGTACCAGTTGATGCCGCCTGTGATCGTCGCATCATCCAGTGTTTTCCCTGCTTCTCCGACGGTCTCTCCGGTGTTTGTCTCGATCACTCCGTCAAACACCCCATTTTCTCCTGCCAATATCTGCTTTTTAGCCTCCTCGACTTTTTCTTCTGTTCCATCGGCACAAAAATCAGCCAGCGCTGTAATACCAACCAGATTTTCCGTCATACCGCCATAATAATTGCTGCCATCCCATGTTCCATCGATCACACTCTGCACAGCTGCAGTATAATAGGCACTCCAGTTCCAGATCACGCTGCACAGACACGCATCCGGTGCATTTTTACTCATATCAGAATTATATCCAATACTGTAGACACCACGCTCCTGCGCAAGCGTCTGCGGATACTCCGTATCACAGTGCTGTGCGATCACATCACATCCCATGTCAAGAAGTGTCTGCGCCGCTGCCTTCTCGCCTTCCGGATCAAACCAGCTATTTGTCACTTTTACATACACCTCTGCATCCTGGTTCACGGAATAGATTCCAAGCGCAAACGCATCAATTCCGCCTGTTACCTCCGAATTTTCTGAATCCATCGCTGCCACATAGCCAATTTTGTCCGTCTCTGTATTCATTCCTGCAACAATCCCGCTTAAATATCTCGCCTGATAAATCCTGCCAAAATAGTTGTTGAAATTCTTTCCATTACTCATATATCCGGTTCCATGGGAAAAATAGATATCCGGGTACTCCTCCGCCATCTCGGCTGTCGTCTCCATGTACCCCCAGCTTGTCGTAAAAATAATGTTACATCCCTCATCAATACATTCCTGGATTGCTGTCCTTGTCGCTGCTGCATCCGTGTCCGCTACATTAATCTTACGCACGATCTGTTCGTCTGAAAGTCCAAGATTCTGCTGCATTCCCTGAATTCCCAGATCATGTGTATAGGTATAGCCGCTTCCCTCTGCCGGATCCGACAGATGAATGACACCTACCTTGATCTCATCCTTTGGAATACCTGTGGATGTCGTATTATCCCCTGCCACGGAGCTCTCCGTTCCCTGCTCATCACTTCCATCCACACTGTTCGTTGCATAATCATCAATCTCTGTCTGCGCCCCACAGCCTGCCAGCAGGCAGCCGCACAATAACGCTGCGATCCATCCACTCCATTTTTTCTTTTTCATCTGACGCCTCATTTCTCCCTGTAAACACGATCTCTGGTATCAAAAAGCAACCACTAATTCTAGTTTAATACAATTTTCTCATTTTTCAACAATTTTCTGTCATTTTTCGACATATTCATTTTATATTGTTCTCCGACGCAAAAAAAGCTATACTGTATATAAAAAATCAGCGGCAGATACCTCCACGGTCACTGCCGCAGGAAAAGGATGGATACAACTATGAAATTTATTTCCTGGAATGTAAACGGACTTCGTGCCTGCATGCAAAAGGGATTTTTAGATTTTTTCAATGAAGTGGACGCAGATTTTTTCTGTGTCCAGGAGACAAAATTACAGGAGGGGCAGATTGCCCTTGATCTCCCCGGCTACCATCAGTTCTGGAATTATGCCGAAAAAAAAGGCTATTCCGGCACTGCTATTTTTACAAAACACGAACCACTCTCTGTCTCTTATGGCATCGGCATCCCGGAGCATGACCATGAGGGGCGTGTCATCACATTGGAATACGATGCTTTTTATCTGGTTACCTGTTACACTCCGAATTCCCAGAACGAACTGGCAAGACTTCCTTACCGCATGCAGTGGGAAGAAGATTTTCTTGCCTTTCTGAAAAGGCTCGACGAGGTAAAACCTGTCATTGTCTGTGGAGATCTGAATGTTGCACATGAAGAGATCGATTTGAAGAATCCAAAAACCAACCGCAAAAATGCCGGTTTTTCCGATGAAGAACGTGCAAAGATGACCACTCTGTTAAACTCCGGATTCACAGATACTTTCCGCTATTTTTATCCGGATAAAGAGGGCATCTACTCCTGGTGGTCTTACCGGTTTAAGGCACGTGAGAAGAACGCTGGATGGCGTATTGACTATTTTATCACTTCCAGATGTCTGGATGCAAAGCTGCAGTCTGCCGGAATCCATATGGAAGTGTACGGCTCTGACCATTGTCCGGTGGAACTTGTTGCAGACGCCTGATGCAGCGATAATATGTTTTTTAACGTCGTTTCGCATAAGATAAAAAGGGCGTGTGAAAAAACTCTCGTTTTTTCACACGCCCTTTTTACCTCTTTCAGATTTTTTACATGATCCTATTTTTCATGATTACCATTCCCTTTTTTTGTATCTCTTTCCTGCTGCAAACAGAATACTGCATCCTGCACAGAGAATGAGCGTCCATACCATCCACATGGAGTTGTCTCCTGTTTTTGGCGATCTGCCTGTCAGAGTGGTATTCACATCCTCATATACCAAGGCATAGGTTGAGAAACCATCCGTTGCAAATGTAAACTGATTCGTGGCTGCATCGTAAGTTCCATCGATCAGTGTTGCTACACCATCATGGATTCTGACGATCCTGTAAGTGCGTTCAATACTACTGTCATGGTTCACAAGGTTCTGCGGAATTGTGATCGCTATATACATTGGTGCTGATAAATCCGTAATCTGGCGATCCGCTCTTCCTGATATCTTCAATGTTAAATTAAGATTTAAGTATTGTCCGATCACATTGTTTCCAAAAACACTCTGAATGAGTGCAATCTCTTCTTTTGTTGGTGTCATGCCGGATGCGCTCAAAACAAACTGCGTCTTGTTTCCGGCTTTTACTGCCTTGTTCTCGTCTTCACTTAATTTTGCAAGATTCAGAAGCTGATCTGCTGCACTTGCGATATTGATTGCAGGGACTCCCTCTCCGCTTACTGACTGTGCAGTTATCGCATTATCTGTAGATCCCGCAGCCGAAGAGGCAGTTGTGGAAGATGTATTGGAACTTTTTTCCGTTTTTGCATTACCATTATCCGCTTTCTTTGCTGTTTTCACAATAAAATAAGTTGAGAACTGATTTGTCTCAAAAGTCAGCGTACCATCTTCCGACACAGACGTTGGAAGGTTTGTGAGGTTTCCGTCATGCTCCCTTACAACCTCATATCCTGCCGCTGTGTCATAATCAGCCACTTTTAGATTCATTTTCACAGGCTGGTCGAACTGCGTGACTGGATTCTCCCAGTTAGTTCCATCTCCCTTGCTGACAATCTGGTCTAAGGTCAGGTTTACTGCTTCTGCACTTACTGCATTTTCTACCTGTGCAAGTGCATTTGTTGTATTTGCATCCGAATCCTCCACGGCAAGACGCAGATTTCCACTTGGAGCCGCATTTGCTCCATTTTCAACAGAAGCAGAAGAGACTTTTGTTCCTGATGTCTTAATTTCATCCTGTGTCTGTGTGAAGATTCCTTTAAAATGCACGTTGGTATCCGGCATTGTGAAAGTGAAGGTTGATACCTGATTGTCCAATGCCTCCAGCTCCACTCCATTGATAGAAGCCCCCGACAACTGATAACCATAATCCGGGATCAACTTAATGGTAACAACATCATCTCTTTTTACCTCAAGATGTCCTCCCTTTTCATTCCCCGGATTATTTGCAAAATCAGAAAATGTCATTTGTGACACATCTTGACCATTGATTTTAATAATTTCCGCTGTTCCATGTTCGATCCTGCCATCTTCCCCATAGGTATCATCATACGCCCATGTAACAGTCAGGCATTTTCGATCGATCTGGATATGCTGAGTACCATTTACCGTAATAGCAGTATCTTCACTGGTTCCTGCGACCTGCGCTCCGTAAAACTGTATCACATACTCATCCGTCTTTGCCAGCTGTGCATATATGGATACAGATGTAATCGATTCATCCAATAAGCAAACCATTCCACTCTCATCAAATGCTGCCTTTTTTTGATTTAACAGATCTGTAAGCGCAACAAACCCTGTATTATCTGGATTTACATATAATTCTAGTCCTGCATATAATTTCAGGTTCTGATACGAACTCCATGCATTTCCTTCAAACTGCAAGCTTACCCCTGTTGGCTGTGGCGGATTACCACCCTGACTTCCACCACCTGCTGAAAAGTTTGTAAACTCAATATGAATACCGCCTGTAATTTTAATTGCAGCACCATCTTCCACTTCTCCACTGTTTGGAATTGTTGCCTTATAAGTACTGTCTTGTGCATAAGTAATTTTAATATATACATTCTCACCCTGAATGGTATATTTAGGCTTCCCCTGATCATCAGACGCTGTCAACTTCGATATATCATTCCATACAGCACTTTCACTGCCATCAAGATAATCTGTAGAATATTGGATTGTACCATATGTTTTTTTGTAATTTTCATCATAAGTCCCATTATCCAATGTAATCTCTACAGAATTACTGCTGCCTTGTCCTCCTTCGCCCTCTGCTGACACGTTCATCGCCGGCAGGACACCGAATATCAGTACCAATGTCAACAGGACACTGACTGCTTTCTTCCACGCCTTTCTCATCCGCTTTTCCTCCTATACTACTTTTTAGTGTAATTATGTTCTCCCATTTGGGGTCTCTTCTCTACATTTTTCCGCTTCCGCCACATACCGTACATTTCTTCGCGCCATGACAGAGAATGCAATCATCCGTGATCACACCCTTGCCATGACAAATAGAACACGGCTTTCCATGCGAACCGCCACAGAGTTCGCAGACAATTTTTCCTGCTCCGCCACAATGTCTGCATGCTGAACCATCCGTTGCATCCACGCCACTTCCTTTGCACCCCGGACATGTCTGCATACCAGATGTATCACAGTTGCTGCAGGTCTCAACGAGACTGCCATGACAGCGTTTGCATGGCAGTGTCCCACCGCCGCACTCTGCACAGATTCCGGTTCCTCCACATGCACTGCATGTCTTTTTCCCTGAAGAATCTGAAATGGTCTGTAAGACTTTCTCCAGTTTTCCGCTGTCTGTTGCCTCCTGCACCCAGACAACATCTGTCGTAACCTCATTCTGCCCGGTCAGATATCCTTTTTCTTCTGCGGCACCCGCAATTGTCTCCATCCCATCTGCAAGCTTCTGTCCTGTCAGATCAACTGTTTCAAATAAATCTGCCGCATCCTCATTCAGATACTCCACATAGACAATGCATCCTTCCGAATCTAAATATAAATTAAATTCAGGATTAATTTTTATATGGATCACAGCCGCATACACTAAATCGTCTGGCATCCCAACCCCTCCGGCTTTCTCCGTTGAAAAAGCTTCCGTCGTTTCTGTCCTCATGACTGCTTCTGCATCACGTCTTTCTTCAGAACTCTGTTCGGTCGCTGCGATCGTCTGATCACTCACTTCTTTTCCACAGGAAGTTACAGTAAACAACATCACCGCAAGACAAAAAAAGACTCCCAGATCACGCACCTTATGTCTCATTCAAGCCTCCTATCTCCATAAAAGGAATATACTTGAAAAATCTTAACATAAAATTACACGATCCGGGAGTTTACATATGTCTCAATCGTCACGATCAGCCTTTTTTTCCGGTTTCCATGTATAATAAAACTGGATCAGGCCAATCCTTGAATTTGTATCTGTTTTTTTGTTGAGCGATGAAATATATCGATATAACATTGCCCTTGAAATATAAAGCCTATTTGCGATCCCCTGCACCTCCTCATCCGATGCCAAAAGCATTTTCAACACCTCCTGCTCCCGTTCTGTCAGCGCATAGGTATCTGCAAATGCTGAAAAATAATCCTGCTCCTCTTCCTGTTTCCGCTCCTGATCAGGCAATTCCACATCCGTCTGTCCCATCACCGTGTAAATATAAATCGCAATGCTGATCAGCACAAATAACCCGATCGATGCGATCATGATCTTCGTACTGTCGCCGGACCGGATCAGTGCTACAGAAAAGCTTCCAATGAGTATGGCGCAGAGATTGTTCACTGCTCTTCCCATGCCAGCCCAAAACTGTGGCACTCTCATGTACCCAGCCAACCGCACAAAACCGGTCGAGAAAAACACAACAAAGAAGCCTGCCGACAGATAAAATACGATCAGCCCAAGCAAAAAAGAGCCGCCGGAAACGATCACCAGTATACACACCGTGGAGAGCAGCGTCACGCAGTACATGATAAGGTTCCTATATCTGCCTTTTCCATAATCAAACAACACGCCTGACACAAGTCCGCTGACCGCCAGGATCAGTCTTGGCCACTGTCCGATATCCATACTTCCACCTGCATGCCCTAATGTCACTGCATTGTCTAATGTTGCAAAAATACAGGTCATAAGGGCGATTGTGAAAATGAGCGTAACTGCCGCTGCATAGGGATGTCTGATGGGATCTGACTCATATAGGTTCCGCTCCATCAGGCTTTCTGCCACCTTCCTTTTCTCCACCAGAAAAAGAAGTGCCCAGAATGCAACAGTCAAAATCACTGCTTCCACCGCTGCATTATGGATCAGATTGTTTTCGAGAAACTGTAAAAAAAGTCCAGTTGCATACGATACCCCCACCGTTTTCGCCAGATGTTCCTCCATACCATAGCGGCACGCTGCCCGGTAGTGTACCAGACTTCCGGCTATTCCAAGCAGCACATATAAAATCAGTCCTGCGGCAAGTATGCTTCCATAACTCTGATGTACCTGGATCCCCCAAAGACATACAGCCGCGAGGACTCCGGCACCAGCACTGCCTGCCTTCTTTTCCCTTTCCCGCAGTTTACCATCCAGTATGCCAAACAGAAGAAAACCAACCGTACTGCTTCCGAGCACATAACTCTGTGCCAGCACCACTCCACCTAAATCCGTCTGAAATGCCATCATATTGTCAAATAAATATTCTGCTCCTAAAAACACATAATTAAATAATGCCAGAGCAGTCATAATCTCGATCCGCTCTCTCTTCCAGAATATATTCTTCATTTGTTAATTCTGCCTTTAATTTTTATGAAATTCCGTACCAGAGCTCAGATAATGACTCCGCCGCCGGCAATGTAATCTCCATCATAAAGCACAACTGCCTGTCCCGGTGTCACTGCGCGTACCGGTTCTTCAAACACACAGTGGATCTGATCTTCTCCGGTACGTGTCACTTTACACATACTTCCACTGTGGGAGTAGCGGATTTTTGCCTTTAACTTCACTTCGCCTTCAATGTCTGGGATCGACATGAAGTTCACATGATCCGCATACAGTTCTGTCGTAAACACATCCTCATTCGAACCTAATACAACCTCATTTGTCTCCGGGCGGATCTCTGTCACAAACACCGGGTAACCAAGTGCAATTCCAAGACCTTTTCTCTGTCCTACCGTGTAATGTGTGATTCCTTTATGTCTACCAAGTATTTTCCCATCTTTGGATACAAAATTTCCAGGTGGTGGTACAAGATTTCCACACTCTTTATCAATAAATCCTGCATAATCATCATCTGGAATAAAGCAAATCTCCATACTGTCCTTTTTGTGTGCAACCATCAGCCCGATCTCCTCTGCAATCTGGCGGATTTCGTCCTTATGGTAATCTCCGACCGGCATGAGTGTTCTCGATAACTGTGCCTGTGTCAGATTGTAAAGCGCATAAGTCTGGTCTTTTGCGGCTGTGACAGAATTTTTGATTGCATAGCGGCCATTTGGAAGCTGCTCAATTCTTGCGTAGTGTCCGGTTGCAATGTAATCTGCACCAATAGCAAGGCTCCGGTCTAATAATGCCTCCCACTTCACATATCGGTTGCATGCGATACATGGATTCGGTGTTCTTCCCTTCAGATATTCCGCTGTAAAATAATCCATGACATTCTTTTTGAATTCCTGCTTAAAATTCATGACGTAATACGGAATTTCCAGACGGTCTGCCACTCTTCGTGCATCATCAACAGCACTGAGTCCACAGCAGCCACCATTTTTTTCCTGTGTAAATTCATCCTCGTCCTGCCAGATCTGCATGGTTACACCGATCACATCGTACCCTTGCTTCTTTAATAAATATGCTGCAACGGAAGAATCCACGCCTCCCGACATTCCTACTACTACTTTTTTTGCCATAGTTTACCTCTTTTCCCGCCATAAAAAATTATGAGAAACCCATTTTTCATGAGCTTCTCATAACATATCATGTCTGTATTTATTTTGCAACCGTTTAGGTTGTGGTATTATAAATCTCTCCGGTTGTGTAATTATAAGTATACATACCGGTTTTATTGTAAGTATTGGCTTTCTCTGCCTCACTCTTTGCGTAACTCTCGATCATTCCTGCCTGGACAGATACCTGATAACCGAATCCGCCTGTCGTATGGAACAGGGATTTTACCGTGTTCATATCTGCTTTCTTAAATGCTGTCTCATCAACGGAAAGCTTATTATCGGTTCCAATGGTAATTCCTACAGAGCCTAACATACTAGAATTTGCCTTTGTCAGATTGACCATAGACTTCGTGCTTCTTAAGATGCTGTTGGTATTGGAATCTCCACCCTCTTTTAACATCTTGTTATAGCTGTCCACAAACTCACTGACCGCCTTGTAAATCTTGTCTGTATCATACTCATAAGATAGTTTTCCATCTTTATCTGTCGTCTGCTTCTTTGTAAACAGAGATTTATCTCCATTTGTTCTCAGTGTCTCAGACGCCTTCTTTAAATCCTCTGCTGCGCTCTCGATATTTGCAAGTGTCTTGGAAGAATCTTTAGAAGTCGATGTGGTAGCAGACACAGACGAAGATGATGAATCGCCCGATGCCTCCTTTGCATAATAAGCCTTCATCAGCTTTGTGTAACTTCCGTTTTTGATCGTAGCATAATCGGAATAATTAATGCCAAGTAAATCTGATGTTCCAAACATTGTACTTGTATTCGTCCTTCCTGAATTCAAGCTGGAAAACAGTACACCGATGGAAGATGAATCATATCCTGAAATTGTTGCCATATTTCTCACTCCTTTGATCAGCAATCATCCATGTAAAACAATATCGTTGTGTAATTATGCATTCTCCCTCATAATTACCTCTCTCTTATCATTACATCGTCATTTTAGCTTCATTTTATTAGTTTTTCAAGGTCATTTCTGTAGTTTTGCACAAAAATTTTTAATTATTCAACAATTGTTCATACTTTATTCACATATTACTGTTACAATAAACTCATAAATGAAACGGAAATAAGTTTTTAATACTTGATAAATTTTTTCATAATAGCCCAGACGCCTTTGGTGTCTGGGCACTCCTCATTTCAGAGGTCTTTTCAGATGGCAGAATGCCATCTGTTTTTATATATTCTCAATCTGCCAGTCAATTGGTTCCACACCATTCGCCTGCAAAAATTCATTCGCCTTGCTGAAATGCCTGCATCCGAAAAATCCCCGGTACGCAGACAGTGGGCTTGGATGCGGTGCTGTCAGAATCAGATGCTTTGGATTGGTCAGCATCGGAATCTTGCTCTGTGCCGGTCTTCCCCACAGCATGTATACAATCGGTCTGTCCTGTGCATTCACAGCCTGGATGATTGCATCCGTAAACTGTTCCCAGCCATGTCCCTGATGGGAATTTGCCTGATGTGCACGTACTGTAAGTACTGTGTTTAATAAAAGTACACCCTGGTCTGCCCATTTTTTCAGATATCCATTATTTGGGATATAACAGCCGAGATCATCATGCAATTCCTTATAGATATTCTGTAATGACGGTGGTATTTCTTTTTGTTCCGGTAATACGGAAAAAGATAATCCATGCGCCTGATTTACATTATGATATGGATCCTGCCCAAGTAAAAGCACTTTCACCTTGCTTAACGGTGTAAAATGCATTGCATTAAAAATATCGTCCGCCGGTGGATAAATCACCGCTTTACTGTATTCATCGCGGACAAACTGATATAACTCTCTATAATATGGCTTTTTGAATTCACCTTGGATTTCATCCAGCCAGTCATTTGTAATCATTGACATTTTTGTTACCTTCTTAGAATTTCTCCTGTACTACTGTCTTTTTCCGGAACATCCAGCCGGCTGTTGTCTGATGTTTCAGCGCCGCACCGGAACTCCCCGGCCTGCAAGATAATCTTTCAGATCAGCGATTTCCAGCTCTTTATAATGGAACAGAGAAGCTGCTAACGCTGCGTCTGCTTTTCCTTCCGTCAGCGCATCATAAAAATGCTCTTTTGTTCCGGCTCCACCGGATGCGATTACCGGAATGGATACATTTTCAGCGATCATTCTGGTGAGTTCCAGATCATAACCGGCTTTTGTGCCATCACAGTCCATGCTGGTCAGCAAAATCTCACCCGCACCCAGTCTGTCTGCTTTCATCGCCCATTCAACAGCATCCATGCCGACATCGATACGACCGCCATTTTTATAAATATTCCAACCGGAACCATCTTCTCTTCGTCTTGCATCAATGGCTACAACCACACACTGACTTCCAAATTTATCTGCGGCCTCACTGATCAGATTCGGGTTATTGATGGCAGATGAGTTGATGGAGATCTTATCTGCTCCCTCGCGGAGCAACGCCTTAAAATCATCTACCGTGCGGATTCCTCCACCCACGGTAAACGGGATAAATACCTTTTCTGCGACCTTTCGCACCATATCGACCACAGTCTCCCGCGCATCAGACGTTGCTGTGATGTCTAAAAATACTAATTCATCTGCTCCTGCCTTATCATACGCTGCCGCAATTTCTACCGGATCACCTGCATCTCTTAAGTTAACAAAATTAACACCTTTTACCACGCGTCCCTGATTTACATCCAGACACGGAATAATTCTTTTTGTAAACATTGACGTTCCTCCTACAATTTTGCAAAGTTAGAAAGTATCTGTAATCCTACTGTTCCACTTTTTTCCGGATGGAACTGACATGCAAAAATATTATCTTTTTCCACAGACGCATGAATATGTGTGCTGTACTCGATGGTTGCTTTGACAATTGACTCTTCTCTGGCTTTTAAATAATAGGAATGAACAAAATAAACAAATGGATTGCCATTCAGATTTTCAAACAGTCGTCCATTGTTCTGCAGATCCAGCGAATTCCATCCAATATTTGGAATTTTCAGTCCTTCCTGTTCCGGGATTCGAAGGATTTCTCCATCCAACAGATGTAACCCTTCCACTCCCTCAGACTCTTCACTTCCTTCAAACAAAAGCTGTAATCCCAGACAGATTCCCAAAAATGGTTTCTGTTCTGCCGCCACTTCGTGAATGACCTTATCAAATTCAAACTTCTTCAACTGACTCATAGCATCTCCAAAGGAACCAACACCTGGAAGAATCACTTTGTCTGCCTTTTTAATCTCATGAAAATCTCTTGTGATCACGCACTCCTGCCCCAGAAACTGTAACGCCTTTTCTACACTTTTTAAATTTCCTGCATCATAGTCAATGATTGCTATCATTCTGTCACCTCTGATAAGCCTGCCTTCTCTAATGCTTTGTAAATTTCTCTGGAATAAGTTTCTTTATCGGACAGAGCATACATGGTTCTTGCATCCTCTGCTGTCAATCCAAAATCCTGCTGTAATGCTGTCTCTGCTGCACTTTCAATCTTATCAAGCTCGCCCCTGCATCCATAAGTCTCTGCATCCTGCAGATACTTATCATATCGCTGTACAGTGCGGATCAAAGAATCCAATGCCATATCATAAACTTTTGCGTCCATCATGCTCTCGTAAGCTTCATACTCTGCCGAAACCATAGCGGTAATACGATATTTCTCATAGGTATCAGCATCCTTTTCCTTGACTTTCTCTCCAGCCACAGACTGGAAAGCATCCGAATATCTTCCCTCTGCAAATGCCTGGCTGGCATCTGCGAAACTGTTTGAATATCCAAGTAAATGTGTCCCTGCCAAAACAAATACCAGAATGGATAATGCCATCACAAAAACAAGAATCACTGGCACTTTTGGCAGTGGTGGTGTGTTATCCGGTTCTGCCGGTGGCTTTGGTTTCTTCTCTTTCTTTGGTTTTACTTTTTTCTCTTTCGGCTGCTTTGGTGCTTTTTCTTTCTTCTTTTTCTCTTTCCCGCCCTTCTTATCACCGTCCGAAGAACCTTCTAACTCTTTTAAGATGTCCATATCATCCATAGGCATCTCAGTAACTGCAGGTTCTGCCTGCATTTCGGAAATTTCTTCCTCATCTGGTTCATCATCACCGAACAGTAACTTGGACAGCTTTGCCAGAAATCCCTGTTTCTTCGGCTTCTTTTCTTCTTTTACCTCGTCATCCGGCTGCACTTCTGCTTTTGCATTGTCTGCCTCCGGTATTTCGGAATCTTCGCCTGTTCCACTCAGAATCCTCATTAATTCATCATCTTCATCCGATACCGCTTTTTCGTTTTCTGTTTCCGAATCATCTAGTCCAAAATCATCAATTCCGATATCATCGATTGCCAGATCATCAATTCCATCCTCACTGGCATCCTCATCATTTTTTACTTCAGCAGTATCCTCTTTCTGCTCTGCTGTTTTCTCCACTGCTGATGCTGCCGTCTCTGCTGTATCATTTGCGGCTTCCTGATTCACGCTCTCCATGATCTGGTCAATATCATCAAGCATCGGCTGTGCTGCTTTTGTCACCCCCTGTGAACTTTCGTCCCTGTCTAATTCCTGCTCGAACTGTTTTAAAAATTCATCGGGATCATTATCTTTCCGAAGTTCCTGTTCAAACTGATCCATAAACAGATCATTGGAATCCGGAATATCAATTGTCTCTCTTGTACTCTTCTGTGGCATTTGTTCTTTACTCTCAATTTCTTCTGGATTTACAGGATCACTGTCATTTAAATCAGATCTGCCATCGACGGCATTTAATAACTGATCCAGGTAATTTTCTGATTCATTCATGGTAATATTCTCCTGCTATTGATTTCTTTGTAACTATCATATATTTATTTTTCGATTATAGTAAATCAGGGATGTGAAAAAACTCACACCCCTTTTTTTGACTTAATCTACGCTCTTATCGATCAGATTGTCAATTGCCTCTACCAGCATACCGATCTCCGGCTTTGTCAATTGGGCATCTGCTCCTAACTGTTCTCCCTTTTTGCGCATCTCCTCATTCACAAGAGATGAAAAAATAATAAGTGGTATCTTCTTGATCTCATCATCTGATTTGCAGAGTTTTGTCAATCTGTGTCCATCCATGAGAGGCATCTCAATATCTGTGATGATACAGTGTACGTCCTGACGGACTGTTCCTTTATTCTTGAACTCAGTCAGCTTATCCCACGCCTCCTGTCCGTTCATTGTCATGATCAGATTCGTGTATCCTGATTTTTTCAGACACTCTGAGATCATTTTTCCAAGCAGTGGGGAATCCTCTGCAATGAGGATTGGAGAATCGCTTCTGTCTCTGGCTGTTCTCTCCTCCACATCTGATACTTTCAATCCGGTTTCCGGGCTGATGTCCGTAACTATCTTTTCAAAATCAAGGATCACCACTAATTTTCCTTCCAGCTTGATAACCCCTGTTGCAGCACTCTTATCTTCCGTGTTGATCGTAGAATCCGGCTTAATGATGTCCTCCCATGATACTCTGTGGATACCGATCACTTCATCTACATGGAATGCAATGTTTAATTTATTAAAGTTTGTGATAATGAATAAGCCCTTTTTCTCGGATGGTTCCATTCCCAGACACTTTTTCAGGTCAATAACCGTCATCATCGTATCACGCGGCATAAAAATTCCTTCCACACAAGGATGTGCATTTGGAACCGGTGTTACCTGCTGATAGGTAAGGATCTCTCTGATCTTTGCCACGTTGATTCCATAATAATTGTCGCCTAACGTAAATTCCAAAACCTCTAACTCATTTGTACCTGACTCTAAAAGAATATTTGTATCCATTGTGTCTTCCTCCCACGTATATGTTCTCTTGTATTTTAATTCGATTGGTCTTCATTATATATGAACCTCAGTCCGCAGTGCACGCCGGAAAAATCAGAGATTTTCCTGGCTGTCGGGCATTCGCCCTATCACTCTCGATATATACAGACCTCACCATGCAAGCATGTCCGGTCTGTATATTCTCGATTGGCACTACTCATTGCTTACGCACATTATATCATAACTCTTCCATTTTTTACAATTTTATTTCATAAGTTGTGTCATCTCTTGTCACATGGAGCACAATATCAGAAACTTCTGTCACAGAATCCGGTATCTCGAATAAAAGAACCGCTGATTTTGTTTCTCCCGCCGGGATCTCATCATCATAAGTTGAAAAATCCGTTGTCATGATCGTTGTATAAACAGAAACCTGCGTACTCTCTGCTCCATCCGCAGAATAATCCGCTGTAAACTTTACCTTTGAAGTGAGATTATCCAGAGTAATACCCTCTTCTGTAGGATTGGTCATATCGATTTCAAGTACCATAAACTGTTTTCCATTCGAGGCTCTTACATCAAGCACATCCGACTCTGTATAGTTTCCGGCAAGGCTTACTCCTCCATAGGCAACTTCCAGTCCATCCGCTCCAAATACATCCTCCAGCGTATTTCCGGCTGGTGTCTCATCCATTATTTCTGTGCCATCCACACTCTCACTGCCTGTGACAGTTTCTTCCGGCTCTGTTTCTTCCGCGCTCTGATCCACATAGACCAGACCATCCTTCTGATATGAATTATGCTTGGAAACAACGTGTACTGCATAATTGACGATCTGACTTTCCTCTGCCTCTGTGAGATCATATGCTTTGGTTCCACATCCTGTCAGCAAAAGCATGCCTGTCAGACATAAGATTCCTTCTATTTTTTTTCTTCTCATATTGTATCATCCTCCGCCTGTCCGAAACCAATCCCTGTTTTTTCCGTGTCAAGTTCGAACCAAAATTCTACGCCATCTTCATGATTTAACACGCCACATTCCCTGTGAAATGACTCCATGATCGCCTTTACGATAGAAAGTCCTATTCCACTTCCACCATATTCCCTCGTTCTTGCCTTGTCCACTTTATAAAACTTGATCCAGACATTATCAAGATCTTCTTCCGGAATCTGTTTTCCGGTGTTGAATACACTCACCCGGACAACACTGTCTTTTCTTGTGTACCAGATTCTGATCTTCTTATCAAATTCTGCATGGTGGATCGCATTGCTCAGATAATTTGTCACAACCTCTTCCACCTTGAATTCATCTCCCCATGCATCCATCGGTCCGCTCTCGTCAAATGCGACCGAGATACCGTTTTGCTCTAATAAAATAGAAGATGAATTAATAATTCCATTGATCAGTTCCGTCAGATTAAAGCGCTCCATAGGAACAACTTCATTTCCAAACTCTAACTGGTTTAAAGTCAGAAGTTTTTTGACCATCTGATTCATTTTATCCGCCTCGTCCATGATCACTTCACAGTAGAAATCACGGCTCTGCGCATCATCATTGATACACTCCTGCAATCCCTCTGCATATCCCTGGATCAGCGCCAGCGGTGTCTTCAGCTCATGAGATACATTGGACAGAAACTCCTTGCGCATCTCATCGATTTCTGTTTTTTTCTCAATATCCTGTTTTAATTCATTATTTGCACTCTTAAGTTCTGAGATCGTGCTTTCAAGCGCACATGACAAACGGTTAAAATGTTCACCGAGTTCATCTATCTCATTTTTTCTGTGTCCCTTGGAAACATACTTGGCATCAAAATCAAGCTCTGTCATTCTTTTTGATATGTCCGTGAGTTCTGAGATCGGGGTTGTTATCCTCTTAGACACAAACACTGTGACAATCGCACTGATTGCAATTGCCAGAACCCCCACGTAAACCAGAAACTGATTTGAAATTTTTGCACTCTCACGGATACTCTCCACTGCGGTACGCATCAGGATCAGATTTCCATTGGAAAGTGTTCCATAAAGAACCATGTACTCAGATGATAACCTTGTATCTGTCTGTTTCTGTATGACATAATTGTCTGATCTCTGCAAAATCTCGGTCTGGCTTCTGTCATCACCAAACAAAATATTCATAAATTCCATCAGAATGACCTGATTGTCATTCACCGATGACCTCACGATTGCACGGTTGGAACTGATGATCATAACTGCGATATTACCATTGGCACACAGATTGTCAAAAGTGACATCAAACTCACTGGAATTCAGTTCACCTGTCTCACTGGCACCGTCGATCACATCATATCCGTCGATCAGCGAATCCTGCTTGTTCAGCATATAGTATTTTTCCAAAAAGGAAGTATTGATAAACCAGCACAACATAATCGTCCCTGCTACAAGTCCGACTAATATCACTGCAAGTTCGCGGGTCAGTGACCCTTTTTTCTCTCTCTTCATATTATGACAACCATCCTGTAATGTCAATCCGTTTTGCAAATAATCGGCAATACCCTACTCCACTATAAACTTGTAGCCAACACCCCAGATTGTCTTGATATACTCCCCTTTTTCCCCGATTTTGGCACGGAGTTTTTTGACATGTGTGTCAATTGTCCTCGCATCTCCAAAGTAATCATAATTCCACACGTTGTTCAATATTTTTTCACGGGATAAGGCAATTCCCTGATTCTCCATAAAATAGTCCAGCAGTTCAAATTCTTTAATACTTAATTCGATCGGTCTGCCATCCACGGTCACAAGATGCGCCGTCTTATCCAGTTTAATACCGCCCGCCTCAACAAATTTTTCATCATTTCCGGCAGTCAGTCCGCTTCTGCGAAGCAGTGCATTTACCCTTGCCACAAGGATTTTCGGTGAAAACGGTTTGGAAATGTATTCGTCCACTCCAAGTTCAAATCCGGTCAGTTCATCGCTCTCATCGCTTTTTGCAGTCAGCATAATGATCGGAACTTTGGATGTTTCACGCACCTCACGGCAGACATCCCATCCGTTGATCTTTGGCATCATGATGTCTAAAATAATCAGTGCAATATTTTTTTCTTTATAAAATATATCCAGTGCCTCCTCACCGTCTCCGGCTTCCAGCACCTCATAGTCTTCTCTCACCAAAAAGTCGCGGACCAGTTTACGCATCCTGCTCTCATCATCTACTACAAGAATCTTTAATCTCTCCATATCGTCCTCCGGTTACGTCTGTTCTCTGTTGACCATAGCATAATTTTATGGCGAATCTGTGAAATCTGTCTGTTCTGTGTCTACCTGAATCCCAAGTTCCCGTTCTTTTTCGCTCACTGCCTTTTCCCGCTCCGTCAGTTCCTGCTCCCAGGATGCATAGCGGTTTAAAAGTTTTGACTGATAGTTCATGATCGTCGGACTGTCGCTCGTCAGCGCCATGGCAAACATTGCAACAACGCACACCACAAGGATTATATTCACGCACAGGGAAATCTTCAATTTTCCGTAGGACTCTGTCTCCAATGCCTTCCTGTCAATTTTTGCAAGTTTTTTTTCATGCTGTCTCGCCCTGACCGCCCGCACACGTTCTTTCTGTGCAATCTCACGCTTCTGCTTTTTTAAGCTTTCCTCAAGTCTCGGATGTGTGACCGGAATCGGCAGTATATCTTCATTTTTGATAAATGGAATTGTCGTCAGGTATTCCTGCAGATCCTTTAAGTAACTGTATCCGACTGCTGTTTCAAACAGTTTCTGTCCGATCATTTTGTTATAAACCTGCAATATGACCTCCGGATCACTCATATCGGTCTTGGCCTTGATATATTTGATCCCCTCGATCTCCTTTTTTGCCTGTTCCGCTTCATCTTTATTTTCAAAAGAAAATCCACCAACGCTCACTCTCTGCGTATTTTCCGGCATTTGTTCTTCCTCCGTTCCGTTTACACTTCCTAATCACATCTTATTTTTTATTATAAAAAATAAGATTACAGTTTGCAAGTTTTATCCGTGCAGATATAGAATACTCTCCTCCGGGATTGCGAGATACTGCGGCATTTTTTCCTGATATTCTTTCTGCCAGCTTTCTTTCGGGATTTTCCACCAGACATCATGTTCGAAAACAACCACCAGTTCAAAAGGATCGTCGAGGATCCTTCCGTTTTGGCACTCCACCAGATTTTCACGCTGTCCGTTCTCCGGCAGTCTTAAATAATGTGCGCGGATGCCGATATGTGTCGTATTTTCCGGGATCATGCCCTTTACGCAGACCGTTGTATTCCAGTTTGGCAGAACCATCGTATGGTCGTCCACTCTCTCGATTTTTTCAATATTTTTGCAGCCTGTCAGCTTTGCTGCCGCCGGTGTGCCGGGATTTTTAAAAATCTCTTTTGTGACGCCAAATCCCGCCTGTCTGCCATCCTCCACGATCAGCATATGTTCACAGAAGCGGTAGATCTCATCACGGCTGTGCGTCACCATCAGAATGTCTTTGTCATAACCAGACAAAAGTTCCAGCAGTTCCAACTGCAGTTTTTCTTTCAAAAATGCGTCCAGCGCAGAGAAAGGCTCATCCAGCATCAAAACCTCCGGGTCTGACGCAAGGATTCTCGCCAGCGCCACACGCTGCTGCTGCCCGCCGGATAATTTACCCGGATAAGAGGATTTTAACTCTGTCACATGCAGCAGTTCCATATAATCTGCCGTCTGTTTTTTTATCTCCTCCGCAGTCATTTTCTGACCGGGACGATACTGAAAACCGGCCGCAATGTTCTTCTCCACCGTCATGTTCGGAAACAGTGCATAATTCTGGAATAAATAACCGACATGTCTGTCCTGCACGCGCAGATTGATCTTTTTGCCGGAATCAAACAATACCCTGCCATTCAAAACAATTTTCCCGCAATCCGGTGTCTCAATGCCGGCAATGCATTTTAACGTCATGCTTTTGCCACAACCGGACGCACCTAGGATTCCGGTAATCCCCTGTTTTCCTTCGGTATCAAAAGAAACAGACAGCACTTTGTCATTTAATTTTTTTTCGATCTCCACCTGTAAACTCATCTTTTTTCTCTCCACGCAGATTCATTCCTGCCACGATGAGCAGGGAAAAAGCAACAATGATCAGCACATATTTTCCTGCGGTATCCATATCCCCGGCCGCCACCTCAGAATAAATGGCAAGTGGCAGTGTCCTTGTTTTTCCTGCAATATTCCCGGCGATCATCGCAGTCGCTCCGAATTCACCGAGTCCTCTTGTGAATGCGAGCACGCCGCCGGAGAGGATTCCCGGTCTTGCCTGCGGCAGGATAATTTTCCAGAAAATGGTGCGCTCACTCATGCCAAGCGTCCTGCCCGCATAGATCAGATTTGCATCGACCTGCTCGATCGCGCCTCTCGCCGAGCGGTACATCAGTGGAAACGAGATCACGACAGCCGCCAGAACGGCTGCCTGCCAGCTGAACACGATTTTATAATGAAATACTCTGTCTAAAAATATGCCCATCGGTCTTTTCGCTCCAAACAGATAAAGCAAGAAAAATCCTGCTACGGTCGGAGGCAGTACGAGCGGCAGTGTCAGCAATCCATCCAGCCATGCTTTTGCTTTTGGGGAACGGACGGACACAACGCCCCGTGCTGCCCAAAGTCCCAGAAAAAATGTGATGATGATCGATACGACCGATGTTTTTAACGAGATCCATACCGGTGAAAGATTCATTTTTATGCCTCCTGAATTACTATCCTGTCTTATTGCTGTGAATTGACAGTGAATCCTGCCGCCTTGAATACGTCAAGCGCTTCATCGGACTGTAAAAACTCCATGAATGCATCTGCTGCGTCTTTGTTCTTTGTCTCTTTTAACTCTGCCACCGGATAAATGACTTTGGAAACACTTCCCTCCGGTGCTTCTGCCACAACCGAAACCTTGTCAGTCATGGAAACTGCGTCTGTTGCGTAAACGATCCCGGCGTCTGCACTTCCCTCAGCCACCCAGTTTAATACCTCTGTCACGTTAGTTCCAAGACTTAATTTACCTTCCACACTGCTCCAGAGATCCAGATTCTCCAATGCCTCTTTGCCGTACTGTCCTGCCGGAACACTCTCCGGATCACCGATTGCGATCATATCTGCATTCACGATGTCCTCAAAAGAAGTATAACCGCTCTCTTTTCCTGCCGGAACGATCAGAACGATTTTATTTTCCAGAAGACCCACAGGCGCATCCTCTGTGATATAGCCCTCCTCCTGCAATGCCTCCATCTGTTTTAACGCTGCGGAAAAAAAGATGTCCACATCTGCGCCAGCCTCGATCTGTGACTGTAATTTTCCAGAACTGTCATAAGTTCCCTCGATCGACATTTCCGGGTACTGTGCTTCAAACATTGGAATCAGATGCTCTGTAAAAGTTTTTTCCAGACTTGCGGCTGCCGCCAGTGTGATTGTTCCCTGAATGTCTGCATTCTGTGCTGCACCAGATGTTTCTGTTGTCACTGTTTCCTCTGTGCTTTCATTCTGTGCCGGAGCATCTGTGTTTGTATCTGCTCCTTTATTGCTGCCACAGGCTGCAAGTCCTGCGGTCATAGCTGTCAGTAATAGAACTACTGTCAACTTTTTCATCATTTTTCCACATCTTTCTTCTGATTGTTTTTATATAAAACTGCAAATTGTCTGCAAATTTATGATTCTTTTATTTTCCCGCACAATTTCCGGTATTTCCCTTTAAAATATCAATTCCATGCGTCAGTGCACCGATCGCATATTCCAGACACTCTCTTACCGCCTTCGGGCTTCCCGGAAGGTTGACGACCAACGCCTCTTTCCGGATTCCTGACACGCCCCTGGAGAGCATCGCCCTCGGCGTGATCTGCAGGGAATAATAGCGCATGGCTTCTGAGATTCCCGGTGTTTCGCGTTCAACTGCACGCATGGTTGCCTCCGGCGTATTGTCTCTTTTGGAAAAACCTGTTCCGCCTGTCGTTAAAATCAGATCCGCTTTATCTTCATCCGAAAGTTCACACAACAGTGCTGTCAGCGTGTCTCCATCATCCGGGATGATTTTTTTTAAAACTACCTCATAGCCCTCTTTTCCCACAATTTCTTCGACCGCCGCTCCGCTCGCATCCTCCCGCTCTCCCTTAGAAGCGGTATCGCTTAACGTGATGACTGCCGCTCGGTACTGCACATGAAATTCATCCCCGACACTGATCTTTCCGCCGTGAAGCACTTTCGCAAACACGCCGTTGGTCGGCATGATGCACTCGCCCATCTTCTGAAAAATTTCACAGCCGTGATGACATTCTTTTCCAATCTGCGTTAATTCCAGCACCACATCTTTGCACGTAAACCTTGTCCCGATCGGGAACTTTGTAAAATCATAGCCGCTCACGACGAGATTTTCTCCGAAAGCCCCATCTGTAACCTCTGCACCACGCGCCTTAAATGCGGCGATCGTTTCCTCTGATAATAAGGAAATCTGCCTGTGCCATTTTCCTGCATGGGCATCTCCCTCAATGCCCCAGTTTTCCACAAATACTGCGGATTCTATATTTTTCTTCTGTGTGCCGCGCTTTTCACTGATGCACACAGCCCTCACTTTTCCCATTAAAAAAACCAGCCTTTCCCACAACCTGCAAAGATTGCGTTTCTGTATAACATCTGTAAAACGAACTTCGTCTGTGTACGAAATTTTCTATATTATCCTCCAATTTCAGACATTCCTCTGTGTTCTGTCTGCTCCGGTTCATTCATTTCCCCAAAATGATGGCATTTCGGTTTTTGTGTGATAATCGTTTCAATCTGCGCTTTTAACTCCGCATCCGAAACGCCGTCCCTTAACAGTGTCCGCAGATCCATTCCTGTTTCATATTGCAGACACGGCTTTAAAAAGCCGTCTGCCGTCATACGGACACGGTTGCATCCACTGCAGAATTTATGGGAAATTGCGCTGATAAATCCAATTTTTCCTTCAAATCCATCAATTTCCATATAATGTGCCGGTCCGCTGCCAAGTTTTTCCGCGACCGGTCTGATCGTCCCATAAGTTTCACAGAGTATCTGCTTTACCTCTGCCTCTTTTAATGTATGTTTTTCTTTTCCCTGACCGATCGGCATCAGTTCGATGAAACGGACATTTATGCTGCCTTTTGCAAGTTCTGCCAGTGCAAGCAGTTCCTCTCTGGTCTGGTGCATCAGCACACAGTTCACTTTTACAGAGATTCCCGCCTGTTTTTGCGCTTTTCGCATGCCCCACAACACAGCTTCCAGATTGCTGTCAGAAGGTTTCTTTCCCGCATTACAGCCTCCTGTGAGGCGATTATAATGCTCTGGGTTTAATGTATCCAGACTGATATTTACACCATCAAGTCCCGCTTTTACAAGACCATCCAGCTGTTGTTCCAAAAGGATTCCGTTCGTCGTCAAAGTCACTTTTTCCATGCCACATTCTTCTTTCAGCCTGAAAATAAGTTCATCGACATGTTCCCTCACCAGAGGCTCTCCCCCGGTCAGCTTAACATTTTTGATCCCGAGACTGCGGTAAATTCCCGCTAATTTCACGATCTCGTCATAAGTCAGAAGTTCTTCCTGTCTCAGATACGTCTTACGCGTCTGCGGCATACAATAAATACAGCGCAGATTACAGCGGTCTGTGACCGAAATGCGGATATAGTCGATATTGCGGCTGTATTGATCTAACATTGTTCTATTTCCTTACTTCGCTCAAAAAGTCCGGATTTTCCACCGTCTTTTTTCTCTAAATGAACGTCAAAAATTTCCATTGCGCGGTCCATTGCCTTGCACATGTCATAAATCGTCAGAAGCGCCACATTCACGCCCATCAGCGCCTCCATCTCCACTCCGGTCTTCCCGGAAACTTTGACCGTACACAGTGCCTTTATGATGTTTTCCGCTTCTTTTACCTCAAAATCAACGGTGCATTTATTCAGGCAGAGCGGATGACACATCGGGATCAGATTGGATGTCTGTTTTGTTCCCATAATGCCTGCCACACGCGCTACGGTCAGCACGTCGCCTTTTTTTGCCGTGTGGTTGACGATCGCAGACATCACTGCGTCATTCACACGGATCTTGCCGCTCGCCACAGCAATGCGCTCTGTGATCTCTTTTTCGGAGACATCCACCATCACGGCATTGCCATTCTCATCAAAATGATTCCATTCCATTGTTTCTATCCCTGCCTTATCCGTTCCTTCCTGCTATCATCCCGTCTTTTTCAAAAAAATTCTTCCACTTAAACTTTTCCAAAAGAACAGTCCGGGAATCTGCACTCTGCACATCCAAGGCATAAGCCCCCATGTCCCAGCACATAAAAATCTTTGGCTTTCACCGGGATCCCGGCCGCGATCCTCGGCAGCATAATGTCAAAAATGGTGCTCTTTGCGTACATCACGCAGCCCGGCAGTCCCATGACCGGCGTGCCGTCCTCAAAATATCCGAGCAGAAACATAGCTCCCGGCAGCACCGGCGCACCGTAGGTGACGATCTGCGCTCCCGAACGCTTAATTGCTCCCGGTGTGCGGTCATCCGGATCAACGCTCATGCCTCCGGTGCATAAGATCATATCCACACCTTTTGCTTTGTACTCTGCTATTTTTTCCGTGATAAGCGCCTCGTCATCCCCCGGATAACAATGCTCTACCGTCTCAATGCCATAGGCTTTCAGCTTCTCAATGACCACATCGGAAAAGGTGTCCCGGATCAGTCCTTTTGCCACCTCACCGCCCGTCGTGATGAGCGCCGCTGTCTTTAATTTATAAGGAAGCACATTGATTAGCGGCTCTTTGCCCGCACACCGTTTTGCTGCTTCCATTTTTTCTTTCTCAATGATCAGTGGGATAATTCTGGTTGCTGCAAGCTTCGCCCCCTTTTTCACCGGGGTATAGGAATGTCTCGTTGCGATCATCATCTCTCCAAGTGAATTGACTGCCAGGAGTTTTTCCACATTGATTGTTAAAATTCCGTCAATGTCCGAGGTCAGCTCGATTTTCCCCTCTTTCGGCTGGGAGGCATGCATATGTTCTCCCTGACAGATCTCACGCAGGATCTCTGCCGCCTCATCCTCATGAAGCATGTTTTCGTTTTTCTCCCACACATAGAGATTTTCTTTTCCCATGGATAATAACACCGGGATATCCTCTTCTGTCACGATATGCCCCTTGCGGAATCTTGCGTCTTTCGTGACACCCTTTATGATCTGCGTCATGTCATGACATAAAACATGACCGACGGCTTCCTCTGTTTTGATTAATTTCATTGTTTTTCCTCTTATTTTGTCTTGGCGTTCGGGTAAATGCGCGCCATCTTCGCATCATCATAATGCTCATCCATGTACACCTGCCAGTTCTGCGTCGCTTCCACCTGTCTGCCTCTCTCATCATAGCGTATTAACGCCATGCAGGACACCACAACATTGCAGCACATAAATACAATCAGCATCCATGTCACTGACTTACCGATCACAACAGGAATTTTTTCGATCAATCCTGAAATTTTCGGATACAGAATCTTAAACCACACAACGGCTGCAATTCCCCAGAAAAAGCAGTACAACAGGTTAATCCTTCCGCCGAGGTTAAACGGCATCCAGCTGTAATCCCAGAATACTTTTCCAAATACCAGTTCCGTGAACACACTGCACAGATACTCGTAGGCACCGCCTAAAAAAGTGCCTGTCCAGAACAGAAATCCGTCACTTCTGTCCTTATATTTATATAACATTGCCGTCACCATTGCAATCGCAAGTCCCCACACGATACTGAATGGTCCCCACACCACACTGCTGCGGCTCATCCATACCCCTGCTGTGATGCGGCAGAAAATCGTCTCCGTGATATCTCCTAAAAATGCTCCCACAAAAAATAACATCACGATTTTATAAAAATCACAGCCCTTGGCAAAAACGGTTTTATCCTTTGTGACCTTTTCCACAAAGCTTGCCTTCGGGTAGGCTTTTGTCATTCGTTTTTCAATTGAATCTGAAATCTTATTGCCAAGCCTGATGCGGAAACGATCGATTTTGTTATTTGCTTCCAGCCACTTCTCCGGGTGTCTGCTCTTTCCTGTCACAAGCAGATAGGAGGCGAGTACATCCACCACAAGCACACCGATCAGCACCAGCAGAACAATATGTACCAAAAGCTGTGGCAGTATCGCAAGCAATCGGAATACCCACCGGTTGGCATACTTCACCACAACATAACCCAATGCACCTTTTATCAGGGAAACCGGGAGACAGATGTAACCGTCTAAGTTCCATTTACTCTTACTATAATCCCACCAGCGTTTATGATAAAACCTCTCAATTAACTTTCCAGCGACGAACTCTGTAACTGCTGCATACAGGGATGCAAATAAAAAGAGCCATAGCCCGTTCAGTTCCTGCAAGCCCACAGACATTGCAACAGCTCCCACACCGTACAGAATACATAACGGGCCATTTACCAGCCCACGGTTGGAAAATTTCCGGTGCATAAATGTTGCTGCGGCTGTCTCTAACACCCAGCCCGCAAAAGAATATATAAAAAATAACCACAATAAATCATATCCGGTAAACTGTATCATTCGTATGTCCTCTTTCTGATTTTTCTTCTATATAAACATAGATATTTTTCTTGAATACACTCTTAGATTATATAGAAACCGCCACTTTTCTTCAAGTAAATTTAAAAAGCCTTTGCAGAAAATTCTTTCCACAAAGGCTTTTCAATTACTTAAATCAAGAAAAAAAATAGAGCGGGTGATGGGAATCGAATTCTGCACCCACCTCGCCAATACTGATAAATAGGAGGTTTATTCAATGCTTCGCTCCTATCGTACCCAGAACGTACTTTCGAATCTTAATCTCTATATTATATTCATTCAGAAATCATGTCAATCCCTTTACCGTTAGGCACTCGTAGAGTGGGGATTTACATGATTTTCTTTTAATATTTAGATAAAATCCGTAAAATAAAAAGTGCTATGTTTCAAAAGTAACCCTTTGAAACATAGCTTGATTGTAATAATTCATTATAGATATGAAACATATATTGGTCTTTGGTTAAATATCTGAATTATTTGTCTGTGGCTGTGAAGAAGTACTGACCATCAATATATACATCTGAATAATCAGCTACTGTAAATGTACTGTTGAAATCAACTGCATTGTATGCACTAAGCATCGTCTTTGTCATTTTACCAAATGCAAATACTACCCCATCATAGGCTGTTGGATGATGAACTGTACAAGTAATTGTAGATGTATTACCATTATCTGTCTGACTAGCATCTAAAGAACAATCATACTGTGTACCATCTACATCAATAACTACAACATCATTATGTGTTGTTCCGCCACTCACAAGACTGTCTTTCTTACCCTCGTAACTTGTACCTGTGTAACGGTCAAATGCTGTGACATTGTAAGACCAACCTGTTGAAGCTACATTTGAGGTATCAGCAGTAACTGTAAATGTTGTATCAGAGTAACCTTCCTCTGATGAAGCAACTGTTTCTACAGATGTTGTAATAGGTAAATCAATTAAATCATCGCTATCGTACTGAGCAACTGTAGCTGTCATAGAACCGCTAGGTGTAACTGTAAGACCATTCTCTGCAAGGAAATCAGATGCAACTTCCTCAACTGGAGCTTCGGTTGCGACCTCCGTTGTCTCCTCAACTACTGTTTCGGTTGCTTCGCTTTCTTTCTCTGTTGTGATTTCAACCTTTGTATCATCAGTCTTTGTCACTTCTTTGTTGTCTCCACAACCTGTGAGCATCATTCCCAACATAGATGCTACTAAAATTCCTGTTAACAATTTTTTTTTCATAAGTTCTTTTCTCCTTTTCTCTGCGCCTAACTGAATAGTTAGTCACTTTATAGTGAATTATCATACAGTAAGTAATTATATAAAATTTATGTAAGAAAGTAAAGGAGATTCTATATGTGCAATTACGGAACTTTACACTTACGCATCAATGAAATATTAAAAGAAAAGGGTATATCAAAAAATAAAATATGCAAAGACCTAGATATTCCTAGAAGTAATTTTAATCGTTATTGTCGGGATGAATTTCAACGTATAGATACAAATTTAATATGTAAGTTATGCAATTATCTTGATATTAATATTGGAGATTTGATTGAATATCGTAAGCCTCATAAATAGGGAATAATAGGATATGTGTATTTTGCAAAAAAAGTAAGACTGTTTTCTGTGCAGTATGCACAAAGGCTAATATATTTTCGTTAATTTGCACAAAATTGTACATCTAATATATTCTTGAATGTATCTGATAAAGAAAAAAAACAACTCAACAAATTTTCAAACATTCTTTTTATAAATTATCCCAAACTAAGCACTTTTTGAACATCACGATTTAATGAGTTTGTGGTGTTTTTTGTATTCTCTGCCACTAGGAATCAACAGAATATTTGCTAAAATAAAATTATCAAATGCATTTGAAATTAAAAGAAAGGAGTCTGAACATATGAAAAAAACTCATTTCAATGAAACCACGCAGCGTCATGGATATTTAACAGGTGATATACATTATCATGATGCAGGCATTTCTTCCAAAACCGGAAATCGTTATAATGCATTTGCTTATTTTTATTATCTGCCTTTGAATCGTGAGCAAACGGTTCGCATTGATGTTGATGTTGCATTTTACGATGAGATTTTGGAAGCTACTGCGGATATGCCACAGACATAACGCATTGTGATTGTCGGACAAGAAGATGCATCTGGACATTTTTTAGCAACTGAAGTTCGTGCATATTCGGAATAATGTTGTTTTTTTGGGGGCAAAATATATGTTTTGCCCTCTTACTTCAAATAGGAGATGAGAAAAATGAAATACAATATTTTCAAAGCCCTTATCGATGGGTTGAATCTACAATACTTTCAGAATCAAATTATTCAGAATCCAATTGATTTTTCGCAAGAAGAGCAAAATTTAAAACAGCAATTACGTTCTACTTTTAAAGCAATGTTTGACGCATCAACAAACGAAACATTTCACCGTTTGACTATGGATTCTATTTTTGTGAATTTGGAAAAAGATGATACTTACATAAAAGTTCCTTTTTTCAACAATGTAAGCAAAAATGATTTAATGTTCTCAAAACATCTTTCAAAAATTTTAAAAATCAATGCAATGAATATAGTAGATTCAGCTAAGTATGATTTTAGTATACGTTTTTCAGAAATTATGAATGGTACTTTTTGGGGCAACGATTATACAAAAATTTGCAACAGCTATATGACCTTTTTTCGTAACAATTCGTTTCGTTTAATTTCAATAGAGATTATGGATGTTTTTATAGATGATGGGTTTTTAAAAATCAATTTTTTATATGATTTAAAGTATTACAATCAATATAATCCGTCTTATATTGGTTATAACTCAGAAAACGGAAAATTTTATGTGAATTAATGCATAACATTCCTCCCAAAAGCATTCCGGAGCGCATTAGCGCGGAGAATGCGTTGGGAGGAATATTAACTTGATAAACAATAAAACATCATCAGAAAAGAGGTTCATGATGATTAAATTCAAGAAAATATCACCCAATAGTATAGAATTAAAACCAAGCAATAATATGCGAACAAAAATTATTGACACAGGTGTAGCCATAGAGACAATTAATAGCTTTATGAATTATAACAATTGTCCTATAGAGAAACTAGATAAGAACCACTATAAATTAAAACGTACTGGAGAAATAAAAGAATTTGTTCATAGTGAGAAAAGAACTGACAATATCAATAGTATAGCATCTTCCATGAAACAACTTCGTGATATTATTAATTACAATGTAACAGATACAGAAAAAGTTACATGGCTAACTCTCACATACGCTGAAAATATGCAAGATTATAATCGCCTATATGATGACTACAGAAAGTTTAATATGCGCTTTCGCTATTATTGTGCTAAACATAATCTTCCAAAGTATGAATATATAGCTGTATGTGAACCGCAAAGTCGTGGGGCATGGCATATGCACATCATATTATTATGGGATAGTAAAGCACCTTTTATTGCAAATGATATTATTGCAAATATATGGAAACATGGTTATACCAAAACCGCAGCAGTAAAAAATAATGTTGATAGCTTAGGATATTATTTATCTGCTTATTTAACGGATTTACCTTTTGATGAAGCTATTCTTGAGAAAGCTGATTTCTCCAAAGGTGTAAAAACACGTAACGATAAAAAATATGTAAAAGCTAGTCGTTTGCAGTTATATCCAACTGGAATTAATATTTACAGATGCAGTAAAGGCATAAAACGACCAAAAACATATTTTGTAAGTAAGTATGAAGCTGATAAACTAA
>ERZ1034946.86-NODE-86-length-84662-cov-26.400227_pt1 | contig 84662 bp, 112 predicted proteins | sample MGYA00520591_ERZ1034946 | MGnify/ENA primary metagenome ERZ1034946 (study PRJEB33766, sample SAMN09781753) | gut metagenome | biome: gut microbiome | host: Homo sapiens | place: Madagascar | study: EMG produced TPA metagenomics assembly of the PRJNA485056 data set...
TTATTTGTGGACATGGAAGATTTACTTTTTTAAAAATTTCTTGGAGCATTTCTTCCAAATGAAATTCTTCGTAATAAATATAATCTTCCGTTATTTCTTTTTTATTAGAATCTTGAATGAAAAATATTTTTATGCCTTTTTCTTTAAAAAAGTTCTTTTTAATAATATCTTTTTCTTTGTTTTTGTGATAAAAAGACCCATTATATTCAATTCCAATTTTTAATTCAGGAAGATATATGTCAAGTTCTTTCCCAAAAGATAAATCTCTATTTATTGTTTTTGTCACTTGTGAAAAATAATAATATAAACATTGTTCAGGAAAACTTGTTTGATAACGTTTTAAACATTCTGGACAACCAGACGCATTTTTTCGAGTCCTTGCATTTACTTCTGCTTGCCAATGATGTCCATATTCACATATCCACCAAGCTAAATAAGTAGAATGAGCATATATTTGTGATGGCTGTTTTTCATTTTTATTATAATCCCATTCTTTTAATAAAGAAGGATATAAATTTTCCAAGCTCTTTTCATAAGGACAATTAAGTTTAAAAAGAGAAATTCTTTTGTTTGCACAAGCAGGACATCCCGTTCCATCTTTAGTCCTATGAGAAATTTTAGTTTGCCATTCATATCCACAAATATGACATTTCCACCAAATTTTTATTGCGCTCCCCGGAGATATATTAAAATAATCCAAATTGTTTTTTGTATCGTCCCAGTCTAATAATAATTGAGGATATAAAGCCCCCAAACTATTTTCTTTTGTAACCCTTAAACCGCTACAAAAAGGACAAGGATTTTTTACTCTATTCTATACACTCGCCTATCTTTTCCATTTATGCCGCTTTTCACAAGTCCAATTTAACACTTTTTTAGAATTTATAGAAATTTTATCAGGGCTAAATCCTTGTTTCTCGTTTTCTTTTTTATCCCAATACTACATTAATTTTTTATTTTCAATAATATTCATATACCGACAAAAAAGAAGAGGGGAATCCCCCCTCTTCTTTTTACCTTTCTTTATGCTAAAGCTTTTTCAAAAGGAGTATAGCGAGGCTTTGCAATTACATCAAGAATTGCATCAAAGGGGTCTGCCTTGTCACTCATTACCATACGCAAAGTATTTGCAGAATACCCGCTTACCATTACGCCACGGTCATCCTGAGTAATGGGGAAAGCATTCTTTCGCCCATTCCCTGCGATATTCCAATATACGATTTTAGGAAGATGGTATCCATGAGCTTCAAAACGGTCATTGATTTCTGCCATGAAGCCCTTCGTCACACGCTGAATGTTCCAATCAACATGAGGGCCAGCAGAAACCATGCTGTCAAACATCATGTCCGACAAAATCAGAATGTTTTCGGGCAAATCACTCTGGGGAGAATGATTGCTAATAGCAGTCTTGAGAATCAGGTCAAACACAGCTTCCAGATTGGTGTTAGCACACTCGTCATGACGCTCTGCTTCCTTAATCTTTCGCTGGAGAGACCAGCCCTTACCGAACTCAACGAACTGAGGAGTCATACTGAAAGTAATGTACTTGTTAGCAAAAGCACCCTTAGCACGGTCAGCGCAATAAATTGCCAAAGAGTTGGCAACGTCCAGACAGGTAATGTTACCAGCACAACGAGACAACATGGAACCAGAACCATCAGCCACAACGAGCATAGACTTGTTGGGTTCCATCAGATTGGGCAGAGCCTTCCACATACCTTCCAGAGCGGCATCAGGATTAGAGTACCAGCCAGAAACCTGATGATACTTATTCAGAATCTCGCAAGGATTGGTAACAGAAGCGTTAATCTTGGCTTCACCACGAGTCAAGCCATCAAGATAAGCTCTACGGCGAGTTTCATCATGCTTCAAGAAGGTCTTGTTGTAGTTAAGGTTGGCCTTAGAAGGGACTGCCTCATAATCAATAGACTGCCAGTTGTTAGAGGACATCTTACGCTCAACGACATCAATATGCTTACGCATAGCAGACAGCATCTTACGATACTGCTTTTCAGTCATGCCAAGAGCATGAACAGTCCACAGACCATTCCTACGGGTCTCCTTGCTACGAGAAGAAGCCGAGGCCAACCATTTTCCCATTAGAGAAATAGGCTTGCCAGCCTTCATATTCATCTTATCCTGAGCAACCTGACGCTTAAGCATCTTCTTAATGGTCTCAGAAGTAATAGGATTAGAAGTGAAGTTATAAATCATATCCCAACGACCGTACTCAGGAATGAGTTCAATAACCTGAGACACAATCTTAGCTCCACCATTCTTCATCATATCCTTAAGGATAACCATAGAAGAGCGGCGCTCACCCTGACCCTGACGAATATCCATCAGATAGCCAAGCCAACGCATAGCCAGACGAGGATTCTCAGCATAAGCCTTACGGAACAGAGCAACAATCTGACCCTCTTCCATTTCACGCATAGCGGAAATCTTGAAGTTAATGTCAACCAGAGCGGAGCCAGAAGACTTGTATGCAACAGCACCGTTTTCGGTCAAAGTCAGATTGGAGTCCATAGCAGGAAGCTCAATCTTCTCATAATACAGCTTCTTACGAGTCTGCTTCATCTGGTCAACGAACTTGCTCTGACGAGACTTAGAAGCAGTCTTGTTAGGCTTCTCAGGACGAGGAGCCCAAGCCTTATTAGAGTTCTTCTTAGAAGTATTCTTGTTATACATAATTAAATTCCTTTCTATGCCTTTCTTAAAAGTTGCTGTGTAGGCATATATAAAATGTTTTGTTTCTTAACAATGATAAGTATAACACCATTATAAGAATTTGTCAAGGGGTTAATAAAATTTTTCTTTTATTTTTTGAAAATTAATCTGAATGATGTTCAAAGAAATATTCTTCTGCATGAAGAACTTTCTTTTCAATATCCTTTTCGATTGCTTTTTCAACACTCTCGTAAAGAGTAATCAAAGGGATACCATCATATAGTCCTTTTTCATATCTTCGCACAATAATTTTTAGTTGTGCAATGATTGTATTTTTTACGGTAAAGTAAATTTTTACTCTGGTAGAATCAGAAGAAAAATCAACAGTTGGATTTCGCTTTAACAAATATTCTTTCATTTTTTCGGATGGCTTAATGTATACAAAATACTCTCCACTATCCATCATATGAATATTGGTGTTGATTTTTTCTCCCGCTCTATCACAGAGTTTTTTCATCCAATCATAATAAAACTTTTGCCCCTCTGTGGTATCAACCCAGTTAAATCTTTCTTCAAAAGTCATAACTCACATTTCATGGGCAATTACTGCCGGATAAGAGCTTTCTGTGTACAGATTCTTAATAATAATTTCATTGTTTGCAACAACAAAATCACAACTCTTGAAACTCAATTCAATTTCAGAGCCATTTGTTTCTGCAATAGGACAACTCATTTTCAAACTGCCATGCCCCTCTGCATCAGCAGTAAATTCAATTTTAGACACGTTATCAAATGTAATCTTCATCTTCGAAAAACTCCTCTTCAAGTTCATCCATTCGTTCCTTAGTAAACTTATTCTTCTTATAAGTTCCCAAACCCTTTTTAGAGGTTGCCTTACTACCAACGTAGCACTTATTCGGCTTAAGCTTCTTAGTAAAATCAGAACTATTGGTAAACTTAATGTTAGCCTTCATTTGTTTTTATAACTCCTTACTTATTATACCAAGTAATATAATGATTCTTCTTCTTGTGTTTCTTTAGCCACGAAACATTGCAATTAACGGGTTCAATTTCTTTTCCATTCTTGTCAACAATGTATCCACATCCATCGTAGTTGAGAATACAAGTGCTATCAACAAGAGAAATGAAGTTGTCAAAAGTATAAACATCTCCAAATCCATTTTTAAAAAGGATTCTCATGCAATTTGAATATTCAGTTTTAATTGCATCTTCCTCGGCGTAAGTGTCAGCATTCTTTAAAGATTCCGCATAATCAGAAAGAATACTACCAATTTCAAAATCGTTTGGCATACGATAAATTTCATTATCTTTAATCATCATCAAAATCCTCGTCATTCATTTTTTGCAATTGACGCATATCGTGAGGAGAATATTTTTTTGCTTCTCCATAATCTCCTTGAGTACATCTATAAGAAGAATGTCCCTTACGAGTATTCGTCTTAGTAGATTTTCCCGCTGTGATAGCTTTAGAGACTTCATGATTGTTTTTATAATAACCATCTTCTAAGTCTGCATTAAGATACCAACAACAAGATTCAATCATCTTTTTATTTCGTTTAATTTTCTTTTCTCGATTAAAACGATTTTCTTCTCTTGTCCTTGCCATTTTAACTATCCTTAATTAAACTTGTTGCAAGGTATTTAGGGAGTTCTTTCAAAATTCTATAAAGTTCTCCTTTAGAAACTCCCCATTTAGAAAATCCCCATTCATTTGAATCATAAACATCGCAAACCACTTCATCAATGGCTGCTTCAAGGTCTTCCATTCGGACTACTTCGGGGAGATGAATTTCATTTCCAATCATTACTTTAATCCTTTCAAGAACTGATACATTTCAGTAACAGTCTTATCCTCAATCTTAAAACGATGGTCAACATCACAAGAGTTACGAGCAAATTCATTTTCTACAAGGTCGATATACATACTTGCAGAAGTCATTGTGTTATCCAACCCATCATCGCCCATAAAGCAAGTATTCCAGTATTCCTCGGAAACAAGACGCTGGGGCTTCAGTTGCTTAATGGCAAGATTATCAAAGCTAACAACCTTAAACCAATTCTCTTTAAGAATCTTTTCAAGCTGATTATACAGCAAAGTTTTACGCTTGTCAATAGCATAACCAACGTTAGAATGATAAAGCTTATTACCACGGCGAACAGTCTTATATCCAAGAATCAAAATCTTAAGACCATTGTTAGCAAGTGCCATCATTTGTACGCCAGTAACAATACCGTTAATAACATGGATAACACCATTAGGAAACTGCTTCATCTTATCAATGAATTCAGGCGTAACCCTATCAAGAGAAACACCAAGACCATAAATCAGCTTTTCATCAGAAAGCTTTTTAATCAGGTCAAAATTCTTTTCAAAATCCCATTGATGGACTGTAATGTTAGGAATAAGCTTCAAAGTCTTAAGACGCTCAAGCAGGGGAACAAAGTCGGGATATTCCATCAAATTTCCACCGCCGAGGGCTACCTCTGTATAAGGATGAAAACTTTCCCAAACAGGAGAATGAAGAGCGTCACTATGCTTTCCATCCTTAGTGCTACCCTCATGACAGAAAGAACAACCATTCGAACACCTGTTCGTAATTTTTACATCTGCACTTTCGGGAAATTCCGCATCAAAGAAAGAAAGGTCATTTTCTCTGATTTTAGAACCTGTGGTGAGGTCAAGACTTACCTTGTAATTACCGTTCTGATAGCTTACCCAATTCTTCATTTTCATACTCCTTTATATTCCAAATCCAATCACGATGCGTTTCTCCAATGATGGCGTAAATTTTTCCATTTCGTGAAACATTTGTTCCATAAGTATCTGTAAATTCCACATAAGAAACATTATTGTCTATTGTAACGTCATACCTAATCCAATAAGTTGGATATAAAGACTGACAAATCAGGGACGCCCAAACAATGATAAGAAGGCTTGCTCTACAAATCAACCTTTGATACCATTTCGGGAAAATATATCCCAAAAACCAAATCAGAATAGTTGTGAGAAGGCCAACAAAAATAGTCGCACAAATAGGCATATTTCTTGAAACAAGATGTACATTTAAAAGGGTAACCCCGGGAATAAAATTCACTTTTTATGCCTCCATTTTTGTAAAATCAAGAGGGACTTTCTTCATCCAAATCCTCATAGGTCTTAATGGTAACTTCCACAACGAAAGGATGCTCCATATCATAATCATTTTTAAGGTTATAGTCAACAACAGCTTTTGCCAAAGCTTCTTTATTATTTTTTGCTTCCATCAAACAACCAAACTTAGTAGCATATTCAACAGTGTTCACAAGCATATATTCACATTGAATTGGGCCAATAAAGCTAACAATCTTAGGCTTTTTGATATGTCGTACTGCGACCAAATACAAATTGTAGGTATACCCACCTTCAAAATCAAAATGCTTATTCTTTTCGTTTTTAGTAAGAATCATAACTTATTGTCTCCTTTTTAATGTTCAATACGAGGATTCTCTTCCATGTACTTCTTAATTTTTTCGCCATCATATCGTGACGAACACTTAGAACAGAAAATGGTTCCATAATAACCACAAACATGAATTTCTTTTCCTGTCGTGCGGTCAATAGAGGGATTCAGTGTATCATAAGCACAATATACCTTTTCATTAATCTTGTTCATAAACACAACTCCTTTGATTTATTGTAGCTCTATATTATCATATGGATTCGTAAAAGTCAAGAGGATATTAAAGAAATTTCTCTAATACCCTCTTGTTTACAATTCGTTAATAATTAGCCATCTCGACCATAAGCACAAACAATTGAAAGTTGTTCTCCACCGGGCGTTGTGATAATTTGAGAATCGTGGTCGAGATATTCTGTTGCTTCGTCCCATTCTTCTCCATTCTTCCAACCTTCTCTGGAAAAATATTTCTCAGTTTCCGCCATCTGGTCAAGTTCTTCTTTTGTCTTGAATTCTGTTGCATAGTCATCATAATAATAAATGAACAATTCTCCATTCTCCCACTTTTCAATCTGTTCTGGAGTACCAATCACCAAACTGTGAGTGGAAGAAGAATTAGTTTCAAATGTGCCAAATCTAATCTGTCTCATAGATAAGCATCCTTTCCATTTTCATAAAATTCAATAACATTTTCACAAAGAGAAATTACAGTCATAGGGCCAACGCCACCGGGTACGGGGGTATAAGCATAACAATGTTCAATAGCTTCCTTGCAAATATCTCCACAAAGCTTGCCGTTTTCGTCACGATTCATCCCGACATCAATTAAAGTCTTATGAGGAAATATACGTTCGTAGAACGAAGAAGTATAACCAGAAAGCATACCAGTTTTACCTACCGCTGACACAATAATATCAGCAGACCAAATTTCGTCGATAAATGTCATTTGAAGGGTTTTAGTATGACAGACAGAAACAGTAGCATCTCGATTGAGCATCATAGCTGCCATAGGTCTACCAACAATGTTACTGCGTCCAAGAATTACAACTTTTCGACCCTCAATAGGAATATTATAATAATCGAGGAGAGTAATAATTCCCTTTGGAGTGCAAGCCTTAAAATAAGTCAATCCATCTTTTTCTTCATTTTTAAAAAGTTTACCAAGATTACTTGCGCTAAAGCCATCTACATCCGTATGATAATACTGGTCAACAAATACCGTATTTTGAAACTTAGTCAGATTAGAAGGCTCCTGTAAAATATAAGGAGTTTCACAACAGTCATAATCTTTAGACGCAATATTAAAATCTTCAAACTTAGAAATTGGAGAGGTAATAGCTTCAATACCAATTTCTTCACAACGCTTTACTTTATTGCGAACGTATACTTTACTCGCATCATCAGTATTGGTAAAAATAATTAGCTTTGGAAAAATGTGATTGGCTTTAAGAATTTCGCAACGCTTCTTCAAATCTTCTGCAATTTCGTTGGCTACCTTTTTACCATCAAGAATAATAGGCATATTATTTATTATATATCCTTTCTTACAAAAATTCCCTGCTCAACCAGTAAATCCATTTCTTTGTCATAAACCTGATAAATCTTTTCCAAGAAGGGGAAACGACCAGAGATTAAATGCTTTCCATCCTTTTCACGATATTCATAAAAAGGATAATATGGCTGACCGAAATCTCCATCAATAACTTCAATTCCATCAAAATCATTCCATTTATCAAGTCGAGTAATATCAATAGCAACAGTTACATCAATATCGGCTTTATTATCAAGCATATAATTTTTGGAATACCAATGGTCTTCTACATAACCGGGTTCAGAAGCAGCCAGCCAATAACCTTTCTTAAATCCAGCATCTACCAACAAATCTTCCGTTACAGACGGGTTAATTTCATAACGGTGGGGCTTAATGATTTTCATTGGTATGCTCCTTCTCACATTTTTCTTCTTGTTCAGCTTTCCATTTAGCTTCCCATTCTGCTTCCTGTTCAGCATAACTATCATGAATAATATGAGAAGTGTCCATTAAACCGCTATCACGCACTTTGTTCCAAGTGTTATACTCGTCTCCATCACAAACTACAACATAGCGCTTCATAGTAAGAAAATCTTCAACAGAGACATTGTATGCCTTAAGCCATCCTTCAATCATATAATCATCCGTATAACCGTATTCGTATACAGGGTTATCATCATCTGTATCTACATATTCCTGTTTCTCTTCATCCCAAACACGATACTTTTCATCAAATTCAAAATGAGAAAATCCGGGTACATACTTCTTCCAGACTTCTACAATCTGAGGAACAAGTCTCCCGTTAGATGCCGCAATAGCGTATCGAGTTTTGCTTTCAAAATTATTCAAAAAGTCAAAAGGAGAGCGACCGAACTCCAATCCAGAAGACCACATAATAGCTTTGCCATCTTTCCACAGGCAAACATGATTCATAATTTCCTCTTGGGAATAACGTCCCTCAAAATCAGTAATTACAAAACTGTGACTTGAAGAAGAATTAGTCTCGAATGTATTTAAGCGAACCTGTTTCATATTCGGTACTCCAATCTATTTTTATTTGGTATTGTGTTTCACCAAAACGTTTATAAATTTTAACTTCAAGATTATAACCGTCACTACAAAATTTTTCAAATATCATTTTCATTCGTAGTTTAGGAACATTATAATGAGAAGAATTATTACTCATTTCAATTTCGTAATCAGAGAAGTGTATAAACGCATCATATTCGCCTTTAGAAGCTGTCTGTTCAATTAATTTTTCTATTTTTTTATAAATAATATCGTTTTTAATTGAATTAAAAGCGGTGGCTTTATCCTTTGCCTCTTTAGCTGTCATTCATACTCCCTCACAGACCAATCAACTGTTACTTCATGTCCATCAAGACAGGTAGAAGGACGAACCGTAACTTTAAATCCATCATTTTTTAAAGTTCGAATCGCTTCATTTAATCGTCTTTCAACCGGAATGTAATATGAAATACCACTGTCCCCCACTTCAATAATAAACGAAGGAAAATCTATAATAACATAGTATCTGCCATTAGATGCACTATCCTGAATTGCTTCTTGTATTTTTTTGTAAACATTATCGTTTTTAATTAAATTAAAACTCTCTGCTTTTTGTCTTGCCTCGTTAGCAGTCATTACCATTCAACCTCTACTTTCCAGTTTTCGCCGCTTTTAGAAACACGGCAATTAAAACCATCTTCTCTTAAAAGACTCATAGCCTTTTCAATTTCAGGATAATTAGCAATTTGATGGGTTTTCCCATTAAAGTCAATATAAACAGAAAAAATAGGACACTTAACTTCACATCCGAAACGCTTCTCTAAAACTGCCTCTTTAATTTTATTTTGAAGATACTGATACGCCGCTCGGCAAGTTCCATCGTACCCGTAATTGTTGCGAATAGTTTCTCTTGCTTCCTTAGCTGTCATGTTTTACCACTCCACTTCTATTACACAAAAATTATTAAGGGTATATACATCATAGTCTTGAAAAATACTGTAACAATAAAATCCTTCTGCTTTTAAAAGATTTAATACCTCTCCAATTTTAAGAAGATTGTTAGTTGTAGAAACTTTTACTGTGCAACAGCAAAGTCCCTGTGAAACAGCTTCTTTGATTTCATTTTGAAACTGGTTATACAGTTCTTTTGTAATAGAATTGCTATCTTTATCCCAAACAGCTTTTCTTGCTTCTAAAGCAGTCATAAAACAAACTCCTTTCAACGGTTATCTTTGTAAAAAGATAATAACACATTAAAAGGAGAATGTCAATAGCTTTATAAAATTTTATCCAAATAAAAAATCTGTTTTATTACAGTAGAGCAGACTTCGCCACTTCGTCTACAATCTCATAATCCTTGGCATCAATCAAGTCAAATACCTTGTCCGTCTCATTATAACCCAACAACTGGAAACTAATAGAACCAAACTGTGTAGGCATAGGCATAATCTGAAAAATTCTCCACAGGGGAGCGCCAAGGCCATCCTTCTTTCTTACCTTAAACATATAACCATTATTCATTTTAGTTTCTCCTTTTAATACAAACTTTTTACAATATAGGAATCATCTTCAGAAGATTTCTCTTCCATAAATTCTTCTTCATCCCAGTTATTATCGTTTTCAATAATCAAATTGTATCCCTTATCAAAAACAAAATCAGAATATGTTTTACACTCGTCAGGAAGAATGTTTCTTATCGCACAAACACTTTGATGGTCTACATATCCTTCTTGTTCAGAATCAACAACAATCTTTTTAGCATTAATACCTTGTTCTTTCAGTGTATGAATAATATCTTCTTCAAGCATCTTGAAATCATCTGTTTCCATTACGGATTCCGCAGCGTCTTGAAGTTCATATTCTTTACAACACCAAGGACGAGGACAATCATTTGTTTCACAAATCTGTGTAATAAGATAATTAAGTTTTACTTCGGCAGAATTTGTGTCTCCAAATCCATAATATCCCCAGCCAAATTCATCAAACCAACAATGAATTACACCATCACTATCAGGTACAAGTTGAGTATAATCAAGAGTATGTTTGCTATTACTAAAAGAAATAGCGTGAGAAGATGAACTATTTGTCTCAAAAACATTTCTTCGAATCTGTTTCATTTGTCAACAGTTCCTTTTATTTAAATTATTTTAATTTAAAACTTTTAATACGTCATTGGAATCTGGTCTAAAATTTCTAACCGCTCTTCATATCCTGCGGCATATAAAACATCCCACATAAAATTATCAATGGTTAAATGACCATATCGAGGAATGGGATTCTTTTGATATTCTTCCCATAACTCTTGAGCTTTTTTAGTAAATTCTTCTGGCGTAAACGGAGTTTTATTAACCGTTTGTTCATTAGGTTTAAATTTCTGTGCCATCCATAATGAACTCCTATTCTGGATAAGCTGACCTCTTACCCGGCATCAAAAATCCTCTCAGGGATTTTGGGCGCATAATCCTTATTAATAGTTTCAGGAGTGTACCCATTCTGTTTTGTCCATTCAATATCTGTCTTAAATTCGGGACGGAAGTCTCCATCCCCGTCAGAGTAAAAACCAACAAGTGCTGAATGACCAAGCCTACCACATGATTCCATATATTTAAGCATCGACATAAAATCATTTACCCAACGCTTCTTCATGGTACAAGTAATAGTAAAAGTCTCCATGTTTTCGTCCATTTTTACGTCTCCTTTTCTTTTTCCTCTTTGACAATAGGTTTATGACCAAAAAATCTCCCAACATAAGTCATAGTCTTAATGCCATTTCCAAACTTTTGAACGACTGGAAGTTGTTCCTCTGTAATAACAAGGGAATTGTCACTTTCCAATTCAATGGTGTCAACAATAAAATCATAATTGGAATCTCTGCGATATACCTTGTGGAAAAAAATATCAGCGTCATTAAACTTAACTTTATAAACCCTTGTCCAGTCTTTATTGGAATAATATGACATAATATATCCGCTCCTTTTTAATTTGTTCTCTAATGCTAATATAGCACAAAAAAAAGAACCTGTCAAGAGGTTTTTAACTTTTCTTGACAAGTTCTTAAATTTATTCTTCTTCGTTTTCGTCTTTAAGGTCTTTAATATCAATGAAACCATTTGGGCCTGTATTTTTCATTTTAGTCCAAACAGCTCGAAGAAATTTTTCACACCATTCTTTATCGTCTTGAAAAATAATAGGGCCTTTTATTTGTAGATTCCCAGATGTACTATAAACAACCTCGCTATGAGGGAAAGTGTAGTCATAGTTATTCTTTGGACGAACATCTAAAATATATAAAGAACCTGTATTTAAGTTATAAATTCCATTTTTCGTTTTAAGAAACATCAGAATAATCCTCTCTCATTTCACGAAAGCCATTAACATATTCACCATCACGCTTAACTCTCGCCATGTCCAGCATACCAATCATGGCGTTCATTACATATTCTCGAACAATCTTTTGTTCTTCTGGATTGCCAATAAGCGGATTTGTAACCTTAAGACAATCAAAGAAATTGTACATATCCAAACGAGGAGATTCAGCAGTTTCCATATAACTCTTTACTGTCTCTACCAAAATCCGATAAAGTTCAGGGTCAGAATATGGATATTCTTTTGGAGTGTCACTGTACTTATGAAGAAAATCTTTAATGTTTTCCTTACAAGACTTTTCTTCATCAAAATGCTTAATAGAATAAATAATGCCCAAATCCAAATCTGTCATGATTTATCTCCTCTTATTACATTCTTTAATACCTTTTTTCTGCTCTTTTACAGATTTTTTATAACTATTATGAGATAATGCTTTCCAATCTTCGAAAGAATATTTAGGTTCCCAACGCCAATGCTCAATAGCTTTTTTAATCTTATCATTGCTCATTTCATTCTGACAAAAAGCTTGATATTGAGAAGGAGTTAAGTCCTCACAAAGATTAACGCAATAAATATAAGAATGAGAAGAATGAAGGCGAGAAGAAAGAAGATTAGAAATGAAGGTTTTCAACTCTCTAATAGAATTAAATTCTTTTATAAATTGTCCATTAGCTTCTCGATTGGTTTTTCTACCATTGGTTCTATAGAAACGAATTCGAATTTTTTCTCTCTGATTCTTCATAAATAATAATCCTTTCTTATTGCAAAATTTCCTACTCGACAAGCGCTAACCCATAGGTTGCCTTGCCCATTTGTGCCGAAGCACCCACCAAGATTTTTCCCGAAGGCTGTTTGCATCTATAAACCATCGGAATTTTTGCAAGCCTTATCTCTTAAAAGCACTTAGCAGACTGTACCTTTAATGATAAGCTTAGTAGCTGAGTTGACGAAACTCCTTTGCGGTCTGGAAAACCACTCTTTTAATTCTCCCAGTAAGTAACATTGAATTAAAAGGTTTAACGTCAGAATTCATTATAGTCGAAGTAGCTGTCTGCACCAACTAAGGACTACTCAAGCCGTTCCTGAAACAGTGGACTTACTGTTCCCTTCGATGGTTATAATATAACAGATATTAAATCATTTGTCAAGGAGATAATAAAAAAATCTAAATAAAATTTTCTTTTTATTTCTTATCCTATGACAGATTATTCTTGTGTTCCTCTTTTTCTTTCTTTTGTTCTTTTAAAGTTGTATTCAAGTATCCCATTTGCTCTTCAAGACCAGACAATAATTCATCTTCTTGTTGCTCTATCTTCTTGGCTTTCTCTTCTAAATGTTTCATTTCCCATTTTACTCCAAAAGTAAAACAATACAGAATCCATACCGCAAAAATTACTCCAAGAATAATATCCCAAACTATATGTCGAGGAAATTCTTTTTTTACATATATATAACTTACCAAGAAATAAAAGAAATTAAGAACCATTCCTAATATGCCATGAATAATTCTATTAGTATTATCTGAAATGTTTCTCACTCCTTAAGTAATGTAGGGATAAAAATAATACTTTTCAGTCGATTTTCTTGTTTCATCAACCATATCTTTATTGGATTTTACATCTTCAAAAGATACTACTTTTTCCTTTTTAGTCTTGATTTTAGAAAACATATTCTTACGAACAGCATTTTCTACTAAGAGATAATAATTTGATTCTCTACCAAGGTCAACCATTTCTTGTTCTGTTACTGCAATTTTCTCTTCAAGGTTAGCAAGCAACTTTTTGTAGTTCTGTAACACAAGGTCTTTGCGAATATAACTTTGAAAATTTTTACAGTCACAAGCATATCCAGCACCAATTTTTTCGTTCTTTGGTAAACGAATCATCGGTTTAGAACAAAACTTGCAAAGAGGAATTGGAGCCTTGTCATCCTCTGCTGTTTTATCTTCTACTCGAAAAAGTTCTTCTTCCATTACTTATTATTTGTCCCAAGAACACCACGGGATGCTCTATCTTCAACTCTCTTGTTCATCCAGAGTAACGCCTCTTCCAAAGCTGTCAAGGCAAGGGCGTTTTCACGACAAGGATAATCTCCAGACTGGAACCCCTTCAAACGGTCACGCACAATTTCCAACAAGTCTGTATCAAGCAACCCATGAATAGAATCCTTTTCCTTACGAGGCCCATTCTGGAAAGTAATGGCATAAGGAATTTCATGTCCTTCATTATTAGTCACCACAACCTGATAAGCGTGGTTTGCATTACCAATACCGGGTTCATCTACTGCATACACGGTATTAAGGTTATTTCTCTTCTGAATTGTATCAAGCTTTCTCATTTTTAATATATCCTTTCGCAATATTCATTTTATAATTATTTGGCTTCATGCCGATACTTTGCATCAATAGCCAAGTGTTTTCCATTTCAGAGTATTTGTAAACAATTACAGCAAACAACGCTTCATCAAAAGACCGATAAACAGCATTTGAAATAGTATAATTATCTTTAAGAGTTGGATTCTTTAACATCCATTTAAAGATATGTTCATCTTCTTCATTGATACCTTCAATTACTGCATATTCATCAGTAATTACATGAGCAAGCCAACGAATCTTAGACATGAAATTTGCTTTCTTTTCAAATTCGTATCTGGTCAGTTCTTCCTCTTTGCCTTTGTTATAAAGGTCATAAGCTCTATACTTTTCAAGCAAAGGTGTCTTGCTATCTAACAGACTTGCAAAGAAAGATTCTACTACTCCACCTTGCATTGCCTGAAGATTAGGATTAACACCTTCTGGCATTTTCATTCCCATTATTCATTCTCCTCTTTATGTGGCATTATAATAAACGGTCAACTCTAAAACATCTTCATGCCATTCTTCTATTACTGAAACAGGAATTATTGTAACAGAAGGATTTTTAACCTGATTGTTAAATTCTTCAAGAGCCCTACGTCTCATAGAAGTGTTACTTTCCAAGAAGCCATTAGATGTCCATTGTTCTCTAACATTAGTAGTCCAACATCGAAGCATACTTTCACTCCTTTATATTTTTCTATATAAAGATTACCACTTCGGGCAAAGAATGTCAAGAGTTTTATAACATATTATTATAAAAAAGATATAAAAAAAAGGAGAACTCAAAAGAGTCCTCCTTTATAAAATTCAACTTTTATTACTTGTGAGTGTAGTGACCAGTGAAATGACTGCGCTTAATATCCTCAACAGTAGGAATCTCAGAAATGTCAATGCTCTTCTTCTCACAGTAATGCTCAATCGTAGCAACCAGTCTACGAGCATCCTGAAGCGCCGCACAAACCTTCTTATCCATAGCTCGATGGTACTTCTCAAGAGCACGGCCCTTTGCCATTTCCTTGCCAATCTCTTCATTGAAGACATCGCCCTCTGCCATATTAGCACGAGCCTTGCCACGATAAGAGGAATCCAGCAGAACATTCTCATACACACCATCAAGGCCAATGGTCTTCATGTCTGCCTTCTCAACCAGACGGCAAATCAGAGAGACAGCATCAAAAGTAGTATCAGCCAACTCTGCCTTTACTACGCCACCAGAAGCATAAGTCCGATAGGTAATGGTGCTACGACCCTCACGCCGGGAACAATTCTCACAGTTACAACTCATTTTTTATTTCTCCTTAATTTTTTTTATTTTTTGTCGGTTTTGTTTTTTACATCTTATATGTAAAAAGGGAATAGCGTTTTGTTCGTTATTCCCTTGTCTGGCAGTGGAGTTGGGATTCGAACCCAATCTTACTCCCTCAGAAGGATACGGTTTTAGAGACCGCTGTGCTAACCGTTACACCACTCCACGAGATGTAACTAAACCCTGTTTTTGATTTTCCAAGCATTAAAAATATCAAAATAAATTGCTGTAAGGGTTTATCTGATTCTGTATGTGGTCTTATTCGGTTTGTGTGTGACCACTGTAGCGCTTTCAACGCTGGTATCCCTTGAACGACTCGAACGTTCATTAACGGAGGTAGAGGCTCCGAGCTTTATCCAGTTAAGCTAAAGGGACATTTAAAACTAAGCTCCATTTTAATACCGAAGTCAGATTAGCAGTCTGATGATTTTAAATAGATTGCTGTTGGAGCTTAAATAATGATTACTTTTTGGCTGGTGTTCCTTCAGGGATTCGAACCCTGCACCGTCCCGTTATGAGCGGGATGCTCTACCAAATGAGCTAAAGGAACTTATAAACTAAGCGCAATAAAAGTATCTTTTTATTCCAATTAGCAAAAATATTTTTTAAAATTGCTGTGTGCGCTTATCAATAATTTAAGATGGCTTTTTATTCTGAGAGCCAATATAACTCAGGATAATTAATGGTTTTCCTTTTCTTTTACTTTAGCAAAGACAAGAAAGAAAAGAAAATTGTAAATAAAAAAACTTGTCAGCTTTTAAGGGTAGCCAACCACAGTTCTACTAAACGCTTTTCATTTTTTATTAGTATTTGTATTTCCAGCAACAAATTTTTATATAAATGTATAATGATTTACTGTAAGCGTCTAAATCTTTAAGAAAGGAATATTACTAACGTTAGTTTAAAATATTGCACGGTGTAGGATTCGAACCTAACTTAGTACGCCCGTCAGCGACCTCACCCGTAGTACCGCACATAAAAATATAAGAAGTTGACTAAGCCCTGTTTTGTATTCTTATTTAACAGATAAGTACATTAAATTGCTGTAAGGGCTTAAGGTTTTGGTTTTTCAATAAAGACGGGGGCCTACTTGTTATAGACTTTCCCCAAATCACAAGGTTTTCCTTAATTAATAAGGAAATGGCACGGGTGGTAGGATTTGAACCTACGCATCAGGGAGTCAAAGTCCCTTGCCTTACCGCTTGGCTACACCCGCATATTGTGTACTTCGCCCCCGAATCCCGATTCTCCACAGAGGACATCCAACTCATTTCTGAGACCGACAGGACATGGCTTGTTTTATTTATCGTTCTGTTACCACTACGAAGTACACGAAAGGAGAAACTTTTCATGTTTTTATGAGAGAAACAAACGTCTCTCTGGAGTGAGAGGGGGGAGTCGAACCCCTATCTGCGGAACCGGAGGCCACCGTTTTCAACCGTTAAACTACTCCCACATTTCAGATTTTTTGTTTGTTTCTTATCTCAACTGATGTACTAAGTATATCACAGTCAGTTTCGTTTGTCAAGAGTTTTTAAAAATTTTCTTGAAAGCTTTCTTCTATTTTAGAAACAACATCATCAATCATTTTTTCTTCTGTTTCGCTCAAGACCCATGTTTTTTCTTCTTTATCTTCTTGTTCCCTCAAAAACTGAAAGAAAGCATCACTATAAACACCAAGGTTTTCGTTTCTTATTGGCATATATACCTCATATAATCTTTATCATTGAGATGATGAAGAAGAACAAGCTTTTGATACCAAAACAATTTAACACCAAGCAATTCGCAAATGGTATTAACATCTTTCATGGTATACTTGTCTTTCTTTAAAGCTTTAATCTGCTCAAAGATTTTCATATTTTCTTCGGAGACTAAAAGTTCGTCCATAATAAAAATCCTCTTTTATTCGGAAAAGAAATTCTAAAATGAAGTGGTTGGAATCGAACCAACGACCAGCGAAGATACCCCTACGCCGCTCTACCCCTGAGCTACACTTCAATGGAGCTGGCAGAGGGACTCGAACCTCCGACCTGCTGATTACAAATCAGTAGCTCTACCAACTGAGCTATGCCAGCATATAATTCCCACTTTATTTCTTCTCCTGTGGGATGGGAGGGAGATTAGAGATGATGTGTTTGGTTGGCGGAGAGTTTCGGACTCGAACCGAAACACGGCTATCAACCGCTACTATTAGTTTTCAAGACTAATTCCTTACCAATTAGGATTAACTCCCCATTTGGTTGCTCGTCTCCGTAACGCTCGGAGTTGAAGAAGCTTATGAGGCTTCCTATGATACTTACCATCCACCAGCTATATGTGATTCTCTCTGTGTTAAGGGCTTGAGACCTTTACTTATTAAACAACTATTTAACAAGTAGCCACATTAAATCTTAGCGAGTAAGAGAAAATTATCTCTCACTCTGGTAACTATCAGTACCGAAAATCATATCATCAATATCGTAGTACATAATTTACCTCCTTATTTAATTTTTAGAATCGTTTGGCGTTAATAAAGGTAAGAGCTACCCTCCACTCAAATTAAGTTCTCCTTCCGTTGAGAACACCTTTAATAACTAAACCTTTGCAAAGGGTTGAGAGAACAGCGCTATTCTCTCGTGGTCTTGTCGACCTAAAATACTTCCTCCCACTTGTTATTAAAGAGAGTTTGAAGGGACAAGTGGATTTTATTCCCATTGACTTAGGAAGATTTTCTCTTTTGTCTCAGGAGCTTGATGTATAGCCTCAAGTCATGCTGTCCATTCTTATTTCAGGCAAAAAGAATAAATCAAGAAAGACCCAGCACTTTTTTAAAGGAACTGCCGTTAAAACTTTCGGCTTATAGTAGCCTAAAACTGCTGCTTTCCCACAGCCGAGGGCCAGTTAATTATCGTAAACTCGTGTTAATACGGTGCTTTTTTTTAGCACAAGAGAGCAACTAACTCTTATGGTGGGCCGAGTTGGAATCGAACCAACGGTGTTTCTTATGTGGGAGGTTTACAGCCTCTTGCACTCGCCAACTATGCTTACCGACCCATAAAGCCGAGGGAAGAAAAAGCTTTTCTAAGATGGCTAAAACTCTTCACGCCATACCTTTTCTTCCCCTTTCTTTTGGCATCCTAAGCTCTTTTGTTTGTTAGTAATAAAAGCATACTTTCTTGTAAAGGTTGCTGTAAGAGCTTATATGATTTGATTCTCAGGGCCAGATGTTATGAGCCCTGTGGTGCGGATAAAGAGACTTGAACTCTTATGTTCTTTCGAACACAACGACCTCAACGTTGCCTGTAAACCGATTCCAGCATATCCGCATATAAAACTAAGCGCATTTTTCATATCTGTTGCTCTACCAGTTAAGCTATCTCTCCATGGTGGAGAGAGTAGGATTTGAACCTACAACACACAGTTCCCTTTTTCTTGAAAAAAGTATTTGCTGTTAGCGCTTATTTAAGAAAGGAGTGGAATATGTATCCACTGGCGGGAAAGGAGGGACTCGAACCCCCGACACCACGGTTATGGTGCTGATTACAAGATTTGAACTTGTATCTCTAATTATTAGCGTGTTACTTACACAAAATCAACACAGCCGTGTGCTCTAACCAACTGAGCTACACTCCCGTATAATGGCGACTTCGACGGGATTCGAACCCGTGACCTATAGCGTGACAGGCTATCATTCTAACCAACTGAACTACGAAGCCATATAATTGAGTTTTTCACTCCTACAAGAACTCATTAACTTGCAGAGCAATCACCTTCATCCTTCTACATAAGTAGTTAGGAGCCAGTACAGTTTGCTCGTAGATACTGGTTATCTTCAAAAGAAGAAAAGTAATTTGTTTAAGTAAGTTCGCAACGCTTACCCCGTGGAACATCCACGCACCATCTTAGTCTTTTTAGGAGTTGATAATACATTAGCACCCTATTGTCTAATCCCTCTATCAATAGTGTTCTTCCCATTCGAGCACCATAAGCTTGTGCGCTACGCCGAGATTTAAGGCCGGGAGTTGGGGCGTGATGTTTATGTTGGACTATCACGAAGTCCATGGTAGCTGAGGTGGGACTTGAACCCACATCTCTTTCGAGGGTTGTACTTGAAGCAACTGCGTATGCCAATTTCGCCACTCAGCCATATCAATTAAATCTTGATTACATTTATTATTGTATCACAATATCTTGTATTTGTCAAGACTTTATTAAAATATTTTTAGAAAATTTAGTGAAGAGGTCTGTCACATTTTTCTTAACTTTTGTGTCACCTCTTCACACATTTTTCTTAATTACAGAGCGTCCTCGTTATTATACAAGAACTCACAAAACAGTGCTTCATCCTCAGAGTTGCGACAGAACAATTCAAGTTCAATATCACTCTTATTACGAGAAGCCTTAATCAGCTCACTCAAAGCTACGAAACGAGAAAGCTCGGAACTAAGGTCAAGAGACATTGTAGTTGCTCCAGAAATATTATCGTGAGCTTCAAGAATAACAGAACCCTTAGCTTTAGACAAGATATTCAAGAAAGCTTCTACTTCCTTAATATTATTTAGCTTCATTTTAATCTCCTAAACTTTATTTTTAGTGCCTAAGCCCGTTTTCTACTTACCAAATCCATTATCAGGTGTAAAAATTGTTTGCTGTTAGGGCTTATATATTACAAAGGAGTAATTCATGAACACGAGTATCAAGACTCGCTCAATCAATCTCTTGATTGTATATTAATTATAACACAACATCTTGTGTTTGTCAAGGGTTTTTAAAATATTTTTTAAAAATTTTCAAAAACCTTAAAAACAATATGTGGTAGCTATGACCCGGTTTCATGGTCAATTACGAAGAGCAGTTAAAAGTTGTTACCTTTTACCTAAAATCTCTCTTCAACCTCTTACGAGGGACTAAGCCGTATCATTTGGTTTTCCCAACTCATTTCGACTTGCGGATTTGTTACCTACCGCTGTACTACCTATTAACCTTTCTTTGTTAACCCCGACCCGTCTGGAAACTGCCGTTAGCCATATTGTTTTCTTGATTGTAACTTAAATATATCACAAGAAAAATCATTTGTCAAGGGTTTATTAAAAACTCTTTACACATTTTTCAAGGGAGTTTTGTGAGAATTTGCACATTTTTCCAACGAGTTTTTGTTCGTCAATATAGAATAAAACTTTTCTTTTATTCGCTCTTGTCAACAACCTTTTTAAAAGTTTTGCCACACAATTGACAAACATAAGTCTGAATTTCCGTGGTATCATGCGTTACTGATTGAACCCATTCATATCTATGAGGGCAAATCTGAGAGCCGCCTTCTTTACGAAAAGTTTCCACCATAATGCTTTTAAGGTCTTCAATCTGGTCGATTAACTTATTAACCCTACGCTCCATGTTTGCCAAATATTCAATCATATCTTCATTCATAACATTACCTCAAATCAAATGGATAAACTCTTCCTTATGATTGTTATGAGCAATCTTAAATTCAGTATGCAACTTATTATAAATAGGCTGATACTTTTCTTTCAGATACACCCATTCTGTAGTTCCGGGATGGTCAATATTAACCACATCATCATACCACTTGTTAGCCACTGTATAATCATAGATACAGTTTGCTTCCATTAGCTGAATTCCAAAACTAAAGAGTCTCAAACTATGCCACAAAGATTTTCGTCCAATATAAGGATTATAATCTTCAGGAATACATAGCTTCTTTTTACACTTTACAAAAGAATTGGAAGCCGTGGCAGAAATAGATTCTCTAATTAAATCTTTGCTTACATCAATAGGCTCAATTAGATTAACTCCACTTGAACAGAAATAAGCTTCAAGGAGATTAATTGCTCCCTTCTTAAGTCCCTCTACCCAATTTTTATAACCATAAAGATGATAGCTGTTATCACTAAAAGTATAAAAATTAGAATTGTTTTCAAGCAAAGTAGAATCCGGTTTCAACACAACCAGATAATCATAATCTGAAATTTCGCTGGCTGTGTGATAGACACGACTTCCATAAGGATAAATCTTATATGCTTCTTTAGCGATAATTTCTTCTGTTACATCTTCATATGAAATCATATAAAATCTCCTTTTTGATTAAATTGGTGGCTCGGAAGAGGCTCGAACTCTCGACCCATTGCTTAAAAGGCAATTGCTCTACCAACTGAGCTACCGAACCATAACTAAGCCCATTTAGATTTAGGACTCCTGACTTACTACTTGTCTATTATTCTCAGGGAGAATAAGTGAGAATTGCACTCACGCATGGGAGTTTGGCAATATCATCTAATAAATTGCTGTTAGGGCTTAATGATTACTTTAGACAAATCTACAATTAGATTAATGGTACTCTCAACGGGATTCGAACCCGTGTCTCCGGCTTTGGTCACTATGGTAAGATTCGCACTTACATTAAAAGTTTTACTTAAACTACACAGTGGAAGGGCCAGCGGCTTAACCACTTGCCTATGAGAGCTTAAATAGCTTCCCACTCTTCTTCTGAATATTTAGAAATATTTTTATAGGGTAAATCAAAAAGTTTACACCATTTTCTAACAGCATTGTCAGAAACATTATATTTCCTTCCCAGTTCAAGAAAAGAATGAGTTCTAATTTCTTCTTTTAATTGTTGTCTATCAAGATTATGCTTTAAAATAGTAGCTTTTTTCCTTTTGGCTTTTGTAATTTTCTTTGCACAATCAGTACAATACTTACTATGTTTTGATATTTCTTTTCCACAAATTTCACAATTGTTTTTCTTAATGTGTTTTTCAACATGATGAAATTTATTCTTTCCGTTGGTAGTGTCTAATTGCATATTGCAATTTGGACAAACCCATCTTAAATTTTCCAAAACATCGTTAGTATTGTTGCCATCTATATGGTCTAAAATTAAAGTTAATTCTTTACCATTCCAAAAGGGCTCTTGTCCACAAATCGAACATACATAAGGAACATCTTCCTTTTTAAAAAATCTTCTTAATGTTGATTGATTCGCTGTACTATTTTCGCAAAAAACATTTTCTCTACTACGAACAATTTTGTCTTTTTGATTTATGAAAAAATGAGAAGTATCAATTCCTAAAGAGTTTAACTTTTCTCTTAAGTTTTTAGTTGCATCTCCAGAATTGCTTTTATATCCTATCTTTTTTAAAACAGAAACATAGCTGGTGCTATTAGAAACAATTTCTTGAAGCTCTTCTTTAGAAAACTAATTCATCAAACAATTTTTCATAATATCTCCTTTTATAAAGATGTATACCCAAAACCGTTAAAAAAGTATACTCGCTACCTTTTGATTTTATAGTTGGAAAGGTGTCTTTTGGTAACATATTACGCACTTCGGGTAAGCGAAGCTGTAGACCACGTTTCTTCGTGAGTTATCTTACCTGTCTCACGACTGCCGATTAACCAACTTTGTGAATTTATTATACCATGTTGACATTCATTTGTCAAGGGTTTAATAAAATTTATTTTTTATTTTTATCAAGGGTAATTCTTGGCATACTGTTCATGTAGTTTTGCCTCAGAACTTCTTCTGTAATAATACATTTAGCACGTTCTTCTTCAGCCACCAATGTTAAATAATCGTATAAATAACACAGGGCTGAAGCAAAAGTGTCAAAGCTTTTCAACAACTTGCCATTAACCCAAACCTCGTAAGAGTTTTCCCATTCATGAGTATGGACTCTAATCTCCCCGGAAAACTTGGTACGATAAGTATCATCTGTCAAAGCTAAAATCCTCCTTTAGCCTTGCGCTAATATATGAATGATAAGCCATAGCAAAAAGCAAATCTCGTTCCATCTGGACAAGATGCACTCCGGGTGTATTGTATCTTTCCCTGTACTTTTCAGCATAAGCCGTCAAAGGATTTTGTTCAGACAAATACCCGACATTGTAAAAATCAAGCAGCCCATCGAAACAATTTCGCATTTCCTTACTTGTTAAATTCCAAAACAAATTATTCCGACTTAGTTTTATTGTAGTTCCATTCATAACCATCTCTCCTCTCTTGAAGTGTCTTTATCTTATCACAAAGAGAGGAGTTTGTCAAGAGGATAATAAATAATTATTTATTTCTACCAAAATCCTTCTTAGCAACATCTTCATAATATTTATGACTTTCGACACTTAATTCAAGAGCTTTATTAATCTCTTTTGAAGGGGATATAAATTGTCTAATAAGCTCCAACAATCCAGCAATACTATTTCCCCAAATATCAAGTGTAATTGCATCATAAGGATAAACCACATAATGATGTCTACCATCTGTAGTATCAACATAATAGGCATTATCCCAAGTAGAAACAAAATCTTGAATACGAATTGCAGATGGATATTCAATTATAGAGCCATTGGAAAGCTCCAAGAAAAAATTCCCTTCCAAATCTTTATAAATTTTTTCTTTATCTTGCCTATTTAAACCCAATTCATAAACATACTCACCAATCTGAGTAAGAGAATTTTTGTCTACTTTCATATTAATTCACTCTTGTATAAGTCTGTTCCATAATATCAGGCTTTACAGGATAAAATTCTCCTTTAACACCTTTAACAATCCAATCATTTACAGAAGCGTAATGGTCTCCCTCAAGAGTATTAATAATAAGTGCTTTACCATTACTTTTATTAACAAGACAACAATGAGAACCAACAAACTTCATAATTTCATGTTCATTTTTGCCAGTCCACTGAATAGCTTCTACGATAATGGGCTTTTTAACAAACTGTTCAATCATAGTAATTCTACATCCTTTTCCAATTATATTTATGAGAAAGCCACTTATACTTCAACCAAGCCCAAAACAAAAGAGACGCATAAAGGCCATCTACCTGATTTACAAACTTTGTTTTAGAACTATTTTCTGTTTTTGCGGACAAAACTTGAGCATCGTAACATTGAACAATATGTCTTCCACTATTTTTCTGGGCAATATGAATAACACTTGTGTAATCATATTCCTTAACATATTTTTCGTAACAAGCTCCATATTTATCACAAGATTTAATCTTATAGCCTTGCTTCTCAAAGTGTTTATCAATCCAATTATTAAACCAACTCATAATAAAAACACCCTTTTATTTTTATTAAACATATACAAAAACAAAAACTGATGACTACTGACAGACCAGCTTCGCACTTATCTGCCCTCGGTTCATTCTGGGAGAGGTCACTTTCTAAAAAAGGATTTACACCAGACTGCTTTGGTCATTTTCATCATCAGTCTTGTTCATTGTATAAGGGCTTAACGCACCCGATTGAGTAGACAGCGGTCTTTCTATTGTTACCAGTCCATCAGACTTGGAGGGCGGTTTAGGGTCGAATACATTGTAACCTTGCTAAACTGTATCCCAAGATAAGTTTCGTACTATATCTTACGGATTTTCTTGTCTTTTGAAAAGTCATCAAGAAAATAACTAAAGAACGTTGACTTTTGGAGCGGCCTCGAAGAATCGAACTCCAATCACAATACAATTATTATCCATGGCTAATTCTACTGCTACACCAGTTGCCGCATATTTGCTGTCTCTCCAAGCTGTCACCGCTAATATGGTTGTAGGTTCTGGACGGTCTGAACTTAGGTGCGCCATACACACATCCTAACATTAAGCGATACTCCATCTGTTAGGCGAACTTCCATCTTTATAAGATGGTATCGTAGTTACTGGGCCCTACAACTGGAATCGAACCAGAATACCTCCCCCGATGCGTCTGTTATCACTAAATAGCTATTTTAGTGTTTGCTCAACATCAGTTAATAGGTGTGCTCCTTACACCAAGTAGGGATAACGAGAACATTTTTTGACCATAAGCGTTCTCAAACTTACTCCTTGCCCATGCGTGAAACGCCTCAACCTTGAGGTCAACTGGGGTATCTTACAGCCGTTCGGTTTATTTTTAGTTTGAGTAAACCTTCCTCAAACACTCCTTCATCCGCTTTTTACAAGGATACGGAATCCACGAGCTATGGCGGAGACAACAGGACTCGAACCTGTACTACGCTATAAGCGCAGGAGGGATTAGCAATCCCTTGAGATAGCCTTTACTCCATGCCTCCATAAGTGAGCAAACTCGACACTTTTATTCCGGCCATCCACGACTTAGATATTCCTTGCTCAAGGGATATTCTAATAGGGAGTCGAACCCTACACGATGTTTTTCCATAACACTAATAAAATTGCTGTAAGTGTCGAACTACTTGAAATAACAAGTAGCATGAATAATACAAAAAATGGTGGGAATAACAGGACTCGAACCTGTAAGCCTTCGCCGTGTAAAGACGTTATTCTAACCAGTTGAACTATACTCCCATATAACGGGGTTTGTTTTAACTCGCCCCCGAACGAGGTGTGGGTACAGGGATTTTTACATATGAAGTTTAACGTTCAATGGTTCAATAATGAACTATGAAGTTCATTAAAAGGCGGACTAACGTATTTCCCTTAATAAACCGCCACGCTTAGATAATATTTTAAATGGCATCTTAAGTCATCCATTGTGGTATATTAAGCAGATTCCTTATCGGTCTCTATCTTAGTATCTGTATTAGTATTTGCATCCTTAAGAGACTTATTCAATTCAAGAACAGCGGCCTCAATTGCCTTACGAACCTCGTCCTCGTCAAGAGTAATACCAAGCTTTTCCATCTGCTTATTGAAATAATCAGTAGCTTCCTGCAAACGCTTTTCAGCCTGACCGGGGAACATCTGCTCGACAGCATTAACGGCAATCTTAGCATAATTCTTAATCAACTCAACCTGATTAAGAGCATCGTTAATCTTGTCCTGACCATACTTCTTCTTGATGTAAGGGACAAGGAACGCTGTAGTCACCGCAACACAAAGAGCGATAACCAAAGTAACAATCTGAGTAATATCAGTCATATCTTTCACCTTTATTATATTATAGATTCTCTTGTTTGTCAAGAGTTTATTAAAAATTTATCGTAAAAACTTTTTATGTAAAGTTCAATCTCTTCCGTAGTATGATTAGGAACATATCTTGCTATTTTATGTTGAGGTAAATCCAAATATCTTTCCCACCGAGTAGCTGTTTTTACTATATCATCTACTCTATAAGTGGGATTATGAATTTTAGGCTTGTATTTTTTAGGTTGTTTTTTAGGATAAGGTAATCCTAATTTATTTATCCAATTTCTAATTGTATTATCAGAAACATGATAATATCTTCCTAATGCCATAAAGGATTCAAAGTTATTCAATTGTTCTTCTAATTCTTCTTTAGGAGGACATTTAGAATTAATTGGTTTATATTCTTTTTCTTCTTCTTTTGGGCAGTCTGGCAAAGAAAAATTCTTATTTAACTCTCTCTTTTTAACATTCTTCCCTCCAAAATTATCTGTTAAAGCATGACAATTCGGGCAAAGAATTTCTAAATTGTTTGGCTCGTTGTTAGTTGTATCTCCATCTTTATGATGTACCTATAAAGGTATTTTCTATCCCAGCCAAGTAGAACAACCACATTTTTCACAATGGTCAAATTGTTTTACTTCAAATTTTTTTGCATAACGAGCTAACCCAGAATTCCGTTTTAATTTAGAATCTTTACAAAAGATTTCTTCTTTTGTAAAAGGTCTCCTAATTCCTCTTTTTTGTCTGTTTTCTTCCATTTTAGAAGTGTTAAGAGAAAGCTCTGTAATTTTATTTCTAAAATGTTTATAAGTAGTATCACTTATACACACTCCTAATTGAGCTAAAGCATTTCTAATGCTTGTAGAATTATCTAAAAGATTCTACAGCTCTTCTTTTGAATAACTATCAATAATACTATTCATTTTAAATCTCCCGTATAAGATTATTTTTAAAAGGTACAGAAGATGATACGGCATCTTCTGTTAAATAAAATAGTTTGCAACCTATTTTAACCCTTAAATGGAGTGGATAAGGGGATTCGAACCCCCAACCACAGCTTTGGTCACGATGGTAAGTCTTGCACTTACATTAATAGTTTTACTTTTAAACTACACCATGGGAAGGCTGTCATGTTACCATTACACCATATCCACATATAAGTGGCTACCAACTCGTAAGCTAATAGCCACGCCCAGCGTCCGAAAAACATCGTGAGCTCCCGACTACACTTCTTACTGAGATACCAGTTAAGTAATGAGCTGAACCAGACAAACGTAAGCATAGGTAACTGAGTTTATAACAAATTAATTAGATTCGTAGAATTCCCATTCATCTTCTGTTGGGATATATTCTTCATTAAGAATATAATCACGATAATTGATATTTTCTCTACTTAAAATAACTTTTATCCAAAATGAGTCTCCATTAAGAGCTTTTTGAAGATTATCAATTTTACATTGAAGAGTTCGAATTTGTTTACTATACCATTCTATTTTATGAGCTACCAATCTTCTATTCTTCTTATATTCTTTATAAGAAAGACTATCTTTATCTACAGGGTTATTACACATCTCAAGAAAGGATTCCTGCAAAGGCTTTCGTTCCTCTTTAACATGGTCAATCTGTTCTTGAAGACTTTCAATTTCAGGTTTGGTAATTTTCTTTACCGTTTCAGATTTATTTTTAATCATTTCTTCTTCGGTAAAAACGCCCATAATGTACGAAGATTCATAATTTTCATAACATTTAACCCAAATTTTCATAAAGATACACCTCATAACAAAGTCCCAAAACATTTAGCACAGCTTCAAGATAGTTTTCACAAGTTTTACCTTTGTAAACTGGGAGAGCAATAGTATCTCCAAGGTTAAGTTGTTCTCTAATATCCTTAAGGATACGTTCAATATAAGATTTATCAAATGGTTGTGCATCTTCAATACGGAATTTATATCCCAAGGGATAATATTTTCGTTTTATCCAGCTATTAAAAATGTCACCAGTCAACAAATGAATAGCCATTTTAACTCTCCTTAAGTTTCAGGATACTTTCTAACGAAAGAATCGTAATACATCAACAGAAACTTTTTATAACAGAAGAAATTATAATCAATTGACCCACAAGGAAAATCAATATTAAAATCGTCTGCAATAATTTCTACAGCATTTCTCAGTTTCCCCGGAGGAGGACAATCATCTGGAAAATACTTTTTTTCATCAGTGCAAATATTGTAAGCATCATTTACAATATCCATATCTCGTGAAGTCATTGTTTTCTCCCTTAAGATGTTTTAAGTATAACACAAACTTAAAAGCTTGTCAATAGTTTAATAAAACTATTTAAATTTATTGGTGTCCTTGAACAGATTCGAACTGTTGACCTATTCTTTAGGAGAGAATCGCTCTATCCATCTGAGCTACAAAGACATATTGTGTTGGAAAGCACCAGACGAGTATGTTGCAATACTCAACGTCTTACGCTTATTACAAGTTGCTCGGTGAAAATCTTCTAAGACAACTGACTTTCAAATGAGACTTACTACACCTAACTATAAGCTTCCTCGGAAACAAAATAGTCTGTGGAAGGCTTCCAGTACACTTAAGTGTACGACTAAACCAACATAAAGAAAGGAAGTGAAAAAATATGTTAAACGACTGAGAAACTCAGCTTCTCAATATCTTTTTGAAAGGTTCTATCTTGAAGAGGAATAATTAAATTAATAAATTTATTATCATTCCACTCATAAGAAGTAAGATAACAATTAATTTTTTTATGTTGTCTTGCTTTTTTCTGAAAGACTCTATATACTTTCTGTTGCAGAACCTTATCTGAATGATAGGTCAAAGACATCCAATCAATATGAACTTCTTGCCAACAACAAATATCTTCACCACGGCAACAATGATTGTCAGTAATCCATTCATCCAAGTTGTAATTTTTAAACAACCAGCAAATTAAGCCTGAGCTTAATTTCTTTTTTTCAATTTTAAAATTGTTAACATTCTTACTAAATTGAATTTCTTCGTTTTTAGTAAGATTCATTGCTTTGTATCTATTCATTTTATGACTTAACTCCAACATAAATAGCACAAAGCATATTATTATCGTTAAATTCAAGGTTAGTGATACGCAAATCAGAAGTTAAGGCAGAGGTAAATCGAGGCCACAATAAAAGACGGATTTTATTCGTTTGGCTATCAATTCTTTGAATAGCAATTACTGCTCCAACCACTTTATCAAAACCTGAATTTTCCATTAAAACTGGAGTGTTTATGGTAGCAAATCCTTGAGACAGACATCCCCATTGGTTATCGGTAAATTGATAACTACCTCTATGCAAATTAATTTCAAGAACTTCATCTGGAATGAGGTCTTTATCATTTACAAAATTACCCATCAAACTTCTCCTTGTGTTTTTCTTTTCTCTTAAAAGAACCTTTACCCTTTTTAGGCTTTACTTTAAAACCTCGCCTACGAAATTCAAGGTAAGATTGGAGTTCTTCTCCTGTTTTCTTTAAGTATTCACTTGTCTGCATTTGAAGAACTCCTTTCTTATTTTAACAAACAGAAAATCTCAGCTCTAATTCTATGCTGGCCTGAGTGAGAGGATTCGAACCCCCGACATCTTGAACCCAAATCAAGAGCACTACCAACTGTGCTACACCCAGATATTAAGCTGGCTACTGCTTCGTGTATACCCGAAAAAGACACCAGTAATTCGAACGTGAATATTGAATTCACAAATCTATAAAGGCTACCCTTTGTTCAACGCAAGTATTTAAGTCTTTCAAATTGGTACGGCTGATGGGACTCGAACCCACAATCCTTACGGGGCAGATTTTAAGTCTGCTGAATATGCCAGTTCTTCTACAGCCGCATATTTGATGTCATTTGAATTAATTTCTTAACCCTCTTGACATCATATATCTTAACATACTCTTACGAGTTTGTCAAGGGTTTTATAAAATTCTTTTTAAAAAATTTTACTTATAATAATCAATACTATCAACGCACTTAATAGCAGAGATAGTATATTCTCCCTACTTAGGAGTAGAAATAGTATTCGTGTGAGTCTGGTCTGCCTCTGTAACCTTACAAGGAACCGTAATACCTTCAAGGTCTCCATTATACAAACGAGTAACAGGCTGACTCTGCTTGTATTTACAAGCTACCTTAATATCAAGAATCTTATAAACATCGTTTATCGTAGCATCACGGTCAACCATGGTCTTTTTCTTGATTTCTGCTTCTGCTTGCATAGCCGCATCACGCCATTTGCATACAGTAGAACACAAACAGCCTGAACAAATGCTCCAATTAGAAGAAGCAGAATTCAAATTATCATAATTAAACATAATTATTCCTCTTCTTTCATAAATTCTTCTAATACTGCCTTATAGCAAGTTGTATTAGGCACATATTTGGGATTATCAAAAATTTGAGAATCGTCCCCTGTCATGCCTTTCATAATAGCCGCACAAACACCACTGGAACGACTAATTCCAGCATTGCAATGTACAATAATAGTGTCCACTTTATCGTACCACTTTTTTACAAAAAATACAATGTTTTTGGCATCTTCTTCAGAAATTACAACATAGGGAGTGTTATCCAATGTATCAAACAAAAGTCCTTCATCTTTCTTCCAAATATAACGTTCACTTGCCCCAGAAGGAAGCTGGACATCATCAAAAGACAAATTCAGAACAGCTTTAATTCCATTGGATTTCATTCTTTTAAATTTGGGAAACAGAGAGTAGCTATCGCATATAGAGATGATTACAGAACTCTCCATATGTGCGACATAACTATACTGTACTGCATCCCTACGGCTCATAACTACAAACTTCATATTTTAACCCTCTTACAAATTTTAATAAACCTATCCTGTGCATCTTTGACTGTTACAATACTTTTTTCAGGCTTTTCCCAATGGGCTTCTTGGCCCCAATATAAACCTCTAACAATACAATCTGCTACAGGAACCATTTCTTCTGGGTCTGCTACATAATGGTCAGCAACTATAACAAGAGACACTTTCCCCGCTTTATAAAAATCTACCGCCATTCTCTCAAGTGCTAATCGTTGACCAAAGGGAACTTCTTTCCCATTATACTTAATTTCTATGATAAAATAGCCCTTATCCCAAAGCTCTATCAATCCATCTATATCAGTTGGAAAAATAGGGCTATTGGGAGTTTTAAGGCCACTAAAATCAAGAAGCTGTTTAGCTCTTTTGGGGTTCGTAAAAAGACTCATTCTTAAACACCTTGCTTGTTACAAATTCCTTACTTTCAGGTTTACTCAAAATTGGCATATTAATATCCAGAGTCCACTTGTTACGAATAACAGTTTCTCCGTTCAAACCAATTACCTTAGTAGGAACCTTGTAAATACAAGTACCTCTACGCTCAACTACAGTATAATCGTTCCAATTTACACCCTTTTCAGAAAACATTTTATTCTGCAACTTAGAAGTATTAATACGATGAATCTCTCGTTCAGAGTATAAAGACTGAGCTAAACCCTGAATAGAATTTCGCATACAATCATTCTGTCTCCAAACAAAATAATTGTGAACTTCCTCAGCCGGAATAATAAACACACGAGAATCAAAAACAGGCATCAACATTTCTGCTTTGTTCTTAATGGTTGTGCGATATTTATCTTCCTCTTCTGTAATATCAGGCTCACATTCAGAAAGATAGTCTGCTACATTTGTATTCCAATATCTATTAAAAGCAACACCCGCCATAGAAGCACTAATACTTACCATTTTCTGCAAATTGTTACCAAACCAAGCATCGGATTCATTCTTGCTCCAATTCCAAAGACAAAGAGAAATTTCATCGGATTCTACATAGCCAAATTTACAACCCTGAATATTGGAACATAGATACTCCATGGTGTCCTGCATAGTCTTAATAAACAGTGCATCAAACGGCTTCCTCAATCCTCTGGTAAAACTGTGAAACGCCTTACCATCCAAACGAATAATTACAGGAATTCTATCAGGAAGAGACATTCTATACCTATGCTCATAGGCATTTTTCATTCTATCATCAAGCGTATCGTAACTCATTTTATTTCTCCTTAAAACTTAATGTTTGCCAAATTAATAATTCCGTTATAAGGCTTGGGAATAGGAGCCCAAGCAACTACGCAATCACCCTCAATAGTTTCCCATGTCTTACTGCCAGCATCATAATAGCAAGTATATGAGTTTGTTTTCAGATTCCCATTTTCTCCATAAATAATAGATACAAGATAATTATCTGACTGCAAAGGGAGATTTTCAGTTCCAAATTCATTATCTACTATAGGACGCCACACAAAAACATCTTTCATATTTAGTTCTCCTTCTTTTCAAAAAAATTTTGAGTGTCTTTTTTACGCCATACCGCCTTACCACTTTCATCAAAATAATTAATCTCATACAAGTAATTATTAGGCTTATAAGATGCTTCCATCATTTTATCACTTCGGCTATTTTTCGGATGGAACTTATATTTCTTAGGAAGCTCAGAATATGAACACTGAATATTCTCAACTTCCTCTTTACCACATTTAACCTTTCCCGGAACCAAAGCATAATAACTCAAATTTCCAAAATCATCGTTCACTCTTCGCCAAAGAAAAGTAACCTTTTTATTCTTACAAATAGTAATAATATCCTTTAGCTGTTTAGTAGAAAAACAATAATCCTTAAATCCACTACAAAGAGAATCCGCTACAGAATCAACAATGCGAGGAAAATCAGTAGGAATACCGAACATCATTTCAGAAGTAATTGCGTCATTCATATATAAAAATCTCCTAATCGTCTACTTATATTTTTGTCTTTGATAAAATAAGTATAGCAAAGTTTTGCGAGAAAGTCAATAGAATATTATTCTTTATTTTCTTTAATTTCGCTCTTATTCTTTTTCTTTCTCCTATAAGTTTTCTTTTTAAATGGCTTCTTTTCCGTATTATCTTTGGGCTTATTTACTTTTTCTTGTTTCTTCTTCTCCAACAAAAGATTCTTTTTATCCTCTTTCCAAGGACAAATTCTATTCCAAGAAGTTATAGGAGAACCATTGTATCCACATTTCATCAATGGTTCATCTCTATGCTTCAATCCATCTTCCCCAATATGCCATTTTGTTTCCCCTTCGGTATTGGGGAAAAAAGGACACTGAGGAGAACATCCAGTAATTCCACAATTAGAACACGATGTCTTTTTTGAGTTGCTTCGCTTCGCCATACAGTCTCCCCCTAAAAGTCTCATTTACAATAGCTTCTTTCATTCCACATTCGGAAGATTCCAAATCAGGAAGAAAATATGAAGAACCATTTAAAGAATCTCCACGCTTAATCGTGTTCGCCTTTGTAGGCTCTTTAACAAGATAAAGACCGTTCTTTGCTCTTGTCATAGAGATATAACTAAGATTCTTTTCCTGAACATTTTGTTCCTTGCTCTGACGGAAATCATAAGCAATCTTTCCTTCGTTCAAAACAAAAACATTCTCAGCTTCTAATCCTTTAGCTTTATGAACACTACAAATGCGAACACAATCAGGAGAAGGAACTACATTCAAAAGGTTGGTTACATATTTTGTGAAATTTTCAGTCGGAGTAGAAAGTGAATTGCCAGCTTTAATATAACTCTTAAGAATAGCATTTAAGAAATTGATATTATCAATCTTACTGGTTGCATCTGCAACTTCTTCTGCTTTCTTTTCATTATCTTCAACAGATTCCGCTTTCTTCGTTGCAAGCTTCTTTACTTTGTCATAATAAGAAGTAATCGCCTTTTCCAAATGAGACTTTAATCCACGAATAGAAGTACATTTAGCTTTGGTGATAATCTTCTTAATATCGTCAACCATAGCCTTGTCTTCCATATAAACAGGAATACCATTCTTAGCAAGAGAAAGAATACAATCTGCAAGCCATTTGTTTTTACGAGAAATAATCATATCACCGGGTTCCGCATAATTAACAATTTCTTCTTTATCAATGTTCTTAACAAAACCCTCTGGAGCATCGTCTCTCGGCTGAATAGGAATATCAAACAATTTATTAACCTTACGCAAATGAGACTTTGCACAACGATAACAAACAGGCAAATCAAAAGATTTCATGGGAGCAAACAAATGAGGAATAGAACTCCAAGCGTTTGTGTCTCCTCCAGCAAAACCATAAATAGCCTGATTCTTATCAAGCACAAATACATAGCGTCCATTCTTGCGCTTAATAAAAGGAAGGAAAGACAACTGCAACTTAGACAAATCCTGTCCCTCGTCTACCATTACATTGGTATATTGAGCCCAATAAGGAACTTCCCAATCCTTATTTTTAATCTTCCAATAGGTAATATAAAGCATTTCAGTAAAAGAAATGCTTCCATCAACTTCAAATGCTTGCTTACTCTTAGTATCAAGAACTTTCAAGGTTTCAGTAATTTCTCTAATAGAAGGCTTAGGAAAATCTTCTTCGCCAAAAGAAACAAACAAGGTATGGTCATCAATGAGTCTGTCAACATCGGTCATAGAACTCATATCTGTCATAGTAAGACAGCAAAGATTATAAAGAGATACATACTGGTCTTTATAAAATACTCTGCGACTAAAATCCATATAACGACCATAACGCTTGGTCAATTCTTCATCAAGAATCTTATAAGGCTTAAAGTTATCCAAATGAACTTCTTTCTTATTTCTCTGTCTGCCAAAACCCTTGGGCTTTTCATCTTTCTGACTTTCTTGCTCTACATTGTAAAGCATAATCGAATAAGCAAGAGAGTGCATAGTCATAACCTTAACCTTGGGATTCTTAATCTTCTTCTTAAATTCGTCTACAACGCTTGCGTTAAAGGCAATGTAAATACTGGATTTGTCAATATGCTCAGTGAGCAAACAAATTGTAGAACTTTTACCAGACCCCGCCAAAGCGTTCACCAAAATATTTTCATTTGTACTTGTAAAGCAATCCAAGATTTTCTGCTGATACTTACTTGGAGTAAAATCCATTATTTATACCACCCTTTTCATTTTGATGTTTGTAGTATAACATCCTATTAGAAATTTGTCAAGTCTTTATAAACACTTTTTAAAGCCTTGGCAGTTTGAATCATTTCTTCAACTGTATTATCTAAAGTATAAGAAAGACGAATTTCTCCACGAATATAATCTTCAGGAATACGCATAAAAGTTAATGCCGCAGAAGCGTTCATATCACCGCTATTACACGCTGCACCAGTCCCACAATAAATTCCCTTTTCATTGAGCAAGGACTGAATAATTTCTCCTTCAACATTCTTAAAACAAATACAAGTAATAGAATGGAGACTATTAGCTGGAGACACAATCATATAATTATCAGCATCAAAATCTTTTCGCATTTCTTCCATAAATGCCAATTTTAACTTTTTACAATGCGCCTGTTTAGCATCAATCATATAACAATGTTTATCAACAGCTAAAGCCATGGCATGAATAAAAGCAATGTTTTCAGTTCCTCCACGAGCCCCCTGCTCTTGAGACCCATAAATTAAAGGTTTAATTTTCGATGCCGGGAAAGATTCTTTATTAAAATAAGAAAAGCCACAAAACTTAGGAGCCCCTATCTTATGACCGCCAAATGTAGCAATATCAACACAATTATAATTATCGTGCATATTAATTTTAATATTACCTAATCCTTGTGTCATATCAGAATGGAAAAGCATACGCAAACGATGTGCATAATCGGCATATTTATTAAGATTAAAAATTTCTCCAGTCTCATTTTGAACTAACATATGAGACACAAGAAAATTACTCTCAAATGCTTCCTCTGCAATAGGAGAAAAAATATCATCTTCCATATTAATAGCTTGAATAAACCAATCATCATCTACAACAACTGTATTGGGATTATCTGTAATATCGTGATGTTCATAGGGAGAAACCAATGTTTTCCCCTTTTGATGAATAGCCCAAGCATTACTTTCACTTGCTCCTGAAGTAAAGTAAATTTCTTCTGGCAAAGCACCAATACACTTGGCAATTTTCTTTCGACTTTCTTCAATAATTAAACGGCTATGTTGACCAAAATCATAAGGCGTACTTGCATTACCCCAATTTTCTTTAAGGTCTTCTACAATAATATCAACGATTTCATCGTCAACTTTATTGGTTGCCGCATTATCCAAATAAATTTTATCCATAATTTAATCCCACAACTCAAAAAAGCATTGCTTTAACATATCTAATCCCTTTTCAAGTTCTTTCTGACAATAATCGTTATATTCTAAGTACGAATATTTATCTTTCAATTTGCTATCTTCCCACTCTACCCCAGCATTACGAAGGTGTTGAGCAAGTTCCAGCAAATAGCTCCTATAAGCCGCATCATATTTCTCTTCTTCTTCCTCTGTAAAGTTACCTTTATACCAATGAATTAATTCTGGGGGATTTTTAGAATAATCCTTGCAGGGGAGACCTTGATGGTTCTTAGCAAAATCTTCCAGTAATTCAGGAAAAACAGTTTCAAACCAATAATCAAGATTAAACCAATCTCGATAACACCAGCCCTTAGTAATTCTTTGTTTTGCACACTCAAGGGTACTTTTTAAATACCCTAAATTCTTTGGATGAAACCAAGGAAGATTGGGCCAAGTTTTATCGAATACATTTAACCAACTCATATTTAATTACCACCATAAAGTTGATAAAACTCAATAAAATGAGTGTGACTGCCAAAGTCAACATGGTAAATTCCCTCGTTGACATAGCAGTTATAATAGTAAGAAATAAAGTGAACATCGTCTAAATATTCCTTAATTTTCTTAAAAGTATTAGGATAGTCTCCACCCAACACAATTTCCTTTGCATTAGGTTCCTCCACTTCCCAAGTATTTGTAATAATCTTCTTTTTTCCGAGATAATAATAAGAATTAATTTTAATAACCATAATTACACCTTATTTCGTAAAAACTTGAAACTCTCCATTAAGACAATTCCCTCGTTGGTCATATTCAAATGAAAATTCTTCGTTGAATAAAATGACTCTTTTAACATATTCTATCATTTTTCTCTTCTTAAAAGGATGGGGTGCTATATCTTTAAACACTTTCACTTCACACTCTTGGTCGTATTCATCATACTCACCGTCATGTACTATTACTTTACACCCATCCATTAGTTGTACAGCTTTATATGTCAGCTAACGCATATCGCACCTCACAATAAAGGACTTTATCTATAGAGAGTGTACCATAGATAAAGTCCTTTGTCAATAGTTTTTAAATAAAATTTAGAACTCGACTAAGATAGTCTTTTGCCCAACACTTTAAAGTTTCAATATTAGAACTGTTGCTTACTATATAATCGTATTTGTAAAGCTCAACATTCTTGTCAGCGTAATTGCTTTGAATAACAGGGACATTAGAATTGACAAGCAACAAAGTGGAAATAGGCAATCCTGTAGCTTCTTTATTTTGCTCAATAAATTCTTTAATAGCTTCTGGCTCTCTAATGTTCACAAAAAACAGCCAATCAGAATTTTTAGCGAATCTCTGTATCCTCATAACAGAATTAATCTGGTCAAAAACTGTTTGATTAGGAGAATTGTTCCACTTAGCTAAAGCTTCTTTAAGGTCATGTAAAAAGGCACGGCTCTTTTCATCTTTAGTCCCATCCCAACCACAATACTGAGCAACTTCTTTTACATAATCAACTGTACTTAGTTCAATTACAGTTTTTGCTTTTAATTCATTACAAATTTCTCTACAAAGTCTAATAAAAGTAGATTTACCACTTCCACCAGAGCCATTAATTATTACTATTCTTGCGCTCATTAATAATCTCCTTTAACTCTTTTCGAGTGGGATAAGCGCCACAACTGTGCTTCCCCTCTGGACAATAGAGCATCCACTGACATTGAGGAACAAGTCTTGCTTTAAGTTCGGGAACCGCCTTCAAAGCTTCATCTCTCATGCCCATAGCCAGTTCTCTAATCTTGTCTTCGGCTCTCACACACAAACGAGCCTGACAAAAATGAATCAACGCTTCAGTAGTAAAACCAATTACAAAAGATGTATGAGTAGACATTGGAAGAACATATCGAGCGGACTCATTTGCACGTTCTTTCTTACCAGTTTTTTCAAAAACATAAGATTGAATATCCCTATAAAGTTCCGCAGTATCATCCATGTGCTTCATATATTTATTTAGAAGCTCTTGATTGTCCTTGATTTCTTCTGGAATTTCATAAGAAAAAGTTCCCTCTCCAATATATCTGAATGACCCAACATTCTTAAATACACCAACCTCATGCCTTACTGCTTGGTCAACTGTAAAACGTGGGACATCTGTCACATAAAATTTAAAGAAATCTCCTCTGCTACCAGAGAAATGTCCAGAATACATACATCCACGACCAATTTTATCTGGTTCATCTGTTTCTGTATTATAACAAGTTTTAGAAGCTGTACCCCAGTTCCAAAATAACATCTAAATCTCAGTTGGGTTAAGAAGTTCTACCTTCATATATTTCTCCTTTCAAACCTTTAAATTCCATAAATCTTTCCTGTATCTAAACAGTCCAATAAATATTCCAATGTTCGAGGTGTGTAAAGCATATATGGTTTACACGCTTCTACTGGAATAATTTGAAAACGATTATCAGGAAATTGTACATAATTCTTTCGTCCCCAAGCTACCATTTGCTTCATTTGCTCCCACTCTCTTGTGTTATGTAAATGTCCACAAATCATAACATAATTAGGACTTCCATCGTGTTTATAAAAAAGCATTGGATAATGAGACAGAATAGCTGTAAAGTCTCCATCCTTTACTTCTTTATATTCAAAATAATCAGCAATATACTTTTTTAATTCTTTACTATTACCGACATCATGATTCCCCGCACCGATATGAATATTACCATTAAGCTGTTTAAGAATTTCAATCCATTCAGGAGTCTTTCCCCAACAAAAATCTCCCATATGGTACACATGGTCGGCGTTAGTAACAACAGAGTTCCAATTGTTAATCAAAGCCTGTTTCATATCATCCAAATTATCCCATGGCCTTTGGTCAAACTGAAGTATATTTTTATGAGAAAAGTGCAAATCTGAAATATAATAATTCATCTTAAAAATACATACAAATTCCGCAACAAATAAAAGTGCCGATAATCTGTAAAATATGGATTATCTGGTCAGCAACAAGATTAATATAATTTTTATTTGCCTTTGCATCGTCAATCAAATAATGGCAACAAATATTTAAGCAAAAGAATACTAACCCAACAAAATCAATTTTCAAGTCATTAGCAATAAATAAAGGAAGCATAATACAAAAAGACCACTGAAGACTATGCCAAAACAAAGGAAATTTATAATCATTCCCATTATCCTCTTCATCGTATCCCTCTTGCTTCTGCCACCAAGTCTTTTGCTTCATACTTGCCATAATACCTTGCAAATTAAAATCTGCTACAACGTGCATGAAAAACATACTTGCAAGAATAAACAAAGCATTTCCAATTACATCTAAATTTAAACTAATAATCATTTACTTCTGCTCCATATTCTTATCAATTTCTTTTGGAAGATTTTCCCAATCGTAACTTTGAAACTCTTCAAACCTAATAACAGCATGAGAACCATTAGAAAGCATAAGACTCATAAGTTCTACCCCCGGCATTTCAATTACAATAACGGGCTTTCCAATTCCATAAGCATAACCAGCTTCAAAATTGGTTCCAGCAGAACTAATACGTCCATAACTTAAACAAATAACAGCAGAACACGCATTAAGGTTGTCAATATCAACATTAAAGACACTTTTTCCCCAAGCATAATTCGGCAAGTCCCAAGCATTAGGAATCTTATGTTCCATAGGGACAAAAACCTCATATCCATTTTCACGGAACCACTCAGAAATTTTCATTGCATTTTCTCTTGCTTCTCCTTCAAAGAAAGGAGACGCAAGGTAAAAACGCTTTGCCCAAGGAACAAAACTCTTATCTTTAATTTCATCCCAGCCTTCACTCATATCAGGATATTCTTTAATATCAAAATACTTTTTAAGAATTTCCCAAGGAATGTTTCGACCTCGCTGTTTATGTTGATGTTGACAAACACCAATAGGAGTATTAATACGAAGCAAAGTCTTCCAACATTCAATATCCTTAACCGCATCAAGGACATCCATTCGATAAGACCTTTTTAAATTACAAGCATCATAAATAACTGTTTCGCCACGAATAAGATTACTTCTAATTTCATTTACAATATACTTCCAAATTTCTTCTCCATTACCAAACTTGTCTTGAGAACCGTACAAACGATAACGAATTTCATCGGCACTTACAACATAAGCACCAGCAATAGACTTCGCATAAGTGGATTTACCCGCCGCAGGGCCACCGTACAAAACAATTAGCTTTGGAGATTTATTATCAATCATATTAATACTCCTTTTATATTTGTTGCCATAATAATAGCATAACAAATCAAGGATGTCAAGAGGAAATAAAAATTAACTTTTATTCCTCTGCATCGCTTTCCTCTTCGTTCTCAATATCTTCTTCTTCAACATAATCAGGACGTTTATCCATTGTTCGAAGAGTGTCATCCACCCTCAAATCCCAATCCTTCATAGCAGTTAAAAAAGTATTTGTACTTACAATCTCTGGGTCTCCTAAAAAATAGATACGGTCAGTTGTAACTTGAATAATCACACCAGCTATAACGTCTTTACCATTAAGATTACTTATCAGCGTATACTGAGTTAATCCTTCCCCGTCAGAGCCCGAAAGATTTTTAAAACTATAAAGTGTCCATCTCGTAGATTCCATATCTTACTCCTTATTGTTCGTTTTCCCTTGGTCATTAAAATATTTATAATTGTTCTTCTTACCACAAGCTAATGAATACTTACAATCAAGTTCACAACCATAAACCATATAATGATTATCACACTGCTTACAAACAACTTGACCATAGGGGTCAGTAAATTCTTCCTCACACATAAGAATAGCTTTTTTCATATCCATTCCATCAATACATTGACGCTCATGGATATAAGCTGTTATTTCAGTTTCAAATTCTTTCCCACATTTATCACAAATATAAATAGTCTTCATTTTAACCTCATTTAATTCCGGCTTCACGCTTCTTTTCTTGATACATTTTATTCAATTCTTTAATATCAGGAGCATTTGAACATTCTTTATTCATAAAGGTTTCCACCATATTTACAATCTTTTTGTAGCTGTGGTCAAGAGGTTTATAATTAGGGTCTTTAAAACGAGAACAAATAAATCTGGAACAAATTTGAGGTCTTACAGAATAAATTTCACATTCGTTTTCATCATTTAAAAAAGGGCAAACATCTACAAATTTATTCTGCAAGGCAGAGTTTCTATCATTCATTTTTACTTCTGGATGTTCCTTTAAATACTTTTTAATCTTAGCAATCTCGCCTTCACTAAGAATTAAAAGACAAGAGCAACACTGTCCACAACCAGAACAGTTACCATCTTTAGTATGGTCAACACTATCTGCCATTTGTTTATTCATGAACGAAACTCCTCTCTAACTTGCATAAGAATCTTGCCAAGTTTATTTAGTCCATGCCCATTATCAGTTCCCCAATAAATATCTCCATATTCATTGTTGCACTCAAGTTGCCAATCTTCTGTTTCAAGCAACTTTTTTCTCAAAGGGGCTTGCTGAGAAAACTTAGCTTTAACAATCTTATACATTACTTCATCTTGAATTTCTTCCCATCCATCACGTTTATCACAAGTTTCGCCCAATTCCTTAGCTTTCATCGGGTTTATATTCTGATATTTCTTACGCAAATCCTTGGTTTTTTCTTTCTGCGCTTGAAAGGCTGACTCAGCGTTAAGATAAATCAGCCCTTCATATTCAATCTTAGCAGGAAAGAAATTGGAAAGAAATTCGTAGTCACCTACAAAATTCTTAATCTCTACCATTATACTCCAACCTTTTCCAAAAATTCCTTTTCACTCATAATAGGTGTACCAAGTTCAGCGGCTTTTTTTGCTTTAGAAGAACCACTATCCGCTTCATTTGTTAAAAGGTAATCCGTTTTTTTAGAAACAGAACCAGAAAGCTTACCGCCACGGTCTGTAATAATTTTTTCCAATTCTGAGCGCTTCATTGTTTGGAACGCCCCGGTTACACAGAACGTCTTACCATTAATAAAATCATTCTGAGCAACTTCTTTCTTTTCTTCAACAATAAAATGCAATTCAGCTACAAGATTATCTTCAATGTCGCTTCCTTGTCTCCACCAACTATATACAGCTTGATTTTTCCACCAATTGTATAAAGACTGATTCATAGTCTCCCCAAAATCATCAAGTTGAGTAAAATCAAAATTGTTTCTTAAAGCCTCAACCAATTTAGAATAATTTCCATTGAAATATTTACTAATTGTCTTAGCCGCAGACTTTCCAATATTAGGAATACTCAATGCGACAAGATAGTTTTCAAGTTTTACATTTCGTGACTTTTCAATAGAATTAATCAACTTTTCATATGACTTTGCACCAAAGCCATCCATTTTAATAATTTCTCTTTTAAAATCAGATAGATGGTAAATATCTGCAAATCTTGTAATATATCCAACATCAATAAAACGTTTCAAAGTCGCTTCACTCAAACCGTCAATATTCATAGCTGGTTTAGATACAAACTGAACAAATTTTGAAAGCATCTTTTCTAAGCAATTAGGATTTACACACCAAAGAGTTTCTGCCCCAGATTCAGAAATGCGATGTAAAAGTGTATCTCCGCAACACGGACAACGATTCGGAAATTCCAAATTGTTACTTTGAGTGAGATTGCCAGTCACTTTGGGAATAACTTCATTCATACGAGCAACAGTAATTCTGTCCCCGATTCCCAGTTTCAAACCTTTAATAATAGATAAATTGTGCAAAGTTGCTCTTGTAGTAATTGCACCGCCCAAATCAATCGGGTCAAATACAGCAGTAGGAGCGCACATTCCACTTTTGCCAACATTCCATTCAACCTTGCGAAGAGTTGTCTCTACATTCTCCATTTCACGCTTCCACGCAAATTGAGAATTAAGATGATGTGCTGTGGCACCAAGAGACTCGCCATATTCAATATCATCATAAGCTACTACCAAGCCATCAACAGGAATTTCATGTTCCTCAGCCACATCATAATACATCCAATTAAAAATTTCAGGAAGTTTTTCAAGAGAAGTATCTTTATAGTTAGCCCAAGGAACAACTTCGAAATGCAATCGTTCCATATAATCCAAATTTTCTCTAAAAGAATTTGAAAAATTAGGAGCTTCAATTAATTTCCAAGCGATAAAACTAAGCTGACGGTCTTTTGTAACCTTAGTGTCTAACTGACGAATAGAACCAGAAGCATAATTACGAGGATGACTAAAATCTTCTCCTTCTAAAGCTCCTTTATTCATTTTTTCAAAGACATTCCTTTTAACAATAATTTCGCCATCAACAGTTACATTACCTTTTACTGGAATTGTTAAAGGTACATTAGAAACCATTTTAATGTTATTTGTAATATCTTCGCCAACTGCTCCATCACCACGAGTTTCAGCACTAATTAGCTTACCGTTTTCGTAATGAATACTACAAGTTAATCCATCACACTTAAGCATAAAAGTAACTTTTTTATCACCAATAAACTTTTCAATTTCTTCAAGGTCTGTACTTTTATCCAAACTCAACATTGGATGCGAATGAGTAACCTTTTTAAGTTTACTCTGAACCTGATAACCAACCGTTTGGGTAGGAGAATCGGGATAAATTGTATTCCATTGCTTCTCCAAATTCTTCAATTCATCAAAAAGCTTATCATATTCAGAATCTTCAACTTCTGAAATATTGTTGTTATAATATTGGTCACGATAATGATTCAACTTGTTAACAAGTTGTCGCATATAATTTTCTTCCATAAAACCCTCGATATTAATTTTTCTAATGTTAATATTTTTGATATAAGCTACACTTATTAATTGTTCTTCTCGCAAAGACACAATCAACAAAAGTGTCCGTGAGCGGTGGAATTTTGCCAAATAAAATGTAGATTTTATTTCGGTTTGCATCCCAAATCTGCCATCAGAGATTCTTTAATTAACATCCTTTGTACCCTCGTAAACAATTCTTCTACTTCTTTGTCTACGGGTAAAGCTTTCCATTCCTCAACCTTCTCATTAACTCTTTCTTCTGTCTTAGCAATCATTGCTTCAACCAATTCTTTTGCTTCGTCTAAAGGCAAAGCCGTGGTCTTATAGCTAATTAAAAGTTCCTTGTGCTTTGGAATAAGAATCTCTTCATAACTTTCTGTCCCATCAATATACCTATTAATAAAATCATATAGCCTTGCAATATGATGGAAATCTTTTAAACTATACCCGTATTTATCAATATCTTCTTCGTTATGAGGAGCTTTATGAAGCATTGACTTATACTTCGTTTTCATATTTCCATACATCGACAAAATTGATTTCCTTGGATTATATCTGGCAATCTTTTCTCTGTTCTTTTCAATCATACCTTCCCAAACAGAAATGTAATTCCGGTCAATATATCTATATTTTGTAAATAGAGTTTCCAGAAAATTGATGTTTTGCTTTTTATACGAATCAAACATTAAACGGATGTCTTTCACGTCCATCTTTCCGCCATCTTCATCTCTGGCATAATCTTTACTTACCCAATCTTTTGAATCTACAATATCATCAAATCGAGGAAGCACAATTGCTTTAGTATCAATATCTGATTTTTCAGTGTCCATTTGATAATTTTGTGCTCCATAAATAAACACACCAACAGGTCGATACCCCAATGTAAATAAATATTGATAATCAGACTTGAGCCTTTCCTTGATTCGCTCTTCTCTATCCATTTTTATCACACCCTTTACAAATATGTAACAATAGATAACATACTTTATCCACTCTTACTTATCTGTATTATAACAACCCCTTACTAATTTGTCAAGAGTTTATGAAAATTTAGGAGAGAGAAATTTCCCTCTCCTAAATCTTTTAAAAACCTTTTTTACTTGTTAACGCTCTTTAATTGCTTAAAAGCTAAACTGCCAACTGCATTGCCAATTAACATAATAAAAATATATCCAACTGCTTTTAAGCTATACTCACCAGCCATAGCAAAATAAAACATATTTGCTATTGAATGTTCAAAGCCAGAAAGAATAAAAATCATAACTGGTAAAATAACTATTAACCAAGAATCAGAATTTTCCAACCAACCTTTTACAGCTAAATACATCATAATACCACAGCCAATAGACAAAAGTAATATACTAAACCAACTGTCGGCTAATTTATTTTGAACAATAACTTGTGCATTTTGATTTAAAACGTCTCCAAAACGAGTAAATCTTACTCCCCAAGCTATAATATTTGTACCTATAAAATTACCTAAAATTATAACAGGAAGCAAAACCCACTCACATGACAAATTTATTGTGCCAATTTTACCAGTATATAAAAACAATCCCTGAGCAAGAATAGTAATTAAACCAAAAGAAAATAAAAACGCTCCAATGAACTTATTATCTACACTTAAATTTACTACTCCAGCTAATCCAATCATACATCCTGCAAGTATAGAATAACTTAAAACTCTTTTCCACAAATACATCCCTTTTAAGAATTTTAACCTTACAAGTAAATTATTCACAATAAAGCACAACCTTATCTTTTGTTTTATTCATGTCAATTACTCGCTGATTTCTACTACCTCTCCAAGCAAGAGACAAATCTTTTTTATCATATTCAAAAAGTCCATCTACAAAAACATCACAGTCACGAACAAGAAGAATTCTTTCATTTGCTTCTTCACTAAGTCCACTACCATCGAGCAAATTTTCATAAGTAAAACCAGACCAAATCCAAACAGTTTTACCTAAGTCGTGAACTTTTTGTACAAGTTGTTTTAACTGTTTTAATCCATCTATGTCTTGCCACAAAGGGTCTCCCCCAAGGAGAGAAAGACCCTTTATATGAGGTTTACTTACTTCTTTTAAAATTAAATCTTCAGTCGCTTGAGTATAATTTTTTCCATAATCAAAAGATTGCACTTCTTCATTAAAGCAACCGGGACAATGAAAATTACAACCACTAACAAAAAGAGAAACTCTTATTCCCTCTCCATTAGAAATATCCATCTTTTTAATAGAAGCGTATTTCATAATTATTCCTCTTCATCATGATTATCAAGGTGAACATATCTATCTCTAATTTCCTGAGTTCTACCCTGATTCCAGAATTGGCTTCCAATATATCCACAAGTTCTACGAGCAACATTCATTTTAGTTTGGTCAGTATTACCACAATTTGGACATTTCCAACCTAAACGTCCATCAGGCTTGTCAACAATTTCAATTTCTCCATCGTATCCACAAACTTGACAATAATCACTCTTAGTATTCAACTCTGCATACATGATATTATCATAAATAAATTTAATAACTTCAAGAACAGCAGGAATATTTTTAGTCAAATCTGCACATTCAATATAAGAAATTTGCCCACCGGGAGAAAGTTTCTGATATTCTGCTTCAATAGAAAGCTTCTCAAACGGGTCAATTTTCTCTTGAACATTAATGTGATAACTATTAGTTACATAATTCTTGTCTGTAATACCTTCAATTACGCCAAAACGCTCTTGTAAACACTTGGCAAACTTATAAGTAGTAGATTCAATAGGAGAACCATACAAAGAGTAATCAATTTTCTCTGCTGCTTTCCATTTATTACACTGGTCATTAAGAGCTTGCATAACTTTTAAACCAAATTCTTTCCCTTTACCGTGAGAATGAGATTCACCCGTCATGTATTTTACACATTCATAAAGTCCAGCATATCCTAAACTAATTGTACTATATCCATTATGCAACAATGGATGAATAGAAGCGCCTTCTGGCAATCTTGCCAAAGCTCCGTGTTGCCACAAAATAGGTGCAACATCAGATGTGGCAAGAGCTAAACGCTCATGTTTGCATTGCAAAGCTTTGTGACACAATTCTGTGCGCTCTTCAAAAAGTTTCCAGAAAACATCAAAATCTCCATGAGAAGAAAGCGCAAGGTCAACCAAATTAATAGTTACGACTCCTTGATTAAAGCGCCCATAATATTTAGGTTGATTTGTTTCAGGGTCAACATAACTCGTAAGGAAACTACGGCAACCCATACAAGGATAAGCATTGCCATTACCATTTTTATCAATCTTATCTCTCTTCATAATCTTTACAGAGATGTAATCTGGAACCATTCTCTTTGCAGTACACTTAGCGGCAAGAACAGTTAAATACCAATAAGGAGAATCCTCTGTAATATTATTTTCATCCAAGAAATACAAAAGTTTCGGAAAAGCTGGAGTAACATAAACTCCCTGCTTATTTTTAAAGCCAAGAATTCTTTCTTTCAAAAATTCTTCTGCCAGCATAGCTGTTTCTTTCACATATTCTGGATTTTCATTAAGATAAATTGCAACAGAAAGGAAAGGAGCCTGACCATTAGTATTTGTCATACTATTAACTTGATAATTAAATGTTTGAACAGCATCAGCGACTTCCTTGCGAAGTCTACGTTCAACTACTGTCATATATTCATCATAATCAGTTTCATCTGAAATATCACTACCAGTAAATTCAATCCATTCTTTACGAACTTCCTCTTTGATTCTCTCTTCAGAACTTCTAACAAAAGGCGCCAAATGAGTAAGAGTAATAGTACAGCCACCATAAGAAGAAGAAGTAACCGCAGTAATCACTTGAGTAGCAATAGTAGCCGCAGTAGTAATCCTATGAGGTTTTTCAATCATTACTCCATTAAGAACAGTTCCATTTTGAAGAACATCTTCAAGATTAACCAATTCACAATTGTGTAAGCTCTTCTGAGCAAAATAGTCCATATCGTGAAAATGAATGATACCAGCTTTATGAGCTTCAATAACATCTTTAGGTAACAATAAACGCTCAGAAATATCTGTACTGGTAATTCCAGCTAAATAATCTCTTTGAGTTGTTACTACCTTTGCATTTTTATTGGAATTTTCTTCGTTCCAATAAGTAGATTCTCCATTAATCAATTCTTTAATAGAGACATCTGTTGTATTACTTTCTCTAATCAGACTGTGAAGGAAACGATAATTAATATAAGATTTAGCCGCTTCTTTATAAGAACTCTTCATAAGCTTTTTTTCAACTAAATCCTGAATTTCTTCGACAGTTAAATCTTTATCAAGTTTTTCAATTTCATCTGCAATCTTTTTAGCACACTCCTAATGCTTATCAGTCACCTCGTCATAAGTGCTAACAAAAGTTTTCATAATAGCTTTTGAAATCTTTTTCTTGTCAAATTTTACAGTTTTACCATTTCTTTTTGTTACTGTCATAGCTTCCTCCTTTTATTTTACAATTAAATTCCCATCTGAAATTTCAATTAACTTGTTATAAAGACGCAAACAGGCTCTTGTGTCAGCGTCTGCTGTATGCCAATTTTTCAATACAATTCCAAAATAATCACAAAGCGTTCCCAACTTATAATTAGCCGTTACACCCTTTGGAATCAACGCTTTCGCATTTGTATAAGTATCACACACCCAAAAATTAGGCAAAGTAATACCATAACGTTCTGCTTCTGTATTTAAAGCTCGTACATCAAAGCTACTATTGTGAGCAACAAGGATAGCATTATCAAAATATTTTGAAATTTTTTTCCATTGTTTAGAAAACAAAGGATAATCCTTAACCATCTCGTTAGTAAAGCCATTTGTTTTAGAAGCGTCTTCACTGATAGGATAATCAGGATTGCAAATAATCATATCATCCGCTATTTTCTTGCCGTTTTCATAAACGATATAAGCCAAACTAACAATATAATTTGGTTTCAATCCAACTGTTTCTGTATCAAAAAAACAAAGTTTATTGTAATTAGGTTCCATCTTTTTTCTCCTTAGCTGACAAAGCAACAGTTTGCGCTTCATTTTTAACAGTAAGGATTTTCTTCATTTTATTAAAAGCTTCCATAATATACTTTAAAGCCCCAGAAAGACAAACACCCAAAGTAGCAATCGTGGAAATAACTTCACTATACTCAACAGGAATCGCTAATCCATTATTAGAAGCCCAAGGCACAATAAGAGAAGTTGACAAAATCAAGAAAATAGTTCCACCCGCAAAGGCTAAAATTTTAAATACACTATTAAGAAGTTTTTCTTTACTAAATACTTCTTGACTAATTTTAATATTATAATAAAGAGAAAAACTCATATTTGAAACATAAGCCATTGCAAAAATTGCAAAACCAATCCCAGCAACCTCTAAATTATCTAAAGCTAATTTCCAAAATTCAAGCATATATTACTCCTTACTTTCCAGAAGAGCCAAATCCACCTTCACCACGGTCACTATTGTTCAATTCACTTACTTCTTCAAAAGAAGTCTCAATTACAGGAGCAAGCATAAACTGAGCAATTCTGTCTCCATGATGAATAATCTGTACATCAGAACTATCATTGTGTAGTGGAATAAGCCATTCTCCTCGATACTCTGCATCAATGACAGCTACACAATTAGCTGGACGCAAACCTTGTTTTGTAGCCAGCCCACTACGAGCATATACAGCACCCCAATACCCAATAGGAATTTCAGTCGAAAATCCAGTATGAACTTTTACAGTCTGACCGGGCATAACCTTAATACCCTTTTCACTTTCATCAATACTCTTTCCAAAAGGCACAAAAGTATCCTGAATATCAGCATAAATATCAAATGCCGCATCAGACTCATGGGCCTTTGTAGGAATTTTTGCAGTTTCAGATAAACGCTTAATCTTCACGTTAATCGCAAACTTTTCCATAAAAATGTCTCCTTTTATATCCTTTAAAATTAAACTTTTATTTACTTATTAATTCGTTCTTTATAATTATAAATCTATATAAAAATGGTGAGAGATTACTCTCCCACCACATTAATCTTCTTCAACTTTTCTAAAGTCTTTTCAATGTCAGAATAATGATAGCAGAAGCCTTTTCTAACCAAGAAATCATTTTCTCTACCAAGATAAACGTTAATTACCCTTGCTCTAAGAAACTTAGGCACATTATTGTCAATCCAAATCATAGCTTCTTTCTTATCGGTTAGATAATTTTTACATTCAATCTTTCCCTTGTTATAGAAATAATTTACCGCAAAATTAAACTCCTTTAAATAAGTCATCACATTATTCTTATACTTTTCGATTATATCTTTATAGGCCAGCGGCACCTTGCTTACAAAATCATCATAACGATTATTTTGAATTGCTTCAATTACAGCGTTAGGAGAAATATTTTGAGAAAGAACCTTGTGCATTAGCACATAATCTTCGGTCTTAATTTTTACTCTAAAATGAACCCCATCAACACCAATAATATCAAGAACCCATCCTTCTTTTTCATCAGAAGTATACTTCCCAGTTTGAGAAAGAACTTCAGAAAGAGAATCCGCATAATTCTCAGTAATCTTAATAGAATACCAAGATGCTTTCCCCTTAAGCTCAGAAAAAGTCATTTCAGAACCATCATTCACATTTCTTGCCGCAAGAAGATACAAACCCTCTTGTTCCTTAGTATATTTAACCACAATGGGATTCTTAGGAGAAATATACTCAAAAATAAAAGTCCAGTCAGGGAAATCTTTAAACATCCTCTTGTGTCCATCGGTTAAAAGAGAATATCCCTCAGACAGTCTCCAAGATTCATTTCTATCAAGAGCGGAAGAGCCAGAACCAATAATTTCATCTTCCTTGACATCATAACGATACTGCTGATAACTACCATCCATTTTGTTAGTAATATAAAAATTACCAGATGCGTTATCATACTTCTTCCAGATGTTATCATCTTTCCAAGAATCTTCATCTTCATTATAATTCTTGAATTTGGAAAGAGAAGCCAACTCAATGGTATCGTTCTTCAAATCAAAAACAATGCTTCTACACTCTCGATATAAACCATTGTAAATTTCAAAGAAATTAGAACCATAACCAAGGTCTCCAAGCTCAATATAACCCTTATACTTAAACAAGGCATAATGTGAATAACAAGTTACATCAAGAGCCTTAAAAACATCTAAAACACTTTTAATAATCTTGTCCTTGATTTCACAGTTTTCGTCAGAATAAATGAAGTTAATATAATCAAGCCAATCATTAAAATTATATTCCTCAGAATCGGCATTACCCTTCATATATTCTCTTTTTACAATCATAACATAATTATAAAGAGGATGCCAATTAAAATTAGCTTGATAATTATACTTCATAATTAATCTTCCCTTCCAGTTGCATATTTATCACATTTATTAAACAAAAACAAAGTGTCCAGATTATCTTTCCCCATAATACGCTCCCACTTCTTTTTTGCTTTTTCAGTATCAATAAAGAAAGGAAGCATATGATAGTTTACATAAAACAGAACTTTTAGCATATCGTCAAAATCTTGAAATCCAATTCTATCAAGATTCTGCAAAAGAGAATAAGCTCCATAATTATGATGCCCATAATAACGATAATCACCAGACCCATCATCTTTAGGTTCGCCAACAAACAGCTTGCCAATATCATGAATAATTGCCGCACGGTAGAGAACATCATCATTAGGTTTAAGTTCCTTTACTTTTTCTGCACATAAACGGCAATGTTTATCCAAAGTGTATTTATGATGGTGGGTTTTCTGGTCAAAATTTTTCATTAGCTTAAAGATAACATCTTTATCAGTCATCCAATCCTCTTTAGGAAGAATTTTAAAATCTTCGGCGGAATAATTCCATCCAACAAAATTAATTTCATCAAACCCTTCCTCATAAAAAGGAACTTCAAACTGTTTCGCTTGCTTCTCTAAAACCCAATCTGGAACAACTCTATCTCTGGAATGATTTTGAGCCTTAGCCTGTTCCAAAGGAGTAGTCATAACCATAGCAATTTTCTTTACATTGGAAAACTTCTTACCAATTTCAAGAATAGAACGTCTGTTTTTGATATTGATATTAGTAGCATCCACAATAACAGTTCGCTTAGAAAGATTGTTATTAATACGCTTACGAACCTCTGCAAAAACTTTATCATTTACAGTCTGGTCGTTTTCAGAACCAAGAATTTCTGCACGGATAGCGTCAGAAGAAACAATAATGCTCTGCTGACCATCTACTCTATCATAAGTTTCTTTCAAGGTCTTAGCGATAGTAGATTTACCACTACCAGCAATACCAATCATCAAAACCAGTCTAATCATGTTACTCCTCCATATTACTTGTTTTTTAATCCTGCAATAATATTATCAACGTCTGCCATGTGAATTTCATAATCTGTCTTTGGCTTCTCTTGATTCGGTTCGGGAATCAAATCTCCTGCAAAAAACAACCACTTAGGACTTGTTGTATCCTCTACAAATTGAACCACTTTATTCACATTTTGAGATTTAGCCTTTTTCTTAACAGGGTCAAACTCAACAGTAAATACATCGTCCTTATGGACTGTTACCCATTCTCTATACTCCTTACGCATTTCAGGCCAGTCAGGATATGTGGAAATTCTGTTATAGTCCAGCTTTACCTTTTCACCCTCCCATGTCGTAACAGGATTCTGAGTTCTATCATTCATTCTCTTAACAAAAGTTTCAGCAGAAGCCTTTGTAACACCATTCTTAGTCAGCTTCTTTACTGTTGCTCTGCGTTCCGCTCTATTCATAAACATATCTCCATGTTTTTAATTTTATTGTACCTATATATTATCACACAACAAAGAGTTTGTCAAGAGGTTATTAAAAATTACCCCTTAACAATCTTCTTCTTTAAATTTGGGCCTTTCCCAATTTAATTTATCTCCTTTAGACATATTATCTTCTGGAGTTAACATTTGCAAATTTTCAATATTACAAAGGTTTTCGACTTCTTCTTTAGTAGTAGCTGTAGATAAAGGAACAATATGGTCAATATGATAAGGTTCTCCATCCCATTCTGTTCCATAATTTTCCAACCAAGTCTGTTTCAAATGAGCCCACGCTTCTTCATAAGAACATCCTAATATTTCATAAGAATGACATTTTTTAGAATACCCTTTTCTTCTAACTAAAGAATCATACATAAAACCTCTAATTTTTGTTTTAAAGGCAAATAAGTCATCTTCTTTTAGTCGTTGTTTTGCTTTAGTGTTCCAATAATCTTTTCTTCGCTAAACTATTGTTTCATGATTATTTTCTAAATATTCTTTCTTTTGTTTTAGTAATTTTTCTCGATTTTCATAATAATATTTTTGATTGTATTCATGAATTGTATCTTTTTTCTTTGTATATCTTATTTTAGCCGCTTTTCTTTTCTGTTTTAATCTTTTCTCTCGTTCTTCCCCTTTTAATAAACGGCAATCTTTACAAATGGTATCAATACCATCTTTGTTAGAAGATAATTTCTAAAACTCTCGAATTGGTTTTTCTACTCCACATTTGTTACATTTTTTGGTAAAAATTCCTTGGTCTTCAGATTTTTTATAAACATCAATAGACTAATTTGTTTCAACAATCTATTGCTTTTTCTTTTTTATACATTCTTTACACCAAGAAACATAACCACTCGCCTTATGTTTATCTTTAGTAAAATTATTAATTGGAAGGACTCTCCGACACTATGGGCATTTCTTTTCTATTAATTCCATTATGCCAAGACCTCAAACTTTCATAGTCTTCTTTTAAACATTCTGGCAAAAATGTTCTTTTTACAGCCACAAAATCAGTATTAATAGCTTTTCTTAAAGCCCTTGTTTGTGCTACCAAAACACACAATTTTTTTGCCCTTGTTAATAAAGTATATACTAATTGACAAGTAAGCATTGCTGGAGGAGTTGAATAATCAACAACTCCAATAATCACTGGACAACCTGACCCTTGATATTTATGAATGGTGCAAGCATATCCAAGAATTAAATAATCTTTAACATCTTTTTCTAACAATCTTACAGGAACATCTCCAAGGTCAAAATCAACAATTACTTGGTCTTTTTCTATTTTCTTTACAATTCCTGTCCATCCATTATAAATCTCTGTTTGAACATCTTCTATATTAAAAACTTTATAATTGTTTTTTATGCACATGACTTTATCGCCTTCTTGAATCCAAAAAGACTTATCATTCCCTGAAGCATCCTTGTTTTTTTTAACAAATGTTTTAGGTTTCCCTTGATTTAATGGGTTAATTAAAGACTGAATATCTTGATTAAGATTAAATACACAAGCATCTCCTCTTTCTTTTACTGGAGAAATAATCTGTATTTTTTCAATATCTTTATTTACCAATGGACTATTGTAATATTTTTCAAAATAACTTACAACATCTTTTCTATCTTTTTCTTTATCTACTCGGATGTCCAGAACCATATCTTGAAGTTCTCCTCTAATTTCAACATCTTCAAAATCTTGTTCTTCATAAAGTTGAACCTGATTACGGACATCGTAAGCTGTTGTTAAAATACCAGATGCTTTAGCTTGTCTGTGAACCTCTTTTAATTGTACTGATGGAATAATGTCACTATTAATCATATCAGCCGCAAGGTTTAATGTTCCTATTGAAGATAATTGGCCCATGTCACCCAACATAAGCAATTTACTACCTGTTGGAATAGCTTTAATTAAATCAAGGAAGATTTCTCCCCCAACCATACTAACCTCGTCCAAAATAATAATTTTATAAGGAAGAGGATTTCGTTCAGTGTAACTAAAACTACCAGATTGATAACCAAGCAAACGATGAATTGTAAATCCTTCTTGACCTGTTACTTCTTGTAATCTCGCCGCCGCTTTACCACTAAGAGCACATTGAGCAAAATTATAATCATCCAATACCGCCAAAATACCAGTTACAAGAGAAGATTTACCAGAACCAGCTAAACCAGAAATAACACAAACCTGTTCTTTCAGTCCCAACTTAATACCATCAATCTGTTCTTGAGTAAATTTAAACCGTTGCTTTTCTTCGGCTTTATGTATCTTTTCATCAAAATTTTCAATTACAAACTCATTGTGAGCCCCTAAAAGACGCTTCAAATGGTAAGCAATTTCCCTTTCAAGTCTCCAATATTTCGTTAAATAAACTCTACGTCCAGCTTTTGTTTCTCCTTCATCAACGATAATCGTACCGTCCTCTTGAAGTTGCTTCATAGCTAAAGCTATATTATTAGTTTCTTCTCCCGTTTCTTCGTCATAAATAATCTTTACAACTGCATTTTTACCACCAAGGTCTTCATACAAAGACCCCATAAGTTCACCCGCAGAAACATAAGAATGACCATCTTCACCTTGAGATTCTAAGAACCAAGTAATATAAGCTTTAATTCTACGAACATCTTGAGCCGTAAAAGCACTTTTTAAAGCAATTCTATCAGCCGTAAAGAATCCTACACCAGCTATATCTTTAATTAACTGATAAGGATTTTGCTTTACGACATCAATTATCTTCTGAGGGGTTTTATATTGAGCTATCAATTTAGCTATAAAAACTTGTGATAGCCCCACCTTATCCAACTCAATATAAACTTGAGACATATCTTTGCATTTTTCAAAACGTTCAATCACACAGTTAGCAATATAATCTTTAATACCTTTTGCTTGCTTTAAGGCATTGACATCGTGGTTTTTAATTGCTTCAAGAGGATTGGGACAGACTTTGTAAAGTTCCTCAACCTGTCCCTCACTCATAAACGCTCTAAGAAATGCTCTTTGATTCTTTATTTGGGAGAAATCAATATCTTCATTATAATAAACAAGCTCATATTGAATACCATATTTTTCATTTTCAACTTCTTTTGCCAAAATATTATAAGTAAGATTGGGGTCAATATTATCTTCATAAGTACCAGTAATAGTGACTTCTCCCATATAATTTGTTACAGGTTCGCCTTTTTCTATTTCGCAGACTTGCCATATAACAATTCCCCACATTTGACCTCCATCACCAATACCACCCTTGGGGTAGAGGGTTTTGATATGATTAGCTTTGATTTTAATAAAAACTTCGTCTTCTGCGTTCTACAGCTTATCACTGTTCATCAGAACCATCTACCTCCACTCTATCTGAAATCAGTTGTAAAGAACCATCATCATTGATGTCCTTTATCATCTGCACTGAATGTTTAAAAATACTATCTTTATACTGGCGAGGGACAAAATTTTCACCCCTTCTAAAACCAGTAATTAACAATTTGTTACCACGCTGGAACCAAGATTTTTCAAGAACAGTCTTTGTTCCATCATCATTTTGTTGAGCAATTTGCTTATCATAAAATTGGAATTGACCTTTGTAGAATTTCAAATCACAAACTCCATCAGGAGTAAGCAAGGTCACTGTATTTCTATTCTTATCTTTATCAAGAACAGTTCCACAAACTCTTACCAATTTAAAACGAGCTTTTTCTTGGTCACGCCAATAATACTTATACGCAACCTCTGGTTCTTCTGGAAGAGTTGCAAAATCCACAATACTATAAAGCTTTCTATCGACATTTGCAAGCTCATGGTCATGATAATACATACAAAGAGAATCCATTTCCCATTTAGAAATAGTTCCACTTGCATTTGCATCCCACACTTCATTAAACTTGGATTCGTTTACTGCTTCAAGCATTTTAGGATTATCTAAAACCTTTTCCTTGAAATCTGCCATTAACTTTTTAAACACTCTATCAAGACTACCACGTTTTACAATAACTTCACCATTGTCAGCGTAATCCCAATCCTTACCCTCAGTCATATCATTCAAGAAATATTTCTCAAAGAAAGGATAAGCAAATTTTCTTTCCAGAGTATAAAAAGCTGTATTAGGACTCTTTCCTAATTGTTTGTAGAAGAATTGCTTTTGGAAAACATATTTTCTAAAACGATAAAGTCTTAATTCATATTTCTTCTGGTCATCTGTAAGCAAATTCAATTTAGCAAGGTCTTCAATATTATCTGTTGACAAAGACTTAATTGGACTTGAAATAAATCGAATGAAATCAGCCATAATTTCTCGCCTATCTCTTTGTTCAACATTATCAAAACATCCTGCTTTAATTAACGAAATCATTGCTGTATTGCCAAATTTATTTTCCTTGGCTTCAGCTTTATACTTCTGCATTTTATCATAAAAGTCCCACATAGAAGTATATTTCTGATTATCAATAATTGCTTTTGCAATATTGGTTCCAATTCCCTGAATGGGTTTCAAGCCATACACAATTTCATTGTGCTCAACATCAGGATGGAATCCAAAACGAACACGATTAACGTCAGGAAGTGCTACAGTAACGCCTTCTTTTTTGATGTTACCAATAGCTTTACTAATTTTACCATAGTTCGTATTACCATCTTCACCACCCGAATCTGAAATCAGATTGGCAGTATTCCAATAAATTACAGGATAATGATAAGCAAGGTTGGCCTCCTGCAAACCAACAATACTATACGCAAGTGTGTGACTCGAATTGAATCCATCGAACACTTGTTCTATTATTTCTAATAGCTCAGACTATCTCTTACTTAATTAGATTAAGTACACCTGTTTTGAATTGCGTATCAATAGCAATCCTACTTCCCTTCCGAGGAATAGTCGTTACACCGCTGTTTTAAAAAACCATGGCACGGGATTACCTTCAACTTAATGGTCAGGCTTCCCCGTTAGCATCTTATTGATACCCCACTGATAAATGGATAAGGTGTATGAGGGCTGGATTTCGTCAACCCACGATTCATAGCAATCAATACATCCCACACATAATGACATAATTTAGAAGAAAGATTTTTCTCTTTAATATTTTTATAGAAATCTTGTTGTAGTTCCATATAAGCTTTAGGATTTTTTTTCAGTTTTGTTATCACAGAGTTTTTTATCTCTGTTTCTTACAATTTCTTGTAAGCTCGGCGTACATTATTAACTCTATTGAGTTAAAGGACACTCTTGGATGGATTATATTTATTCACCATCTACGCTCTACAATACTTAATAGCCTTTCGAAATCTATTAAGTTATCTCGGTGTTTCCATTTTACAGGGTTCACCGATTTTGCCCTTTTCATTTTATTTGTCACCAAATAAACGGCCCAAATTAAGCAATACTTTTTCTAAGCTTATCCGCCCACAACAAATCAAAACCACCAATTTCAGGGTCTTGAACGGCAACCATGAAATCTTCTTGATTAGGCAACAAACCATAACTCTTTTCAGCATACTTGCGTACAACTTCTTGTTCATGTTGAGTTAAACCATAATCAGACATCTCTTTATACCAAAGAGTAATATCTTTCTTATATCTACCAAATCTTTCCAAAGGAGTTTCTGCTCCGGGACTTGGAGCCATCAATCTCATTACAGAGTTTAAGGCAGAAAGGTCAACCAAGCTTTCAGGTTTACCAATAGCTACAGCTTGATAACCTGTTTGTTTTTCCATTTGAAAGAATGACATGACCTTGTGTTCATTCAACATTTGCCAAATTTTGGGGTTATTACGTTCAATCTTATAAACCCCCAAATATTTTTCATAAGTTGATTTTAAATCTCCCTGCCATTCCAATCGACCATCTTCAAGAAGAAGGTTCATACAAACGTGCTCCTTTTGCAAAGCATCAATTGATAACAAATCCCATTTAATCAATGACACTTTTTCATCTGCATGAAGGTCAAATTGAGTGATAATATCACCACTGGCCGTTTTCATCAAAGCAGCGTGGTCAACCACATCTGTAGCAGAAAGAATAACACCGCCAGCATGAGAGCCAACACCACTAATTAAGCCCTCAATTTTTTGAGCAACTTCCCAAACATCTTTGTATTGTCCAGTCATTAAATTAACAAATTCTTTATTAGGGCGAAGACCATTTTCTTCATCTCCATAAAAAGTTTGCTTTAATGTAAACTGAATACCACGTTCTTGTCCAATGAAAGAACCAAGAAATTGACCCTCTTCTGTAGTATATCCAAGACCTCGGCAAGCTGTCTGAATAGCGCTTTTAGCTTTCATAGTAGAAAGCGTTTGGACTTTCATAACCCTACGGTTTCCTGCTCTTTGGTCATCTCCACAATATTTATGCTGAAGATATGCAATAACAGCATTTCTATATGCGTTCTCAAAGTCAACATCAATATCGAGAGGACTAACACGCTTAGGATTTAAAACACTCCGTTATTTCTAACGGGGCAGACTATATCTTACTCTTTATAACCAACCTCAAAACCAAAATATTTTCGGTGTTCTCTAAGTCTTAATGTTATTTCTTGACGAACTATTTTTCTGTTTTTCATGGTTGTGTATTTTTCATCCATTAACCATTGTGCCGCATCAGTAGTATTTTCAAATTCAAAATACTCATTTTCTTTCTTAAAATATAAAGGCTTTGAAAACTAATTAGCGGTAGAATAACGTTCTACATTATTTCGATTCAAAATAGCATCTATTGTGCTATGGTCACACCGAATTATTTTTGCTACTTTTCGAGCGGATTTTTCTTGATGATATAGAGCTATAACTTCTTCTTCATCCCATTCATACAAAGAAATATCTCTTCCCCGAATTGTAGAATTATATCCATCATAATAACTGTTATAAAACTTTATCCAATATTTTTCTCTTTCATCTAATAATTCATTGGAAACTTCTTCTACTTCTTCAAAAGTAAAATTTTCTATCCCATATTTTTTAAACGCCTTATATAAAACAATCTACTAAAAATATGGTTTTGTATAATTGTTTTTATGTTGAGAAAATCTTTTTTCTAAGGTTTTTACAGTCTATCCAATATAACATTTTTGATTAATTGTATTAGTGATTTTATAAATAAATCCCATAACAACCTCCTTTCAAAAGGTTGTTATAAAGAGTTCTCGCACTTCGGATGGCAGCATATCCACCCTACATCCCTACATTCATCAGGATTAGTCGTTACACCTTCCTAAAAGGCTTGGCACGGTATTACCCACCCAACGGGCTTCACCGTTAGCAAACTTTTAAAAGTTCACACCGCTTGCTTAAGGCGTTCACGAGATTTTTTATATCTATGTCACCATAGATAGGAAGCCTTTTTCCTTTTGACCTCCAATGGAAAGTGGGAACATCTTCTCTCAGAGGGTTAACCTGAGTAATTCCCAAAATATACAAAAGAATAAATCCAAGTCCGCTACCACGGCTGGGGCCTACAAGAGAACCACAAGCCCAACAAGCATTTACTAAATCACGAGTCTGCAAAAGGTATGCTGACCAATGAGATTTATTGGCTTCTGAACTTGCTTTGATAGATTCCAAACAAGTCTGAATTGCATCATAAGTTGGCTTATTAGCGAGTTCATCAGAATCTTTTTCAATTCTTTTTACAATTTCACGAACAAGATGTCTATCACCATTATAGTCAGAATTATAAAACCATTCCAACATAGGAATATCTTTAAAATATTTTGAAGAAATTTCATAATCGGGTTCAGTTAAATCATCAGGCTCATAAGGGATTTCCAAATTTGCAAAAAGAGTATATTCTTGAACCATTTCATAAACCAACATGGTATTATCAAGACCTTTTTGCACAACTTCTGAGCCTAAAAATTCATCCATGTAAGAATGAATTTCTTGTTCTGACATAACATAAGTGGTAGCGTAAAACTCACCAACTTCTCGCTCTTTACCGCTATCTTCATTAGACTTTAAGAAAGCTTCATGAATTGGTCTATCTTCTTTCTTAAGATAATGTGCGTCAGTAGTGATAATATAAGGAATATCTAATTCTTCTGAAAACTCAACTAAAGCTTTATTAACAATAATCTGTTCTTGACTTCTTGATGGTTGAAGCTCCAAAAAGAAATTCCCATGACCAAAGCATTTATCCATTCGCTTTAACCATTTCTTAATACCTGTATAGTCAGGTTGCAGTGGATTTTCATTATAAGCTTCCATAATCAGTTTAGCCGCACGACCACCAAGGCAAGCTGTAGAACCAATTAAATGTCCTCGGTCAGATTCAACAATCTCAAACAAATCCTCATAATAAGTAGGAGTACGAATATTAACCCAAGTAAATGAATTATCAATCCAAGCTCTTGTGCTTAATTCTCTAATTTGTTTATGACCAATCGCATCCTTTGCGAGAAGAATAAAATGATAAAAATTATACTCTTTGTCTTCTTCAATGGATTTTCTATTACAAAGGTAAATCTCATTACCAAGAATAAGTTTATAATCTTTCCATTTCTCAGGGTCTTTTTGTCTAAGTTCGTCCATTTGAGTTAAAGCATCAACATGAGCCGCAATACTATCGTGGTCAGTAATTGCAACTCCCATATGGCCCAATTCTTTAGTATAAGTAATCAACCCCTTAACAGTATTAATACTGTCAAGAAAGCCTCGGATATTGGAGCCATTATCATCATGGTTATGTAATCCTACAAACATAGGCATTACTCTCCTTTTTAATGTTCTGTCTAAATTATATCAAGTCAAATATAATTTGTCAATAGTTTTTAAAATTTATATGAGAACAAATCCGACAATTATCGGAACAAATATTCGCCAACTGTCGGATTTGTGTATTTACTTTCTTTAGTGCGTTAATTGGTTAAAATACGAAATCGTCATCATCAATGATAACCTTTTTCTTCTTGGGTTTGTCAATTTCCTCCCAATCAACTTCATCTTCCAAATCTACTTTTGCTAATTTAGATTTGGTGTTCTTCTCAACTTTATCAATTTTAGAGTTGGTAGATTTAGAGTCTGCAAATTCAAACTTGTCTTCATCCGAATCTTCAACAACATCATAATTAAGAATTTTAACTTCTGGATAAGTTTTATTTTCCCAAACCTCAAGTTGAAATTGGCAAATCAAATTCAATTTAAGATTCTTTTTGTTTACGCCAAAAGTTTTTCTGTCACGCAAAGTCATATTATCATAATCAGAAGCAGGACAATACTTCTTAATGTAAGTTACTCCGTTATGTTGGAAACGAATGAAACTCTTGTTATCCCCATAAGCTGTAATCTGACTTGCGTTAATACGAAGATTTGAAATTGCAAAAGTGGGAGTAGGAACAGTATTGCCCCAAATCCTATAATTTTCTGCGACCTCACGAACGTAATTATTTTGCATTTCGTTAGCGGGTATCTCCCAGTCAACCGGGAAAACTGTGGTACAATCTTCGAGAGGTAACATTTTGTTACACTTTTCAATGGCATCCTCCAGCTTATCCTTTTTAACGGTGACACCAGCGGCATTGCTATGACCGTGTGCTGAGATACCAGCCTCAGACAAGAACTCCATCAAATTTTTAACAGGGCCCTTATCGTATCCACGACAGGAACCGCCAAACTCATTTTTTGATGTCTCTCGTAGGAGGACAACGGGTTTACAAAACTTAGAAGTTAACTTGTTTGCGACCAATCCGGTGACTGACTTTTTGTCCACGAGTGACGTACAATCGACAAATAAAATACTGTTTTTATTTAGTCCATCTTCATCAATTTTCTTGACTATCTGTTCCATGAACTTTCTAACTTGAGTATCTTGTCTTGTCTTTACATTATTAGCTACTCTTGCCATTTCCCATTGAAGCGTATGCTCTTCTGGGTCGGGCTTCGGGTCAGAAGCTTTCTTCCTTCTTGGTTGATAAATAACAGTTTCTTGTTCACCAATCATAGCCCTAAATAAATCTTCTTGTTCTTTTTCAGTACCATAACGAACAACACCATTAATGCGAGGAGCTAAAACCCATCCGACATTGGTAATAGTCCTTCCAAAATGAATTTCATCCGCCATTCTTTCCTGAAGTTCGTTCAAGAAAACATTTTTAAAACTTTCTTCTTTAAGACCAGCTAACACATACCAACGGGTTTCTGAATTTCTAACATCCATACTATCTGCAATAATGCCTAAAGAAACCAAATCCAAATATTCGTCAAGCCAAGAATCATCAATCTCATATTGCTCACAATACGCTTCGCCAAACTTTCTTACAACACCTACGCCAGAAAGTGTTGGATTGGGATATTGACCATCACAATCATTGACCCAAGTACAATAATTAGTATAACAATCAATCTTTACTCGGTTTGGGTCTTTCTTTACAAGTTCATCAGCTTCTTGTTCTGTTACCCAAATACCTGTCTCTTTATCCAAATAATCAGTTTCAAGCTCATGATGGTCGATTACTAAAATTGGAGCGTCAGGATAATTTCGTCTAATCTGAATTGCGTCTGAACACTTCATAGAAGCATCGGGAATAATAATCAAACCAACTTCATCTTTGGGATAAACACTTAAATCTTTATAAGTAAGACCATGCTCTTTATTATAGCTAAAAATATATTTAATGTTCGCATCAGGATTTAAATGTTTGATAATTCCTGTTAAAACACTTGAAGATGTGTAGCCATCGCAATCGCAATCGACCTTAATAATAATAGGCTTATCAAGATTGTCATGAAAAATCTGAACGGCTTCCTTCATATTTTTAAACAGGAACGGGTCATTAAGAACTTTCCTCTAAGGGTTCAGAAAAGTCTTAATATCTTCAATGCCATAGCTCTTAAGAATTGTTTCAAGGAAATCAAATTCATCATCAAACTTTGTATTAAATTTGGTTTCCCACAAAAGTTTTTCCATATATAATTACCTTAGCATCCGACATATCTTTGTACTATCACAAGTATATACAGGCAATGCTTCCTTTAATAAAATTTTACACTTTTCTTTTCCCTCGTCAAAAGGAGAATCCTTAATCTTAAGTAATTCCTTGGTATCTTTAATGAGAAACACACTAAATGAAGAAGCCAATCTTTGAGATAACATTCTCAGTCGCTCTAAGTATCTTTTATAATTTTCATAAAGCAATTTATCTTGTTTATAAGTATCTTCATATTTTTCATCAAAGTCTTTATCAAAACCAAGATAAACCTTCTCAACACCAAGTTTTTCAAGAGCTCTAATCTGCCAATCAGAAATATTAAAACCACACGTTGCAACCGCACAGCTCTTGTTTCCAAAATAAGTGTCAGATTTTAAAACGCTCTTTTCTCCCTCTACGATGATTGCCTTTTTTAACCTTTTAATGTTTTCTTTATTTTCATACAGACCATAGAGATTCAAACCAAGAGAATGACCAAAATCTTCCCCCGCAATAAACAAGGGCATATATTTATTATTTACATCCTCTGGCTTTAAACTTCTACGTCTAATTCCAACCAAGTTGCCATCTATATCATAATGGGGAATAATAATATATTTTTGATAATCATACCACTCTATTCCAAATTTTTGCATGGTTTCAATAGAAATTCCCTCGTCTATCCAACCTTTATAAAACGTATTATTATCAAAATATCTCAAAATACTTTTCTTATCATTGTAATTTGTCTTAATTCGAGCATCCCCAAAAAGTGCTCTTCGTTTAATATCCTCAGATTGTCTATCCATTTCTGAAACTTCTTCTCGAATAACGCCAGAAACTTCACTGGTAAAACCATGCCTATTACGAGAAATAGTTTTACCAACCTTTTGAGCGACATAACAAATTACTTTAGTATAAAATTCTTCATTTTTGGCATCACGAATTCTTTTAATAAATTCAAAAAAATTAATTCTACCACAATTTGTATAACAATAAAAATCTTTCGATTCTGTAAAAAAGCAAAGTTTATGACTATCTCCTCCATGACAAATGGTTCTAAACCATAAACATCTTTGTTTAGTTTGCCCATCTACAGACGTATTGTAAAGAGGAGAACCGTTTTCTTGCATTATATTGATAACAACATCTTCTGTTACCAACTTTAAAAGAGTGTCTTTATCTATCATTAGAAATCAAATTCTTCGCTTTCTGTCCTACTTGCTTTTTCTTCTTCATCATCATCTGGGTCAACAACTGCTTCTAACTTTTTGTTATAAGGGTTTTCCCAAAATGGTTCGTTTTCTTCATCTCTATTATCTTCTTTTTCTTTGTCTTTGTCAAGTTCTGCGGCAATCTTTTTTTCAATTTCCTCAGTATCTTCAAAGGCATTAGAAGATTCTTCTGCTAAAGCGGTTTCTGTAATGTCAACAGTATCTTCAATCATTTGACCAAACAGTTCTTCTTTGGAAGTTGAGAACACAACCTTTTGGTCTTCTCTTACTCTGGTAAATGTTTGCGGCATATCCAAAATTTGATAGTCTTCATCGGTACAAAACAAATCATGAACACGCATCGTACTATATTCGATATAAACCCAAATTTTACATTTAGTATATTCGCCGCCACGGTTTTTGTATACTGTAATACAACGATTTGGTTGCCACTTTAAAAACTTATGTTTCATAATTTTTTCGAGCTTTTTAAGGTCTTGCAAGTTAACCATAGAAACAATATAACCAGTGTCAATTTTGTCCGCCAGCGCCTTAGAACCTCTAATGATAGTCTGGTCTTGATTTGCCGAATTCTTAAAATCGCCTGAAACCTGAGTCCACGAATCAATACTAATATCGTACTTTCGTGTCAATTCTTTCAACTTCAAACCAAGGTTTGCAAGAACTTGGTCTTCACGAATTTGCATCTTAGCTTTTGCGTTTGATTGGAACTCTCCAATCAAGTCTGTAGTAATATGGATATAATCGAAAAAAACGTGTCGTACATTGTGTTGTAAAACGTGTTGCTCAATAATATTTTCCAAAGTAGCTAAATCATAATCAGGGATGTATTCCAAGTAAATATGTCCTTCATCATGCAAAATACGAATAGCTTCATCTACTCGTTCCTCTTCATCTCCGACATATTGACCTGACGTGATATGACCTTGAGGTACATCTGCCATATAAGCCCACAAAATAGGCTCAATTTCCTGAACCAATTCCATCTCTGTTCCAATGTATAAGGCCGCATTTTGTGTGCCATTGGGATTATCAACAAATTCGCCAACGTTAGAATCCCAATATTTAGGAGCAAACGTATGGCAAATATTTGCAACTGTAATACGAGTTTTACCAGTACCCGAAGCGGCAGAACCAAGTACAAACTTTCTCGGTTGAATACCTCTGGTAACAGTTGTTAAATAATTACTGGCATACGAAAGGCCAAAAGCAGGAGTTTTCTTCCACTCTTCTTTTTGCTTTCTGCCCTCTTCACTACCAGCTTTAATACTATCTCTACCACTTTTTGTGCTATATTCCTCGGTGATAGCAGATAATTTCTTCCTAAAGTAGTTCAAAATGTCATCAATAGACATTTGATTGAATTTATATCTCTGCTCGTCAAGAACTTCCGGGTCTTCCTCTGTAGGGTCGAATAATTCATCGACTTCAATTCCCGCTTTTAAATATCTACGAAGTAAAGAAAACTTCTTTAATTCTTGATAATTAGCATTAAAGTTCTCAGGAGTTGCTAATTCTCTTGCCTTTTCAACATATTCATCACCTTGATTCTTCGTATAAATTTTATACAAAGACTGAAAATTGTTCTTCAGGTAATCGTTGATAATATATTGGTCAAGCTTTACTGCTCCCTGAGAAAACAGATTGTTAATTGCAACAAAAACAGTTTGATGAAAAGCTTCAACAAAATCTTGTTTTGTAATTTTATGCCCAATTAACAAAGTGGGATTTTGAATAAGACAACCAAGAACCTCTCTTGATGCAGATTTGCTCTAATATTCTCGAATATCAGCCACTTATTAATCCTCCCACTTTTTATTATAAAAACCCCAACCATGGTTATTTTCAAGATAGTCAAAATCAGAGTTAATTATTCCATCATCAATTATATCGTCTCCGTCAATTTCTTCCTTATGATTACGCTTTGCACGTTTCTTAGCGTCCTCTTCTTCTTTACGAATAATTTCAGAACGATTAACAACAATCTCAACTGGAGGTGCTGTTAGTATTCGTTCTAAAGTATCAAGGCCGGGAACTTTTATCGCTTTATATTCTTGCCAAAACTGTTTGGCTTTTTGGAAATAACGAATTACAGAAAATACATCTGTTTCTTTTTCCATTGGTTCTGCTGGAGGGTCTTCGTACTCGTACATATACATAAGCGTAAAGTATATTTGAGAATTTGAAAGCCCATAATTTTCTTTCAGCTTCTTTATATAAGTATTAAGCAAAATCATATTTGCCCATTCTTTTGCATTAAGATTTTCGTAAATATAATCATTTACTTTCTTAAAATCTTGAGCGTCCTTTAAAACTGGTTTTCCGCAGACCTGACAATAATTTTTAGCACCTACAGTAATTTTTTCCTCTTTAGGAACATACTTACCACAGATACAACATTTAACATGGCCTTTTGGGGCCCTCGTTCCTTTTACTTCCACACGTTTTCCACCTACTTTACTTAGATTTTAGAGCGGAAAATAAAAGGGGATAGTAAGATGTTACTATCCCCTATAATTTATGTTTTACAGGGCGATTTCGTTCTCCGCACAATAATCCTTGAGGTCATCAAGAATCAACAGAAGCATATCTGTCTGAGACTCGTCACAGTCCTTGACATTCTTACCCTTGCCAAGATACTCTGCAACAATCTTCTTATAATCATTGGTCTTTTCAGCGGCATACAGAGCCTTAGCGTGTTTACCAATTTCTGCAACCAAATCATCAAAATCAACCTTTTCAGACTTATCCTCGTTATCCTTGAACAAGTTAACTTCTTCGTTAACAACCGTTGCGCCATTCTCCTTCTGCATATCAATAGCATGAGCCATATCATCACGCAGAGCTTCATAGGTAAACGGAATCTTTTCGGACATATAAGGGCTACGAGAACCAGCCTCCAAGTGCTTATTGCCACGCAGAGTAAGCATAGAATGAATGTTACCCTGTTCATCAGACTCATAAGAGGCATAAGCACAAACGTCAACCAGACGAGACACCACAAGGAAGCCACGGTCAGGAACGGTAGGAATAGTCTTATCATACTTTTCGCCATTTTCCTTAATCTGCTTCGTAGTAGCATGAGAAATACAAATCAAAGTATAACCAGCTTTAACGATTTCTTGGAAAAACTTGTCATACTCACGAGACAATGCACGATAACCACGCATCTTCTCAGTTTCGTCCAAATAGTCTACGCCTTCTTTATCTACGATATACTTTTCGCAAAGGTCGTAGGCAATGTCGATAGTGTCCACAATAACCGACTTAAAAATCGTATCTCGATTTTCCTTTTCAGCAGATTCGGCATCCTTGAGCAACTGCTTCTTTACCTCAAGAGCTTCCTTCCAACTGTTAATGGGCTGGGCGATAATGCCATCCAAGAAGCCATAACCCTTCTCAAAGCCGAGAAGAATGGGCTTAGGGAACTTGCAAGCGTTAGTAGTTTTGCCGCTCTTTCTTTCGCCGTAAATCAGGAAACTCTTACCGCTAAGGTCACGAGTAACGACATTAGGCTTAATGTTAAAAATATCAATAGCCATTAAATAGAACTCCTTTATTCGTTAAGTAATTGATTTTTTTAGTTGAATATATAATTCATATTTTCTTGTTAATCTGGTATCTTCGGTAGAATCTTTATATATTAAATCCAAATAACGTTCACACATATATTGTCCACTACACCCAAAACGATAAGCTTTTGCTTTTCCACATTTTATTAATTTAGAAGTATTCCCAAAGAAATATTGAATTTCCTTTAAAAATTTTTCTTGTCCTATAAAATCAATTCTATAATGGTTTTCAGATTTCACATAAGATAGACAACCATCACCATCAAAATAACCTCTTATAAAATGAGAATATAAAGAAGTATCAATAGGTGGAAAAGAATCAATTTTTAAAGATTTTCTTGGAACACACCGCCACTTTTCCAAATCAGAAACCATTTTAGGGCTCTTAACTTGTAACGAGTATGTTATACAAGGTGGGTCGAACCTTTTATCTATTCTTGTACGAATAGAATAACCTTCTGTTTGAATTACCTTTCTAAATTTTTCAATATGGTCTTTATCTTTCAATTCAAGGCAAGGTTTGTTATAACAAACACATCCATCGGCATAAAAGAAACCTAACCAATATGCTTTATCAAAAGTGTCAATGTTTTCAAAATAATTGTGATTAACGCTATATAAATCCTTGATTGTTTTTGTGGAATAACCAAATTTCTCAATAGCTTGTTTTATTTCTTCTTTTGAAACATTTAGCTATTCCTATATTTCAAAAATTGTTAATTTTTCTACTTTATACAGATTTACAATTAATTCTGCCTAATCCATTAGAACGGAATATCAGAATCATCATCAATTACAGGAGCCATCTTCTTAGAAGAAGAACCCTTGCTACCAAAGCCACTACGAGAAGAGGAAGAAGAACCAGACTTTGCAGAGTTGTTAGAACCACCCTGATAACCAGCTTCCTCAATTTCCTTAAGACGATTAGAACGCTCAGTCATCATAGCCTTTGCCATCTGATTAGAAATGCACATCTTATCATCATCTTCATCATAGGCCATGTCACCACCAGTAAGAACCAGTTCAACGAAGCTACGACCCTCAGTAACTCTCTGCTGACCAAAGCCCTTCTTCTTAGGCTTAGGCTCTTCGTTACTATTAACCATCCAAGTCAGGAACATCTTTGCAGTACGACCCTGCTCATAACCGTTGTCCTCAAGAGCGTCAACCAAATCCTTGGGGATGACAATACTCTTAAAATCAAGAGCGTTATGATAGAAATCCATACCAATCAAACGCATACGCATACGTCCAGTAGGCTTCTTATCATCATCGGGGCCACGCTCTTCCTCAGTGACAGACTTGATGTAACCTTCAATATCGAGGTCACAAGCGAACTCGTCAAAATCATTGAAGAACTGCATGGTAGCGATATTAGTCTCATGCAGAGAGCCATCAGAAGCCACATAATCATTTGCACTAAGAGAGCCAACCATGCGAACCATAGTAGCGTTCTCCTTATCCTTGGTCATGGGAACCGCTTCCTTAACCCACTTAGTTACTTTTGCATAGTTCTCACTATCAGTACCATCTTTCTTCTGAGCCTTAATATAAGACTTAAACTGACGGGTCAAAGTGCTATCTTCTCCGCACTGAATTGTACCACGGAAAGAAAGATAATCGCATCCATTCTTATCAGTACCAGTCTTAACATTTTCAAGGGTTGCCAGATAGCCACTATAAACTACCTGATTAGTCAGATTACGAATCTGGTCAGTATTAATTGCCATAAATTAACTTGTCTCCTTTAAATTGTCTTTAAAAATAATTTGTTTAATGAAGCTCAACTTCATCGTCTTCAGGGTCAACTTCTCCACCCGGAGCGGCATCAGCAGAAACCTGATAATCTTCACAGTCCTCAAAGGTCAGTTCAACACGCAAATCAACCTTTGCATCCTCAAGGAAGGGCTTCAGCTTTGCACGAGCCGTACACTTCTCCTCAAAACGACAAGTATCACACTTAAGATTATTAATCATTTGTCATATCTCCGATAACATATTAATTAGATTCAGTTAAGCAATCTCTCTCAACCGTAGTTTTAATATATCATTTTGGATTTTGTTTGTCAAGAGTTTTTGAAAATTTTCTTTTTCTTTTTTATGGGGTTGTTGATAAAGCTGTAGCAGTAATAACTTTCCAAGCGTTCCAGCCTCCAATTTCTTGATAAGCTCTATACAAAATAGTTGAATCACTGTATTTAAAAATACACTGGAACGCACTTGTAGAAGCTCCTCCTACAAAAAGTATACACCCTTCACAACCATCTGGGACATTCGTATTTCCAGCCCCGATAAAATAATTACCTGAACCTAAAACAGTGTCAAGATTAGTACCGTTAACAATACCACTTTTTTTCATGTAAGTGTTAACGATATTGTTTCCTTCTTCATCTTTAAAAGCCTTTTCGACTGTATCATTACTATTTGGAGCGTAATTAATCTTTAACATATCCCCGCCAACAGTAACACCACCAGAGCCACCCCCAGAAGTTCCTCCTGTATTTGTTACAGAAATGCTCCCAGAATTTACCAAATTAACTCGTTTTGAACCACCACCATGTTTCGCAATAACCCAACAGTTACTAAAACTTCCTTCTTTAAGCATAATTTCCACAGAATCGCCAACATCAAGTTCATAAACACTTTGATTTTGAATTCTGGAAAATCCATTTCCTTCATCGTCAGGTAAAGATACATTTACAGTGCCATCCTCATTAACTTTTGTAACAGTGGCAGATTTAATTTTTACGTTCTTTTTAGCTCTATCGTCAACACAAGAGTTAATACGTCCAAGCATTAAATCAGCTAAATCATCTAAACCTTTTTCAGTTGACTAATATCTTTTATCTCTCATATTTTCTACCTCGTATTACTTGGTAAATCTTCGGTATTGCAAAAAGAAATACTCATTTGTCCATTTTCGCTTGTGTATGAAATAGATGTAATAAGCAATTTATTCCTTTTTAGACCTAAAAACTAATCTTCCACTTCACAAATATTATTAACGGTTAAAACAGGATTAAAACTCACGTTGCATTGGAACTAAACCGCAACAAAACTTGATTTTCTAAGATAATACACAGCCAAATCGTGAGCTAAATCGTCACTCCATACATTAGCATTAGAATCAGGGAAATCCATACGTCTACCAATTTGCTGAATACAAATAGGAGAGGTAGGATTTTCATTTGATACTACTGCTGAGTAAACATTAGAGTCAATATTATCTCCAATAACCTTAACGCAATTTACAATATTTTCATTTTGGAAATTCAAACTTAAATTGTGCAAATCTCTACCCAACCACGGATAAGTCCAAATAATAGGCTTAACGCTATCATCAACCGTTTCATTTAAAGGATAGAAGCACAAATTGCCAACACTATTATAATAATATTCTGCTGATAACTGAGTTGCTAAAGCATCTATAACAGTGCCATAATTTTCTCCAGCTTCAGCACGAATAGTTTGTTGAGTTTTCATTCCTATAAAACTGGGGTCAAAAATTGGTTCTTTGTAATCAAGAATATATCCATTCCCAAGAGTAAAGTTTAACACACCTTTAACAGCGTCTATAATATCACTATCAAGCTGTACTTCATAAGCGACATCCAAAGTTCCAGTTTTCCCTTCAAATAAAGCATATTTATCTTGTAATTGTAAAGTAACTGTTTTTTCAGAATCGTTTCTTGTAAGGTCAACATCTCCCAAAATATAAATCCCCTTTGGGAACCAAATAACATCATCTTCATTATTGCCATATCCCAAGCCAACATCAAAACGAAACTTTGTATTAACCCAAATTCCATTAACATTAGGAGTATACTTTCCAGTTGCATTAACCAATTCAATAGAAATATTTCTACGTTGTCCATTTTGATAAGATTCTGTATAATTAATTCCTCCGATAATAATATCCTCTTCTGGAATTACATAATCAACTACTTCGTAAGGAGTTAACACACTTAAACGAAAGCGAGGTTTTACAAAAGGTCTTTCAATGAGTTTCTTTAAATTGGAGAAGCTCATATCACTTTGCTGTTCTAAAAGGACATCTCCAAAAATTTCCATGAGCTTCCTCCTTATTATAGAATTTCAACAATGGCAACCTTATTAACATCTTCAGCCTCTTGCCATTCAAAAGAAACCATTGTTTCCATAAGATTACTCATATAATCAACCTGATAGGTTGGATTGGCTTGAACCATAACTATCCAAGAATTACCTTTGTAATCTTTCAAAAGTTTTAATTTACCATTAGTAATAAATTCTTTCCAAGCTTTTTCTTTTTCAACACTACGACCATAAGGAGAATTTTTATTGATTTTTTCATTATAGCCGCACAAGTTTTGACGAAACACTTTCATTTGCTCGTCAGATTCATAAAGCTTACCCGTTTTAATATCGGTTTTAAATTTATTCTTAATATCATATTCATTATAATAATCAATATCACCAATTAAACAAGAAATTGTGCCACTATCAAAATTCTTTTGTCCAATAGAATATTTCCCGTAGCGACCCAAAGTTTCCCACATGGTAACACCAGTATTCATAGTGTTGGTCATATCATCTGACATATTATATTTAAGATGCCACATATCACCAGATTTAAAATAAATACCATCTTCTGTAGAATCTTCAATATCACAAATAGTCCAATCTCCCCACTGAACATATAAATAATTCAATTCAGTTTGCGATTCATCTGTATAGTTTTGATATAGTTTATATTCCAAACCAGAACTGGTAGGAACTTCAACAGCCGCTAAATAATGATAATAGTTATCAGTGGTTATATTATAATCAATGAATTGAGTTGCCCCGTTTTCAATTTTACAAATATAATCATAATATTTTTGATTAGGGGTCTTTCTATAAATTGAAAATGTTGCATTTGCAACTTCGCCAACAGGGTCAAAATAACTGCAATCTGCGGTCAAGGAGAAATCATTCCACAAAATAGTATTTGCAGTCATAGCCTTTTTACCATATGCTTCTTTTTTAATTTCAGTAAGTTCGTCTTTTCCTTCTGCGATAACAGGAATAGTTTTATCAATTTTTAAACAATTAACTTTAATATTGCTATTAAAAAAGACATAACAATTATCAGCCATTACGAAATTCTCCTTTCATTTGTAATTCTAATTTCGCAAGAAGCTTGCTCAATTTCTCCTTCGTTATCAATCTTTAAATATAAATCAAACCATTTACTATTAAAAGCAGCTTCGTTTTTATCACTAACCATTGAAGAACTGTCAACCCAAGTTTCATTGTCATCAGCAGTATTGCCACCAAAACCAATATTGTTATCTCCAAGTTGGCTTTCTGTATCAACACCAAAACTATCATAAGTATTAGCACCATCTGGCAATTGAGTTAAACTTTCTGCAAAAATAAACTGAACATCTGTATAATATTCCCAAGCTTGTTTCGTTTGATTATATTTATAAACATAATTGGGAACCCAATCAATACCGTACAAGTTAATAGCAGTATCTCCCTGATAACACCAAATTTTATCAAGGTCAGCATTATCAGGAATACTTGTTAAATCTCCCTGTTTAACCAATTTAATTTTATCATTTGCAATTAAAGCGTATTGTAACTTGCTTGGAGTTGTAATATCTGCATATGGATTTTCATCTTTTACATTAAACGCTGTAGGGTTATTTGTTTTAATCATCCAAGATTGTAAAACATTGTTTTTATACCATTTAAGATTTAACAAATTAGTATTTAATTTAATATTCCCATCAGCATCTACATAATAAGAATTGCCACTTCCCAAGCGCAAAGACAACACATCAATGGATGTACCATCTTTTGATTTATGCCCAACTTCCAAAACAGTAGTTTCTCCACCATCAGGAATTGAGTTCACAAAATCATAAGTAATTTGGAATTGAGTATAAAAATTAAAAGTATTAGTAATATTAATAGGAACTTTGTTCGCACCTAATACATATTCATAATTCGCAATTCTATTGGCAGGAATATTTAAAACGCCACCATTTAAATTAGAAAAATCAATAGAAGTTTGACCATCTCTATCTGTACTACCAACGTAAACAGGAGCTTGAGCAATAACAGAAATACCTTGTTCTTTACAATCGTACTTAACATCCAAAGGAACCAAACCAGCCTCAACTGGATAATAGACATTAAATTGCGCTTGGTCAGTCATAAATTCTTTGTCATATTCGTCAACAACTTTAACAGTGACAAAATAAGTTTTGGGAGCAGTTTCAACTATACCGCTTTCAAAACCTCTAAAACTCCATTCCAACTCAGAGTTGTAAAGCTCTTCACTTGAAGTTATTAAATCTCCATCTTCATCATACAAGAAATATTGATAATATTTTACTTCTGTGGTAGAATCCCATTTAGTTTTAAACTCAATATCTCTCCATCCAGTAACCTTTGCTATTGTTACATCCTCAAAATTCTCTGAGGCAGTTAAATCAGAAATACCCCTATACTAAATTGTCATAATTGGAGCTCGTCTTGCATAAAAAACAGCATTTGGCATAGAGTCCATAAAATCTGTATATACAGTATATTTAGTTTTAGGAGAAATATTGATGGCAATATCATTGGCTTTTTCTCCATATTTAACTACCCATTGAGTATTATCCAATTTATCAAAAGTTATATCAGTCGTTTTATTTGGCACAACCGTAGTGCTTGTTTTCTTAACAAGAGCTAAACGAGCGCCATTTTCAAATAAAATTTCAGGAGGATTAGTTTCATCTGTTTTAATGTTAATATTTGGTTGGATAAAATAAATTCCATTATCATTGGCAAAAATGGTTGTAGATACAACTGGTTTACCTCCAAGAACGTTATCTTCAACCGTAACTTCCGTGTAAGTTTTATCAAGAGCATTATAAGTATATAATTTATAAGTATCTCCATCTTTAGGAAACTTGTTTGTTGTATCTGTAATCTTCAATGCTTCTTGGAAACGAATCTCACCAGTAGTTTCTCCCCAACCAATAATTTTAGTTTTATCGCAAATTTTTGTTCCGTTACGATAAAGCTCAATGAAATTACCACGTTCAATATCATCATTCGGGTCAACATAAATACTTGTTAAAGTATGTTGGTCAGAGCATTGATAAATATCAATAGTAGTTCCATTTTTATAATTATATTCAAAAGGTTCTTCGAGAGTAATTTTGGTATAATCTTTATTCCAACCCAACTCTCTATCAACCCAATAAATTTGATGTCGTTCTTTATAATTAGCGTCTGTGGGTAAAACAACATTATCGGGGTTGCCATCAGGTAATGGCATAAAGTTAACACCCTTAATTTCAACCCACATATCATACAAAATAGCCTCATTATTAGGAACCCATAAGACCGAAGTAGTGGAACCAACAAGGAAGCCGCTACAAATTAAAGTCTTAGGCTAATTATCGTTAAGTTTTGTTGTCCCATTATAACGAGGAAGTAACTCATAAGTTCTAATATTCCACTAATAATCTTGTCCATTGGTTAAAGCGGGGACATTAGTAGAATTTATATCATTAGAAGTTAAAATTGCCTTATTTATCAATGGTTTAGGCAATTCAGTAGGGGTCGTTGGAGCCAGTATTTCCTTGGTTCCGTCACCAGATAAAAGATTAATTTTATATGCCTTTATCGTCGTCCCCGATGTGTTTACCTAACATGAAAATACACTGTCTTTTTCATTCGTTACATCTATCTCGCTGAGATTTGGATTTGTATTTGACGGCTTAAAAACCATTTCTTTTAACTCCTTTCATGTTTTTTAAAATAGGAGAGAGGGCGAGGCGAGTTTATTTTCCTCGCCCCATCCCCACTTATATCACACTACTTGTCATACGTCAAGTAGTTTTGTCAATTTATAATATTTTGTCTCGAATATTATCTATTTTTCGTTACATTGTGTCTATTACTCATAGCTTTAGAAACATCATCCCAGAACTGTGCAGGATTATTAGTGTTCTCAAGAACAATATCACCCTGAACAATATATTGGGTATTTTGTCCCTCTGCGCCAGCAACCTTCTTCGTTTCAGGCAACTTTGTAGTAGCCATGTTACGCAACAAAGTGTACGCTTGGTCACTGTTCAACACGAACTCAGGATTACCCGGCGTACCGTGCAACATTGCAAGTCCAGTATAAGTTACCGGGCCATTCTCAACACCTATTGAATAAGATTTAATCTTATCAACATGGATTTTACCATCTGGGCCACGAGCCGCTTCCGCAGCTTTACGTTTATCGCTAACATTACCAACAGTACCATAACCCTTACCGCCGCTTGAATTCTCACTAACAAAAGCAGAAGAAGTTGTGTTCTTACTATTAGACCCACTTGGCTTCTTAGTAGTTGTATGTCCAGTGTGAAGGTCAGTATAACTACCATCCTCATTCTGAATATAGTCTTTACCAGAAACAGCATCGGCTCTACCAGAAGAAACGCTGAGTCCACCACCAATAGAAACTGCACCTCCACCAGAAGCAAGAGAAGAAGCATAAGCACTTTGAATTCTTTCGTTCATACTCATAACTTGCTGATAAACATTTTGTTGCGCCGCAACCATTTGAGCACCAATAGTCTAAATCTCTTCAACACTTAATTGCATACGTTGAGCAATCTGGTCTTGGATATTACTCATTTGCTGTTGTAAGGTTTGAAGTTCTGCGTTATTTTCGCTCATGCCCTGATTATACAACGTCTTATACTGGTTGTTATAATTAACCCATTCTTTACACATCTCGTTAACATAAGCATCAGTTGTACCAATAGAATCATTCTTAAGATTGCTATCGGTTTGATTATAAGCTTTCCAGAAATTGTTATCAGCATCAAGAACCTTTTGAGTCTTCTTAGAACCCTTAGCCAACTCTTTGTGACTTGCCGCCCACAATTTATAGAATTCATCATTACTTCTATAACGAGAATCAGAACCAGTAGTGTCCAATCCTCTAAGAGCAGCTTTCGCATCTCTCTGTGCCGCAAGATTCCAGAACTCTTCCTCAGAAGAAGCATTGAGCATAGCCGCAGAATAGTCCTTAGTCCATTTCAAATTGTTAAGATTTGCGTTGGCTCCTTGATAACCATTCTTCCACTGATTATAGAAACTTTGATTACTTCTATACTTAGGATTATTACCGCTAATGTCAATACCTTTTTCTAAAGCTTTCTAATCTCTCAAATTAGCAAGCTTCCAGAAAGTTTCTTCATCTTTTGCCGCCAGCATTTGAGCAGAATAGTCAATGCTTAAATCTAATTTATTATTAGCCGCAGAATCAGCTAACAATTGGTCGTAAGTCAAATTGTTATTATTGTTTACCCACAAACCATTAATGGAATTAACCAATTGTGCGGTTTGTTCATACAACTTTTGCAATTCAACCAAATTGTTCTTATAAGGTGTCAACAAATTGTCTTGGAAAATGGTATCGTATTCTTTATAATTGGCAAGAGCATCTTTATTGAATTGCTTCATATCATCGGTTATGCGCTTACGCACTTCTTCCTCTGTTTCGCAACCCATTAGCTCTTCCAAAATACGCTCGTTGTTTATACGTTCAAATTCATTATAATCCCATTCCAATTCTTTGAGATACAAATCCCAAGCTTTAGAAAGGTCTTCGAGAGCTTTTACTTCAGCATCTTTGGTTTTCTCCAAGTCATCAAGCTTGTCCTGACGATTAAAATCGTCAATGTCTTTTTCAGCCTAACGGCGCTTGTCAACAGGAGACTCGTATCATTCTGTTACTTTTATGACCAACTAAAAAGTTGGCGAATAGGTCTTTCAACCTATTTCTCACATTTCTTTTTTAAATTATTGTGTGAGTTCAGACTGTATATTACTATCTTTCGACAGGATGGACTTCAATGTTAATGTTACCATTAACATCCCGCAGTCGTTACGCATACCTATAAAGGTCTTTGCTCGGTCTTAACCATCTCTGGCTTTTAACCGATATAGTCCATCATGGGCGTACATTTGTCACCCAACCTATGCCTTCACGGAAAACACGCTCTTTTTCTCTTTGTGCAGCTTTTTTAGCCGCCAACAAATCTTCAAGTTTTCCTTGTCTCTCAAGTTCACCGTTGATGTCCTGAATCGGCTTAATTTCATCTTCGTAAGCATCTTCAATAGCATCAATCGCATCCTGAATTTCATCTTTCCACAAATTGATTCTATATACAATAGCATCATATTGCTTAGATTGCAAATCAGTTTGGTCTTTCAAATTATCAATCTGAGCTTGCTTCAAACTCAATGTAGCTTCATTCAAACTATCAACAATGTTTTGAATTTGTTCATCAGTCATGTCGCTTGTATCTTTCAGAGCATCCTGATACAACTCTACTTGCTTTTGTAACAAATCCATTCTTTGAGTATAATAACTGTCAATATCACCAATCTTAAACCATTCTTGAGGCTTCTCTTTTTCAATTAAATCCAATCTGCGATTTAAGTCATCGGCTTTATCTTCCATTTGTTTAATTGTATATTCGGTACGTTTGTCTATTAAGTCGTAATATTTTGTCATTTCATCACGAAGCGACTGAGAAGCATCACTATTACCAGTATAAGCCAATCTCAAAGCTTCCGCATGAGTAGAACCCGATTGTTCATATCCCTTAATAGCTTCAGCATAATACATCTGAATTTGCTTTTGAGTATCAGCCATTTCATCGTTAACAGCATCAATTTGTTGACTAATTGCTCTATCATAAGCTTCATTGCCATAAGCATCTCCACTTAATCTATCAAGTAATCTGTCAGTATTATCTCTCTACCATTCGGAAACTTCTCGATGAAGCTCAACTTGTTGATGTAACAATTCAACAAGTTTCTTATTTCTCTCAAGATTCTCTTCCTCAGTATCAGAAGTTTGGATATAAACTTTTTGCATAGCAATCAGTTTGTCCAAAGAAGCGCCTTGCAACTCAAGGATATTATATTTATCTTCAATCTCTTCATCATCCAGATTGTTTATTGCTTTTTGATATTCGATGTAATCCTTTTCGGCATCAGCACGCTCTTCTTCGGTTTTGGCAGAATCCATTTCAGCTTTTGCCATACCAGCTAAACGTTCAAGACTTGCTCTCTTCTTTTCAAAATAAGCAGTATAGCCAGTAGATTTTTGATTATATTCATCCCAAACCTTCATGGCTTCCCATTCTTTATCAATAATAGAGTCAAGAGTCTTTAACAAATCTTTTGCCGCATCTTTCGCATCCTTAGAAGCATCTTTATAAGAGTCGTAAATCTTTCCAAAGGCTTTAGAGCCAGAACCATTTTTAATAACATCTCTTACTTCTTCTAATAAATGCTTTTGAACACCAACTGCGCCACCAACTTCATGACCCTCTTTATCTTTAGTGTAGGTAAACTTCCCAGAAGTTGGGTCATAATCCCAATCTTCTCCACGAGTACCATACAATTGTTCCATTCTATCTAATATCTATTGTCTACGCTCTTGCGCCTGTTCTGTTAATTTGCTATAATCAATTGTTTCTGCATCAACCAACGCTACAGTTTTAGCTTTAGCATTATTTTGATTTTCTGTATGACCTTTTACACTGGACGTATCAACTATTTCACCATTAGCAGCTTTATTTTTTAAATTTAATGCGTCAGCAGCGTTTAATGCTTCATCTGATAACATAGCTAAAGATTCAGCATGGCGATTGTTAGCTTCAATTGCAGTATTAGTAGCTTTAGTTTCTTCACTAACAGTTTGGGCATAAGTAGCTCCAGTATCAATAGCAACCAATTCAGCTTCAAGGCGACTCTTCTCTAATTCTTCTTCAGCAATTTTGGTATCTAAAGAAGTTGCCAATGTCTAAAGACGAACTTTATTCATTATTTCTTCAGCATTAGTCTTAAGCTTTATTTTTTCATCTTCTACTGTTAATGCTTGAATGTAATCTTCATTGGAAGATAACAAGTCAAGAACTGTTTCAACACTTAAACGACCAGTTGCATTTTGTTCTTTTCGAGCAGTGTCAATTTGGTCGTAAATATCTTTAACAGAAGCAAAAGCATCTTTTAATTCTTTCCAACTATCAATATAACCCTCAACATCAATGTCAGAGAAATATTGATTTGCTGCTTCAGTAACGGCTTTTATCTTTCCTGATAAACCTTCTTCCAAAACACTAAAATCAATAGAATTAATTCCATTTGTAAGACTCTCTTGAATTGCTTCTGGGGCTGCATTTTCAAGTTCATCTTGTAATGCTTCAATTTGCTTCCAAACATCTTCTCCCATATCTGCATAATTAGAAGCTATTTGCTATTTAGACATACTATAAGAACTAAAATCAACATCTTCTCCTGCGACTTTTCTATTAACATAATCACTAAAACGAGAGGTTAAATCATTTCCTACTTGAGTACGACCATTTTCCCGTCTTTTAAAATTATTATATTTCTATGTTGCCGCAGTGGAAAGCATATCCAAATCAGTTCCATTATAATAGTTACCGCCATTTAACATACGCATAAGCGTATCTTTCCCAACTTGAGTGCTTGCTCCGCCACCTCGAATCCAGCCATTACCAGCCCAATCAAACAATTGTTTGTATTGGTCTTGAGTTAAACCACCGATAAAATTACCCCAATCATTAGTTGCGCTTTCACTAATACCATACCGCAACCCTTTTTTGAGTTGTTCCTTAAATTGTTCGCCCAAAGAAGGCACTTCAATAGAAACTTTGTCCCCATCAACAACAATCTTTAAGCCGAGATGCTCAATAATTGCTTTTTCAGCTTCATCATAACCATCTTCTCCAAAGATTTCTTCCAATACAGGAATCATCTTTTCCATGGCATCCTACTGGTCTCCAAGAGTTTTAAATTCTCCAATGCCATAATAAATGTCAGCTATAACAGGATTTTGCTCAAACAAATCAGCAGTTTTTTGAGTTAAAGATAAGACCTTGTTTTTATAGTCCTCTTCATCAGTAAATTCCATGTCTCTTATTGCCAATTTAACAGAAGACAAAACAAGATTCTTTCCATTGTCAGACATATCATTTAATTGGTCTTCAATATTACCAAACTGTCCTTCAAATTCAGCTTGTCCATTAGCTGTATTAGCATAAGAAATTAATTGCTCTGTATATTCAGCCAAAGCGTCTTTAGCAGTGTTAATATCTTCAAACAACGCATCTCTATCTAATTTTAATTGGTCAAGTTGTTCCTTTGCTTTTTTATATTCGTCAGAATCGGTTCCTTGGTTTTTACCAATATTTTCAAGAGTGCTTTCTCTTAAAGCAATTTCTTGATTTAATCCCTAAACATCAACACCATAAACCGTTTTTGCTTTATATTTTAATGTATTATTAGCCTCTCTTAAAATTTTGGCTTGTTCATCAAAAACATTAGAAAAGCCGCTCTTTTGCCCAACATTAAAACCAGCAAATTTAACATCTTTCATTTTAAACAATTCGCTGTCCGCAGCTTTTCTTGAAGCTTCAGTCAATTCATCAATTTTTTCTGTAACTTCTCCAACTTGTCCTGACAACCCATCGGGGCCAACAAATTTATTACCGAGTTCATCTGTTCTTACGACCAATTCAGGGAAAGACTCAGCAAGAGCATTACTCGAATCAAGGAATTTTTGATATTCTTCATCTGTTAAAGAAACATTTCTGCCAAGATAATCAACACCATTAACTAATTTGTCAAAGTTTACAGCTTCAGCAGAAGCATTTAATGTATTGGTATAAGTCTCAGAAGCTTCTTTTGCGAGATTAGCTGCTTCTTCTTTTACTTTGTTTTTAGCTTTCTTAACAAATCCAGCTATTACCAAAGGAACAGCCGCTATTAACAAAGGAGTTATAATAGCTCCAACTCCAGTAACCATACCACCAGCGCCAGCTTTTACAGCCGCCATTACAGTAGCATTTTTCGGTAAAGCAGCTATTGAAGCAGCAACTTGTTTTGCCAACGAATTACCCAAGCTCATTCCGATTAAGCTACCAACAGCTTGACCAGTTCCTCCACCTAAAGATTCACCTATGGTGTTTCCCAGCAGTAGTCCCCCAATAGTTAACCCACCAGTAAGAGCGCCTGAAACAGCAGCTTTTTTGGCGTTCATTTGAGAACTTCTCAGCAAATCTTGACCGATTTGTTGTCTTGCCGCTTTATTACGTTCATCTGCTAATAATTCTGTTGCATATTGCAATTTAGCTTCTTCTACTTTGCCTCCATTTGTCGCTTCAATTGCTGCGAGTCGAGCATTTTTTTCTGCTTCTGTAACAGTTCCAAGCACAGCTTCAACAGCAGAATTTCCAGCTCTTTGGAGCATACCTTTTACGGTAGATATTCTATATTTGTCTAATGCTTCCCCACTTGCTAACAGTTTGCCGTAAAACTCTTTATCTCCCGCTGTCATATTTAACAAAGTGTTTTGCAACGGAACCATACCATCAGACAACATAGATTTAGCAGACTCAGACAAAGCATCCATATTTTTAATGGTCGCATTAAGAGATTTTGAGAAAACTTCTTTTTGAGAAGCCAAGAAATCTCCCTCAATATTCTCTTTAATCCGTGTCCAAACACCACCCATACCACCTTTGCCCCAATAATTAGCAAAAGTTTCTTGTCTATTCATAGAAGAAATTTGGCTATTTGCTAAAACAGACCAAATCTTTCCAAGACCGTTTTGAATACCCGTTCCAACTCCAGCTGTGTTTGTTAATGCCATCATAGCAATAATAGAAGTAGACCAAGCAACAAGATTATCAGAAACATCTGCAATAGCATTGTAAAACACTTTCAACGCTTTAGAACCATCAAGAGCAAGAGTCCACTTTTCAAGAGAAGCCGTCATTCTTGTTCTTGCAGCTTCCATACTATCAGTATAAGCTTTCATCTTTTCTGCCGCAGTACCATAACTATTTGCCGCAATTTGCTCGTACTTCTGAACAAGGTCAAAGTTTTCAAACAAAGTAATAAGGTTTTCTCTCTGACGAGTACCAGCCAAAGCAGTAGCAATACCAGACTGTTGGACATCAGAGAAAGAGCTCCATTTAGAAGCAATTTCGTCAATTACATCGTCAAAATTTCTAAAGTTGTCAACGCTATCACGAATTTTAATTCCCAATGCGCCGAGGGCTGTTTCGACATCGTTAAGATTTGCCCAGTCCTCTTCGTTATAATTTTCACTTTCTATATCGGATTCCGCAGCTACAAATTTTCCTGCCGCAATGTTCTGGAATCTTGAGTACACCGTTTTCATCGTTTCTGTTGCTTTTATGACCTAATTAATTGTTTAATTAGGCGGAAAAGGTTCTTCTTTAAAGTGTCTTTACACTTGACCTTTTCTCTCACGTTTTATTATTAGATTATTGCGTGAGACCAGACTTTCGCATCTTCATTTTTTATGAAGTTTTTTCGTTAAGTCGTTCAGGCTAAAGTAAAAAATTATTGTTAAATTCCATATATTGTTTTTTATAGTTCTTACAATAATGTAAACTCCCATTTTTTAAATTGTATTTTGAAGACATATTTGAAGGTAAATATTCGTTTCGAATGAATTTTTGGATTAATTGCTTACATAATTCTTCGTTTTTTGTTTCATCTTCCCAAATATAAAGAATTTCTATACCCC
>ERZ1034946.91-NODE-91-length-82253-cov-24.809472_pt1 | contig 82253 bp, 66 predicted proteins | sample MGYA00520591_ERZ1034946 | MGnify/ENA primary metagenome ERZ1034946 (study PRJEB33766, sample SAMN09781753) | gut metagenome | biome: gut microbiome | host: Homo sapiens | place: Madagascar | study: EMG produced TPA metagenomics assembly of the PRJNA485056 data set...
TCCATTGCAGCCTTTGCTTCGGGAACTTCTACTCTATTGGTTTTACTTGCCATTTTGTTCACCTCCGTTTGGATTGGTTTACTGTGTTACAGATAAGCTTTTTGTGGTCGCTTATCTTGGTATTAGTATGAGCGGAGACGTATTTTTCATGCTGGTAAGTTTTTCATTTTTACGTTATAATGTGACTGTTCAGAACCGGAACCATTTTCATAAATTGCGAATGGGGTTCTGAATAGGTACATTATAAAAGGCAAAAAGAAACACATAAGAAACGGAGACCGGAAAGCGCGGCAGGCAAAATGCAAAATAAAGCGATAGCACTGACCGGAATCCCACAGAGGTGACTGACCTTTGAAGCGCTGACGGAAGCATTGTCGGAAGCTGAGAGGAGAAGGTGTTTTTTTGCTGCCACAATGCAATAGTTTTTCTTTTTGAAAGAACGACTGTACCATAACAATTCTATGCAGAAAGGCGAAAAAACAATGAAAAAGAAAACAAAAATCACAAAAATACTGGCAACGGTGCTGACTTTGGGATTGCTGTGCGGCAGCCTCGCCGGTTGCGGTAAGGCACAGGAGCAGGCGAACGTGTCGGAAAGCCTGACAGCGGAAGCGGCGCAGACGAGCGAAGCGTCGGTAAATGCTTCGACGGAAAGCGTAGGCAGCGAGATCGCGAAAGAAACAGAAACTGTCGTAGGTGCAGAAACCGCAGGAGGCACTACCGTGCGGATCGGTTCCCTGAAAGGTCCTACCTCCATGGGCTTATTATTTTTAATGCAAAAGGCTGAAAAGGGTGAGACTTCCAATACTTATGAATTCCAGATGGCGACCGGCGCAGACGAACTTTTACCGTTAATGGTAAAGGGGGAACTGGATATTGCTCTGGTGCCTGCCAATGTGGCAAGTGTCCTCTATCATAAGACGCAGGGCGGCGTGGAAGTCATTGATATCAATACCCTGGGCGTATTATATATGGTATCCGGCGAAGGTTCCGTGACGAGTTTTACAGACCTTGCTGGAAAAACGATCTACCTGACCGGAAAAGGAACCACACCGGACTATGTATTACAGTATCTGCTTGCTGCAAACGGTATGTCCGCAGAGGACGTGACACTGGAATATAAATCAGAAGCGACGGAAGTAGCTTCGGTGCTGGCGGAGGATCCCGCAGCAATCGGACTTCTGCCGCAGCCTTTTGTCACCGCGGCATGTATGCAGAATAATGCACTGAAGGTGATCCTAGACCTGAATGCGGAATGGAACAAAGTACAGGGCGAGAACGGCAGCAGCATGGTCACCGGCGTTACGGTCGTCCGCAAAGCGTTCCTGGAAGAGAATGAATCTTGTGTAAAAGCTTTTATGGAAGATCATAAGGCAAGTGCGGAAGCAGTAAATGCAGATCCCGAAACCGGTGCCGCATTGGCAGTGGATGCGCAGATCGTGGCAAAAGCACCGATTGCGCAGAAGGCAATTCCGAATTGCAACATTACTTATATAAATGGAACGGAAATGAAGCAGGCACTTTCCGGATATCTGGAGGTGCTGTTCGGACAGGATCCCCAGTCGGTAGGCGGCGGACTCCCTGAGGATGATTTCTATTATGCCGCAGAGTAAATATGTTATTTTTATCAAAAAAATAATAATATTGATATTCTGGCTGGCAGTCTGGCAGATCCTGGCAAGGTGTGTGGACAATTTTCTGCTGATTGCTACACCTGTGCAGGCATTGCGTGCGTTGATGGTATTGATTACACAGGGAGAATTCTGGAGAAGCGTTTTCAGTTCGCTGTGGCGTATCGCGGCGGGATTTTTTCTGGGAGTGATTGTGGCACTTTTTCTGGCGGCGATAAGCAGCCGATACGGGATCGTGGAGGAAGTGCTTCGTCCGTTCATGGTGTTCTGCAAGGCGGTGCCGGTGGCGGTTTTTGCGGTACTGTTGCTGATCTGGTGGGGATCGGGCATGCTGGCGGTGGCAATCTGCTTTCTGGTAGTATTTCCGAATATTTATCTGAATACGCTGGAAGGGCTGAAAAGTGCCGACAGGGAGTTGCTGGAAATGGCGGAAGTCTTCCGACTGCCGTTTCCCACCCGGTTTTTCTATATCTATCGGCCGGCGTTAAAGCCTTTTTTGCTCAGTGCCTTTCAATTATCTCTGGGAATGTGCTGGAAGTCCGGGGTGGCGGCGGAAGTGATCGGTACGCCTGTGCATTCCATCGGCGGCGCACTGTATCTGGCGAAAATTTATCTGAATACGGCGGATCTGTTTGCCTGGGCAGCGGTAATCGTATTGTTGAGCGTTATTTTTGAAAAAACGGTGTTCTTTTGTCTGGAAGCATTTTTCAGATGGGAACCGGTCTGCAGACGACCGAATATGGCGAGAGGGAACAGACAGGAAAATGCGGTTCGGAGAAATGCCGGGACTTTGGCGAACACTGGGTGCAAACGACCGGTGCTCAAGGTATACGATTTCGGAAAATGCTACCATGACCGCTGGGTTTTCCGACATGTGACCACAGAGTTTCACAGCGGAACGCCATACCTGTTAGACACGCCTTCCGGCAGCGGCAAGACGACTTTTTTCCGGTGCCTGTGCGGACTGGAACAGCCACAGGAAGGTGAAATATCCGGCATTGATACCTTTGCTGTGCAGTTTCAGGAGGATCGGCTGTGTGAGGACTATAGTGCGGTGAAGAATCTGGAGATGGTACTGGGGGATGTGACACAGGTGCGGACGGCACTTGTAAAAGTGCTCCCGGAGGAAGCACTTGACATTCCGTGCAGAGAGCTCTCCGGCGGAATGAAGCGCAGAGTTGCGTTGGTAAGGGCAATGGAAGCAGAAGCACAGAGTGTGCTGTTAGACGAACCGTTCACCGGACTGGACGAGGAGAACCGGAAAAAAGCGCAGGACTATATCAGGGAGAAGACAGGTGGGCGCATCCTGCTTATGGCGACGCATATCCGGCCGCAGGAAGGCAGCATATAGGAGATGAATATCTGCAGGAGCGGTTTCACAAACGGAATTCTGAAGCATTACAAAAATGCACAAAATATAATGAAAACAAAAAGAAAAGCATAAAAGCGAAGCGTAAATAAATTTGGCAAATCGCGACAATGGAGGCAACGATGGAAGCAGGCAGGGATAACACGCGAGTAACTTTGATTGGTATCATTGTAGAAGATACGGAGGCAGCACCCCGGATCAACGGACTTTTACATGAATATGGGGAATATATCCTCGGCAGAATGGGGATACCTTATCATGAGAAGCAGATGAACATCATCAGTGTGGTGATGGACGCTCCGCAGGAGAAAATCAGTGCCCTGTCCGGGAAGCTTGGGATGATCCCGGGAGTGCGTTCCAAGTGCCTCTATGCACGTAAGGACGAAACCGGTTCGGACAAAAACAAACTGTAAGCACGCAGCAAGCGATGAAACCGTATACAACACCGCGTAAAAGGCGTAAAACGCAGGAATAAAAGGGTTGTCATTTTGCCAGACTTGTGCTATAATTGCAAAATGACTGCGACTGGATACAGACCCGCAAGGGTATAAAGGAGGAAATGTTATAATGAGTTTACAGGTTGAAAAGTTAGAGAAAAACATGGCCAAGCTGACCATCGAAGTATCTGCTGAAGAACTGGAGAAGGCAATTGAAGGTGCTTACCAGAAGAATAAGAACAAGATCAGCATTCCCGGTTTCCGCAAGGGCAAAGCACCCCGTAAGATGATCGAGCAGATGTACGGCAAGTCCGTATTCTACGAGGATGCTGCCAATGCACTGATCCCCGATGCTTATGATAAGGCTCTGGAAGAGTGTGAGGAGCAGGTCGTATCTTCTCCGAAGATCGATGTGACCCAGTTAGAGGCCGGCAAGCCTTTCATCTTTACCGCAGAAGTAGCTCTGAAGCCGGAAGTTACGCTTGGTAAGTACAAGGGTGTCAAGGTTGACAAGATCGAGATCAAGGTAAGTGATGAAGAAGTTGACGCTGAGATCAACAAAGAGCGTGAGAGCAATGCAAGAACCATCAATGTAGAAGACCGTGCCGTGAAGGACGGCGATATGACCGTAATCGACTTCGAAGGTTTCGTAGACGGTATTGCATTCGAAGGCGGCAAGGGTGAGAACTATCCTCTGACCATCGGTTCCGGTTCTTTCATTCCCGGATTCGAAGAGGCACTGGTTGGCGCGAAACTGAATGAAGAGACAGAAGTAAATGTAACCTTCCCCGAGGATTACCATGCAGAAGAACTGGCAGGCAAGCCTGCAGTATTCAAGTGCACTGTGAAGGAGATCAAGGAGAAGCAGCTTCCTGAGCTGGATGACGAGTTCGCAAGCGAAGTATCTGATTTTGATACCATGGCTGAGTATAGAGAAGATGTACAGAAGAAGCTGACTTCCAAAAAGGAAGAGGAAGCTAAGATCGCTAAGGAAGAGGCAGTTCTGGATGCAGTCATCGAGGATGCACAGATGGAGATTCCCGATGCTATGATCGAGACCCAGCAGAGACAGCTGTTAGAGAACTTCGCTCAGAGAATCCAGGCACAGGGACTTACTCTGGAGCAGTACATGCAGTTCACCGGCCTGACCGCTCAGACCATGATGGAGCAGCTGAAGCCCGAAGCACTGAAGAGAATCCAGTCCCGTCTGGTTCTGGAAGCTGTAGCGGCAGCTGAGAAGATGGAAGCTACTGAGGAAGATTTCGAAGCTGAGATCAAGAGCATGGCAGAATCTTACCAGATGGAAGCTGATAAGGTAAGAGAACTCCTGGGTGAGCAGGGCGCTAAGCAGGTGAAGGAAGATCTCTGCGTAAGAAAGGCAGCTGACTTCATCGTAGATAACGCTAAGGAAGCAAAGGCTGCAGCCAAGAAGACCACCAAGAAGGAAAAGGCAGCAGAAGAGAAGCCTGAAGAAGCATAAGAAATGCTTTAAGATACGATACGAAGAGAAAGCGGACTGCCATGTCCGCTTTCTTTATTAAAATAACTTTATTAAAACAAAGTAAAGTTCCTAATTTTTTATTAAATCTTCGGAATCTCGTTGAAAAAGCTTACTAAGTAGGATACCATAGTAGTATTAATCAGAAAGCAATGGAGGTTTTAGAATATGAGTTTAGTACCTTATGTCATTGAACAGACCAGCAAGGGTGAACGGTCTTATGATATTTATTCCAGATTGTTGAAGGACAGAATTATTTTCCTGGGAGAGGAAGTCAATGAGACTTCTGCCAGCATTGTAGTGGCACAGCTGCTGTTTTTGGAAGCAGAGGATCCGGACAAGGATATCCACCTGTATATCAACAGCCCGGGAGGAAGTGTTACCGCAGGCATGGCAATCTATGATACCATGAAGTATATCAAGTGTGATGTTTCTACCGTATGTATCGGCATGGCAGCCAGCATGGGTGCTTTCCTGTTAGCAGGTGGTACCAAAGGCAAACGTTACGCGCTTCCGAACGCAGAGATTATGATTCATCAGCCGCTGGGCGGTACCCAGGGTCAGGCAACCGAGATTGAGATCGCAGCAAAGCACATCCTTCGTACCAAGGAAAAGTTGAACCGTATGCTGGCTGAGAACACCGGTAAGGATTACGAGACCATCTGCGCCGACACAGAGAGAGATAACTGGAAGAGCGCCGAGGAAGCTTGCGAGTACGGTCTGATCGATAAGGTGATCACCTTCCACGAGGCATAGTGTAAAAAATATGCGTGATAGCATATTTTTTACACAGCTATTTGTGCCGCATACGGCACAAAGTAGCTTTTATCGCAGAGTCAAATATGAAATTTGGCTCGCGTTTCCTACGACGCAAAAACGGCGTCTTCGGAAGGAGATAATATAACAGGAGTATAGTAGTAATGGCAGGAAAAAATTCTGGAAATGACATTAGATGTTCATTTTGTAACAAAACCCAGAGCCAGGTCCGCAAGCTGATCGCCGGACCTGCCGGGGTATATATCTGTGATGAGTGCGTGGATATCTGCGCAGACATCCTGGAGGAAGAGCTGGAAGACGAAGAAGTGGAAGAGACCGCGGCTCCGGACATCAATCTTCTCAAACCCAAGGAAATCAAGAAGTTCCTGGATGAATATGTCATCGGACAGGAAGAGGCGAAGAAAGTGCTCTCTGTTGCGGTGTACAATCACTACAAGAGAGTGACGGCTCCCAAGGATCTGAATGATGTGGAACTGCAGAAGAGTAATATCATCATGGTAGGACCTACCGGTTCCGGTAAGACCTATCTGGCACAGACACTGGCAAAGATCATCAATGTTCCGTTTGCCATTGCAGATGCAACGACTCTGACTGAGGCCGGTTATGTGGGCGAGGATGTAGAGAATATTCTGTTAAAGCTGATTCAGGCAGCAGATTATGACGTAGAGCGTGCACAGTACGGTATTGTGTATATTGATGAGATCGATAAGATCACGAAGAAGAGTGAGAATGTTTCTATCACCCGTGATGTCTCCGGTGAAGGCGTACAACAGGCACTGCTTAAGATCATCGAGGGTACGGTGGCAAGCGTACCTCCCCAGGGCGGCAGAAAACATCCTCATCAGGAGCTGATCCAGATCGATACCACCAATATCCTCTTCATCTGCGGCGGTGCGTTCGACGGACTGGAGAAGATCGTAGAGTCCAGACTTGACCGCAAGGCGATCGGTTTCAACACCGAGCTGGGTCACAGAGAGGACAAGGATATCAGTGAGCTGTTACAGGAAGTAACGCCGCACGATCTGGTGAAATTCGGTCTGATTCCTGAGTTTGTTGGACGTGTGCCTATCTGCGTATCCTTACGGGGACTGGACAGAGAGGCCTTGATCCGCATTTTGCAGGAGCCTAAGAATGCGTTGGTAAAACAGTATCAGAAGCTGTTCCAGATGGATAATGTGAAACTGGATTTCGAGCAGGATGCCGTAGAAGCAATTGCCGATAAGGCGTTGGAGCGCAAGACCGGTGCCAGAGGCTTACGTTCCATTATGGAGTCCGTAATGATGGATACTATGTATGAGATCCCTTCGGATGACACCATTGAGGAATGTGTTGTCACCAAGGCAGCGGTGGAGGGAGAGAGCGAGCCGCTCACGATTCGCGGAGAATCTTTGAAAAAGGCAAAATAATGCAGGCGCTGCCTTGTGGTTACCACAGGGCAGCGTTTTGTGCGAAAAAATGTTTTAGGCTGCGGAAAGGCATGGTTATTACTATGGTTATAAAAAATGTGAATCTGGAAACTGTTTGCGGAATTACCAGTAAGCTTCCGGAAAATATACATCCCGAAGTGGCATTTGCCGGGAAAAGTAATGTGGGCAAATCCTCTCTGATCAACGGACTGATGAACCGCAAATCACTGGCGAGAACCAGTGCCCAGCCGGGAAAGACACAGACGATCAACTATTACAATATTAATGATGAAATCTATTTCGTCGATCTGCCGGGTTACGGCTATGCACAGGCCAATGAGCATGTGAAAGCCCAGTGGGGCAAGATGATCGAAGATTATCTACATAAATCGAAACAGCTGAAACTTGTGTTTTTATTGATCGATATCCGGCATGCGCCTTCGGAAAACGACCGGATCATGTATGACTGGATCCGCCGTAACGGCTATGATCCTATCATTATCGCGACGAAACTGGATAAGATCAATCGCAGCCAGATCCAGAAGCAGGTGAAACTGATCCGCACCACCTTACAGGCGGGAGCGGATACACAGATCATTCCTTACTCTGCACAGACGAAGCAGGGCAGAGAGGAAATCTACGAGATCCTGGACAGCGTTCTGGCGGCGGAGAATCCTGCACAGGAATAGATAGTGGAATGATGAATATGCGTAGAAGGCAGAATGCGTGAGAGAGTGAGGGTATATGAAGAAATATTGTAAAGCCTTAGTGAATCTGGGTGTGGCGTTTATTATATTGATGTTGATCGTTTTCCTGGTGCCAAAGCTGTTAGTATTCTTTGCACCGTTTGTGGCAGGCTGGATCATCGCGTTGATCGCCAGTCCTTTGGTTCGTTTTTTTGAGGAAAAGGTAAAGATCAAGCGAAAAGCGGGAAGTGCATTTGTCATCGTGGCAGTCATTGCACTGGTGATATTGATCCTTTATCTGGTAGGGGCGAAGCTAACCGATGAGATCATGGGACTGATCGGTGCACTGCCGGATATCTGGGACAGTGCGGAGAATGATTTTGCCGATATCGGACAGAACCTGAGCGTTATCTATAACCGTTTTCCCGCAGATGTACAGCAAAGCATCATGGATGTCATCAATCAGATCGGAAGCTATGTGGGAGATCTGCTGGGTAAGATCGGCACCCCTACGATCAATGCCGTGGGCAATTTTGCCAAGCAGGTTCCTTCGATTCTGATCGGACTGATCATGGCACTGCTTTCTTCCTATTTCTTCGTAGCAGAGAGGGATCAGCTGGCAACATGGTTCCGTAAGCATACACCGGCGGAAGTACTGTCCTGGTATTATATGCTGAAGCGTGGACTGGTCAAAGCAGTAGGCGGATATCTCAAGGCACAGCTTAAGATTGAAGTGTGGATGTATCTGCTATTAGTCATCGGATTTGCTGTTCTGCAGGTAGACTATGCGTTGCTGATCGCACTGGGAATCGCATTTCTGGATTTCCTGCCTTTCTTTGGAACCGGAACCGTCATGGTCCCCTGGGCCATTATCAAAATTTTAAGCTCGGATTATAAAATGGCCATAGGACTGCTGATCATCTGGGGCAGCGGACAGCTGGCGCGTCAGCTGATCCAGCCGAAGATCGTGGGAGATTCCGTGGGAATGCCGCCTCTGCCGACCCTGTTTCTCCTGTACATAGGATATAAGCTGGGCGGTGTTGTGGGAATGATCGTGGCAGTCCCGATCGGACTGATTGCCCTTACCATGTATCAGGAGGGAGCTTTACAGACGACCAAGGACAGCGTGAAGATCCTGACAGCCGGGATCAATCATTTCCGCAGACTGAAGCCGGAGGATATGGACGAAGTGCGGCAGATGCAGGAGAGAGACCGGAGACTGAGCGAGGAACTGTCCAGACAGGTTGAAGAGGAAGAGGCTCGAAAAGAAGCCCAAAAAGAAGCTCGAAAAGATGCCTCTGCGAAAAAACAGAAAGAAAAGAAATCATGAGAAATATCAGACTGCGACTGCAATATGAAGGAACCAGATATCAGGGCTGGCAGAAGCAGACTTCCACAGAGAATACGATTCAGGGAAAAATGGAAGCACTTTTGTCGAAAATATGTGGAGAACCCATTGAAATCTCTGCAAGTGGGCGAACGGATGCCGGTGTGCATGCGCTGGGACAGGTGGCTAATTTTCACACAGAATCCCAGATCAGCACAGAAAAGCTATTGGAGGAGTGTAATCGCTATCTGCCGGAAGATATCGCAGTGGCAGAGGTATCGGAAGCGGCACCACGTTTTCACAGCCGCCTGAATGCTACAGGGAAGAGATATCGCTACCGTATCATCAACAGTGAGATCCCTGATGTGTTCTGGAGGCGATATGCGGTGGCGGAACCTGCAAAGCTGGATATCGAGGCGATGCGGACGGCTGCGGCATTTTTACTGGGAGAACATGATTTTAAGGCATTTACTTCCGCAAAAAAGAGTAAAAAATCTACGGTACGCCGGATTGACGAGATCCGGATCGAAGGTATCGGGAACAGAATCGAATTTATATTTACCGGTAACGGCTTTTTACATCATATGATCCGCATCCTGATGGGCACCCTTCTGGAAGTCGGAAGGGGAGAGCGGACACCGGAGAGCGTGGTAGGAGTGCTCTCTTCCGGGGACAGAAGTCTGGCCGGTCCCCTTGTCCCGGCAAAAGGATTGGTACTGGAAGAAGTATTTTATACATAAATAAAAAAACGTGCAACTTTTCACCCTGCAATTACGTCTAGTATATTGTAGGGTGATTTTTAATAATTACGATGCAGAAAATATACATTTACAGAATAGAGTGAAAGCAGATCATGGGGAGTGGACGATACGACAAATATCGGAGAAATGACAGTACGAAAGGCGGTAAGGTGTAAAGCATGAAGAGAAAGGTTGCAGTTTACAATAACAATACAGGTGTGGCAGAGACGATGAGTGCGCTCCTCGCAGGAGAAGGAGTGAAGATGATCGCGGTAACGGGAAAGGCGCAGTTAAAGGAACTGTTGAGAGCACAGGCAATTCAGCTTCTTTTGCTGGATGTAGAGCTGGACGGCACAGGTTGGGGTGAAGGAATCGAACTGATCACAGAGATTCGCAATATGACGACGATCCCCATCATTATCATATCGGCACAGAAAGCGGAAACCGCGAAAATCATGGCATTGAATGCCGGTGCGGACGACTATGTGACAATCGGTTACAATCCGCTGGAACTGTTGGCGAGAGTCAAATCACAGCTCCGCCGCTATCTGCAGCTGGTGAACCTCTGCGAAAATATCGATAAAATCTACCGCGTAGACGGCCTGGAGATCAACGACAGGAACCGCACGGTCACAGTAGACGGTCGTGATGTGAAGATGACACCCATCGAATATAAGATCTTAAGACTCCTGGTGCAGGAGAGTGGGAAGGTGCTTTCGATCAGTCAGATCTACGAATCCATTTGGCACATGCAGGCAATCGGCGCAGACAATACCATTGCCGTGCATATCCGCCATATCAGAGAGAAAATAGAGCGTAATCCGAAGGAGCCCAGATACCTGAAGGTGGTATGGGGAACCGGTTATAAGGTAGGATGAAAAAAAGATCGTCAACAAGTGTGTCCTCTGCGTCAGCAGGGGACATTTTTTCAGAGTTTGTCTAAGTTTGACAGGATGACTATTTACTTTAGTACTTTTGTAGGATATACTGAGTAGTATGAAAAAAAGTAGTTGCGAAGCAACGGCAATGAGCGAACGAATCTCCTGCGAAGCAGGATGTAGAGTGCGATAGCACGAATTCATGAGCTTATGATACTACGACATGAAAACACAGATCTAAGCACGATAACGAAAGAGGGCGTAGCAATGACGAAGCAGGAAGCGGAACAAATGCAGGAACGTTTACGACAGATATTCCCTATTGTGCGCCTGTTGGAAGAGACTGCAATACCGGAAAACAGAGAGGATATTCCTTCCGGAGAGACAGAGGATGGTTGTCAGTGCTTTACTTTTTGGAATAAAACGGTACCATGTGCAAATTGTGTTTCCAGAGAAGCATTGCGTACGAAGGGACAATTAGTCAAAATAGAATTTCTGGACGATGACATCTATCAGGTGATTGCGAAATACGTAGAGGTAGATGGTCAGCAATGTGTGATAGAAATGCTGGAGCCGTTAGACGAAGAGGCACTGATGGATTCTGAAGGCAGGGAAAAGCTGATGAAGCGGCTCAGTGGATATGACGATAAGTTATACCGGGATGCATTGACCGGCGTCTATAATCGCAGGTTCTATGAGGAACGTGTACGGTATATGACCCACCGGGCCGGTGTGGCTATGATCGATCTGGATGACTTTAAACTGTATAATGATGCCTACGGCCATCATGCCGGGGATATGGTATTGGATAAGATTGTGGGAATCATACAGAGTGATATCCGTAAGACAGATATGCTGATCCGTATGGGTGGAGATGAGTTCCTTCTTGTCCTGCCGGAGATCTCGGAAGGAGCCTTTGAGATAAAGCTGAGACGGATCCGACAGCATATTCACGAAGCGAAAATTGTGGAATTCTCTCAGATAAAACTGTCGGTGAGTATTGGCGGGGTCATGTCCAACGGAGAGACGATCGAAGAGACTATGAAGAGAGCAGACCGCCTGATGTATCAGGCCAAGATCTGCAAAAACACCGTAGTCACTCAGCGGGATGAGACACAGGACAACAGCAATCCTGCGGAAAGCGTTGGAGAACGACTTAAAATTCTCATCGTGGATGACTCGGAGAATAACAGACAGCTGCTTACTGAAATGTTGAAGGAGAATTATGACATTATAGAGGCAGAAGACGGAGAGAAAGCAATAGAAAAGTTACACGAAAGAGGGGGAGATATTGCACTGGTGCTTTTGGATCTTCTGATGCCTGTGATGGATGGCTTTGATGTGCTGGCATATATGGGGAAGAATAAGTGGCTGGAGGAAATTCCTGTCATCATGATCTCCAGTGAAGATTCTGCTCCTTACGTAAAGCGTGCTTATGAACTGGGAGCCACCGATTATATCGGCAGACCTTTTGATGAGAATATTGTCTACCGTCGTGTACAGAACACGATTAAGCTGTATGCAAAGCAGAGAAGACTGGCGGCATTAGTAAGCAGCCAGATTTATGAAAAAGAGAAAAATAATCAAATGATGATCAGCATTCTGAGTCATATTGTAGAATTTCGCAACGGTGAAAGCGGTATGCATGTAATGCGGATCAACATGATCACGGGAATGCTGTTGGAGCGGCTGGCAGTAAAGTCGGATAAATATCCTCTGTCCTGGGCAGAGAAATCCATGATCACTATGGCGTCATCCCTGCATGATATTGGCAAGATCGGTATCCCCGAGGAGATTCTGAATAAGCCCGGGAAGCTGACCGGGGAAGAATTTGAAATTATGAAGCAGCACAGTGTAATCGGCGCAGAGATGCTGCAAAGTCTGAAGAGATATCAGGACGAGGAGCTGTTGAAAATCGCTTATGAGATCTGTCGGTGGCACCATGAACGATACGACGGCAGAGGTTATCCGGACGGATTGAAGGGAGAGGAGATTCCGATATCTGCACAGGTGGTCTCCCTGGCAGATGTGTATGATGCGCTGGTAAGTGAGCGTGTTTATAAAAAAGCATTTTCACCGGAAAAAGCATTGGAGATGATCCAGAACGGCGAATGTGGCAGCTTTCATCCTCTTTTACTGGAATGCCTGGTGGATATCAGGGACAGAGTGAAGGAAGAATACGAACAAAGAGAGGAATAAATACAGATGACAGTACAGGAATGCTACGAGAGTATGGGATCCAACTTCGAAGATGTATTGGGCAGAATGGGAAGCGAGGCAATGGTGAAACGATTCGCCTTGAAATTCCCGGATGATCCCAGCTATGGGAATCTGGTAAAGGCAGTGGAAGAACAGAATGCGGAGGAGGCTTTCCGGGCGGCTCATACCTTAAAAGGAATCTGTCTGAATCTGGGACTGGACAGACTTTATAAGGTCAGTGCGCTCCTTACGGAGAAACTCAGAGGCAGAGAGTTTGACGGATACGAAGAAGCTTACGGGGAAGTGCAGAAGGAGTATCGAAATACCATAGATGCAATCCGAAACATGGCAGAATAGACCTGGAGACAGGAACAGACTTATGAGAGGATAAGGATTAAAGTGCCTACGCAGATTTCAGAAAAAAATATGCGCCGGAAGTACGTGCGGCAGGAAGAACTGCAGAAGGAGAGAGACAGAGCCGATCAGGTGAAGATTGTGATCCGTGGAAGTCTGTATCCGGGAGTACTGGTAAATATCAATGGTTCCAGATGGAATTCCAAACCCATTAAGAACGTTACACTGAAGAAAAAAGAGGGTGCCATTTCCGTATTTCGGAATGTTTAAGGAGGAAAATAAGTGAAGAACAAGGTTCTCATTGTGGATGATGCACTGGTAAATGAACGGTGTTATAAGGATGCCTTCTCCCCTGAGGAAGCCTTCCACATGATCGTCAACGGTGAGTGTGGCGTATTTTCTCCCAGACTGATGGAAGTAGTCCGCAAGGTCCGTCCGGAGTTTGAAAAGCTGGCAATCGCTAAATAAGAAAATAACAAGAATCTCTGTGCAGACGCATGAATCGTATCTGCATGGAGTTTTTTCATATTCTGCGGCGGTCGTGTTGCTTGACAAAGCAATATAAATATATTATTGTACTAATTAAATAATACAAACAAGACGAGGATGGAACATAAGGATGCAGACAGAAGTAATACAGACAGGGAAAATAACGGGGAAACGGGGTCTCAGCAGTGCTGTGCTGAAAAATATTGCAGTAGTGACCATGCTGATCGATCATATCGGAGCCGTGATCATGGCGAGGGTGTTGATTCAAAATGGTCTGTATGCAGCCATGGTGAGTCAGGAGGCCTACGATGCCTGGATGGGGCAAAACAGTGGGTTGTATGGAATTTATCTGGCAATGCGTATCATTGGAAGATTGGCGTTCCCCATATACTGCTTTTTACTGGCAGAGGGGTTGCAAAGGACTCACAATGTGAAAAGATATTTGGGAAGAATGCTTTTATTTGCACTGATTTCTGAGATACCGTTTGATCTGGCTTTCAGCGGAAGACTCTGGAATATGCAATACCAGAATGTATTTTTCACACTTTTCATCGGTCTCATGGTGATTGCCGGACTTCGGCTGGTGGATCAGCGGCTGTCGGGCCCGGAGACATGGAGAAAGCTTGCAGGTGTGGGACTTTATGCTGTCATTATCGTTGCAGGCAGTGTGTTGGCTCTGGTTCTTAAGACGGATTACAGCTTTAAGGGAATCCTTGCGATCACGGTATTGTATTTGTTCCGCAGCCGCAGGAAAGCGCAGATCTGGGCAGGCGTCATTGCATTTTTACTGATGGACGGTATGGAGATGATCGCAGCACTTTCGTTTCTTCTGATCTGGTTCTACAACGGAGCAAGAGGGCGGCAGAATAAATATTTCTTTTACTTTTTCTATCCCGCGCATCTGCTGCTTTTGTGGGTTATCTGTGTTGTGATGGGAATTGCGGGAATTCCTGCAATCTGACGAAAAGTGTAAGACTCTGTGAAGAACAGAGTGGATGATGAGAGGAGGTAATGAAATGGAGGAACTGATCCGGATACAGGAGATCAGCAAGACGTTTCATCTGTCTGCAAAACAGCGAAAAACGGAACGCAGTGCATTGAAGGTGAAAACGGCGGTGGATCATGTGAGCTTTTGTGTACGGAAGGGAGAAGTGTTCGGACTATTGGGACCCAACGGAGCCGGCAAGACCACGACACTGCGTATGTTGGCGACGCTATTAAAGCCGGACAGCGGAGATGCCTTGTTGGATGGCAGCAGTATAGTGACTCAGCCGGAGCAGGTAAGACGGAAAATAGGATTTCTCACCAGTGAACTGAAGCTGGAGGATTTTTTTACCCCGGATTATTTGTATGACTTTTTCTCTGAACTGTATGGAATTCCGGCAGACAGGAGGGATGTCCGGAAAGCCATGCTTTTCGAACGCTTTGGTATTCGGGAGTTTGCACAGGTGCGGATCAGGGATCTGTCCACGGGAATGAAGCAGAAGGTCTCTCTGGTGATTTCCCTGGTGCATGATCCGCAGATCATTATTTTTGATGAACCTACCAACGGACTGGATATTCTGACGGCAAAGGTGGTGACGGATTTTCTGTCAGATCTGAAGGATGAGGGGAAAACGATCATTCTCTCCACCCATATATTTACCCTGGTAGAGAAAATCTGTGACCGTGTGGGAATTATGATCAATGGACGTATGGCAGCCTGTGAGGATCTGTGGACGCTCTGTGGGGAGAAAAGCCTGGAGGAACGCTTCTTTGAGATCTATGAAGCTGTAAACAGGGAAGGAGAAGCACATGAAGAATAATACCCTAACCGTGATGAAAAAGGAACTGGCAAGGTTTTTCGGGGACAGACGGCTGGTGATCACAACACTTCTGCTGCCGGGATGTATGATTTATCTGGTGTATAGTCTGCTGGGCAATATCATGATGAAGAGCCTGCTGCCTGAGGAAGCTTACGTGGCAAAGGCCTATGTAGTTGATCTGCCGGAATCCCTGCAGGAAAATCTGCGGACGCTCCGGGTGGACTGGCATCCTGCGGACAGAGAGCAGCTGACACAGATACGGCAGGAAATACAGGATAAACAGGTCGATGGTCTGGTGATATTTCCGCAGAATTTTGACGAAGCGGTCACAGAGTATCGGGTGGACAGCAAAGAACCAGCTCCCAATGTGGAAATCTATTATAATTCTGCCAAGACAGAGTCTTCCAGGTTTTACAGTGAGGTATCGGAGATACTGGAGGAATATGAGAATTCTCTGGCAAATAAGCTGGATATCAATGCCGGAGACTCTGTATATTATGACTGTGCCACCAGCAAGGATACCACGGGCCAGATGTTTTCCCTGATGATGCCGATGCTTCTGATGATGTTTCTGTACAGTGGATGTATGGCTGTGGCACCGGAATCCATTGCAGGAGAGAAAGAGCGTGGCACGATGGCCACCCTGCTGGTAACGCCGATAAAGAGAAGCTCCCTGGCACTGGGGAAAGTGTTTTCCCTCAGTATCATAGCACTTCTGGCGGGATGTTCCAGCTTCATCGGAACGTTTGCAGCACTGCCGAAAATGATGGGAGGGGAGATGACAGGTGTGGATTCCTCGGTTTATGTTCCCATGGATTATATCATGTTACTCATCGTGATATTGTCTACAGTGCTGGTGCTGGTGTCTGCTATTTCATTGATCTCGGCATTTGCCGGGAGTGTCAAGGAGGCATCTACGACAGTCTCGCCTTTGATGATCTTGATCACCTTTGTCAGCCTGGCACCTATGCTGACAAAGGAAAATAAGATACCGCTATACCGTTATCTCATCCCGGTCTATAATAGTGCACAGTGCATGAACGGCATCTTTTCCTTTGCTTATCAACCGGTGGAAATCCTGGTCACCGCCGCAGTGAATCTGTGCGTCGCGGGGATACTGGTATATGGCCTGACCAGAGCATTTCATAGCGAGAAAGTGATGTTTCATTAAGGTTTTTCTTGTGTACTGTGTAGCATGAAAGTATAATAAAATCGGCTTTTTTACATAAATTAAAGAACGATTCGTTGATAGGAAAGCTCCGTGATAAAAGGATATAGGGTTGAGGAACATGAAACAGTTAATAATACCGGATAAAGTACAAAAAGAGATGCTGACAGATTTTATGATCACAGAGGGAACAAACGGACTGATCGGTGGATATTGTGAGGAGGAGTTTCCGGTTTATTATGCCAATGAAGAAATGGCACGGATGCTTGGGTATGATGCAGTGGAAGAACTGGTTGCAGCAATTGACGGAAAAGTTATTAACACGATCCATCCCGATGACAGAGCACAGGTCCTAATGGATATCGGGGGCGAGTATTATGAGGGATTAACCTATGAGACCACATATCGTATGCCACGAAAAGACGGATCCTGGTTCTGGACGGTGGATAAAGGAAAAGTCATACGGACAGAGGATGGGAAACTGGCTATTATCAGTGCCTGCCGGGATATGACAGCTTTCGTGGAACGGCATAAGAGGCTGGAAGAGCAAAATATGCTGTCTCAGGCCACCATCAGTCAAATACCCGGTGGTTACCACAGATGTTCTTTGGAAGAAGGGCACCCGTTCTTATCTATCAGTGACAGATTCCTTGCGATTCTTGGGTGGACAAGAGAAGAGATCAAGACAGAATTCCATAATAAGTTTGACAATATGCTGCATCCGGATGACCGGAATCTTTCTGCAAAATATGTCGCCCGTATACTTGGCACATGCGGATATGGATTTACACAGGATCAGATTTACCGGCTGCTTGGGAAGGACGGTTATCACTGGGTCACAGACGCCACTACATTAGTGAAATCCGGCAATCAGATATTCTTTCAGGGAAATATTACAGACATTACGGATTTTGTTAAAGACAAAGAAAAAAAAGAGAAAGAGCTGGAAGACAGCAACCGGATCCTGAACGAACGTAACCGGATATTATCCGCTTTATCCAGGGATTATACAACGATACTTTTGTGTGATCTAAAGCAGGACACCTTTGAAGTCGTAAAAGGGGATACCTTTACGCACAATGACCCTGAAGAAAAGCAGCAGTCAGTTCGTGGAAGTAACTGCTATTCAGAGAGAGTCCGGTATTTTTTTGAAAATGTCCTGATCAAAGAATCCGCTCCGGAGTATCTGGAAAGACTTTTGCCGGAGTATCTTATGAACGAACTACAAAAAACAGACAGCATAGAGATTTATTATAAGACGATACCAAATGGGAGTGGCTTCAGACATTTTTTGGCAAACGCAGTACGTTTATCCAATGAGGAAGATCATTTTAAGATCATCCTCGGTTTCCGTTCTATAGATGAAATCATAAAAAAAGAGCAGGAGATAGAGCTTCAAAGAGAGATTATCGAAGGCCTTGACAAAGTATTTTTTTCTGTTCTGCTGGTAGAATTAGACAAAGACCGGGTGTTTTCATATCGTGAGTCCGGGGAGAACGGAAAGATTATCTCAGATTTCTGCAGAAAATGTGATAACAAATGGTCAAAAATAATTCCTTTATATGCTAAGACGATGGTATCTGATAACACCAACGGAGCATTTGAAAAGCAGCTGGGGCTGGAAGTCCTGCGTTCACGGGAAGAAGATTATTCCATGACATACGAGTTTCAGACGGAGACAGGGATCAGCTATCATCAGGTAAGAGTGGCATATGGAAAGAAAAAAGATGGAACGAGGATGGCTGTCGTCGGAACAAGAAATATTGACAGTCTGATCAAAAAAGAGCGTATACAGGAAGAAAAGCTGAAAAAAGCATACGCTGCCGCCGAAAATGCAAACAAAGCCAAAACGGAATTCCTGAATAATATGTCCCATGACATCCGTACGCCAATGAATGTGATCCTGGGATATAACCAGCTGATGAAATCACTGCTGACAGAACCGAAGCAGCTGGATTATCAGAAGAAAATCGAACAGTCCGGGAAGCTGTTATTGTCCATCATCAATCATGTACTGGATATGGCCCGGATTGAAAGCGGCAAGATGGACGTAGAGGAGAATTATGAAAGGGTTGGTGAGATAGTAGACGAAATCATAAGTACATTTTCATCTGAAGCGGAAGAAAAAGGAATCCATCTAAGCGGCAGCATGCAGGTTACACATAGAAATATCCTGTGTGATGGTACAAAAATCCGGGAGATCTATGTAAACCTTGTCAGTAATGCCATGAAATACACGCCGAGAGGCGGAAAGGTAACGATCACTGTAGAAGAACTGCCCTGTGAAAAAAAAGGATATATGAAGGTAAAATCCGAGATAAAAGATACCGGTATTGGCATGAGTAAAGAATATCTTCCAATGTTATTCGAACCATTCAGTCGTGAACGCAATACGACGACCGGAAAAGTCGGGGGAACCGGTCTGGGAATGCCAATCGTAAAGAAAATGGTCGACCTGATGGGCGGCAGTTTGGAAGTGGAAAGCAAACCGGGAAAAGGAACCGTATTTACGTTTACACTGATGCATAAAATAGCGGACGGGAACTATTACAGCCGGAAGACAGAAACAGCCGAAGCATCCGATCTGGGAAAAACTCTGCAGGGGAAGCATGTTCTGCTGGCGGAGGATAATGATCTGAATGCGGAAATCGCAGTGACGATTCTGGAAGAAGCAGGGCTTGTGATCGAGCGTGTGGAAGATGGAATTCAGTGCGTGAACAAGGTAGCGCAGATGGCACCGGGAACTTATGATCTGATACTTATGGATATCCAGATGCCAAACATGGATGGCTATCAGGCAACCGGGTGTATCAGACGTTTCGATGATAAAAAGAAGGCAGGGATCCCGATCATTGCCATGACAGCAAATGCCTTTGCGGAAGACAGGAAAAGGGCACGGGAATATGGTATGGATGGCTTCTTATCCAAACCGATTGATATAGAGGAATTGATCGGTACCTTACGAAATCATCTGGTAGGAATGAAATAGAGAAAGATGGTGAACAATTGGACAATACTCTGAGAGAGTTACAATACAGTCAATATATCATGGATAAGCTCAGCATAGATTTTACGGCAATGTATGTTGTGGACCTTAATTCCGGAAGGTATGAGACACTAAAACTGGCACAAAATACAAATGCACTTAAAATGTTGCATGAAAAACAGAAGCCGTATGAAATGTTTCATGACTATGTGGCCCAGTATGCTAAGGAGTATGTGCCGGAAGACGAAAGACCGGAATTCATAAAATGTTTTTCCTATCAATATTTGAAAGAACAGCTTTGCAGCATGGACAGATTCGTATTTCATTACCGGAGTATTCCCAATGCGGGAGATCGACAGTATTTTGAAGTACAGGCAGTGAAACTGGAGCGTGAAGCAGAGGAATCAGAATTTATCATACTTGTGGGAGTCCGCCATATTGATGAAGTACTGTTAAAAGAGAAACAGATTCAGGACAGACTGAAAAAGGCTCTGGAAGAGGCAACGCTGAAAAACGAGATTATTTCAGCAATCGGTAAAAGCTATCATTATATTTCCAGATTTGATCTGAAAGCGGACACTTATGAGGTGGTATCCGGAGAAGAAAACTTTCCGGGCACAGTAAAGCATAAAGGGTGTCTGAGCAAAGATCTGCGTCGTAATTGTGAACAGATGATCGCGGAAGAATATCTGGAGGGATTTCTGGCATTTTGTGATGTTTCAACAATGGCAGAACGCTTACAGGACAAAGAAACTGTCTCCATGGAGTATCGTACCCTGAATGGAGAGTGGCGCAGAACCCGCCTGATCGTGAAAAAAAGAGATGAGCAAGGACACGTAACCCATGTCCTGTGTGCCGTCAGAACGATCAATGATGAAAAGAAAAAGGAACAGCAGCTTGCCTTAAGGGCGGCAGAAGCAAAGCATGAAACGGCTATGAAGACCCGTTTTCTGTCGAATATGAGCCATGATATCCGCACTCCGATGAATGGGATCCTGGGTCTGCTCGATATGGCGGAAGAATACCCGGATGATCTGCAGATGCAGGAAAAATGCAGAAAAAAGATCAGAGAAATGTCAAAATACTTGTTATCTATGGTGAATGACATCCTGGATATGAATAAGCTGCAATCCGGTGAGAGCGTCGAACAGGATGTGACGTTTGATATCGCAGATATGTTAAGAACAGCAAACGAAGCAGCCCAGATCAAAGCAGAAGAAAAGCAGATAGAGTATATCGTTGAGTGGGAAAAAAGTTCGTATACTCATCCGTATCTGGTAGGTAACCCTCTTTATACAGCGAGAATCTTATCCATTCTTGCCGACAATGCGATCAAATTTTCGCACATTGGAAGTACCATCTTTGTCAACTACAACGAAGAGCAGTTGGATGATAAGAACGTGATCTGTGAATTTGTCTGTAAAGATCATGGAATCGGAATGAGCAAAGAGTTTACCGAACATGCATTTGAACTGTTCGCCCAGGAAAATGAAAGCAGCCGTACCAGATACGAAGGAACCGGTCTCGGACTTGCAATCGCAAAACAGCTGACAGACCGGCTGCACGGAACCATCTGTCTGGAGAGCGAAAAAGGCGTTGGTACTACCGCAACGGTCCGGATACCATTTAAGATAGGTATTCCTGAGGATATCAATGTAGTCCGGGATTACAAAACGATCTCCCTGCAGGGACTCCGGGTACTTTTGGTAGAAGATAATGATCTGAATATGGAAATCGCAAGATTTATTCTGGAAGATCAGGGGATGACAGTGGAAGGTGCGGTAAATGGACAGGATGCGGTAGAGTTGTTTGAAAAATCAGAGCCGGGATATTATAGTGCTATTTTGATGGATATCATGATGCCGGTGTTAAACGGATTAGATGCGACCCGTAAAATCCGGACACTGAACCGAACAGATGCGGAAACCATCCCTGTCATAGCAATGTCGGCGAATGCCTTTTCTGATGATATGATCAGCAGCCGGCTTGCAGGAATGAATGCACATCTTGCCAAACCGCTGGACAGGAAAAAAATTGTGGAAACAATACAAAAATGCTTATCCCCCCAATAGCCATATAAAAATATAATCAAAGGATAGTGTGGCAGAAGCCCCATTGACTAGGTGTGGAATACTGTGTAATATAAACCTATATGCTGCAGAATAAAAAACGGAGGAACTTTTACATGCAACTGCCCATTTTTGAGAAATACATTGATGAACTGATCGAGAAGAGCACTCTGGATGTTCCCGCGTGGAACATTGAGAAGGCGAGAGAGGGGAAGGCTGCCGGCTGGAATTACATTGACGGCTGCATGATTCTGGCGCTTTTAGAGATTTACAGCGCTACAGGAGAGAAGAAGTATTACGAATTCGCAGATGCATTTATTGACCACAGAGTACAGGAGGATGGTACGATTACGAAGTATTCCGTGGAAGAATATAACATTGACAATGTCAATGCGGGCAAAACCCTGTTCGCATTATATGCCTTAAACGGCAAGGAAAAATACCGCAAGGCGATCGACCTGATCTACAGTCAGGTGGAGACGCAGCCCCGTACCGAGGAGGGCAACTTCTGGCACAAGAAGATTTACCCCAATCAGGTATGGCTGGACGGCATGTATATGGGACAGCCCTTCTACATGGAATATGAGACGAAATTCGATGACAAGAAGCACTACGATGATATTTTCCATCAGTTTGCCAATGTCGTAAAATATATGAGAGATCCGAAGACTGGATTGTACTATCATGGATATGATGCGTCTAAGAAGGCATTCTGGTGCGACAAGGAGACCGGATTGTCCAAGAACTTTTGGTTGAGAGCACTGGGATGGTACTCCATGGCGCTGTTGGATACTTTGAACAAGTGTGAGCCGGGAGAAGAGTACAAGGCAGAGTATGAGAACCTGAAGAAAGTATTTGTCGATCTAATCGATTCCATGCTGAAGTTCCAGGATGAGAGCGGTATGTGGTATCAGCTGCCGGCACTGGGCGGTAAGGAGCCGAACTACTTAGAGACCAGCGGAAGCGCAATTATGGCATACTCGCTGTTAAAGGGCGTGAGACTGGGATTTTTACCGGAGTCTTATAGAACGTATGGATTAAAAGCATTTCAGGGCATCTGTGACCGTTATCTGAAGGAGAAGGACGGACACTTAAGTCTGGGCGGTATCTGCCTCGTAGCAGGACTGGGACCGGAGGATAACCGCCGCCGTGACGGCAGCTTCGAGTACTACATGTCCGAGCCCATCGTGGAAGACGATGCCAAGGGTGTGGGACCGTTATTATTAGCCTACACCGAGATGAGGAGACTGGATGACTAAATGAAGCCAGGCGGAAGTATGAAGAACAATAACAGAAATGACAGAAGAACGTCCGGGACTGTGAAGGGGACGGGGAAGACCAAAGTGACGGGAAAAATCAATGCGGCGGGAACCCCTAAAATGATGACAGGCAAGGAAAAACGGACAACCGTAGGACAGGGACGGGAAAAGACGACCGTGAAAAATAAGAGCGGCATCTGCCCGGTGGCCGACAAGTGCGGCGGCTGCAGCTGGATCAATCAGCCGTATGCGGAACAGCTGAAAAAGAAAGAAAAGCAATTAGGGGAGCTATTGGCTCCCTTTTGCAAAATAGAGGGTGTCATTCCCATGGAGCATCCGGAGCATTATCGGAACAAGGTACATGCGGTATTCGGCGAGAACCGGTATCACGATGCCATCTCCGGCATTTATGAACAGAAGAGCCACCGGATCGTTCCCGTGGACAGCTGTCTGATCGAGAATGCCAAGGCAGATGAGATCATTGTATCCATCAGGGGATTGTTGAAATCTTTTCATATCCGTCCCTACAATGAGGATACCGGATACGGATTGCTGCGCCATGTTCTGATCCGCACCGGACATGTCACCGGACAGATCATGGTAGTATTGGTGCTGGCATCACCAATCCTGCCCTCCAAGAATAACTTCGTGAAAGCTTTACTGAAACTCTATCCGGAGATCACCACGGTAGTCATCAATGTCAACAACCGCAATACCAGCATGGTACTGGGCGACAAGGAGCATGTGATCTACGGAAAAGGTTATATCGAGGACGAACTGTGCGGAAAGCGATTCCGGATCTCCCCCAGATCTTTTTACCAGGTGAATCCGGTACAGACGGAGATTCTCTATGGCAAGGCACTGGAATATGCGGCACTGACAGGCAAAGAGACTGTGGTGGATGCTTACTGTGGCACCGGCACTATCGGCATGATCGCCAGTGATAAGGCCGGCAAGGTCATCGGCGTGGAGTTAAATGCAGATGCTGTGAGAGATGCGCGTAACAATGCGAAGGAAAACAGGATCCGCAATATCCAGTTCTACCAGAACGATGCCGGCAAATTCCTCGTGGAGATGGCAAGTCAGGGCGCTAAAGTCGATGTGGTCATGATGGATCCTCCCAGAAGCGGCAGCACCGAAGAATTCATGAGTTCCGTTGTACAGATCGGACCGGAGAGAATCGTCTACGTCTCCTGCAATCCTGAGACACTGGTCAGGGATCTGAAATATTTTAAGAAGAAGGGTTACCGTGTGAAGAAGGCGGTGGGAGTCGATATGTTCCCTTTCACGGATCATTGTGAATGCGTAGTTGCATTGCATCGAAGTCAGAAATAATAAAAAAGACAAGACCGTTTATTTTCGGAGAAACGAAAGTGGATGGTCTTTTTTGCTATGGGATATGACGAAATCAAATAGGATGGTTGTCAGAAGGGCGGGAGAGCATGAGGTTTTTGAAGAAAGCATCGTATCACGATATTGTAGGAAATAATAAAAAGAATCTATTTCATTATTACGATAATCTTCCGGTAAAGTACAAGGAATTTGAACTATATTTAACGCAGTCGGATTTGAAAGATTTATCGGCAGAAGAGAAACTAAAAGAACTGGCTGACAGTTTGAAAAAGAATGGTGCCGTTATCACTGCAATACATTGCCCGGAATCTATGGTTAGAACCTGCAATGAAAAAGAAAACGATAAATCAAGTAATTATCTGTCTTTGTGTGAGGTTATTGACAGGGAAGAAAGCAGGAAACTGTTCAAGGATTTGTTAGTGATCGCGGACAAAATATGTCAAGGCCAGTACCGGGATGACGCTCCCATATCCGACAATGAAGAATATGAGGAAACAGACAGCACTCTAAATAAAGAAAAAAGCAGGAGAATTACAGTAGTTCTTCATGAAGGCTGTGAGATTGGCTGTGGTCAGGGCGGGGATAATACAAACTGCAACAGAAAAAACAGAGACTTTGATCAGTGGGTCTGTGATTGTGTAGATTTAATAGATGACTTAAAGATTAAGAATCAGTCTTTCATTCAGATAGCCATTGAAAATATTACACCGTTTTATTCCTACACAGATGTCATTGAAAAAGGAAAAAACTGTGGATGGAAAAAAGAAAATCAGATCATCAGCGGGCGTTTTTTTGAAAACATAAATCAGAGATTGAAAGATAAAAAAATACAATTTGGTGCATGCATTGATTTTTGCCATATTATGGTTTCCGAAAAGATTTTCGGAAAAAATATAACAAAAGAAGAAAGTATCATCAATTATTTTAAGAACATTGACTATCAGGATGATATTATTTTATTTCATGTTTCAAATTACGGAGAAGATTTATCGCATGGTCAATTGTTTTTCTTAGACAATGAAGATGACAAAAAAGCATTAGAGATTATCAGAAATTATTGTAATGAGAATAAAAATGTGCCGATCACTTTTGAAATGGCAGATGGAGAAGACATTGAAAAAGCTTCCCTCAATTATGAGCACATTATGTTTTATTTCAGCAATAAACATCTGTTTGGCAAATTTAATCAATTGCTGCTGCACGAGGCTAATAAAGAATTAAAAGATTTTTTTGATGAATTATTCAAAGTTTATACATGTGACAGGGAAAATGTATTTGAGATCACCACTGCTCTGTGGAAAATAAAGCAGATTATTTTGAAAAATACATTTGTTCCGGATGACAGGGAACGATTATTCGGTTTTGATTTTGACAAAACAGAGGTGAATTTATCTTTAGTACGATTAAAAGCGTATATTTATTATGCGAGATTTTGTAATCTCGGTAATTTTCTGGCTGACAATTATTATTCGGGTGAAAAATGCATATGGGATGAAAAAAGTGATAGTGACAGAATAGCCCGGGATTATGGACTTGCTATGAAGTATTTTATGTTCAATGACAGAATTCATCAATGCGTATATACAGGTATTCAGTATAAGTTTTTAATTGATTTTTTACCCAAGAGGGAAAATTTCGTAAGATTTAATGACGGAATTATTAAAACACGAAAAATAGAAAACACCGGTGGAAAAGAAATATTTAAGCAGGTTGTAGCTAAAATTCCGGATCATATCAGCGGAATTTCTATTATGTCCGGTGAAGCAGATTTTTATTCTGTCGGAAAGAATTTCGGACAATGTTTATTTAAGTATTTTAATTCTGATAGGGAGCAGTGGTCTTTAAAGATATACGAGAATGCACCGGTTAATTATGTGGATTATGAAAACGACAGGTATTCTATCCAGGCGTTTACACAATTTGTATTACAAGGCGGATCGCAAAAGGGAAAAAATCCGGAGTTGTCTCTCGATATTAGCAGATTTGCATCGGGAAGGGATGGCAAAGAACAGGATTCTTTAGCCGGCTTTTTGGATTTTTTTGCGACAAGGGAATTTGTCAGGGAAAATGTAGCTTCTGTTTCGGATGAGGAAATCTTATTTACAACATTGCCGGAGAGCTCGGCTGTATATCGCTTAACGCAAGAACAAGGAGTAATTCTAAAAAAAATATTCCTGGAGGGACAATGGCAGAAGAAGGGGACTCATTGCAAGCTGGAATATAGAGATGCAAATGAGAAAGAGAATGACGAAAGTGATAACATGAAAGCAGCAATCCGCGAAATAAATGCAGATGAGAATCATATTGTCTGGAAAATTTTAGATTGTATAAGACAACAAGTAGACTGGCATAAAATCAGTAAAGCTGTGTTGGAAAATTTGAATGTATATTCAGGAAATGATAGAATCATTTATGAGAGATCAAAGGATAAAATAAACTGTAGATGGGAGGAATAGCAGATGGATTTTTCTAATAGTGCACAAGCTTTGAGAGATATTATTGCCGGGAAAAAATTTGTTATTCCTATGTATCAGAGAAACTATAAATGGGATACTTCGGTGGCAGTAAAATTGGCAGAAGATATTATCGGGTGTTATCAAGAGTCGAAAAATATTCCGCAAATAAAGAAATCGGTAGGTCTTCTGACACTATATAATGGACAAAATGAACAAAATCAGCAAAATAAAGCATATTATGTAATTGACGGTCAGCAGCGCTTTACGACCCTGACCATTGTTCTGGCTGTTTTAGGAAGCAAAGAAAATATTGATATAAGTTTTGAAAGAGATGAACCGGGTTGTCCCAAACGACATAATGCGATACTGGAAGAATGTAAGATTGAATGTACGGATGTGAACCGGATAAACAGAAATAAAACTGCGATAAATGACGTGATCAAGGGCTTCAATGCGGATGAAAAGGAAGAAATCGCAGAGTTTATTCTGAACAATGTTATTATGCTTTGCAGCGTAGTAAGAGAATTACCGGTCGGGGAGTTCATGAATTTAAATGCTTATAAGACAGCATTTTCAATAAGTGATCATATAAGAGCAAATTTGATATCGCTGAATTCTTTTTATAAAGAGGAAATGAGCAGTGACGAAAATGGTACGATCATAGCCGGATGTCTGAGTAAAAATACTTATAAGACTGCTGTTGCGGTGCTTTATAACAATATCCAAGAGAAATTATATCATCCGATAGAAGTGGAAGGAAAATATAAAAGCATTTATGATCTGTTGAAGGAGCCTAAAGAAAAGGTAATTGATCCGCAAATGGAATCCCGTATTAATATCATTTTCAGCGGAATGCTTAAAGAAGGCGCAGCGAATTATGATGTCGGAGAAATAACGGAAAGCTTTGATTATTGGATGAAAATGTTGCAAAAACTTGCTTATGTCAATAAGTTATTGGACGAATTGGAAAGTGAGCTGCTTGCCGGGGAATTTCATTCATTTAAGCAGATAGATGATTATCAAAAAATAACAAAAAAATCATTTATTGCGGAGGTATTTGAAGAATTTAACAGACTGGACCGGGGATGGGATTCACAGACGCTTGCAAAAGAAATTCAAAGATACAGCAATGTTAACAGCGTTTTGATCAGATGTCTGAATCAGGATTCAAAGAAACTGGCAAATCGATATTTAGAGGCTTTTGTTTATTCTGATATTAATGAGGAAACAATAAAAAAAGCGGACAATGAAAACCGGAAAAAAGTGAAACTTCCGCAAATGTCAATGGACGAAGTGATCGAAGAGATCGCCGGATGCGGCAGATATATGATTGACCGTTATGAAAAGGAACATAGAGAAGATTTAAATACTATTATCACGATTCCGCCGGTAATAGATTTGGAAGACCGCGAAAATATTAATTTTGGCGGAAACATGGAGGATACGGAAGATGGCACAGATTTAATAACTATAGGAGCTTTATTCCGTCATGATATTATTATTCCGGTAATTCAAAGAGATTATTGCATGGGAGCAAGAATCACAGGAGAAAATGATTTTTTAGCATATTTAATGAAAGGATTTAATGATAATAAAAATGAACCATTAATTGCCAGTACTATTTTGATATCTGTTTCAAATGATAATGATAAGAAGATTTATATATTTGACGGGCAGCAAAGGACATTTACACTTTATAATATTTTGAAATTCTGCAATATGGATACTGCGGGTCTGAAATCCTATTCTTTTGTTGGAAGAACAGACAGAAGGAAGGGTGATGAGACGGCAGTCGAGTGTGGCAGTCCGTATTCAGAACAGGCAGTTGAAAATCTGAATAAAATTCTAAAGGAAAGAATCAAGGAATCGGAAAAACAGGCTTTTGCCGCATACATAAAAAATCATGTAAAGTTAAAAGTAAAAATAGTAAATGATGTCTCCGGTGCAGAGCAGTTTTTTATGGATATCAACGGGGGTGTGGCACTTAAAAAGTATGAAATATATAAGGCGATGCTATGTGCCAGACTATCATCATCTGATGTAGAAAGGCCGGATATCGTAAGAAAAATTGAAAACGAATGGCTGGATTTCTTTTACAAATACAGAGAAAACTATTTGAAAGTTTCGAATATTAATACTGATGAGAGCGATGAGGAGGAACTGATAGAAATCCGCTTTATTGAGTTTATCTGCAGATTTGTATATCGAATGAATCGCTTTGGAGCGAAAAATTTCATCGGGCCGCCAGAAAAATTATTATCATTTGATGAAATTGAATCGAAAGGTGAAATGACAGCAAGGATAAATTACATTAATAAACTGAGCAAAGCTGATATTGACGAAATCGATAAAATAATGAATAGAATTATGAAAGCTGCCGGTAAAGATGATTCTGCAGGTTCTGCGGTTATAGAACTTGATGAGCTAAAGCTTCTTACTAACAGCAGCGGGGGAATGGTAAGTATATGTCGTTTGAGACCGGAATCATGGGGAACTGAGAATGACTATTACATAACGAGATTTATCTGGTCATTGGCGGATAAAAACAGGGAGATTTTAAAAAAGTATTATAGATACAAGGATGTCGGAGGGTTAATTAAAATTTATGATGAGGATCAAATTTTAGGAGATATTTTATTAAATGTCTTAGGCGGTTGTATGCAGGAAGATATTCATCAATATCAGCCTTCTGATGATTCGACAGAAAATGTTTTTTACGGAGGATATAGGAATCGTAAGGACAATGGCAGCTTTGGAGTTGCTGAAATGAAAATGCAAGGCAGATGTGTTAAAGAAATTCCTGCGTACTATTATAATAAATGGAATATTTCTGATAGAAAAATAGTCAGATTACAGTATCTTCAGGAAAAAGCCGATGCAGTGAAAGACGCAGAAGTGGCAGGTTTTGCCCTTGTAAAGAATTCGATGAAACATCAGATTATGTTTGAAGATGGAGAAGGAAGCAATATTTGCCCGGTAAAAAACTTAGATGGCTATGAGTGTACAAACCGAACGGAAGCATATTGCCTGGCATACATTTGGGATTATGTAATTAACGGCTGATTGAACATTGACCGTGGAAATGATAAGATTTAATTTAAAAAAAATGACTGTATTTTACTGTCTGAATGGGAGGTTATTATGAATTCCTTTGGCTGGATGTCACAGAAAAGTATAAAAAAAAGAATAGCTGTGGAAACGGCATTAACGGTTGCATGTAAAGAATATGTTTCCGGTCGGGGATTTCGAAAGGCAGAGAAAAATGTAAAAAATGCCTATAAAAAGGACGGCCATTATATAGCGATATATACAAGAGGCGGCGGAGAAGGGGGATGGGCGCCGTACACGTTTATCAATGAATGGCTGAATGATAAAAGCAGAAAGATTTCAATGGTTTTGGGAAGTCTGGTGAGTAAAAGGTGGGGAGAATTCAGAGGCAGAATTTATTTCCTGGATAATAAGGCCATAAGCGATTTGTTGAGTGGAAAATATGAATCCAGAGGACATTATACTATAAGTGAAAAAGAGCTTGAAGAATATATGGAAAAACAACAGTTTAGTGCTTCTGACAAACACGTCATATTAGAGAACTTTAATAATCGTGAAAATCTACGGACGGTTTTAGCGGAAAACATCGGAGAATAAAATCAATGAATGATTTAAAGATTTTAGATAAAGAAACTAAGGTTCCGAATATAACAACACCGGATAAAATATTTGAAGATAAATTAAAAGAAAGTGAAGTAGAATACGCATTTTTTACAACGTATGACGGACTGGATCTGCTGGTACTTGAGAAAATGCTGATGGCTCTTCCGAACGGAAATATTTTTATAAAATCCGGTGCGTACGATGTGTTCTGCGGAGCAAAGGGAAAATTGCAATATGAGGATGATTCCTCCTTTATCAGTGAATTACTTCTGGAACATGTACAGCGTGTCATAGTAAAGAAATCCTTTCACCCTAAAATAAGCATGATTTTTTATAAGCAAAAAGAAATGCAGGGCGTGGAAGAGGAGAAAATATTACTTGTAATAGGGAGCAAGAATATTTCGCGTTCTGCATACCTGGATGATTATGTGTGCCTGATTGGTTCTAAAGACAACGATTCGCCCCAAAAAACTGAAAACGGTAATGGTACAGAGCTTTTTAATATTCTTACGCAAAATAATTTCCTGGGACAGTATGGGACAGATGAAACGGGAAGTGGTGAAGAATTTTATGAAAAACTGAAACAATTACAATTTTATCATTTTAAATGCATGGAAAATAACGGTGCAGAAGATAACGGCAATGTAGAAGCAGTGGATTTTATAAGGCCGGATGAAAAAATATTGAATTTTTTAATTCGTGGAAATGATGAAGACAGCCCGCTGATCGTCGTCTCTCCGTTCGTGACCGACGGATTATGGAAGGATTCCCCGGTCAGGATACATACGCTTGAAGCAACTGCACAGCAATTTGAAGGGCTTAAAAATGAAGAACCCCAAAATGAAGAACTGAAAAATAATAAGCTTAGTGTGTATAAATTAAGCACAGATATCAATGATGCGCTGAATAACAGGAAAGAGCAGGATGACGAAGAGGGTCTTAAGACCGGGAGTCTGCATGCCAAGATGTATATCAAACATTGTCGGGATATGCAAAAGACATATCTTTATATAGGATCGGCAAATTTCACGAGGTCGGCATTTTCCAAAGATAACAGTGAAATCCTGGTATGTCTGACTTATAACGATCCTGACGGTTCCGGATATGAAGTGCTTGCAGAAGCTTTTAAAGATGAAAATGAATGGACGCAGATCACTTCAAAGCCGGAAACGACGGAAAACGGTACCGGCAGCAGGATTCCTTCAGAGATATACGAAGAGTTGAACAAAATTGAGATCAAGAAACTAAAGAACAACGGCAGCCTGAATTTGCAATATTTTTATAATGATAAGCCGATTGAAGTCGGAATGGAATTTGAGGACGATGAGGGCGGAACAGTGGAAATACAGAAAATCATTCCCCAAACGGAGATTGAGATTACGCGGAACGGCTGTATTGAATTTGTTTATAAAAAAAGCAGTGAGGCGGAAAGCGACGGACAAAACGGCAATTTTGTTTTTGATGTGCTGGAAAAGATTGCGGATTGTGATCTGAAGAAAAAGCTAAAGGAAGAACTTGATGTTAAAATCAAGCAGGGGATACGTGAGAGAGGCCGTTACATGCTTCAGCGGAGCAGTTTCAAGGCACCGATAAAGAGACCGCATAAGAACGATGAGGGGAATGGCAGAAGCAGCGGAAGAAAGTATGTGATTACAATGTTTGATACCGTAATGAACTGGAAACAGAATCTGGGATTGTCCGAAATAAAACAACGTCTTGAGGAATACGAGAAGAACTTCATAGGCGGAATAGCGGAAATGGACGAGAATGAAAAGTACCTCGTCAATTTTTATAAAAATATAGAGGTGGAAGAGGGAGAAAATGAGTAAAAATCTGAAACCTTTCCAAAGTGCTTCCTCAGAGGCGATCATAAAATATTTTGGAAATGAAAACGGAAACAAAAGATATCTGCTGGCGGATGAAGTGGGATTAGGAAAAACAATCGTAGCCGGCGATGTGGTTCAAAAACATATAAAAGAAAATCCCAGCTGCAAGGTCTACTACATCTGCGGAAATCAGTCGTTGATCAGGCAGAATGAAAGAAAACTGCGCGGGGATAACTTTTCAAGTTATCCTTATTCGGATAGATATTTTAACTGTAGAGACATAAATAACAGATTATCACTGCTTTTCGTACAGAACAATTTCAAGAAAGATTATGAGGAATACAGAAGCGTCTGTAAGGCACTGGCATTGAAGATGCGATATGGTGATGCGTTTGACTACGATAGCTACAAAGATAAAAATGGCAGAATGGGAGTCCGGGCATTTTTGACACGTTCTGATGGAAAATCCCGGAAAAACCCTGATCGTGATATAGCTGAATTATATAATGCTATAGATGTATTATATAATCAATACGAATCGCATATGAATAGGTGTATCAGATGTCTTAAGAGCGATAAGCAAAAATTTGAATTACTGATTGACTATTATGAAGCGTTACCTAAAACATTACCTAAAACATTACCTGAAACATTATCATTTGCTAAAACACGTTCTTCAGAAGATATAAAGAAAGAGCTGACAGACTTAAGTGATTTGCTGAAAAGGCAGATTCTTTGTAAAAGCGAAAGAGAATATAATAAAAATTATGCCAAACAGAATGCAATGATTCGACTGGAAGAGACGATCATTCAAAAATGTTATGATATTTCCGAAATATATGATGAAATTGCAGGAAAGTATAGCTGCAATCTGTGTTCTGTTACACCTAAGACTTCCATTGACAGACCCCAGAATAATTCCGGAAATAAATACGAACGTTTTGCAGTTGGATTCATTATCGGAAAATATCTTAGAACGAACAATCAGCTTGATAATGTTAATCTGGATAAATTAAAAGAATGGTTATTTAAAAATCTGGGTATAACAGGACGCAGTAAGGACGCTAAGTGGAATGCAATTATACATGGAAAGTTTGTTACTTATCTGGGATTTTTAGAGGAGAATATATGGCCCGGATTTGAAGATGGCAGATATTTAAACAGATATATTACCGATCAGGATGCCAAAAACATTATAGGCATGGCCTGTAGAGCTGCCCAAAAGAATATAATCAGTCTGTTTACTAAGGATATTTCGCAGCAGAATGCTGATGAAATCAGAATCTTTTTAAAGAATGTCCTACAGCAGATGGCTGTATATTCCCTGATGCAGGATGACAAGGAAGCGAAGAACCTGGTAATCGTGGACGAATTTCAAAAGTTTTCAGAGATACTGGAGCCGGATGAAGAAGATGGCGAATGCAAAAATGTCAGGCAGCAGCTGCTTTCAAACAAAGAAAATGCAGTGCTTCTGCTGAGCGCAACCCCCTTTCATTATACAGGCAGCAACCTGCAAAAAGAAGCATCGTATTCGTCGGGAGTCGATGAGGTAGACAGCGAGATTGAACATATATTGAAATATGTACTTGGTCAAGAGAACTATGGCAAGTGGGTTTCAATGATGAAGGAAAGACAGAAAGACATTGAAGAGGGAAAAATAGATGAGGCAATAAGGAAAACAGATGACTTGGAAGGATTTCTCTTGACAAACGGCGTTTCCAGAGTGGAGAGAAGAACGGATACCTCTGACGATATAATGCAGGATGCAAATTTATCATTGAACTATAAGGAAGATAAAATAATTCTTGATATAGACTACGGAACAGTTTATCATTTAGAGAAAATAAAGAGATCCATATGTTCTATGGAAGAATTAGAAAAATGTGATTGTACCTGGCTCATATATAGCAAAAAAGACCGCAATTATTATTTGTGTGATGAAGAGGCCAAAGTCTTTTATGAGGCAGCGGACAATCTGCTCTCAGAAGATGAAATGTCAGAGCTGATCTGGTCAATTAACGGTGCAATTGATGATTATGGCGTTGAACCGGAGGAGACTGATTATATAGCAGCTCACCTGACGATTGCCTATGATGAAGAGATAGAGGATGCGATAGGTGTGTGGTACGATTACCTGGAGTATGAATGCGGCGGAACCTCTGAGATAATAGCAAATTCATGTGAAATCGATGGAATTACGGAACAGGCGGGAAATGTAAAGAAAATAATAGAAGGATTGCCGCACCTCCCGGTTACTTATTTAAAGGATACACCCTGGCTTCTTTCGTTTGCCGACGAATACAAGCAGGTGAAAAACATTTCCAAAGATAAAAATCTGATTTTATCGAAACCGGATATCGAGGAATACAAAGAAATAGAAACATGCAATGCCAGATATCACAAATTGCAAAAGACACTTTTAGGAGATGCGGAAAGTGTATGCAGCCTCTTATTTATTCCGCCTTCCAGACCGGATTACAGATTGTGGGGGTATTATAAAGGATTCGACAACATGGCGGAAGAGCCGACTTATTATTCGAAAACACTGATTTTTTCCGAAAACAAGCATACGCCGAGGTCTTTTTCTGCAATGCTTTCCTACGAGTCGGAAAGACATAACTATGATAGTTATTGCCGGCGTTACAAGTGCCATAGTGAGTCGTATAATGACAGAAAAAGAAGCTATATGCTTGACGGTAAAGAAAAAGTGCCAAATGCGAAAGACACAAGTACAAGGACAATAATAGAAAAAGAATTTGACAGATATATAGGAGAAAAGGAAAAGTATAAGGGTAAATATGAGGATATATATAAGGATATCGCAAAAGAAATAAGCGATAAGGAAAAATATAACGACATTGTAAATGACAAAAACTATAAAAGTGTCGGGGAGATCATATTTATATTAGGTTCCGTGTGCGGTTATTTTATCGATATGTTCGGTAATATCGAAATTGCGCAAAGCAACAAGCCCGATATCGTTGAACTGGTAAAGAAAATATATTCCGTATTTGAAACAGCAGAAGCCCATGATATTCTTATGAACATGGACATGGGGGAAGACGCAGAGTATATAGACCGGATTTATATGTATTGTGCGCAGGGAAATATAAGGGCTGTTTTAGATGAGTATATCTCCATGATAAAAGAAGAAAATAGTGCGAGCAGTGTGCAGAAGCTTATTAAAATCTTGAATGAAGAGTATTTCTCTGTTATTAGTTCCAGAAACAATAATATAACGGTAAAGGCGCTGGCAGACAGAAATGATACTTCAAAGATATGTGATGCATCTATATATCTGGGAATTGCGGATGGTATCATAGATGATGGGAAAAGCGTTAACACCGCAAGTGTGTCAAATAAACTGGTGCTTTTCAATTCGCCGTTTCGACCGTTTGTGTTTACCAGTACATCAATAGGCGCAGAGGGGCTGGATTTTCATTGGTATTGCAGAAACATTGTCCATTGGTCATTGGAGATGAATCCGGAGAAAATGCAGCAGAAAGAGGGTAGAGTGGATCGTTTTCACTGTCATTATGTAAGGCAGAACCTGGCAGCGGACTATGGAGAGCAAGAATCCTGGGACAAGATTTATGAATCGGCTCGAAGCGATTATAAAAACAGTATGTTTGAGCCTGACTGGATTTACTGCGGAAAGGGTAAAAATAAGAAATATGCCTGTCTCACGAGAAGCACATATTATTATCCGGGCAGCAGGGAAGATATTGAGTTTGAACGTGTAAAGAAAAACATTGATATTTATCGCGCACTGTTAGGAAAAAGCAGTCTTTATGATAAGCTTGAAAATGTTGCGGAAGATAAACTTAAGAAACTTTATCTTGACTTAAATCCTATGAATAAGGAGCATACCGGGAAGAGGTAAAAAGTTATGGGAAAATCAGAGAAGCAGATAGAGAAGGAAAAAGGAAGAAATCAGAGGATTTTGGATACGGCGTTCAGGCTATTTGTGGAGAAGAAGATCGAAGCGGTCAGCATGGATGAGATTGCAAAAGCCGCAGATGTGGGCAGAGCCACGCTGTTTCGCTGCTATGAGAATAAAACGGAACTGGTGATTGCAGTCTGTGCAGACAGATGGAAAGCGTATCTGGATCAGTTGGATGAGAACCGTCCGATTTCGTCCGTCCATGAGATCCCGGCGGTCGGAAGATTTGTGTTTACGCTGGACAGCTATATTGCGATGTATCAGAACCACAAGGATCTGCTGAAGTATAATGACAATTTCAACAACTATGTGACACATCAGAACGTAGAGGAAAAGGAACTGGAAGAGTTTCATGCTTCACTGCATTCTGTGGACACCAGACTGCACATGATGTATGAGAAGGCAAAAGAAGATAAGACCCTTCGGACGGATATTCCGGAAGAGCAGTTCATGCGTGTGACGGTACATACCATGATGACGGCCTGTGCACATTATGCGGGCGGTTTTGTCTGGGGATCGGAGAACAATGTGGACTATACCGGGGATCTGCTCCTTCTGAAAGAAATGATATTGGATTATGCAACGAAAAAGGTGGATTGAGCAACGTTCTCCGGAACTAGCCGTTGCAACTTGAAAAAAACTGTGTTATAGTAGTCGCAATTGAATATGGAAGTATTCAGGTGCCGGAGCAGTCGTAAAAACGGCTGGCTCCGGTGAAAAGGGAAGCAGGTGGAAGTCCTGCACGAACTCGTCACCGTAATTAGGGAGCTGAAGCCGATAGATCACTGGGAGACCGGGAAGATGGCGGATGCGATGATCTTCAAGCCGGGAGACCTGCCTGAATGCTGTACAGAAACATTTGTTTCAAAGCCACGAGTAACTGGTTGTACGTGCATAGATGCAGAAGAAGGTATCGCACCTTTTGCTGTGTTTCTTTGTTGTATGTATGATCCCTTTGCCTGATATGATGACGGAAAGGGTCTTTTTCGTTGTGTGAAAAACATGTTTCTGACGACATATTTAATGGTATCCGCGGAGAAACGAATACCGATTAGAAAAGAAAGAGACAGGAAACTGTCAGAGGAGGAAACATGAAGAAACGAATTGTAGCAGTAGTACTGGCAATCGTACTGGGCGCTGTATGCATCACCGGATGCGGCAGCACACAGGAAGCAGCAGAGAGCACTGTGCAGGCAAGTACAGAGGCACAGACTACACAGGCAGCAGAGACAGCAGAGGCAGAGAACAGCGCAGATGCTGATCAGGCAGCGGCCGATGAAGTAGCTGCACTGATCGATGCCATCTATGTGCAGGAGAGAAATGAGAATACAGATCAGCAGTGCGCAGATGCCAAGGCAGCATGGGATGCCCTGACCGATGCACAGAAGGAACTGGTAGAGGGAGAAAATGCAGATCCCGATTATTTCGGCAGAGATACCGGAGACGCTTCCAAGGACGATCCCCGCAATCAGGACGAGATCGGTGAGAACGAGATCCTGGTAGTAAGTTTCGGTACTTCCTTTAACGACAGCCGTGTGGCTGATATCAAGGGAATCGAGGATGCTATCGCAGAAGCTAATCCAGACTGGTCTGTCAGAAGAGCATTTACCGCACAGATCATCATCAACCATGTACAGGCAAGAGACGGTGAGAAGATCGATAACGTAGAGCAGGCACTGGATCGTGCGGTAGCAAACGGTGTCAAGAACCTGGTAGTACAGCCCACCCATCTGATGCATGGTGCAGAGTACGACGAACTGATGGAAGCAGTAGAAGCTTACAAGAATCAGTTCGAATCTGTAAAAGTAGCAGAGCCTCTGTTGGGTGAAGTCGGCGCAGATGCAGCCGTTGTCAATGACGACAAGAAGGCAGTCGCAGAAGAACTGACTGCAGAAGCAGTGAAGACTGCAGGCTATGACAGCCTGGATGCAGCGAAGGAAGACGGCGTGGCATTCGTATTCATGGGTCACGGAACTTCCCACACCGCAAAGGTATCTTACAGCCAGATGCAGACACAGATGAACGAACTGGGATATGAAAATGTATTCATTGGAACCGTAGAAGGTGAGCCGGAAGATACCGCCTGTGAAGAAGTCATCAAGGCCGTTGCGGAAGCAGGTTACACCAAAGTGGTTCTTCGTCCCCTGATGGTAGTAGCAGGTGATCATGCCAACAACGATATGGCAGGCGAGGATGAGGATTCCTGGTTAAGCCAGTTCAACGCTTCCGGTAAGTTCGACAGCGTGGATACCCAGATCGCAGGTCTCGGTGGGATCAAGGCTATCCAGGATCTGTATGTAGCACATACCGCAGCAGCAATGAAATAATTTACCGGGAGAGAAAGACAAACGTAATGAAAAACAGAGTATTTGTAAAAAATATCCTGATCACAGGCGGTCTTATGGGCTGCCTGTTGCTTGGAGGCTGTGGTGCTTCCGGAAACAATCAGGCAACAGAATCAGCCGGGATTCAGGCAACACAGGAAAGTACCGCAGCAACTGCGGAAAGTACAGAAGCTACAGAAGCGGCCGAGACTGCAGCAAATGCGGAAGCACAGCTTGCAGACGGCATCTATACCGCAGACTTTTCCACAGACAGTTCCATGTTCCATGTCAGTGAGGCGTGTGACGGTAAGGGAACCCTGACGGTAAAAGACGGTGAGATGACCATTCATATCTCCCTGGGATCTAAGAAGATATTGAATCTCTATCCGGGTCTGGCAGAGGATGCGGCAAAAGACGGAGCGGTATTATTGGAGCCGACAACAGACACAGTGACCTACAGTGATGGTATGACCGAGGAGGTCTATGGATTTGACGTGCCGGTTCCCGTAATCGGAGAAGAGTTCGATCTGGCATTGATCGGCACCAAAGGAAAATGGTATGATCATAAAGTAGTCGTATCCGAACCGGTGGCCGAAGGGGAAGAGACAGGTTCCGAGGGCGGCTTCGATATGAGCACGCTGGCAGACGGCATGTATACCATAGACCTGACCATGGAGGGCGGAAGCGGCAGAGCAAGCATCCAGTCTCCGGCACAGATCACGGCAGCAGGCGGAGTCGTGACGGCGACACTGGAATGGAGCAGCCCCAATTATGATTACATGATCGTGGACGGCGAAAAATATCTGCCGGTGAACACAGAAGGCAACTCCGTATTTGAGGTGCCCGTAACCGCTTTGGACGAGGCAATCACCATGATCGGTGACACTGTGGCTATGAGCACACCGCATGAAGTGGAATATATGGTAACATTTCATTCCGATACGCTTCAGAGTGCGGAGAAGTGAGGCAATCAGCCCAGACAATATCGGAATTCAGATGGAAGAAAACGCAGGCTGTAAAGTGTCTGTGGAATGAGGATTTTTATGTCCGGAAGGAAGAAATACGGAAAACTGATAGTATGTGTGTTTCTCATGGGACTGCTGGGGCTTGGCGGCTGCGGCAGTCCTTCTTCTGCGTCTATGGGGACGTCAGAGGAGACTGCTGGATTGTCGTCATTGCAGTTCCAAGGCAGTATGGAATTACAGTATGCAGAGAATTTTTCCGTGGATTATTACGAGGGCGGATATGAGTTGTTGACCACGATTCCGGACAGTAACCAGTATCTTCTGGTGCCGGAGGGTGCGGAGGTACCTGTGGGTCTGGATGAGGAGATCTGTGTCCTACAGAAAACGATTGACAATATCTACTTGGTCGCATCGGGTGTCATGGATATGTTCGCGTCACTGGATGCTGTGGGTCAGATCCGTTTTTCCGGGCAGAAGCAGGAGAATTGGTATATTCAGAAAGCAAAGGATGCCATGGCGGCAGGGACACTTGTCTATGCCGGAAAATACAGCAAGCCGGATTATGAACTGTTGGTATCCGAAGGGTGTGATCTGGCAATCGAGAACCGTATGATCACACATTCTCCGGAAGTGGTGGAAATGCTGGAAAGCTTCGATATTCCGGTAATGATCGAATATTCCAGTTACGAACAGCACCCACTGGGAAAAGTGGAATGGGTGAAATTTTTCGGGGTCCTGACCGGCAAAGAAGCGGAAGCAGAGGCTGCTTTTGCGGAGCAGGCAGAGATCCTCGAAACAGTAAGTAATGACGAAAAAACAGGGAAGACGGTAGCGTTTTTCTATGTGACTTCCAATGGATTGATCCAGGTACGGCAGAGTACGGATTATATTCCGAAACTGATCGAGCTGGCGGGCGGAAGATATATTTTCGATGATCTGGAGGACAGCGGAAGCGGACGCTCTACGCTGAACATGCAGATCGAAGACTTTTACGCCGGAGGCAAGGAAGCGGATATCCTGATCTACAACAGCTCCATTGACGGCGGCGTGAACACGATAGACGAACTGATCGGCAAATGCAATATTTTAAAAGATTTCAAGGCGGTACAGGAGGGACAGGTCTATTGCACCACCAACGATATGTACCAGCAGTCCATGGCGGTGGGATATCTGTTGCAGGATATGCACACGGTATTGACCGGGGACGATAGTAAGAATTTGAAATATTTATTTTTGTTGGAATAGTCTGGAATATTTTGCAGGAAGATTAAATACCGCTTGAAGAGTATTCTTTGGGAAGGCAGGCGGTAAAAAGTCTGTGAAATATGGGAAGAGGAAAGTAAAAATACCGCCAGGAAGAGCGTTTTATGAAATACAGGCGGTAATATGGACGTGAAATATAGAAATTAGGAAATGAAAAGGAGAAAAGATGCAGCAGCGCAGAAAACTAAGATACTTCATAGCGTTTATCCTACTTGCGGCGGGAATTCTGGCGCTGCTGTTTTTGAACATCGCAATCGGGTCGGTAGATATCTCCCGGCAGGAGATGCTCGCGGCAATGCGTGAGAAGGACAGTATGACGGCACGGATCCTGTGGGAGATTCGTATGCCCCGGACACTGGCGGCATGCATTCTCGGCGGTGCACTGGCACTGGCAGGGTATCTGCTGCAGACCTTTTTCCATAATCCGATTGCGGGACCGTTTGTGCTGGGAATTTCTTCCGGTGCGAAGATGGTCGTGGCCCTGGTAATGGTATTCTTATTGGGGAATACCGTGCGGATCAGTTCGGGAGTGCTGATCTTAGCAGCTTTTCTGGGAGCAATGCTGTCGATGGGATTTGTCCTGCTCATGGCAAGGAAAGTCAACAGCATGTCGATGTTAGTAGTCAGCGGCGTGATGATCGGATATATCTGTTCGGCTGTCACGGAGCTTGTGGTGACCTTTGCGGAGGATGCGGATATCGTGAATCTGCACAACTGGTCCAGAGGAAGTTTTTCCGGAATGACCTGGGAGAATGTGACAGTCATGACAGTAGTTGTGGCTGTGACATTTTTTCTGGTATTCTTACTGGCAAAGCCACTGGAAGCCTATCAGCTGGGAGAGACCTATGCACAGAATCTGGGAGTAAATATCCGGACATTGCGGATTCTTCTGGTGGTGTTGTCTAGCGTCTTGTCAGCGTGTATCGTGGCTTTTGCGGGACCGATTTCTTTCGTGGGAATCGCAGTGCCGCAGCTGATCCGGAAACTGTTCGGCACGGCGAAGCCGTTACTTATGATACCTGCCTGTTTCCTGGGCGGCAGCGTGTTCTGCCTGTTCTGCGATCTGCTGGCAAGGACGCTGATGGCTCCGACGGAACTGAGTATCAGCACCGTGACGGCAATCTTTGGTGCACCGGTGGTACTGTGGATCATGGTGTCGAGGAAGCGGAGCGTTGAGTGATTCCCTGGAATAGACAATTTCGGTAACCGGTGCGGGATATCGTAATAAAAACGGTGGAAATGTAAGCGTGAACATGATGTTTGGCTGACTTGGAAAGGCGGCAGGCGATGCAGGAAAAGTATTATTTCACAACGGAAAAAATGACTGTCGGATACGATGGAAAGCCGTTGATCGGGGATGTGGAGATCGCACTTCGCAAAGGTGAGATTCTGACGCTGATCGGACCGAACGGTGCCGGAAAATCCACAATCTTAAAAAGTATTGCAAGGCAGCTGGCACTTATCGCCGGAACGGTCAGCCTGGACGGAAAAGATCTGAAATTATTGTCCGGTGCGGAACTGTCAAAAAGAATGGCGGTGGTCATGACGCAGAGACTGCGTTCGGAGCTGATGACCTGCGAAGATGTGGTGGCTACGGGACGGTATCCCTATACCGGGAGGTTCGGCATCCTGTCGGCAGAAGACCATGTGGCGGTAGAGAGTGCAATGGAACTGGTCAGAGTCACGGAGATCAGAGATCTGGATTTTGACCGGATCAGTGATGGACAGAGACAACGGGTGATGCTGGCCAGAGCGATCTGCCAGGAGCCGGAGATTCTGATCCTGGACGAGCCCACATCTTATCTGGATGTAAGACACAAATTGGAATTTTTATCTATCCTGCAAAAGCTGTGCAGGGAAAAACAATTGACCGTCATTTTGTCTTTGCATGAACTGGAACTGGCGGAAAAAATCTCCGACCGGATCCTGTGTGTAAACGGATCCGCCGTGGAGCGGATCGGCAGTCCGGAAGAAGTCATGACGCAAGGGTATATCACACATTTATACGGAATCCAAACCGGAAGCTATGACGAGGCAAGTGCTGACATGGAGCTGGCGGCACCGGAAGGGAGTCCCAAGGTGTTCGTCATTGCAGGCGCGGGCAGCGGATGTAGTACTTATCGGAGACTGCAGAGAGCAGGTGTGCCTTTTGCAGCCGGTATTTTGTACGAGAATGACCTGGACTGGCCGGTGGCAAAGGCACTGGCGGCGGAGACGGTATCGGAAAGCCCCTTTGAACCGGTGTCACAGGCAAAACTGGAAATGGCAAAGAAAATATTGGAAAATTGTGACCGGGTGATCTGCTGCAGGGAAAAGTTCGGAAGTATGGAAAGCTTTCAGCAGGAGCTTCTGCGGTATGCCAAAGAAATTGGGAGAACGATACAAACGAGCAAAACCGATAGAAAGGTATCATCATAACGGCAGCGTCTACAGGGGATAGAAATAAACAACTTGAAATTTGCAAGTATTGATAAAGCAGGAACAAACATATGGCAAAAGTAATCATGATACAGGGCACGATGTCCGGCGCCGGAAAAAGTCTCCTTGTAGCGGGACTGTGCCGGATCTTCAGACAGGACGGCTATCTCGTGGCTCCTTTTAAATCACAAAATATGGCTTTGAATTCCTACATCACGAAGGAAGGACTGGAAATGGGCAGGGCGCAGGTCATGCAGGCAGAGGCAGCGGGGATCGAACCGCTGGTGTGCATGAATCCTATTTTATTGAAGCCTACCAGTCATACCGGTTCGCAGGTAATCGTAAACGGAGAGGTACGCGGCAATATGTCCGCGAAGGACTATTTTGCACATAAGACGGAATTGATTCCGGATATCAAAGCAGCGTTCCGGAAGCTCGAGACGCAGGCGGACATCATTGTCATCGAGGGAGCAGGGAGTCCTGCGGAGATCAATTTAAAACAGAATGACATCGTCAATATGGGGATGGCAGCCATGGTGGATGCACCGGTACTGTTGGTCGGAGATATCGACAGAGGCGGTGTGTTTGCGCAGCTTTTAGGAACGTTGCTGCTGCTTGCGGATGAGGAAAGAGACAGGGTAAAAGGCCTGATCATCAATAAATTCCGCGGAGACAAGTCTATCCTGGATCCGGGGATCCGGATGCTGGAAGAACGCGGACAAGTGCCTGTCGCCGGAACGGTGCCGTATATGGAACTGTCGCTGGAGGACGAGGACAGTCTGAGTGACCGCTTTGATAAAAAAGAAGTAGCGCAGATCGACCTGGCAGTGATACATTATCCGCGAATCTCTAATTTTACGGATTTTGATGTGTTTGAACAGATGCCGCAGGTCAGCGTGCGGTATGTTACCAATGTCAGAGAACTGGGCAATCCCGATATGATCTTCCTCCCGGGAAGCAAAAATACCATGGGAGACTTGAAGTGGATGCGGCAGAACGGCTTAGAGGCTGCGGTAAAGCGTGCGGCTGCGAAAATACCGGTATTTGGAATCTGCGGCGGTTATCAGATGTTAGGCGGTAAGATCGCGGATCCGGACGGCGTAGAGGAAGGCGGCAGTCTGCGCGGCATGGAGCTTTTACCGGTGCAGACCGTATTGCAGAAGGAGAAACGACGCTGCCAGACGGAAGGAAAACTTGGGAACATTGAAGGCGTTTTTGCAGGACTTTCTGGATGCGGGTTTGCCGGCTATGAGATTCATATGGGGCGGACGGTAATGTGTAATCCCCAAGGACAGACCGGAAATAACCGAAGTGGGAATGTCATCTGCGGCGGAACGGGAAATGTTTACGGCTCCTATATCCACGGTCTGTTTGACAAAGGAGAGATTGCCGGGCGGCTGGTACAGGCACTGGCAGAGAAAAAAGGAATTTCCCTGGATGCATGCGGCTGGGAAGACTACCGCACCATCAAAGAGAGACAATATGATAAATTAGCGGATACTTTGAGAGAGCATCTGCGTATGGAGGAAATCTATGGAATGCTCAGAGAAGCCCATATTTCATAATGATAGCAGAGCGGAACTGGAGCGGCGGATCAGGATCGAGGGATTGGACGAAACTGTGCGCAGCCGGGTGAAAAAAAATTGGGATACCCTGGCAAAACCGCTGGACGGCATGGGAAGTTTTGAAACGATCACAGCACAGATCGGAGCCATTCTGGGAACGGAACAGATCGATATCCGCAAAAAAGTGGTGCTGATCTTTTGCGCAGATAATGGAATCGTGGAAGAAGGCGTGAGTCAGACCGGACAGGAGGTCACGGCGGCAGTGGCTAAGTCCATGGCACGGAAAGGATCTTCGGTCTGTAAGATGGCAGAGAGCATCGGTGCTGAGACGGTGCCGATTGATATTGGAATCTGTGGCAAGGAAGTCATTCCCGGTGTACTGGACCGTAAGGTGCGTTCCGGCACCCGGAATTTCTTAAAGGAACCTGCCATGACGGAAGAAGAAACTGTCAGGGCAATCGTTACCGGAATCGAGTTGGTTCGGGACTGTAAGAAGCAGGGATATCAATTACTGGCAACCGGGGAAATGGGAATCGGCAACACGACTACCAGCAGTGCGGTGACTGCCGCTCTTTTGCAGTGCGAAGCAGAAGAAGTGACCGGCAGAGGTGCAGGGCTGACAGACCAGGGGTTATCCCGTAAGCAGCAGGCAGTACGCAGTGCATTGGAAAAATATGGTCTATGGCATGCGGATGCGTTTACAGTACTTCAGACCGTGGGCGGGCTGGATATCGCAGGGCTGACCGGCATGTGTATTGGCGGAGCTTTGTGGCATGTGCCTATCGTGCTGGACGGTGTGATCAGCATGGCTGCTGCGCTTGTGGCAGAGCGGATGTTTCCGGGAGTACGGGAGTACCTGATTCCTTCCCATCTGGGAAAAGAACCTGCGGCAGTGAAACTGGCAGACGCATTGCAGTTATCTCCGGTGATTCATGCAGGAATGGCATTAGGAGAAGGAACCGGCGCGGTTATGATGTTTACACTGCTTGACATGACATTAAGTATCTATGACCAGAGTGCCACGTTTTCAGATATTTCCGTGGAACAATATAAGAGGTAATAGTTCAGTCATGAACATATCCGAGAAGCAAAATCATGCTGACATCATTTTGTGAGCGAATATGTTCATGAGCTTAGCGCCGAGTTATGAGCAAAGATAGTCACGTAGTGACGCAGAGCGTGATAACGCGACTTTGCGAATGGTGCGACGGAACTGTTATTAGAGAGATAAACGAGATGATGACATTAATATTGGGCGGCAGCGGCAGCGGAAAATCTGTTTATGCGGAAGATTATTTATTACGGGCAGTTGCAGATAAACAAAAACTAGATAAGAGAGAGTGCCGGAAATATTATATTGCCACCATGCAGATCTGGGATGCGGAGATGCAGGCCAAGGTAGACAGGCATCACAGACTGCGGCAGGGCAAAGGATTTACGACGATTGAACAGCCTGTGGCATTGGAGAAAGCGTTGGAAATGATGCGAGAGTCCGAAAACGCGGAGCAGTCTGGAAACATCGAACGTTTTACAGTCAATGAGACAATGCAGTATGGAAATACGGAGCGACCGGAACCCCAGATACAGTCTGTGGCGGCATTGTTGGAATGTATGTCGAATCTGGTGGCGAATGAAATGTATTCTATGGAATGCAATTCCATGGAATGCAATTCCATGGATACGCAGGAAGCCGGACTGACGGTAACAGAACGGGTTCTGCAAGGTGTGGAAGCACTGAAAAGGCAGGCAGATCTTTTTGTTATTGTTACGAATAATGTATTTGAGGACGGCATTACCTACGACAGCAGTACGATGGAATATATCGAGACTTTGGGCAGAATCAACGAGAGAATGGCGGCAGAGGCGGATGAGGTCATTGAAGTTGTCGCCGGGATTCCGCAGTGGATCAAGAAGGCAGATGTACAGAAATCAGATGAGGAGAACAGGAAGAACATTATATGAGAATCATAAAATCATTTTTCATAGCATTTTCCATGTATTCGAAAATCCCGATGCCGCAGTTTGAATGGAAAGATGAGGACATGCGGTATACACTCTGCTTTTTCCCGTGGGTAGGTGCAGTGATTGGGGCGCTTCTGTGCCTGTGGAAGCTATTCTGTGACCGGTTCGGCATAGGAACACTGTGTTATGCGGCAATCGGAACGGCAATACCGCTTCTGGTCACCGGGGGATTTCATGTGGATGGATTTTTAGATACCTGTGATGCCCTGCATTCCTATCAGCCAAGGGAGAGAAAATTGGAGATTCTGAAAGACTCTCATATCGGGGCATTTTCAGTGATTATGCTGGCATTGTGCGGACTTATTTTTCTGGGCAGTTATTCGGAAATACATGCCCTGCGTTCCGTTGGTGTGGTCGGGGCAGGATGCTTCCTGTCCAGAGTATTCAGCGGCATTGCGGTAGTGAGCTTTCCTTCGGCAAAGCATGAGGGAACCCTGTTCCTGTTCGCTGATAAAGCACAAAAGACGGTTGTGCGGACAGCACTATATGTGCAGGGAATCCTGTGTATCTGCTTTATGCTGTGGCTGTCACCGGTGACAGGGGGCGTGGCAGCATTGGCAGCGGTGCTTACCTTTGCCTATTATTACTATCGCAGCAAAAAGGAATTTGGCGGCATCACCGGCGACACGGCAGGGTATTTTGTGACACTGTGTGAAGGAGCCATTGTTGTGGCGGCAGCGTTGTCGGAGTTACTCCTCGCCTGAAGTGGAGAATGACAGCTCTCAGGCGGTAAAGTCGGAAGAAAAACAACGGGTGTGTAATGCATCGGGAAGAGACAAAAATATGAAATTAGTCATTGGCGGATATGCGCAGGGAAAATTACATTATGTGTTGCAAAATATGACATCGCAGAGAGAGCAACGGAATGAGTTGGAACAGGAGAATCAGCAGGAAGCAGTAATCCTGGACGGAACGTTGGATTTGTCTCGAATAGCAGCCGGAAAACAGATGCCAGAAAATCAGATGCCGGAAAAGCAGTTGACAGGGCATTCACCGGCCGGTTCGCAGGTGATCGTGAATCATTTACACCGATATATCCGGGAACGGTTGCAACATGGGAATGACCCGGAAGCGGCAATCATGGCCTTTCTGGTGGAATATCCGGATTGCATTGTGATCTGTGACGAGATCGGCAACGGAATCGTTCCTATGGAAGCGGAAGAACGAATCTACAGAGAGCGTACCGGCAGAATATTGGAACAGCTGGCGGCGCAGGCAGACGAGGTGGTGAGAGTCGTATGCGGAATTGGTCTGAAAATCAAATAAAGAGGCAGATAGGTAACTTCGGAAATACAGAATTTCGAAATGCAAATGTATCACAGAAAAAGCAATCAGTAACAATGGAAATTTGCCTGACTTTCATCCGGCACGGAGCAACCGCGTCGAACAGAGAGGGACGCTATCTTGGAAAGACAGATGAACCGTTAAGTGAAGAAGGAATCAAGGCATTGCAGCAATACAAAGATGTCGGAAATTACCCAGCGGCAGATATCCTGTATTCAAGCCCTATGAAGCGCTGTCTGGAGACGGTCCAGATCCTGTATCCCGGACAGACTCGAATCCCGATACAGATACCGGAATGGACGGAGATGGATTTTGGTGCGTTCGAGGGACACAATTATAAAGAACTTTCCGGTGATCCCAGATATCAGCAATGGATCGATAGCGGCGGCACAATGCCTTTTCCGGAGGGAGAGAGAAGGGAAGAATTCATCCAAAGGAGTATTGTCGGATTTGAACATATGTTACAACAGTTGAAAATGCAGCATGAGAAGGTCACAGAATCCCGACAATGTATCAGTGGACAGGGCAGCAATGCCGAAGAGCAGGAGACGTCCAGGCGTATAGAACAGGCTAAGAGCATACCAAATGTGACCGCGGTTGTTCACGGAGGCACCATCATGGCATTGCTTAGCCATTCCCTGGGCGGCGACTATTTTGATTATCAGGTAAAATGCGGACAAGGCTATACCGGAAGACTGGTGTTCACACAAGGAACAAAAAAACCGGTATGGGTTGACTGGAAAACTCTGTAGGAATTACGGAAAGACAGATTATTATGAAATATCATATGATAGCATTTGCGGCAGGATTTCTATTGGATCAGCTGTTTGGTGACCCCTATTTTCTGCCACACCCCATCCGTGGAATCGGATGGCTGATCACGCAGCTGGAAAAGTGGCTGCGCGGAAATGTAAGTAAAAATGAAACCACAAAAAGAGTGGATAATACAGTGGTGGATATAAACGCAGAAAAAGACAGAAAAACAAGTCTCGCAGCACAGCGCATACAGGGCAGAATTCTGGTCGTACTGGTGTTACTCATTACGGGAGGTATAGCCGCGATGGTATTGTTCGGGGCTTACCATATCCACTCCGGACTTGGCGTTGCAATCGAATCCATCATGACGTATCAGATTCTGGCGGCGAGATGTCTGCAGGTAGAGAGCGGAAAAGTATGGAAACAGCTGAAAGCAGGAGATCTGCAGGCAGCCAGAACAGCAGTATCCATGATCGTCGGCAGAGATACGGAAAATCTCTCAGAAGAAGGCGTGGCAAAGGCAGCCATTGAGACCGTAGCGGAGAATACTTCCGACGGCGTGATCGCACCGATGCTGTATACGGCACTTGGCGGTCCGGTACTTGGATTTTTATATAAAGCGGTCAATACCATGGATTCCATGGTAGGCTACAAGAATGAGAAGTATCTTCATTTTGGGAGGGCGGCGGCAAAGCTGGATGACGTGGTAAACTATCTTCCTTCCAGGCTCAGCGCTCTGCTCATGATCGGGGCGGCGTATCTTAGCGGCAGCGAATATCATGGCAGGCAGGCTTGGCAGATCTGGCGCAGAGACAGCAGAAAACATGCCAGTCCCAATTCCGCCCAGACGGAATCCGTATGTGCCGGGGCACTGGGGATACAGTTGGCCGGAGATGCCAGCTATTTTGGGAAAATCGTGAAAAAACCGTATATCGGTGATCCTGTAAGACCTGTGGAATATGAGGACATCCGGAGAGCCAATCATCTGATGAACCGGACGGCATGGATCTGCGAGATGCTGTGTTTGGGGATCATGTTTGCAGTGGGTGTAATAGCCTAAAATGTTTTTTGGTGGAAAAGAAATAGAAATGACGATATAATTAACCCAAAAGTCCGCGAAAGGAAAAAACGTCAAATGCAGGAAAATATACATGGCGGCGATATATACAGCAGGCAGATACAACTTGATTTTTCCGTAAATGTAAATCCGTTTGGCGTTCCGGAGGCGGTGACACAGGCGCTCCATGCAGCGGTAGATCATGTGGGAGAGTATCCGGATATTACCGCCGGAAAACTATCGTGGGCAGTGAGTAGGATGCTGTCGAAGCGATATGGCTGTGAGATTCCCGGGGAGTACCTGCTGTTCGGCAACGGTGCCTCGGAACTGTTTATGGCAATCATACATGTGGGATTGCCAGTGGAAAAAACGGGAGATATGGGGCAACCGGAACAACGGCAGGAACAGTGGAAACAGATCGTGATTCCGGTGCCGTCATTTTATGGGTATGAGCATGCGGCAAAGGCAGCAGACCGTCGGATAAAATACGTTTCATTAAAACAAGCTCTTATGACAGAGAATCCGGAAAAAATTTCTACACAAAAGGATTCTGAATGTGTGAATCAGCTATTAGAGCAATTAACGGACGATGTAGATTTGCTTTTCCTGGCGAATCCAAACAATCCGACGGGAAGCCTTTGGAGAAAAGCAGATTTAAAAAATCTGTTGGAGCACTGCCGCAGGAAAAATATTACGGTAGTGTTGGATGAATGTTTTATAGAATTTTGTGAGAAGGATCCCATGCAGCCGTTATCAATGGTTGATGAGATTGAAAACTATCCGAAGCTGATCATAGTCCGGGCATTTACCAAGATTTTTGCAATACCCGGAGTACGGCTGGGATATCTGGTGTGCAGCAATCACACTCTTTTAGAAAAAATACAAAAGCAGTTGCCGGAATGGAACCTGTCGGTATTTGCTCAGATGGCGGGCGTGGCATGCACCACAGACTGCGAAAAATATCTGGCTGATACTGTGGAATATGTGGAAACAGAGAGGGCATTTTTACGAAATGGCTTAGAAAAACTGGGTATTCGTGTGATATCCGGGGAAGCAAATTTTCTGTTGCTTCAGACGGAACAGCCAATCTATGAGAAACTGCTTCAGAGAGGCATTCTGATCCGTGACTGTGAGAATTTCTGCGGACTCGGAAAAGGCTATTACAGAATTGCAGTAAAAAAACATGAGGAAAATGAGACGTTGTTGCGTGAGCTGGAGAATGTAGTAAATAGGGATGATACAAACGGCAGATATGAGATATCGTAGCATTATGATAGAAGCAATCCCGGGATAGCAAATACAATGACGTATGGCTGACAGTATAAGATAACAGTATACGAAAAACAAAAAAAGAAACTGCAAAAAAACAATAAACGGAAGGGAGTATCCCAAATGAACCATACTTTCGAGAGAGAAAACATCGAATATGTACTGCCGGAAGAGATCGAGAAGCGGAGCTTTGATATCATTGCCGCAGAACTGTCAGAGCGTGGAATCGTATTGCCGGGAGAGCAGGATCCGGTCACGCGCCGGGTGATCCATACCAGTGCGGATTTCGATTATGCAAGGACGCTTACCTATTCCGAAAATGCAGTAGAAATTGCCAAGACCTTACTGAAAAACGGTGCCGATATCGTGACGGATACAAACATGGCGCTGGCAGGAATCAATAAGACGGTACTGGCGTCCTTCGGCGGTGAAGCGCACTGCTATATGGCGGACAGTGAGGTGGCAGCACGGGCAAAGATAAGCAGGACAACGAGAGCGGCAATCAGCATGGAGCTTGCCGCAAAACGGGAAAAGCCGGTGATCTTCGCTGTGGGAAATGCGCCTACCGCACTGATACAGATCTATGATATGATGCAGGAGAGCGCCTGGCGTCCGGCATTTGTTATTGGGGTGCCGGTAGGTTTCGTCAATGTGGAGGCGGCCAAGGAACTGATTCTTCAGACGGATGTGCCGTATATCATCAACCGCGGCAGAAAAGGTGGCAGCAATGTGGCGGCGGCAATCTGCAATGCCCTGCTGTATGAATTGCGTAAGGAAAGCAAAATATAAACGGCTAAATGTGGTATCAGCAGATAAACACATAGAAGTGTTGCCGGAAAAGGTACAGGATCATAGCGAGGAGAGAATAATGCGATATGGTTTCACCACAGGCAGCTGTGCGGCAGCAGCGGCCAAAGCAGCCGCCTATATGCTCTTAAGCGGCAGGATAAAAACACAGATCACCATAGAGACTCCAAAGGGAATCCCTTACACTGCGCAGATCCTTGAGATCAGCCGGAGCGAGCGTGAGGTCAGCTGCGCTGTAAAAAAGGATGGAGGGGACGACCCGGATATCACTTCGGGAGCGCTGATTTTCGCCAAGGTTGCGAATGAGGAAAATGAGCTGCTCCGGCATGCACAGGTTATCATCGACGGTGGGCAGGGTGTCGGTCGTGTGACGAAACCGGGTCTGGATCAGCCGGTAGGCAACGCTGCCATCAATCATGTACCCCGTGAGATGATCGAACGCGAAGTATTGCAGGTATGTCAGGTGATGGATTACAGGGGAACGCTATTCGTGGAAATTTCCGTCCCGGAAGGGGAAAAACTGGCGGAGAAGACCTTCAATCCGAGACTTGGAATCGTAGGCGGTATCTCTATCCTGGGGACCAGCGGTATCGTGGAACCCATGAGTACCCAGGCCATTCTGGATACGATCCGCGTGGAACTGCGGCAGCAGCGCGCACTCGGACGAGAGGAAGTGGTGATTTCACCGGGCAATTACGGACTGGACTTTTTGAAAAATACGTATCACTACGATCTGGATAAAAGTGTGAAATGCAGTAACTTTATCGGACGGACCATTGATATGGCGGTGGAAGAGGGCTTCGAACGCCTGCTCCTGGCAGGACATATCGGCAAACTGATCAAGGTAGCCGGCGGTATCATGAACACCCATTCCAGAGAGGCGGACTGCCGCATGGAACTGTTAACTGCATTTGCTGTAAAATGTGGGGTAAATGCAAAAGATGCAGGAAAAATACTGGAATGCGTCACGACGGAAGAGGCAGTGCGTATTTTGCAGGAGTGCGGAAAATGCCGGGAAGTCATGGATTATGCCATGGAACGCATTTTGTTTTATCTGGACAAACGGACGCAGGGGAAACTTACGATAGAATGTATTATGTATGCGAATGAATTCGGAGCATTGGCGAAGAGTAAGGAGGCGGAAGCATGGTTTACTTTGTTGGCGCAGGAAGCGGCGCAGCAGATCTGATCACAGTGAGAGGCATGAGATTATTGCAGCAGGCGGATGTTATCATTTACGCAGGCTCCCTTGTGAATCCGGAACTGCTGCAATATGCGAAACCGGACTGTGAGATTCACAACAGTGCAAAACTGACGCTGGAAGAAGTATTGCAGATCATGCAGGAAGCGGAAGAACAAGGAAAAATGCTGGCGCGTCTGCATACCGGAGAACCCAGCATCTATGGTGCGGTACGGGAACAGATGGATGCGCTTGAAGAGCTTGGAATCTCTTATGAGAGCTGTCCCGGCGTCAGTGCCTGCTTCGGTGCGGCGGCGTCCCTGAATCTGGAATATACCCTGCCGGATGTCTCCCAGACGCTGATCATTACGCGAATGGAAGGGAAGACCAAGGTACCGGAAAAGGAGAGCATTGAGAGCCTGGCAGCGCATCAGGCATCTATGGCGATTTATTTAAGTACCGGAATGTTAGAGGAATTAAGCCGCAGACTGATCGCCGGCGGTTACCGTGAGGACAGTCCGGCGGCACTGGTCTATAAGGCAACCTGGCCGGAGGAAGAAGCCTATGTGTGTACGGTGGGAACTTTGGCACAGATCGCAGCAAAACACGGGATCACCAAGACGGCACTGGTACTCGTGGGCGATGTGATCACCCACGGACATTATCAGAAGTCCAGACTGTATGCAGCGGATTTCTCCACAGAGTATCGTGCGGCGAAAGCTGCTCCTGAGCAGGACAGATAACGGAACGAAGATATTAGTTCTAAATGGAAAAAGAATCGGTAGTTAGAGAAAAGTCCGGAGCATAATTCGTGTCAGAATGAAAACATGATATAAAATAAAATGCCGAACACGGATGAGGTAGAGAGGAACGGTAGCAAGCGTGAAAATCAGTGTCATCAGTTTTACAAAACAGGGACAGATGCTTGCAGAGCGGATCAGAGAGTACATGGGCGAAGAGGACGAGATCACGGTCTATACGAAAGGCTCTTCTCAAAATGTGCAGGAACCGCAAGCAGTGATCAACCGAACAAAACGCACGGAACAGGAAACAAACACAGCGAAGACAGCAGTGTCACAGAAAAATATGACAGAGGAAAGCATGACGGTATCGAAGAACCCGGATACAATAGCGGTAACAACGAGTCTGACAGAATGGACGGGCGAGCAGATGGCAGCCCACCGCGCACTGGTATTTATCAGTGCCTGCGGCATTGCAGTCCGCGCAATTGCACCCTGGATCACGGATAAGCTGCATGACAGTCCGGTGATCGTCATGGATGAGCAGGGGCAGCATGTGATACCGCTTTTATCAGGGCATGTAGGCGGTGCCAACGAACTTGCACTCCGGCTGTCGGAAGCCATCGGGGCTATTCCTGTGGTCACTACAGCTACCGATCTGCAGGGCAGCTTTGCCATAGATCTGTTTGCAAAAAAGAATGATCTGTGGATACGCAACCGGGAAGGCATTGCAAAAGTATCTGCCAAAGTGCTGGCAGGATCAGAAATCACGATGTGCGTCCGGACAGGACATCTCGAAACCTGTGAAAACCTCCCGGACGGAATCAGACTGTGTGAGTATCCGCCTGAGGAGCCGGTAGATGTTCTTGTTACTGAGAATCATTCTGTCAGTGACACCGTGGAACGAGATTCATTAAAAGCACAGCTCATTCTGCACCCGAAAAAATATGTCCTCGGCGTCGGCTGTAAAAAAGAAACGGACAGCGCAAAACTGGAAGATTACCTGCAAAGTATTTTGGAACAGCAGGGAATCTCCATAGAAGAGATTGTAGCGCTTGCATCCATTGATGTGAAAAAAGACGAAACATGCCTGTTGAAATTCAGTGAAAAGCACAGGATCCCGTTTAGGACATACTCCGCGCAGAAACTGCAGGCAGTTCCCGGAGAATTTCACAGTTCCGCTTTTGTAAAGAATACGGTTGGTGTGGATAATGTCTGCGAACGGGCGGCAATCTGTGCGGCAGGAGACGGCGGTCGGCTGATGTTGTCGAAGCAGGCGAATGACGGCATGACTGTGGCAATTGTAGAAAAAATATGGAAGGTAGTATTCTGATAAAATATATTTGAAAAATTTTGCCTAAAGAAATAACGAGCGCAAGAGAGCAAACACCTTGTGTGATTGAGGTGTGGCACATAGAATCATAAGTGAATAAATCTATCAGGTGATAGAATGTGTATTAAGAAATGAGGATTTTCATGAGCAACAGAATCTATATCATAGGAATGGGTCCCGGCAGGGAAGAAATGATGACGGGAGAGGCAATCACAGCGCTGGAGCAGGCGGATGTGATCGTCGGTTACACCGTATATATCAAACTGTTGGGAGAACGTTTTGCAGCGAAAAAACTGCTGACGACTCCCATGAAGCAGGAGACGGAGCGGTGTGAACTGTGTTTCCGGGAAGCGGAGGCAGGGCGGCAGGTGGCACTGATCTGCAGCGGAGATGCGGGCATCTATGGACTGGCTTCCCTGATGTATGAGCTGGGCGCGGAGCACCCGGAGACGGAACTGGTCGTGATCCCGGGGATTACAGCAGCCAGCAGCGGCGCTGCAGTCTTGGGAGCCCCTCTGAACCATGATTTCTGCGTAATCAGTTTAAGCGACCTGCTGACACCCTGGGAGAAGATCGAGAAGCGGCTGCGAGCTGCCGCAATGGGAGATTTTGCCATGGCAATCTACAATCCTTCCAGCCATAAACGAAAGGATTATTTGCAGAGAGCCTGTGATATTTTGTTGGAGCAGATTGAGGAGGAACGCCCCTGCGGATATGTGAAAAATATCGGACGGGAAGGAACGCGAGCCTTTACCTGTACGCTGCGTGAGCTTAGAGACCGTGAAGTCAATATGTTCACGACGGTGTTCATCGGCAATTCCCAGACGAAGATCATAAACGGCAAACTGGTCACAAAGCGCGGATACCCTGTGGAGCAAAGCATATAAATGCAGGTGTAAAAGCATGGCGCGCAAAACCGGAACATGTAAAACCGGAGATGGGATAAAAGCGCGACGTATAAATACTTTTGTATATAAGAGATGAACATCTCGGTGATGCGAAAGCGATATTTACGAGGAAAGGCAGGCAACACATGAAGAAAATCGTAATATTTGCGGGAACCACAGAAGGCAGAAGATTGTCGGAAGTACTCTCGGAGTCCGGAATCAGACATACCGTGTGTGTGGCGACGGAATACGGTGAGATCGTGATGCAGGAACAGACAGAGCCTGCTTCCCGGAACGGACAGCCGACGGTATTGATCCATCGGGGCAGGATGGATGAGGAACAGATGCGGGCTTTTTTACGGGATGGTGCCTATGATATCGTAGTGGATGCGACACATCCGTATGCCAAAATCGTGACGGAAAATATCCGTGGTGCGGTAGCTTCTCTGAGGGGAGAGGCAGAGATCCGGTATCTTCGTCTGCAGCGCAAGATTGACAGGAAAGCGCAAGACGTGGGCAATTTAAGCAATCTCCGATATTTTGAAACTAACGAAGCCTGTGCGAAAGCGCTGGAGGCGACAGAAGGCAATATATTACTGACGACAGGCAGCAAGGAACTGGCAGTTTATTGCGCTTCCGGAAAATTAAACGACAAACTGTATGTACGGATCCTGCCGGGCAGAGAAAGCCTGGAACTCTGCATGGCACAGGGAATCAAAGGACGACAGATCCTGGCATTGCAGGGACCGTTTTCTGTGGAAATGAATCTGGCGATATTGAAGCAATACGACATCCGGCATCTGGTGACGAAGAACAGCGGACGCGTCGGCGGTTACCGGGAGAAGCTGGAAGCAGCAGAGAGGCTGGGAATTCCCGTCTATGTGATCGAACCGGAAAATGCGGAAGCTAACATCACAAAAGACAGCTTTTCCTTTGAAGAGATCTGCCGGGAACTGGAACAGCTTTGCGGCGGTACCTTATCTTCAATATCGGAAACAGCAGAATTTAAAATCAGCCTAGCGGGGATCGGCATGGGCAGCACGGACGGCATGACGATAGAGGTAAGGTGGGCTATAGAGGATGCAGACATACTGTTGGGGGCTGACCGGATGATCCGGGGATATACGCCTGGAATAGAAAAAAAGCCTTATTATACCGCGGCACAGATCCTGCCCTATTTGTCGCAACTACAAAAAGAGAACATTACAGCGGATATTTCAAATAAAATAATACATGTCGTGATCCTGTTCTCCGGAGATACCGGATTCTACAGCGGATGTGCGAAGCTGTACCGGGCATTGCAGGAGGCAATCGATACGGGAGAAATCCGGGGACAGGTGCGGATCCTGCCGGGACTTTCTTCTGTGGCTTATCTGGCATCCCGTGCGGGAGTAAGCTACGACGATGCTGCTGTTTTAAGCATGCACGGAAAGCGATTGTATCAGCTGGGAACTTGCGTCAGACAGCAGGAAAAGACGTTTTTATTGACTTCGGGCAGAAAAGACATCGAAGAGATCGGGCGGATCCTGACAGAGGCAGAACTGCCGGATTGCAAAGTGATTGCAGGCTATCAATTATCTTATCCGGAAGAAAAGCTGATCACCTTGACACCAAAACAGTGCATGGAGCAGGCAGATGCGTCTTTGGAGGAAGGGCTGTATACCTGCCTGATCAGAAATCCGAGGCCACAGCCTGGGAGACTGACCCACGGAAGAGCGGATGCCTGTTTCTTACGGGATGATCCGGAGGGTGCCGGGATGCTTCGCAGGACTCCGATGACAAAAGAAGAGGTTCGTGAGGTCAGCATCTGCAAGCTGCATCTGACAAAAAACGCTGTGGTCTACGATATCGGCAGCGGCACAGGCTCTGTGGCGATAGAGATCGCCGGACTGTCCACCGGGGCAAACGTCTATGCGATAGAGAGAAAACCGGAAGCGGTGAAACTGCTCTATCAGAACCGGCAGCATTTTGGCATGGACAATATACAGATCATTGAGGCGTATGCACCGGAGGGGCTGGAAGACCTGCCGACACCAACCCATGCCTTTATCGGCGGCAGCGGCGGCAATTTAAAAGAGATACTGAAAACATTATATAGGAAGAATCCGCGAATGCGCGTCGTTATCAACGCCATCAGCATGGAGACCATTGCGGAGCTGAAGGAAGCAGTGGAAAGTTTCCCGGTGGAAGAAGCGGAAATCGTGCAGATGCAGGTGAGCCGGGTAAAGAAGATCGGAAGTTATCATATGCCGCAGGCCGAGAATCCGGTGTGGATCTGTTCTTTCACGTTTTGTGAGAACGTAAATTGATAGAATAAGGCATTGATGCCTTGGCAGTATGGGAAGCAGAAGCATTGGTGCCGCAGGAAGGAAACGCATAAGGAGCAGAAAACATGGACAACTCCAACTCACAGGAAAAGAAAATACGACGCATCATGATCGCAGCCCCGGGGAGCGGCAGCGGCAAGACCACCATTACCTGCGCCCTGCTGCAAATACTGAAAGAACAGGGAGAAAATATTTCGTCCTGTAAATGCGGTCCGGATTATATTGATCCCATGTTCCACAGACAGGTGTTGGGAGTGCCCGCGAGGAATCTGGACACCTTTTTTACCGGGGAAGAGCAGACGAGGGAGTTGTTCCTTCAGGGGCGCAGTGACGGAGATCTGGTAATCATGGAAGGTGTCATGGGACTGTATGACGGTCTGGGCGGTATTCGTGAGGAAGGTTCCTCTTATCATCTGGCAAAAGTAACGAACACTCCGATCGTACTGGCAGTGGATGCGAAAGGCATGGGAAAATCTGTGATTCCGTTGGTTGCAGGGTTTCTTGCCTATGACGAAGCACATCTGATCAAGGGTGTGATCTTCAATCGTATGTCCGCGGCGTATTATGAGATCTTAAAGCCCCTGGCGGAAGAAGAACTTGGAATCAAAGTGCTTGGATATTTCCCGGAGAATAAGACCTTACAGATCGCCAGCAGACATCTGGGACTTTTGCTGCCGAATGAACTGGAGAATCTGAAGGGACAGATTCAGACAGCGGCACAGAAATTGCAGGAGACAGTGGATATCCGGGGACTGCTGCGGATCGCCGGGAATGCGGAGCCGTTGGCGGCCGGCTGCCAAACAGAAAGTCCCTTGGGCAAAAAAGATAATGATTCGTGCCAGCATATAGAACAATTTACGGATCAGTGTGAGAAAATATTCAGGCAGGACCATATGGAATTGTTCACAGAAAAACCTCGTATCGCTGTGGCCCGTGACGAAGCCTTCTGCTTTTACTACGAAGAGAATCTTTGTATGCTCGAACAGACCGGGGCAGAACTGGTATTTTTCTCCCCAATCCATGACACCGCATTGCCCGAAAATATTCACGGACTGTTACTGGGCGGCGGTTATCCAGAGATCTATGCAAGACAGCTTTCAGAGAATGAAACTATGCGGGCGGCAGTGAGAGAAGCGGTCTTAGGCGGCATGCCCATAGTAGCGGAGTGTGGCGGTTTTCTGTATTTACATACGACACTGACAGACAGAGAAGGTCGTTCCTATCCGATGGCAGGCGTCCTGCCCGGGAAATGCTTCGATACCGGGAAGCTTGTACGCTTCGGATATATTGAACTGGAAGAAAAGTGCGGACATTTCCTACCACAGGGCAGCAGGATCCGCGGACATGAATTTCACTATTACGACAGCGAAGACAACGGAACTGACTGCACTGCTTATAAATCGACGACCGGCCGTAACTATGCCTGCATCCATACCGGAGAGAATTACTGGTACGGTTTCCCGCATCTGTATTATCCGTCTTGTCCTGAGTTCGCCGGAAGGTTTATAGAGAAAGCGCGGATGTTCGGGCAGGAGAGACAATGAAAATAAGATAAAAATTCTCAATTTGAGAAAAGTTGTGTTATAATCAATCTGACGGAATGCTTGAAAGCTTCCTGCGATAGAAAGGTATGGTTAGTTACTATGGAAAAATCAAAAGTATATTTTACAGATTTCAGAACCCGTCTGGGAGAAGGACTTCCCACCAAATTAAAGCGTCTGATGAAGGCGGCGGGAATCGAAACTATTGATATGGATCATAAATTCGTTGCCATCAAGATGCATTTCGGTGAGCTTGGCAATTTGGGGTATCTGCGTCCCAACTATGCGAAAGCTGTAGCGGATCTGGTGAAAGAAATGGGAGGAATCCCTTTTCTGACTGACTGTAATACGCTGTATCCCGGCAGTCGTAAGAATGCGATCGAGCATATGTATTGTGCCTGGGAGAACGGTTTCACACCGCTGACTGTCGGCTGTCCTGTGATCATCGGTGACGGTCTGAAGGGTACGGATGATATCGAGGTGCCGGTAGCGGGCGGCGAATATGTGAAAAATGCAAAGATCGGTCGTGCCATCATGGATGCGGATATTTTTATTTCCCTGAATCATTTTAAGGGACATGAGACGGCAGGATTCGGCGGTGCCATTAAAAATATCGGCATGGGCTGCGGTTCCAGAGCGGGCAAGATGGAGCAGCATGCAGCGGGCAAGCCGGAGATCGATGAGAACATGTGCCGCGGCTGTAAGCGCTGTATGAGAGAATGTGCCAACAGTGGCCTGGTATATGATGAGACTACACATAAGATGCACATCGATCACGAGAAGTGTCTGGGCTGCGGACGCTGTATCGGAGCCTGCAACTTTGATGCGATCCACAGTGGCTATGATGCGGCAACGAAGGATTTCAACTGCAAGATGGCAGAGTATGCCAAGGCTGTTGTCGACGGCAGACCGAATTTCCATATCTCACTGGTTGTGGATGTCTCTCCAAACTGTGACTGCCACAGTGAGAATGATGTGCCGATTCTGCCGAATATCGGAATGTTTGCTTCCTTTGACCCCCTGGCACTGGATCAGGCCTGCGTGGATGCCTGCCTGAAGCAGACACCGCTGCCGAACACCCAGCTGACGGATGCCATGGCGGAGGAAGGCTTCTGTGATCATCACGATCATTTTGAGAATACGACGCCCAATGCAGAGTACAAGACCTGCTTAGAGCATGCGGAGAAGATCGGTATCGGCAGCAGAGCGTATGAGCTTGTTGTGATGAAGTAGAAAGGAAGAAATCATGCGTCCCATGGTAAGCATCATTGTTCCGGTGTATAACGCGGAGCAATATTTACGACGCTGTGTCGACAGCATTTTGAATCAGGAATATACAGATTTTGAATTATTACTGGTCAATGACGGCAGCACCGACGCTTCCGGTGATATCTGCGAGGAATACGGGGACAAGGATCCCAGAGTCATTGTCATTCAGAAAGAAAATACGGGTGTCTCCGACAGCAGAAATCAGGCGCTGGACCGTGCGCAGGGAAAGTATCTGCAATTTTTGGACAGCGATGACTGGATCACACCGGACGCCACCAGACTGTTCGTCCGGGCGGCGGAAGCGTACGGCTGCGATATGGTCATTTCTGATTTTTACCGCGTCGTGGGAGAAAGGCTTTCCACGAAGGGAGATATTGAAGAGGAAGGCGTGCTCACCAGAGAAGAGTTCGCGGCACATATGATGGAGAACCCGGCGGATTTTTATTACGGTGTGTTATGGAACAAGCTGTACCGCAGAGATATCGTGGAAGAGCACAAGCTTCGCATGGATACAAATATTAACTGGTGCGAGGATTTTATGTTCAACCTGGAATATATCCGTTACGCGAAAGTATTCTACGCCCTGCATGCGCCCATTTATTATTATGTAAAGCGAAAAGGTTCTCTTGCCAGCCAGGGCATCAGCATCTCCAAGACGGTGAAGATGAAGCTGAATGTCTTTGAGTATTACAACAACTTCTATAAGCATGTTCTGGAAGAGGAAGACTATGAGAAGAACCGGCTTCAGGTGTATCGCTTTTTCATTGATGCGGCCGGAGACGGAACGGTTCCTCCTTCCATCCTGCCCGGTTCGAAAAAGCTGGGGGATGAGAGAGTCTTCGTCAACACTAAGATTCTGCAGGCGGAAGGTCTGGCAGGAGATGCTTACCGCAAACGCAAGCTTTTAGAACATTATCTGGAGCCTGTGGCATTCAAAGGAGATCTGAAGGTATCCGATGTGCGTCTGCTTATGTGCCTGTGTGAAAAGCACGAATGGGACAGCAGAAGAGAGCTGGCAGATTTTGCCGGAATCTCAAGGACGAACCTGACCGGCGGATTGCAGCGCCTGAATGCAAAAGGCTTTTTGAAAGTGGAAGACGTGAAAGAGCCGAAAACCTCCAGAAAAGATAAGACAAAGAGTAAAATGCCCGGTGCGGAAAAGATAAAAGAAGCAGATCAGCAGGATACTAAAAAGAAAGAGAAAAAAGGAAAGATCGCTGTAACAATTCTGCCGGCTGCGGATGCCATCATGAAGGAACTGGAGATGGCACAGCGGGATTATGATGAAGCCAGATTCGCCGGATTTACCGAGGAAGAGCTGATCCGGTATGCGGATCTGTCGGAGAAAATCAAGGAAAATGCACGAAGAATCCTTGGGTGAATATTCCGAACCATATTCGTAAAATCGCTCTTACGAGCTTTCCTTTTACTCATATGGTTACTTCGCCCTATAAATATCACCCAATATTCTTACGAATGCGAGCATTTGACGTATATTGGGTGATATTTACATGGCTCGGAATATTTAATACTTTGTTAATTGACATTATCCATCGCAAAAAGTTATGATGAATAGGTATACGAAAAGTGAGGGAAAGGAAGGTATTCGGATGAAGAAAAACGAAGAATATATGTTGGAGCATGCCGGGCTGTGCAGAACCGCGGACAGACTGGAACCGCAGATGTTTGATGAGTATGGCGTACAGAGAGGCCTTCGTGATAAGAACGGTAACGGAGTCGTCGCAGGACTTACCAATATTTCACGTATCGAGTCTTTCAAAATGGAAGACGGGAAAAAGATTCCCTGTGAAGGCAAACTGTGGTATCGCGGATATGACTGTATCGAACTGGTCAACGGCTTCAGAGGAGATCATTTCGGATTTGAAGAGGTTGCCTATCTTTTGTTGTTTGGTAAGCTGCCAAACAAGGACGAATTGAAGCATTTTAACGATATTCTCGCTTCCAGCCGAACCTTACCCACGAACTTTACCAGAGATGTCATCATGAAAGCACCCAGCAGTGATATCATGAATTCCCTGACCAGGAGTGTGCTGACACTGGCTTCTTATGATAAGAATTGCAGCGATACTTCGATTGAAAATGTACTCAGACAGTGTATCGGGCTGATCTCGGTATTCCCGATGCTGGCTGTCTACGGATACCATGCTTACAATCACTACTCCAATGATGAGAGTATGTACATACACCGTCCCCAGAAGAAGCTGTCTACCGCAGAGAATCTGCTGATGATGCTCCGCCCGGACAAACAATATACCGAACTGGAGGCAAGAGTACTGGATACCGCACTGGTGCTGCATATGGAGCACGGCGGCGGTAATAACTCCACGTTTACCACCAGAGTCGTAACGTCTTCCGGATCTGATACCTATTCCGTTATTGCAGCGGCACTTTCTTCCCTGAAGGGTCCCAAGCACGGTGGTGCCAATATCAAGGTCGTGGAGATGATGCGCGATATTGAGGCACATGTATCCGACTGGACGGACGAAGATGCGGTAAGAGATTATCTGAACAAGATCCTGAATAAAGAAGCGTTTGACGGCAAGGGTCTGATCTATGGTATGGGGCATGCAGTTTACTCCCTGTCCGATCCCAGAGCACAGGTATTTAAGAGCTTCGTGGAAAAGCTTGCGGTTGCCAAGGGCAGAGATAAGGATTTTGCACTGTATTCCATGATCGAGCGGCTCGCACCGGAGATCATTTCCCAGAAGTCAAGGATTTACAAGGGTGTCAGCGCCAATGTGGACTTCTACAGCGGATTTGTATACAGCATGCTGGAGATTCCGCTGGAACTGTATACGCCGATCTTTGCCATTGCGAGAATCGTAGGCTGGAGTGCACACCGAATCGAAGAGCTGATCAATATGGATAAGATTATCCGTCCCGCTTATAAGAGCGTGATGCAGGAACTGGAGTATGTTCCGCTGAATGAGAGATGAAAATAAAAAGGACTGCGTGGAATTGCGCAGTCCTTTTGTGAAAGGTTAGGAATAAATCTTACAAATAATGGATACGATTTCTTCAGCGGACGCTAATGAATCGGAAGATTCCATAGAGTCCTCCAGTATCCAGGTGACATAGATATTGTAAAGCGACCCGGAGAAGGCACGGAGCGTATAATAGAAATCTCTTCCTTTGTCTTCGGTATAATAGGTGTCCAGAATGTAACCGTCCAAAGCCTGTAACAGCAGATGCCCCAGCCCTGTTTTGACCAGACAGGCGATGAACTCTCTGTACTGATAAAAATATTGATAACAGTGCAGCATATTACGGTAGTCGTTGTAATTGCCCTTGTCCGGCCAGGCGGCAACGTCCTGCCTGTAAGCGGCGATCAGATCCGCCAGGTAACTTTCGAAGATCTCGTCGATAGACTGATAATTGCGATAATAGGTCATACGGGAGACACCGGCGCATTCTGTCAGTTCCGAGATGGTAATATTGGATAAGGATTTCGTCTGCAGTAATTGAATCAGAGCCTGTACCAGACAGTCTCTGCAAAAGGAATTGGAATTTTTCAAAGCCAAGACGTAAGCCACCACCTTTTTATTGTCAATCGTGTAAATCTTTTTATGAAACATAGGTAATGTCCAAAGCCGCGCAGATGCAAGGTCTCTGACAATTACAAAATAGCATAATTCACCGGAACACGCAAGGAAAGTTCCTCGCGGAAAGGAGTGCATATGGCAGGAACCGTCATCGAATATTTGCAGAAATACGGAGATATTTCTTTTCGGGAGAAGCCTATAAATGATGTGGACAGTCTGGCACTGTGTCAGCTTTCCTATCTGAAATTTGACGGTATGGTCAGTGATGTCCGCAAAAACGGCCCTTCGGTGACCTTATCGGAGATTGCAGCCAGACCGGATGTGGACAAACTGTTCGGAGATGTCCGTTTTGAAAAAGAAAACCGCGCACTGTTTGAAGCACTGCTTGGTGGCAGACGTTTTCGGAACATGCGGCTGAATTGCTATATCAATCTGGTGGAAAAAGAATGGGAGACGCAGTTTTCCGCGATTACGTTTATCCTGGATGACGGCACATTGTTTCTGGCTTTCCGGGGAACGGATGAGACTATTGTGGGCTGGAAGGAAGATTTCAACATGGCGTTCTTAGATCCGGTGCCCGGGCAGGAATACAGTGTGAAGTATGTGAACATGGTCACCGGATGGCTGCATCAGCCTTTTTATATCGGGGGACATTCCAAGGGCGGAAATTTCGCGGTATACAGCGCCATGAAATGTGCACCTTTTGTACAGAAACGGATCCGCAAAGTCTACAGTCTGGACGGACCGGGGTTCCGACCGGAGGTGCTTGAAAGAAGTAATTATCACGACATCGAGGACAAGGTGGTGAAGATCCTGCCACATTCGTCCATGATCGGTATGATTTTTGAGAGAGACATCCGGTATCGTGTCGTGGAGAGCAACAGCCACGGTCTCTTACAGCACGACCCGTTCTCCTGGCTGGTGGAGGACGATCACTTTGTGGACGTGGGAGATATTTATGAAAGCCAGAAGGTGATGAACGAGGCGCTGAATGAATGGATTCTGTCACTCGATGAGGAGCAGGAGCGGACTTTCGTGGATACGCTGTATCAGGTCATTTCCGCTTCGCAGACGGATGACCTGATCTCCTTTACGGCAGACTGGAAGAAGAGCATGAATGCTGTGGTCACTGCTTTGAAGGAAGTGGATGAGCAGACGGCGCAGATGTTGAAAGAGATTATTCGTTCGTTGTTTGAAATCGCTAAAGTAAAGGTGAAAGAAGAACTGATCTTACCGAAGAAACCGAAGCACAGATTTATAAAAAAGAAGAAAGCAGTGCAAGAAGAGGCGTTCCGCCCTGATCCGGCATGCGTTCCGGATGCCACTGAAAACCGAAGATCGGAAGCGCATCATGCACCAAGGCTTCGGGACAATCATCATCCGGACAGCGCTGAATGATCTTCAGATGCTGCCCTAATGTGTTGATGCGCTGATGATGTGCACTGTTTACGCGTATTTTTGCCGGAAAATGCTTGAAAAGACAGCAATCTTCTACCATAATAGAGTCATGGAAAGCATCACCGGACGGTGAGCTGTGGAGTGTGTCAGCCGGCATATCCTGCAGGATCGTGCCGCCGAAGGCGACGTTGATGACCTGCATTCCCTTGCAGATACCGATGACGGGGATGCCTGCGGTAATGGCTGTGTCCAGAGCCTGAAACTGCAGTATATCCAGTTCGGTATCAACTGACCGTGATCCCTTGCTTTTTTCACCGAAGAAGGCAGGCGTGATGTCACCGCCGCCCGGCAGGATCAGGGCATCACAGGAAGCAACTTCTCCGGGCACGAGTGTGGTCACTACCCGGGCAGGGAGCTTCCTAAAAAAGGCTTCGTAATTTACGGTCTGTGACTTGCGTCCCAAAATGACTAATTTTGTCATATCAATTTCTGATTCCTCTGTTTTTTATAGTTAATATATGCCAAGAGTTTTGGATTTTGCATAGGACAAATTGGCAAATATGTATCTTACACAATTAAAAAAATTGGAGTAAAATAGCAACGACCGTGAGGAAGTGAAAACTCTTTCATGGATGTTTACGGAAAGGAAGTGGTATTATGGAGGAATTGGCATCAGAACTGCTCAAAGAGCTGAACTGTGACACGGCTTTTTCCATCAGGTTTCCGGCAGGACTTCCCCTGATCGGCGGACTGCAGCTGGACATTGCGGAATCAGTCGTTATCACCTGGGTGGTCATGGCAGTCATTCTGATCTTGTCGATTATCCTTACAAGCAACCTCAAAGTACACAATGTCAGCAGACGACAGCTGGTGGCAGAGACGATTGTGACGAAGCTGGAAGGCATCGTTACGGGAATGATCGGAGAGGAAGGCAAACGGTATGTACCGTATCTGGTAAGCGTGCTGTTATACCTGGGCATATCCAATATCATCGGATTGTTCGGTATGAAGCCCCCTACCAAGGATCTGAACGTAACGGCAGCACTGGCGCTGATGAGTATCGTTCTGGTAGAAGCCGCAGGCATCCGCAAAAAAGGTGTGGGCGGATGGATCAAGAGCTTTACCGAACCTATCGCGATCGTAACACCCATCAATATTTTGGAAGTGTTCATCAAGCCCCTGTCTTTGTGTATGCGACTGTTTGGTAACGTTTTGGGAGCATTCGTTATCATGGAGCTGTTGAAACTTCTGGTTCCGGTAGCTTTGCCGGTACCCTTCAGCTTTTACTTTGATATTTTTGATGGACTGATTCAGGCTTACGTATTCGTATTCCTGACATCCATGTACGTTAAGGAAGCGATTGAGTAACTGAATAACCAACGTGCGTGAAACACAATTTTCGTATGGCAGGGTTATGAAACATTAATTCACACAAATGGAGGAAAACAATTATGATAGCAATTGGAGCAGGTATTGCAGCATTAGCATGTATCGGTGCAGGTATCGGTATCGGTATCGCAACAAGTAAGGCAGCAGAGGCAGTTGCAAGACAGCCGGAAGCAGAGAGCAAGATCACCAAGATCTTACTGTTAGGTGGTGCGCTGGCAGAGGCAACCGCTATTTACGGTTTCGTTATCGGTATCCTGATCATCTTATTCATGGCATAACTATCCGAAGCCGGAAACGGCACAAACATATAACGAAACACAAGAAAGGATGAAAACTCATGCTGAGATTAGATATTAATATTGTATGGACCATCCTGAATCTGTTGATCATCTTTGCCATCGTGAAAATCTTCCTGATCAAGCCCATCCACAAGATCCTGGACGCGAGACAGGCAGAAATCGACAAGCAGTATGCAGATGCCAAAGCGGCTCAGGACAGTGCTGATGAACTGAAAAATCAGTACGAAGCATCCTTAAGCGGTGTTCAGGCAGAAAAAGAAGGCATCCTGAACGAGGCCAGAGGCAAGGCAAGTGCAGAGTATGACCGTATTGTGGCAGATGCCCAGACCGAAGCGAAGAAGATCATGGACAATGCGGACAAGAATGCGGCACTGGAAGAGCAGAAGCGCATCCAGCAGGCACAGGAGCAGATCGCAGATCTGGTCGTAGAGGCAACCGCAAAACTGGTGGCAGCCAAGCAGAATGCAGATTCAGACAGAGAACTTTACAACCAATTTATAGCAAAGACAGGTGAAAAGATTGATTAGTACAGCTTTAGAATACGCAAAGAGATTGCGTGAACTGAATATCCCCGGAGACATTGTAGGTCAGACAGGCGATATCTTCAAAGCCGTACCGCAGGTGAAGCTGGATTTCGAATCTCCTGCCGTGGCACTGTCTGCCAAGCACAATGTAATCGAAAAAGTATTCCCGATGCAGATCAGAGATTTCCTGAAAGTATTGTGTGATAACGGAGATGTCGGTCTGTGGGATGATATCTGCACCGCTTACAGAGAGCTCTCTCCCGAGAAAAAGGAAGAGTTCGTCGTGACCCTGTCCTATGTGACAGCGCCGACAAACGAGCAGCTGCAGAATATCCGTGATTTTATACAGAAAAAGTATCACAGAGACGATATGATCTTCGAGACAAAAGAAGATCCCACTCTTGGCGGCGGTTTCGTCATCCGTGCCGGTAACGAGGTCTATGACTGGAGTACCAATGGACGTATGAAACAGTTTGCAGAGAAGCTTTCCCAGGTGGGAAAGACAGCCAGCGAGCAGGGCATCATTTCTATTCTGAAAGGTGAGATCGAAGATTTCAACCTGCAGGCACAGGAAAATGAGATCGGTTCTGTCAGCTGGGTAGGTGACGGTATCGCGAATGTCAATGGTATTGACCATGCGGAATACGGCGAGATCGTTATCTTTGATTCCGGTGTCAAAGGAATGGTACAGGATGTCCGCAGAAATGAAATCGGATGTATCCTGTTCGGCCATGATACCGAGATTCGTGAGGGCACCAGAGTGGTTCGTACCGGTAAGAGAGCCGGTATCCCCGTAGGTGAAGGCTTCAAGGGCAGAATCGTGGATGCACTGGGAGCACCGATCGACGGCGCAGGTCCGATCAAAGAAGAAGGCTACCGCCCAATCGAGCAGCCAGCACCTTCCATCGTGGACAGACAGTCCGTAGGAGTACCTATGGAAACCGGTATCCTGGCAATCGACTCCATGTTCCCCATCGGCCGCGGACAGCGTGAGCTGATCATCGGTGACCGTCAGACAGGTAAGACTTCCATCGCCATCGATGCGATTCTGAACCAGAAGGGCAAGGATGTGGTATGTATCTATGTGGCCATCGGCCAGAAGGCATCCACCATTGCCAAATTGGTAGGAACCCTGAAAAAGCACGATGCCATGGATTATACCATTATCGTATCCGCTACCGCCAGCGATCCTGCACCTTTGCAGTACATCGCACCGTATTCCGGTACAGCACTGGCTGAGTATTTCATGTATCAGGGCAAGGACGTGCTCATCGTATATGATGATCTGTCCAAGCATGCGGTAGCTTACCGTGCACTGTCCCTGTTACTGGAGCGTTCTCCCGGACGTGAAGCATATCCCGGAGACGTATTCTACTTACATTCCAGACTGCTGGAGCGTTCCGCAAGACTGAGCGCAGATAAGGGCGGCGGTTCCATTACTGCACTGCCTATTATCGAGACCCAGGCAGGTGATGTATCCGCATACATTCCGACCAACGTTATCTCCATCACCGACGGTCAGATCTTCCTGGAGAGTGATCTGTTCTTCTCCGGTATGAGACCCGCAGTCAATGTCGGTCTGTCCGTATCCCGTGTCGGCGGTGCCGCACAGACGAAGGCAATGAAGAAGGCAGCCGGAAGTATCCGTATCGACCTGGCACAGTTCCGTGAGATGGAAGTGTTCACACAGTTCGCTTCCGACCTGGACAATGCGACCAAGGAGCAGCTGCAGCACGGTCATGTACTGATGGAGCTGTTAAAACAGCCGCTGTGCAGACCTTTAAGCATGGCAGAGCAGGTTATGACTTTATGTGCAGCCAACGGCAGAGTCATGCTGGATGTGCCCGTAGATCAGGTCAAGGATTTCCAGATGAAATTCTTAAGCTACATGAACGAACAGCACAGTGATATCGTTCGTCAGCTGGAGACCACCAAGACTCTGGATGACGAGCTGAACAAGCAGATCTGCGATGCGGCAACGGAATTCAAGAAAGAGTTCTTACAGAAATAAGATAGAACATTTTTGTGAGACACAGATAGAAAACAGGAGGTAAAACATGGCAAATACGCGAGAAATACAAAGTCGTATGAAAAGCATTCAGGATACCATGAAGATCACCAATGCCATGTATATGATCTCTTCCACGAAGCTTCGGAAAGCCAAGAAGAATCTGGAAGAGACAGAGCCTTACTTCTATACTCTGCAGACGATGGTCAGCAGAATCGTCCGCCACTTACCGGAGATCGATAACAAATACTTCGATGAGCGGAAGGAAAAACCGGCAGAAGAGAGAACCATCGGTCTGGTGGTAGTTACCGCAGACAAGGGTCTCGCCGGAGCCTATAATCATAACGTACTGAAAATGGCAGAAGAACAAATGCAGAAGGCGGCAGGAAAGTGCAAGCTGTTCGTCGTGGGAGAACTGGGACGTCAGTATTTCGGTCACAGAGGAATCGAGGTAGCCGAGCAGTTCCACTATACCGCACAGAACCCGACACTGCACCGTGCACGTATCATCACGGAGACAATCCTGGAGCAGTTCAAAGAGGAACAGCTGGATGAAGTATACATCATATACACCAGTATGCTGAACAGCGTAACCACGGAACCGAAGATGATGCGGCTGCTGCCGATCGTAAGAGAGCGTTTTATTACAAAGGACGGAAAAGATCTGAGCATGTATCAGGAGCCGTTAGTGATGAATCCCTCCCCGAAGGCAGTGCTTGACAACATTGTCCCGGATTTTGTCATGGGATATGTATACGGTGCACTGGTAGAGTCGTTCTGCAGTGAACAGAATGCCAGAATGATGGCCATGGAGGCAGCAAATAAAAACGCTTCCGCCATGATCCACGATTTGTCCATTCAGTACAACCGGGTACGTCAGGCTATGATCACCCAGGAGATTACTGAGGTCATCGCCGGTGCCAAGGCGCAGAAAAAGAAGAAAAAGGCAAGAAAGGAGGTCCTGAACAAGTGAGTAATGTAAGTGAAAAAAATCATGGTAAAATCGTTCAGGTCATGGGACCTGTTGTAGACGTAGAGTTCGAGAACAATGACCTTCCTTTTATCAAGGATGCCCTGGAAGTTTACAACGAAGGCAAGCGTCTGGTCATGGAAGTGGCACAGCATATCGGCAACAATACCGTACGCTGCATTATGCTGGGAGCCAGTGAAGGACTTTGCAAGGATATGGACGTCATTGCTACCGGAAAAGGAATTCAGGTTCCGGTAGGCAACAAGACATTGGGCAGATTGTTCAATGTACTGGGAGAGACCATCGACGGTGGAGAATCCCTGGAAGGAGAGAAACATTGGGTCATTCACAGAGATCCGCCTTCCTTCGAAGAGCAGAGCCCTGTGGTAGAGATGCTGGAGACCGGTATCAAGGTCATCGATCTGCTGGCACCTTACGCAAAGGGTGGTAAGATCGGTCTGTTCGGTGGTGCCGGTGTCGGCAAGACTGTGTTGATCCAGGAACTGATCCGTAATATCGCTACCGAGCACGGCGGATATTCTATTTTCACCGGTGTCGGAGAGCGTTCCCGTGAGGGTAATGACCTGTGGAGTGAGATGAAAGAATCCGGAGTACTGGAGAAGACGGCACTCGTCTTCGGTCAGATGAACGAGCCCCCCGGAGCACGTATGCGTGTAGCCGAAACGGGACTTACCATGGCAGAGTATTTCCGTGATGAAGAGCACCAGAACGTGCTGCTGTTCATCGATAATATTTTCCGTTTCGTACAGGCAGGTAGTGAAGTTTCCGCGTTGCTTGGCCGTATGCCTTCCGCAGTAGGATATCAGCCTACACTGGCTACCGAGGTTGGTGAATTACAGGAGCGTATCGCTTCTACCAACAAGGGTAGTGTTACTTCCGTACAGGCTGTCTATGTGCCTGCGGATGACCTGACTGACCCCGCACCCGCAACTACGTTCGCACATCTGGATGCCACTACCGTCCTGTCCCGTAAGATCGTGGAACAGGGTATTTATCCCGCAGTGGATCCTCTGGAGTCTACTTCCCGTATTTTGGAAGAGGATGTCGTGGGTAAGGAGCATTACGAGACCGCACGTCAGGTACAGGCAATGCTGCAGAAGTACAAGGAACTGCAGGATATCATCGCAATCTTAGGTATGGAAGAGCTGTCCGACGAGGATAAGGTTACTGTATACCGTGCCCGTAAGATCCAGCGTTTCCTGTCCCAGCCGTTCCATGTGGCAGAGAACTTCACCGGTGTACCCGGTAAATATGTGCCTGTCAAGGAGACCATCCGCGGATTCCGTGCAATCATCGACGGTGAGATGGACGAGTATCCGGAAGCTGCTTTCTTCAATGTAGGAACCATTGATGAGGCAGTGGAAAAGGCTAAGAAGCTCATGGCACAGTAAGGAAAGGCGGTGTGCATATGAACACCTTCAGTTTGAAGATCATTGCCAGTGATAAAGTATTTTACGACGGAAAATGCGGCATCATCATCGTACCGGCACTGGACGGAGAGCAGGCGATCATGTCTCATCACGAGGATATGGTCATCGCTACGAAGGAAGGCGAGGTGCGTTTCAAGGAAAAAGATGAGGACGACTGGACCAAAGCCGTAGTCGGTGTGGGCTGTGTCTACATCTCCCATAACCGTGTGATCATGCTGGTGGATACCGCAGAGCGCCCGGAGGACATCGACAGAGTCCGTGCGGAAGCAGCACTGGAGCGTGCCAAGGAGCAGCTGCGTCAGAAGCAGAGCATCCAGGAATACCATGTCTCCCAGGCATCCATGGCGAGAGCTATGCTGCGACTGAAAGAAGCCGGGAAATACGAAGTGAAATAACTAAAGTAAAATATAAGTAAAAATCAACAAAAATAAGCCTGTAATGTTAGCAAATGTGTGCAAAACGGAAATTGTTATTTTTCTGTCATTGCGATAAAATCTCTTCAGAATCGTAAGGAGAGTTAAGCGATGGATTATTTACAGAAAAAATCAATCCGAAGTGTCGCAGCTGCCATTGCAGGCTTTTTGCGTCACTCCGTTCGAAAAATAGGCATTACGAGGGAGAAGCTTCCTTCCTGTGTTGCGCTTGCGGTATGTCCGCTTGTGACGTTTTATTTGTTTGAGATGTATACGCACAATCCGTTCACAACGATGCATTTCAAGACACAGGTTCTGAATATGGCGTTTTATGCATTGACGGCATTGTTGCTATTCGGAATTGTGAAATATGTCCGTGTGGCGCTGATGCTGCAGACGGCATTTTTCATGGCGGCCGGACTGGCGAATTATTATGTGCTGAACTTCCGGTCTGCACCTATTATGCCCTGGGATATTTATTCCATCGGTACGGCAGCCAGCGTGGCAGGAAATTTCAGTTATGAGCTGTCGGCCAAGACGGTGCTGGTGATCGTCGGATTTTTGATCCTGCTGTTGATCGAGAGCCGTTTTCACATGAAGGCTCCGGCAAAGGTTGCGAAGAGAGCAGCATTGATTCTCTTAAGTGTCGCACTGATCTATGGTTATACCGGTATGGTGCAGAGCGAGAATTTCGTGAGAAGTTTCGGCCTGTATGACAAGCTGTTTACTCCTACCGTCATGAACAAGAGAGATGGCAACATCGTGGCATTCCTGATGGAACTGGAATATCTGGATGTGGAGAAGCCGGAAGGATATTCCGCGGACGGAACCGGAAGCAGATATGAGCAGGCAGGAAAAGATTCTACGGGTCTTACGGCAGCAGTGGAGGATCCGGAGAGTGTGAAACGCCCCAATATTATCGTAATCATGGATGAGGCATTCTCCGATCTGGCAGTCAGAGGTGATTTTACGACCAATGAGGACTATATGCCGTTTATTCACAGCCTGCAGCAGGGTGCGGAGAATACCAGAACCGGCTCTCTGAATGTTTCCGTGCTGGGTGGGAATACTGCCAATACGGAGTTTGAATTCCTCACGGGAAATACCATCGGATTTTTACCCCAGGGAAGTGTGGCTTATCAGCAATATGTCCAGAAAGAGACACCGTCACTGGCGTCTTATCTGAGGGAACTGGATTATCATACTGTGGCGATTCATCCCTATTATGCCAGCGGCTGGGACAGAGACAGAGTCTATCCGCTGCTGGGATTTGATGAATTTTTGTCACAGGATGATTTCAAGAATCCGAAGCGAATCCGTAATTACATCTCCGATGAGAGCAGCTTTGCCAAGATCATTGAACTGTATGAGAACAAAAAAGAGGGTGAGCCTCTGTTCGTCTTTAACGTAACCATGCAGAATCACAGCGGATATGAGGAAGAGTTCCATAATTTCACGCCGGATATCACGGTGGACGGTATTGATTCCAAGGCATTGTCCATGTATCTGTCACTGGTGAAGCAGACAGATTCCGCATTACAGGGGCTGATCGATTATTTTTCACAGGCAGATGAGGATACCATGATCGTCTTCTTCGGCGACCATCAGCCCACGACTTATGTGAGCAATCCAATCTTAAGAAATAATAAAGTGGATCCCGAGACTTTATCAGATGAGGAAAATCTGTTAAAATATAAAGTACCTTATGTAATCTGGAGCAATTTTGACATCGAAGAACAGACGGACGGGGAGACCAGTGCCAACTATCTGGCAATGGATGTGCTGGAGAACTGTGATCTGCCGCTGCCTGCCCTGCAAAGCAGTCTGACAGAGCTTCGTAAAGAATATCCTGTCATCAGTGCTGCCGGGGTAAGAAAAAGTGATGGCACGCTTACGACGGTGAAGGAATGTGGGGAAGCATTGAACGATTACCGGAGTCTGGAGTATTATCTGCTGTTTGATTACGGAAGGTAAGAAGCAATCTTATGAATTTATGTCTGCGCATGATGGCACTGTATAATAAGAATGCGAAAATGTGAAAAACAGACGATGGAAAGACGCGGGAGTATATCATTATGAACAGCAGAACGAAGACAGCTACAAACGCAGAGTGCGGAATGCAGAGAGGTATTTCTCTGCTTGCATTCCTTGTGCCTGCGATTGTCATGCTGATCCTTTTTATCATCAGAGGCATATATCCTTTTGGCGACCGGAGCTTTTTATTCTCCGATATGTACCATCAGTATATGCCTTTTTTGAGTGAATTTGTGCACAAGATCAAAGCAGGCGAGGGACTGTCCTATTCTTACAATGTGGGGATAGGATCGAATTTTCTCGCACTGTATGTGTATTATCTGGCGAGTCCGCTGAACTGGTTTGTTTTTTTGCTACCGGAAAATCTGATCATGGAGTTTATGAGTTATCTGGTGATCCTGCGAATCGGTCTCATGGGACTTACGTTCAGCATTTACCTGCGCAAAGCATTCGGCAAGGCAGATCAGGCGGTACTTTTGTTCTCAACGTGTTATGCACTGTCCGGTTATCTGGCAGCTTATAACTGGAATGTGATGTGGCTGGATTGCCTGATTTTATTACCGCTGATTTTGCTGGGGCTGGAAAATCTGGTCAAAGAGGGAAAGTGGGTCGTGTATACCGTCACGCTGGGATTGTGTATTCTGACCAACTATTATATCTCTATTATGATCTGTATTTTTCTGGTGTTATATTTCGGAATGCTGCTGATCACAGAGCATAAGACAATGAAGATTGCAGAAAACAGTGGAAAATGCAGGGCAGTGTTCGGGCGGATTGCAAAGTTTGCATTTGCGTCGTTATTGGCGGGCGGACTTGCGGCGGTATTATTGATTCCGGAGGTCTGCGCGATTCTGCGGACGGATTTCGGCAATTCGGATTTCCCGAGTACGCTGACTTCTTATTTTTCCGTATTAGATATGCTGGCAAGGCATTGTATGTGTGTGACTACAGAGAGAGGGCTGGAGCACTGGCCGAATATCTATTGTGGTGTGGCAGTATTTTTACTGGTGCCGATGTACGCACTGAATGAAAAAATATCGGTGCGAAAGAGATTCTGCAATCTGGCACTGGCAGGATTTCTGCTGCTGAGCTTCAGTACGAATGTGTTGGATTTTTTGTGGCACGGATTGAATTATCCGGATTCTTTGCCGGCCAGACAGTCGTTTTTGTATATTTTCCTGATTCTGGTGATGTGCTATGATGCGTTCCGGAATGTGGAAGGGACTTCGCCGAGACAGATCTTGTACGGTTATCTGGCAGCAGTAGTATTTTTACTGGCTTGTGAGAAATTCGTGGAAAGCGAAGATTTTGATACCGGTATTGAAGTGCTGACACTTGTATTCGTTACAATCTACGGAGTGATTCTGTATCTGTACCGGACCAGAAGGGACGAACTGACCAGACAGGTACTGGGGATTCTGACGCTGGCCTGTGTGGTGGCGGAGCTGAGTATCAATACATTCAACACCAGCCTGGGAACCACAGGACGGAGTGCGTACCTGGGAGATCAGGAGGATTACAAGGCACTGTATGAACTGGTCAAAGAGCAGGAAGAGGGTGACTTCTTCCGTATTGAGAAGTTCACCCGTAAGACGAAAAATGACGGAACCCTGACAGGGTATCCTACAGCGTCTGTTTTTTCCTCCACCATGAATTCCGGCGTGATGGATCTGTATAAAAAGCTCGGCATGCGTCACAGCAAGGTGTATTACGGTTATGACGGAGCGACTGTGTTCGTGGCAGCACTTTTGAATGTGGACTATATGTTCGGCGAGTCTGCAAAATATGAGAACGGTCTGTACGAAACGGTACAGAACAGCGGCGATATTTATTTATATCATTGCAAATATACCTTGCCGTTCGGTTATGTGGCACCGACCGGATGGGATATCCCTGAGGAGAGCGGTACCAACGGAATATGGGTGCAGAATCAGTTAGTGGAAGATCTGGGAATCACAGAGGAACTGTTAGAGCATGCGACCAGCGAGGCTTCCGGAGATAACGTATGCATTACGGCTGACCGGGCAGGCTATTATTATGCGAGAATCAATGTGTCCGGTACGAAAAAGGTACAGGTGCTCGGCGGAACACTCGAGACACAGGACTACAGTGACTTAAAGGACGGCTCTGTTCTGTATCTCGGTTACCTGCAAAAAGGTGAAAAAGTCACTCTGACCAACGGGGATGACACGGATGATACTCCGAAGGTATCGGCGGAAGCCTATGTATTGAACGAAGAAGTGCTGGCACAGGCTGTGGAAATGCTGTCGGTAGAGCATCTGGAAAATGTACAGATGGACAGTACCCATATCTTTGGTACACTGAATTTGCAGAAAGCAGGACGTCTGATATTATCCGTGCCATATGAAAAAGGCTGGACTGTGAAAATCAATGGGGAAACGGTAGAACCTGCGACATTTGGGGATGCGTTACTTGCATTTGATCTCGCGGCAGGGGATTACACCATTGAGATGCACTATGTACCGGAAGGAAGGGATATTGGTATTTTGGTGAGTGTGGGAAGCGGATTGCTATTATGCGCATGTCTGTTGTGGAAACGTCGAGGTTCGAGAGCCGAAGAATCGAGTGAAGTAGTAAATGACAAATTTACTGATGCTGAGAGCAAATCTGAAGAAATCGAAGTGCCGGAAGAGACGTCAGAAGATTTGGAAAGTGAACAGCAGAAGTAATGTCTGAAGATAATCAGTGGAAAAAACAGATAAAAGAAACTGAGATGAAATAAAAAGGGGGTTTCGCATGAACAAAAAGAGCATTTGTGACACGCTGCGGCGGACTTTTCTGATCCTGGCAGGATCCTTCATCATGGCAGTGAACCTGAAGAGCTTTGTCCGGGCAGGAGGATTGATTCCGGGAGGATTTAACGGTCTGACCAGACTGATCCAGGAGATCAGTGTAATGCTATGGCATGTGGAACCACCTTTTTCTGTGATCAATTTTATCCTGAATGCCATTCCCGTGGTCATCAGTTTTAAATTTATCGGGAAAAAATTCACCGGTTATTCCTGCCTGATGATCGTGGTGAGCGGTATTCTGACCGATATGGTGCCGGCATTTCCCATCACAGAGGATATTCTGCTGATCGCTATTTTCGGAGGTCTGATCAATGCACTGGCAATCAGCCTGTGCCTGTTTGCCAACGCGACCAGCGGCGGAACGGATTTTATCGCAATCTTTCTGTCGGAGCGGTACGGAATCGATTCCTGGAATTATATTTTCGCCGGAAATGTCGTGATCCTGGGAATCGCGGGAGCGTTATTCGGATGGGACAAGGCGCTGTATTCCATTATTTTCCAATATACTTCCACGCAGGTATTGCATGTGCTGTACAAACGCTATCAGAAGCAGACACTGATCATCGTGACCAAGCGGCCGGAGGACGTCTATGAGGCGATTGCGGAGATCACACATCATGACGCGACACTGATCCAGGGAGAAGGCTGTTATTCCAAACAGGAATGTGATGTGCTGTATTCCGTAGTGGGACGGGATGAGGTGAACAAAGTCGTGAATGCGGTACGGGAGACGGATCCGCAGGCCTTTGTCAACATGATTCGTACGGAGAACCTGGCGGGTCGGTTCTACCAGAGACCAAATGACTGATTAATAAGCCTGAGTATCAGATCAACTGACGCTCAGGCTTGCGTACTTTTTAGGGGAAACGCCCACGGCTTTGGTAAAGGCTTTGAAAAAGTTACTATAGTCCGTGAAACCGCTGCGTTCGAAAGCCTCCATGACGTTGCCGTTCTCGTTCAGGACGGCTTTGGCGATACTGATACGCCTGGCGGTAATGTATTTGTTAATCGTAGTGCCGGTGGCGGATTTGAAGATCCGGCAGATATAGGATTCACTGAGGTAGAACTGCCCGGCCAGCTGCTCTACGGTAATCGGCTGGGAGATATTCTGGTTAATATAGAGCAGAATGTCATCTACCTGATGATTGTAGCGATAAGAGCTGTCCCTGTATTCGGAGGAGACTGCCGCATTTTTCACTTCGCCGGCTTCCGTACCCGTTTGTTCCGCACTGCGTACGAACAGGGTGTTGAGCATGACCATCAGTTCCATGAAGGCGGCATATTCCGTGATGTCATGGGCAAAGCCTTCTGCGGAGGTGATCTTGTTAATATAATAGAGGAAACGCTTTTGCTGTTCCTTGTTCAAGGACAGCTTATGGGAATAGGGAGCTGTGCGGTGCGTAAAACAAAACGCCAGATCGGTCTCTTTTGTTGAAAGCTGTTTCATAAAATCCGGTGCGACTGACAGAACGATCCGTTCATGGACAGAATTGTCGATCTGGGTCAGCTTGTGACTTTCATACTGGTTGATGATAAAGAGATCCCCCGGAGCAATCGTATAAAAACAGTTATCGATCAGAAACTGTTTGCCGCCGCAGATGGAATAATAGATCTCGTAACAGTCATGGATATGCATATCCATGGCTTTTTCTTCTTTATAGAGGTGCGCAATGGCAAAAGTGCCGGATGTTTTACAGTTTTCTATGGCTGTTTTACAGGAGGTAAGTTCTTCCATGATAATGCTCCTTTTTCTTTTTGTGTTCCCTATTGTAATTTATCATGCAATTACAACACAACAGTTCCGGCTGCAAACCATGACTTTGTGCAGTAAGGGCTGTTCTGTATCTATAGTAAATGAAAAGTTCAAAATTTGCAATGTTTATACAAAAATATGAAAAGACATTGAGAATTTTTTCGAGTATACTTATCTCATACAATCGTAAGAAGCGCTTACAGACCTTTCAAAATTTTTATAAAAAAAGTAAAAATGTGTTGGAAATGGTTACAATGATATGTTATAATGTAAGTGCTTTCATAAAAAGGTATCATTCAATGACGGCACGCAGGCCGTAGTTGAGGAAAGAGAGGCGTAAGGTGGAACTTAGAACAGCAGTATCACCAAGAGATGTGAAGCATTATACCACAGAGCGTCTGAGAGAAGAGTTTCTGATCCAGAATCTGTTCGTACCAGGCGAGATCAAGCTGGTGTACAGCCACATCGACAGAATCATTACAGGAGCAGCAGTTCCTGTAAGCCCCATCACTCTGACCGCCGGAGATGAACTCCGTGCAGAGTATTTCTGCCAGAGAAGAGAACTGGGTGTGATCAATATCGGCGGAGCAGGTATGATTACCGTTGATGGCAAAGTGTACAAGGTAGGCTACAAGGAGGCCATGTACATAGGAATGGGCTCTAAGGAGATCATTTTCGCAAGCGAGGATGAGAAGCAGCCCGCTAAATTTTATCTGAATTCCGCTCCCGCACATAAGACATATCCGACCGTGCTGATCAAGCCGGAAGGTACTCCCGAAGAGGGCGTGGTCATTGTAAAGGATGAGAATAAAGTAGAGCTGGGTACTCTGGAAGACGCGAACCACAGAGTTATTTGCAAGTATATCCTTCCCGGACAGGTAGAGAGCTGTCAGCTGGAGATGGGTATGACGAAGTTAGCGCCCGGCAGCGTATGGAACACCATGCCCTGTCATACACATGACAGACGTATGGAAGTATATCTGTATTTCGATATGCCTGAGGATGCTTTCGTAATGCACTATATGGGTGAGCCGGATGAGACCCGTCACATTGTAATGCGTAATGAAGAGGCAGTCATTTCTCCCAGCTGGTCCATCCATTCCGGATGTGGTTCCAGAGCATATACCTTTATCTGGGGTATGGTCGGAGAGAATCAGGACTTCGACGACATGGACGGTGTCGACAACAGAGATCTCAAATAACATAAAGCAGTAACTCAAATAACAGTTAACATAATGTGCCGAAAGAAAATTTCGTAGCACAGCATTAAGAAAAGGAGAGAGAATAATGTCAGAATTCACTAATTTCTCACTGGAAGGTAAGGTTGCTCTGGTTACCGGCGCATCTTACGGTATTGGTTTCGCTATCGCTTCCGCATACGCAGAGGCAGGTGCTACCATCTGCTTCAACGATATCAAGCAGGAGCTGGTAGACAAGGGAATCGCAGCATACGCTGAAAAAGGTATCAAGGCGCACGGCTATGTATGTGACGTTACCAATGAAGAAGCAGTTAACGCTATGGTAGCTCAGATCGAGAAGGAAGTAGGCACCATCGATATCCTGGTGAACAACGCAGGTATCATCAAGAGAATCCCCATGACCGAGATGACCGCAGATCAGTTCAGTCAGGTAATCGACGTAGACCTGAATGCACCTTTCATCGTATCGAAAGCAGTTATTCCTGCAATGATCAAGAAGGGTCATGGTAAGATCATCAACATCTGTTCCATGATGTCCGAGCTGGGTCGTGAGACCGTATCTGCATATGCAGCAGCTAAGGGCGGATTAAAGATGCTGACCAGAAACATCTGCTCCGAGTACGGCCAGTACAACATTCAGTGTAACGGCCTTGGACCCGGTTACATCGAGACTCCTCAGACTGCACCTCTTCGTGAGATCCAGCCTGATGGCAGCAGACATCCTTTCGATCAGTTCATCTGCGCTAAGACCCCTGCGAACAGATGGTTAAAGCCCGAAGAGCTGACCGGTCCCGCTGTATTCCTTGCTTCTGAGGCATCCAATGCAGTCAATGGACACATCCTCTATGTAGATGGCGGTATCCTTGCTTACATCGGCAAACAGCCTGAATAGAACTAGCGCAGAGGAAAAGCAAGCGGCTGCGTAGCAGACATTTGCTTTTCCTGCGCAGTTCACGAGCGAATATCCGACAAGCTTGCGCAGTCGGATGAAAAGCACGAAGTGCGAATTCGCGAGTGAGAAACCGCAAGGCGAGTGAGAAACCGCAAGGCATGAAACAAAATAAATTACCCACACCAGGTCAGTCGCAGAAGAATTTCGGCGGCTGACTGTTGTGGCGTTTGGAA
>ERZ1034946.92-NODE-92-length-80781-cov-50.397691_pt1 | contig 80781 bp, 74 predicted proteins | sample MGYA00520591_ERZ1034946 | MGnify/ENA primary metagenome ERZ1034946 (study PRJEB33766, sample SAMN09781753) | gut metagenome | biome: gut microbiome | host: Homo sapiens | place: Madagascar | study: EMG produced TPA metagenomics assembly of the PRJNA485056 data set...
GAAAAAAAATCAAAAATTAATGGCTGCAATTGTGATTATTGTAGTTGCTACAATGCTTATTACAACCGTGCTTGCCGCTTTCATGTAAAATATACTAAAATTCCAGGGGGCAGTCAATCATATTCGTGGTTATGCACCTTGAAAATCAGCCGAATAATGGGGTAAAATGTACGCGTAGGCAAAAGTGAGCATGAATGATAGGGCGAATGCCCGTCAGCCCGAAAATCTGTGATTTGTCGGGCTTGCACTGCGGTGTAAAGAAAAGAGAAAGAGATCAGCTATGAATAATATTTCAAAAAAATGGATGAAATGGATTCCACTGTTTACGCTGGCTGCATTATGTATCGGTTTTGCAGGAGACAGGGCAGCCACAAAAGCAGAGACAGCAGAGAATCATAAAATTGCAGATGGTGTTTATATCGGAAATGTCTATGTCGGCGGCATGACAGAGGAAGAGGCAGTGGATGCCATCAGTGCATATGCACAGAGCGTGGATGATGCTGTTTTGACACTGAATGCCAATGGAAAAAGTGTGGAAGTGAGTGCACAGGAGCTTGGCATCACATTTCAGAATACCAATGCAGTGCAGGAAGCACTTGCGGTTGGACGAAATGGCAATCTGATCAAACGATATAAAGATAAAAAAGATCTGGAACATGGAAGTAAAGTATTTGAACTTCCGTTAGGATTAAATGAGACAGCAGCAAGGGAAGTATTGACTGCAAAAGCAGAAAAACTGAACAATGAAGCAGTTGACAACGGACTGATCCGTGAGAATGGGCAGTTTCAGTTTATTGAGGGAAGTTCCGGCGTTGAAGTAAATGTGGAAAAATCCCTGATGACGATCGAAGATTACTTAAAAAACAACTGGGATGGCACAGATGCTTCGATTGACATTGTGGCAGAGGTTGTGGAGCCGGAAGGCACGAAGGAAGAACTGGCAAAGGTAAAAGATCTGCTTGGCAGTTACACGACCAATTACAGTACCTCATCTGCCGGAAGATGTGCTAATATCAGTGTGGCAGCAGGCAAGATCAATGGAACCGTATTATATCCGGGAGAGGAGTTCTCCGTTGGGCAGACGATCGGACCATTGACGGCAGCGGGCGGTTATGAACTTGCAGGTGCTTACGAGAACGGACAGACCGTGCAGTCTTATGGCGGCGGTGTATGTCAGGTGTCAACAACGTTATACAACGCAGTGTTAAAGGCGGAACTTGAGGTGACACAGCGCTCAAACCATTCTATGATCGTAACCTATGTAAAACCATCTATGGATGCTGCAATTGCAGGAGATTACAAGGATTTAAAATTTGTCAATAATCTCGATGCACCGATTTATATCGAGGGGTATACGGTTGGAAAAGACATTTATTTTAACATATACGGACAGGAGACCAGACCTTCAAACCGCAAAGTGACATATGAGAGTGAGGTCGTATCGGAGGAAGATCCCGGCACACAGTTTGTGGCAACCGGAGATGCAATCGGTTCTATCTCGACAACCCAGGGCAAACATATGGGATATGTGGCAAGACTGTGGAAAATCGTAACAGTCGACGGCGTGGAGCAGAGCAGAGATGCAATTAATAAGAGCACTTACAAATCATCTCCTAAGATCGTGAATGTAGGAACTGCATCTGCAGATCCGAATGCAGTGGCAGCGGTCAATGCAGCATTGGCAACCGGGGATGAGGCGACAATTTATGCAACGGTCGCCCAGTATAGCGGAGCAGGACAGACACCGTCAGAAGCTCCGGCGGAGGCACCGGCGGACAGCTCTGCGGAAGCAGCAGCGATCCTTGGAACCGTGGATGAGAGCCAGATTACAGGAAATACAACAACAGAAGGACAGTAGATAAAAGATTATGAAAGTTGGAAAAGTACCGGAGAACGTGCTGAAACGTTCTGTTTTTAAACAAATTCATACGATGAGACCGGAAGTGGTTTTGGGAGCCGGAGTTGGCGAGGACTGTGCAGCAGTGCAGCTTGCGGAGGATGAGACACTTGTGATGTCGACTGATCCGATCACAGGAACAGCGAAGGATATCGGAACGCTTGCAATCCAGATCACGGTGAATGATCTTGCGAGTGCAGGGGCGGAACCTGTCGGAGTGCTTCTTACGGTGCTTTTGCCAACTTCTGTCTGTGAACAGGATCTGTGTCTGATGATGAAGCAGGTGGAGGAAGCCTGCGCAAAAGCAAATGTGCAGGTTATGGGCGGACATACCGAGGTTACAAGAGTGGTAAACCAGCCGGTCATCAGTGTCTGTGGAGTCGGAAAAGTGAAAAAAGGACATCTGATCTCCACTGCAGGTGCAAGACCGGGCATGGATATTTTAGTCAGCAAATGGATTGGAATTGAAGGTACTTCCATTATTGCAAAAGAAAAAGAAGAAGAATTAAAAACGCATTTTGCAGTTCCTTTTATTGAGAATGCAAAAGCGTTGGATGCATATATTTCTGTACAGTCTGAGGCCGCAGTCGCCGTGACGTCTGGCGTTAGTGCAATGCATGACGTGACAGAGGGCGGAATTTTCGGAGCTCTGTGGGAAATGGCAGAAGCATCTGGCGTCGGACTTGAAATCGACTTAAAGAAGATACCAATTCGTCAGGAAACAGTAGAGGTTTGTGAATATTTCGGAGTGAATCCTTATCTTTTGATCTCCAGCGGATGTATGCTGATGGCGGCACAGGATGGAAATCATCTGGTGCGCGAACTGGAAAAAGTAGGGATCAAAGCGACGATCATCGGAAAAGCTACCGCGGGAAATGACCGTGTTCTGCTGAATGAGGATGAACGAAGATTTTTAGAGCCACCAAAGACGGATGAGTTATATAAAGTGATCGGAAGATAATTATTACAAGCGTAAAAAATTATCCGATCCTATGAAGTAATGTATGTGGAAGGAAAGAAAGGAATTTGTGGTTATGCGTGAAAAAATTTTAACTTTTATAGAGAAAAACAGTAGAATTGATTTAAAAGAACTTGCAATTATTTTAGGTGTGGATGAGGCATCTGTTGTCAATGAGCTTCAAAAGATGGAAGAGGAACACATCATCTGCGGTTATCATACATTAATTGACTGGGACAAAGCCGGAATTGAAAAAGTAACAGCATTGATCGAGGTTCGTGTTACTCCTCAGCGCGGTATGGGATTTGACAAAGTGGCTGAGCGTATCTACAACTATCCGGAAGTGAATTCTGTATATCTGATCTCCGGAGGATTTGATTTCATGGTAACGATCGAAGGAAAAACACTTCGTGAAGTTTCACAGTTTGTTTCTGATAAGTTATCCCCATTGGATTCTGTTTTAAGCACTAAGACAAACTTTATTTTAAAGAAATATAAAGATCATGGAACCGTTATGGCAGAACAGGCAAAAGACGAAAGGATAGAGATGTAATATGAGGAATCCGTTAAGCAAAACAATCACAACGATCCAGCCATCCGGTATCCGTAAGTTTTTTGACATTGTTCATGAGATGAAAGATGCTATCTCGCTTGGTGTTGGTGAGCCTGATTTTGACACACCATGGCATATCCGTGACGAGGGCATCTATTCGCTGGAAAAGGGAAGGACTTTTTATACTTCCAATGCAGGACTGAAAGAATTAAAAATTGAAATTGATAAATATCTGAAAAGACGTTTTGGTGTATCCTATGACTACAACAATGAGATTATGGTGACCGTAGGCGGAAGTGAAGCAATTGATATCGCAATGCGTGCCATGCTTGATCCGGGAGATGAGGTTCTGATCCCGCAGCCGAGTTATGTGTCCTATCTTCCATGCTGTGTGCTTGCCAATGGAACACCGGTGATCATTGAATTAAAAGCGGAAAATCAGTTCCGCCTGACACCGGAAGAATTAGAGGCGGCTATCACACCAAAGACAAAATTATTAGTGCTTCCATTTCCAAACAATCCAACCGGAGCAATCATGGAGAAGGAAGATCTGGAGAAAGTGGCAGAGATCGTAAAAAAATATGACCTCTTTGTACTGAGCGATGAAATTTATTCAGAGCTGACTTATACAGGTGATAATCATGTTACCATAGCATCCCTTCCGGGAATGCGTGAGCGTACCATTTTGATCAATGGATTTTCCAAATCCTATGCGATGACGGGATGGAGATTAGGTTATGCATGTGGACCGGAAGTGATCATTAAGCAGATGTTAAAGATCCATCAGTTTGCGATCATGTGTGCACCGACGACGAGCCAGTATGCGGCAGTCGAAGCACTTCGGAACGGAGATGAGGATGTTACGAAGATGCGTGAAGAATATAATGGAAGACGCCGTTATCTGATGCACCGTTTTAAGGAAATGGGATTATCCTGTTTTGAACCGTTTGGGGCGTTCTATGTTTTTCCATGTATTAAGGAATTTGGCATGACATCAGAAGAATTTGCAACAAAACTGTTGAATTCGCAGAAAGTGGCAGTTGTACCGGGAACCGCATTTGGTGACTGTGGCGAGGGATATCTTCGTATTTCTTATGCATATTCTCTGGAAGATTTAAAGAAGGCATTGGATCGCATGGAGATTTTCATTCAGGAACTGCGTGAGGAGAAAAATTAGTGGCAGAGTTAAATATTGTATTATATGAACCGGAAATACCGGCAAATACAGGAAATATCGGAAGAACCTGTGTTGCGACAGGAACAAAACTTCATCTGATCGAACCGCTTGGTTTCCGACTGGATGAAAAAGCGTTAAAAAGGGCAGGCATGGATTACTGGAAAGATCTGGATGTTACAACTTATGTAAACTGGGATGATTTCTGTGAAAAAAATCCAAATGCGAAGATTTATATGGCAACCACAAAGGGAAGACATGTGTATTCGGACGTGTCCTATGAACCGGACTGCTTCATCATGTTTGGAAAAGAAAGTGCCGGAATCCCGGAAGAAATTTTAAAAGCACACCCGGATACCTGTGTACGGATTCCAATGATCGGGGAGACAAGATCGCTGAACCTTTCCAATTCTGTTGCGATTGTTTTGTATGAAGCTCTCAGACAGAATCATTTTGACCATATGAAGTTAGAGGGACAGCTTCACCGATTAAAGTGGGAGGATTAGACGGATGGGAATCATCAAAGCAAAACAGCTCGTTCATGAATATATCCGCCGGGACGAAGAAGGCAATGTGGAATCCATCCAGACAGCATTAGATCATATCGACCTTGATGTGCAGCCGGGGCAGTTTATTGCTATTTTAGGTCATAACGGTTCCGGAAAGTCTACGTTGGCAAAACATATCAATGCACTACTTGCGCCGACTGAGGGAAGTCTCTGGGTCGACGGAAAAGATGTGACGCAGGAAGAAAATATTCTGCCGGTGCGGAAAACAGCCGGGATGGTATTTCAGAACCCGGATAATCAGATCATAGCCAGCGTGGTAGAAGAAGATGTCGGATTCGGACCGGAAAATATCGGAGTTCCGACGGATGAGATCTGGCAGAGAGTGGAAGAAAGTTTAAAATCAGTTGGAATGTTACAGTACAGACACCATTCCCCGAACAAACTCTCCGGTGGACAGAAACAGCGTGTGGCGATCGCGGGTGTTATGGCAATGGAACCCAAATGCATCGTGTTAGATGAACCGACTGCCATGCTCGATCCGAATGGACGAAAAGAAGTATTACATGCAGCGCATGAGCTGAACCGGAAAAAAGGCGTGACAATTCTGCTCATCACACATTATATGGAAGAAGTAGTGGATGCAGATTATGTTTATGTCATGGATAAAGGACATGTTGTCATGCAGGGAACACCGCGTGAAATCTTTTCACAGGTGGGAACATTAAAAGAGCACAGGCTGGATGTTCCACAGATCACATTGTTAGCAGATTTGCTTCGTCAGTCAGGACTTGACATTCCATTGGGGGTTTTGACCAGAGAAGAACTTGTGGATGCGATTATGAAAATCGCAGGATAAGGTGTAAGCAGATAGTGTGGAATACCGCAGGGAAAGATTTCCTGAGCGGAAAAGAAATAATGGAGGGTGCCATGTCACTCATTTTAGATAAGATAAATTATGTGTACAGCGAGGGAACTGCTTACCAGATCCAGGCGCTTAAGGATGTAAACTTAGAGATCAGGGATGGACAGTTTATCGGTGTGATCGGACATACCGGTTCCGGAAAATCAACTTTGATCCAGCATCTGAACGGTCTGGTGAAGGCAACTTCCGGAACGATTTATTTTAATGGTCAGGATATTTATGACGAGGATTTTGACCTGAGAGAACTTCGTAACCGTGTTGGACTTGTATTTCAGTACCCTGAGCATCAGTTATTTGAGACAACCATTTTCGATGATGTGTGTTTTGGCCCGAAAAATCAGGGATTGTCCAAGGAAGAAGCAGGACTGCGCGCATTTGAAGCATTGAGAAGCGTAGGGCTGCCGGAGGAACTTTACTATCAGTCGCCATTTGACCTTTCCGGTGGACAGAAAAGAAGAGTTGCAATCGCGGGTGTACTTGCAATGAAACCGGAAGTGCTGATTTTAGATGAGCCGACCGCCGGTTTAGATCCGGCAGGAAGGGATGAAATCTTAGACCTCATCGCAAGAATGCATAAGGAAAAAGGAATTACGGTCATTCTTGTTTCCCACAGTATGGAAGATGTTGCAAAATACGTGGAACGTATCATAGTGATGAACCATGGGCAGGTGATGTTTGACAATACTCCGTGTGAAGTGTTCAAACATTACAAAGAACTGGAGCAGATCGGGCTTGCAGCACCGCAGGTAACCTATCTGATGCACGAACTGAAAGAAAAAGGACTGAATGTAAACACGGAGGCTACAACCGTTGCGGAGGCAAGGGAGAGCTTACTGGAAGTTTTACTTGGAAGGGAACCGAATCACAGGGGTTCCAATCTGGAAGAGGAGAACTTATGTTAAGAGATATTACGTTAGGCCAGTATTATCCGGCAGATTCTGTCATTCATAAACTGGACCCGAGAGTAAAATTATTTGCAACATTAATTTATATTATATCGCTGTTCTGCTTTAAGGGAATTGCTGCGCTGCTTGCAGCTACGGCATTTCTGTTTGCAGTGATCAAAACATCAAAGGTGCCGTTTAAGTTCATGGTAAAAGGATTGAAGGCGATCATGGTGTTAATGCTTATCACAGCATTATTCAACCTGTTCCTGACACCGGGCGAACCGATCGTGCAGTTGTGGATTTTTAAGATCACAGCAGAAGGTGCGCAGAATGCAGTGTTGATGGCAATCCGACTGACATACCTGATTCTGGGAACTTCGATCATGACTTTAACGACAACACCAAATCAGTTGACAGATGGTCTGGAAAAGTCACTCATGCCACTGAGCAAAATCGGTATTCCGGTGCATGCTATCGCTATGATGATGTCTATTGCACTGCGTTTTATCCCGATCCTGATCGAGGAGACGGACAAAATCATGAAAGCACAGATGGCGCGTGGGGCAGATTTTGAGAGTGGAAATCTGATTCATAAAGTAAAAAACATGGTACCGCTTCTTGTACCGCTTTTTGTCTCTGCATTCCGCCGCGCAGACGATCTTGCGATGGCAATGGAAGCGCGCTGCTACAATGGCGGTGAGGGACGTACCAAGATGAAACCGTTGAAATATGTGGCGGTGGATCATAAGGCTTATGCAATCATCTTTGCGTATTTTATCGTGATCTTATTGTGTCGTACATTTTTGCCTTGGCCAATGTAAAGTGACTGGATATACGAAAAATGTCTGATGAGGTGTAGATGAAGAAAAGGGAAATTGGATGAAGCGAGTAAAACTGATCGTAGCCTATGACGGAACGAATTACTGCGGTTGGCAGGTACAGCCAAACGGAATCACCATTGAGCAGGTACTAAATGAAAACCTGTCAAAGCTGCTGGGGGAAGAAATCACAGTGACCGGTGCAAGCCGGACGGACTCCGGTGTACATTCCATGGGAAATGTAGCCATTTTTGATACAGAGACAAGAATGCCGGCAGATAAAATTTCATTTGCACTAAATCAGAGGCTGCCTGCGGATATTGTCGTGCAGGATTCGTGCGAGGTTCCGCCCGACTGGCATCCGAGATATCAGGTCAGCCGGAAAACATATGAGTACCGCATTTTAAACCGTACTTTCCGTATGCCAAACCGCAGGCTGGATACTTATTTTTATCATCACAAACTGGATGTGGACAAAATGAAGCGGGCGGCTTCGTATCTTGTGGGAGAGCATGATTTTAAGAGTTTTTGTGCAATTGGGGCACAGGTCAAAACAACGACGCGCACGATCTATTCCTGTGAGGTGGAGAAAGACGAGAATGACATTATTACCATTCGGGTGACCGGAAATGGATTTTTATACAATATGGTGCGTATTATCGCGGGAACGCTGATACGTGTCGGCGGCGGCGAGGTGTCGCCGGATGAAATGCCACAGATCCTTGGGAAGAAAGACCGCGTAGCTGCAGGACCGACTGCTCCGGCACATGGACTGACGATGATGGGGATTGAGTATGAGGATGCAGAAGGTATATCTGAAACATGATATTCGTAATTGGCTGACAATCCAAAGTGGATAAAGAGAGTGAAAATAGAAAATCATGTGGATAAGTACAAGAAAAGTCGAGAATTATAGAAATATTTTCTTGACACGCAAGGATTCGTGTAATATAATACATAAGTCTGTGATAGTGAATTAATGTCGAACCAAAAGCCCCGGTGAGACATTTAAACTATAAACAATTTATTTAATGAAGAAGCGATGTGTCCTGGACATTCACATGGTGGAAGCATTTCATAACATTATTTCTAGGAGGAAAATCAATGAAAACTTTTATGGCTAGCCCAGCTACCATTGATAGAAAATGGTACGTAGTTGACGCTGAAGGTATGACATTAGGACGTTTAGCATCTGAAGTTGCTAAAGTATTAAGAGGAAAAAATAAACCAATCTTTACACCACACATCGATACAGGTGATTATGTGATCGTTGTCAATGCAGAGAAAGTTAAAGTTACAGGTAAGAAATTACTTCAGAAAGTATATTACAATCACTCCGATTATGTAGGTGGAATGAAAGAGACTACATTAAAAGAAATGTTAGCAAAACATCCTGAAAGAGTTATCGAGTACGCTGTAAAAGGCATGCTTCCAAAAGGACCTTTAGGAAGACAGATGTACACAAAATTATTTGTATACGCTGGACCTGATCACAAACATGCTGCTCAGAAACCAGAAGTTTTAACATTCTAATTAGGAGGTAAAGGACATTGGCTAATACAAAGAATTACGGAACCGGAAGAAGAAAATCATCTGTTGCCAGAGTATATTTAGTACCAGGTACAGGTAAAATCACAATCAATAAAAGAGATATCGACGAATATTTCGGATTAGATACATTAAAAGTTATCGTTCGTCAGCCATTAGTAGCTACAGAGACATCTGATAAATTTGATGTTTTAGTAAACGTTAAAGGTGGCGGATACACAGGACAGGCAGGAGCAATCAGACATGGTATCTCCCGCGCATTACTTACAGTAGATGGTGATTACAGACCAGTTCTTAAGAAAGCTGGATTCTTAACACGTGATCCACGAATGAAAGAGCGTAAGAAATACGGTCTCAAAGCAGCGAGACGTGCTCCACAGTTCTCAAAGAGATAATTCAACCGAATATCAAAAAAGAGCAACAAACCCCGAAAATTCAGTATTTTCGGGGTTTTCTTTATATTCTGAAATTAAGCGGCTGATTGATTCAGCATCCTTTTGAACATCGGACAAGCCGATAGGTTTCCGGTCATCAGAAATTCCGAAAAACAGAGTTCCGCTGAAATAAAAATATTTATGAGAAAAGGTTTGTGTTAAAAAGTGTATTGAGAAGAAATATCATTATAGAAAAAGAAAATTGACAAATACCCTATAGGGGTATATATTGAAAATGTTTGCAGGAATCCATTTTATTGCAAGGTATTTTTAGAATGGATTTTGTAATTGCAAATTAAAAAAAAGGTGAATGCTATGATAAAGACAACATTAAAAATCGACGGTATGATGTGCGGTATGTGCGAGTCCCATATGAACGATCTGATCCGCAAAAATTTTCAGGTAAAAAAGGTAACATCCTCTGCGAAAGACGGAGAAACAGTGATTATCAGTGATCATGAGATCGATATTCCGTGGGCAAAAAAAGAGATCAAAGAGATTGGTTACGAACTCGTTTCCTACAAGAGTGAACCTTATGAGAAAAAAGGATTTTTCCATTTTGGAAAATAATAAGAATATATGGAAGAATCAGGCAAAATGCGCAGGTGTTGTCAGGACATCTGCGCATTGTGGCATTACGAAAGTTATGCTACAATGAGCGGGGAAAATAAAAAAAGGAAAGAGAAATTTATGATAAAAGCAGAAAAATTATCGTATTCCTTCCCGCAGAAGGACTTATATAACAAAATATCATTTACGTTGGAAGATGATGTGCACTGCGCATTTATCGGAACAAACGGAACCGGAAAAAGTACGTTGGTGGACATGATCCTGCACCCGGACAATTACTTATATGATGGCAGACTGATTGTCGATGTTCCGGGCAGAATCGGTTATGTCAGTCAGTTTTATTCTCTGGACGAGGAAAAAGAGGTTACGGTTTTTGACTATCTGAGTGAGGAGTTCGTGCGTCTGCAAAATGAGATTAACACAATTTGCGATGAGATGGCGACAGCAGATGAGCTGGACGAACTGATGGATCGTTATCAGAACGTCATGGATCAGTTTCAGGCGATCGATGGGGACTTTTATGAGAGCAATATCCGTAAACAGTTAAAAATTGCAAATCTGAAAGACTATGAAAATCACCTTTTGACAAACCTCAGCGGAGGAGAGTTTAAGCTGATCCAGGTGATCCGTGAGATGATGATCAGTCCGAAATTTATCATCATGGACGAGCCGGATGTGTTCCTTGATTTTGAACATTTGAATGCACTGAAAAATCTGATCAATTCCCACAAGGGAACCCTGCTTGTCATCACACATAACCGCTATCTTTTGAATCACTGTTTCAACAAAATTCTTCATTTGGAGAATGCAGAGCTTCAGGAGTTTGACGGCACATATGTGGATTACAATTTTGCATTGTTGGAGATGAAGATCGAGCAGCAGGAACTTGCGGCAGCAGATATGGAAGAGATTGAGCGCAATCGCAAAATTGTGGAACGTCTGCGGAATGAGGCGACAAAGGTGGACAGTGCGACAAAGGGAAGAAGTCTAAAAGCGAGAGTCTCTCTGTTGGAGCGTCTCGAAGCGCGGAAAACAAAATCTCCGTTTGTGGATATCAAACAGCCTCAGATTGAACTGCACACCAGTGCAAAATCATCGGATGATGTGCAGGGAGACGTTTCAGGACAGACAGATGCGGATGAGACCACCAGTGAAGAAAGAACGGAACAGAATCATGAAAAAGTGATTCTGGAAGTGGAAAATTACAGTGTCGCATTCGACCGGCAGATCATGGAGGAAGTGACCTTCTCCATGGAGGCTGGTGAGAAAGTGGCGATCGTTGGACCAAACGGAACCGGAAAGACAACCATTTTGCGTGATATTTATAAAAACAACAATCCAGCCATTAAGCTTGATCCAGACCTTAAAGCTGCCTATCTTTCCCAGATGCATGGGGAGGTTTTTGATGAGAGAGAGACAGTTTTGAAAAACTTTGCGGATGCAGGATTTGAGACGGATGCAGAAATTGTCCGTTATTTGAAAACCTACGGATTTGAGGAAGAGTTAGTTTATAATAAAGTAGAGAATTTATCCGGTGGGGAAAAAAATCTGCTTCAGCTTGCAAAAATCTCCCGGATGAATGCAGACCTTCTTCTTTTGGATGAGCCTACAAGCCACCTTGACACTTATTCCCAGCTTGCATTGGAACAGGCAATTGAAAAATACGAGGGTGCGGTTCTGATGGTATCGCATGATTTCTATACAGTTGCAAACTGTATGGATTATGTGCTTTTTGTAGAAGAGAAGAAACTCCGCAAAATGAGTATCCGTAAATTCCGCAAAATGATCTATGCCGACCATTTTGATAAAAATTATCTGGAACTTGAGCAGAAGAAAAAAGAAGTGGAGAACCGGATTTCATTTGCACTGCAGGCAGGAAAATTTGAGGAAGCTAAAAAATACTGTGATGATCTTGAGCAGATCATCAATCAGATGTAAAATCGGAGTTTAACTTGTGAACTGCCGCTTGCAGGTGGTGTTACGGATTTCCTGAGGTTATGTCGTATTGCATGCCAATAAAGTGTATAAAAATATAAAAAATAGAACTGTTTGTTTTCAGGAACGCTTCCGCTTGTTGTCGCTGGCAACGGTACTAAGAAAGTATCCATCGTGATTTCAAAATCCAATTACATTGTCTTTTGAAATCGCAATGTCTACTTTCTAAGGACCGGCCGCTCCCAAAATCCTGAAAACAAATCAGTTCTATTTTTTATTTGTCCCAGACTGTGCAGCATGCAATATCCAAGTTGTGAAAATCCGTCAATTCAGGTTGCAAACGGCAGAAATCAAAGATGAAACTCCGGGATGGATGCCTGGAAGGTCACTTAGTAATATAGGTTTTCGTAAGATAACAACGGATGAAGAATCTGAATGAAATATGTCAGTTCTGAAGTTACAGAGTTAGCATTCAGCATTTCAATACCCTTAGACTCCCCATTCTATAACCAGAGTTCCATAACGTAAATTGCAGATCCTGTGGTGCGTTTCATAGCGTAAATTGGGCATGTATAAGCGTCCTCTCACAAGTCATTCAAAGCGTAAATAAAAGAAAAACGGTGCAGACAAATATGATTTCCTTCGTGAGCCATGGAGATAAGACTCTTTAGAGGCTTATCGAAATGCCCGGCGAACAGGAACATCATATTTTGTCTGTACCGTTTTTCTTTTCATAAACCGATAAAATCACGACTTGCGAGAGGACGCTTATATCTGCCCCTCACAGCCTATAAAAGCACCACAAAATCTGTGACACTACGCTAGTGAAACTCTGGTTATAGGATACACCTATAGCTGATTCTAGATAAAATGAATTATGTCAAAAAGCAAGATTCTGCTATGATATATATATCCAATAAAACCTACAGAAACAGTAGGAAATTATAATAACAAGTCACAGAAGACAGAAATATATTACAAGTAGAAGAAACCAGAGGTGCGACATGGCAGAAAGAAATCTTGACTTTGACAAAATTACAGACAGAAGAAATACAAACTGCTTAAAATATGATTTTGCAGTGAAAAGAGGTATGCCGGAAGATGTGCTGCCACTCTGGGTTGCAGATATGGATTTTCAGACTTCTTCTTATGTACAGGATGCACTGATCAAACAGGTGCAGCATGGGATTTTTGGATACAGTGATGGACAGGAATCTTATTTTGAAGCTGTGGAAGGATGGCTGAAGAAACATCATGACTGGGAAGTACAGGAAAAATGGCTGGTCAAAACACCGGGGGTCGTAATGGCTCTGGCATTGTCCGTAAAAGCATATACAGATCCGGGAGATGCAGTATTGATTCAGTCACCGGTATATTATCCTTTCTCAGAGGTGATTTCAGATAATGGAAGAAAAATCGTAAGCAGTGACCTTTTCCTGGGAGAGGATAACCGCTATCATATTGATTTTGCAGACTTTGAGAAAAAAATCGTAGAGGAAGAAGTGAAACTTTTTTTCCTTTGCAATCCGCATAATCCGGTTGGAAGAGTGTGGACAAAGGAGGAGTTGGAGACAATTGGAGATATCTGCTGCAGACATCATGTGATCGTTGTGAGCGATGAGATTCATGCAGATTTTGTTTTTCAGGGAAAACATCACGTTTTTGCAAATCTGAAAAAGGAATATGCGGAGTGGACCATTACCTGCACTTCACCGGGCAAAACGTTTAACCTAGCTGGTCTGCAGACTTCTAATATATTTATCCCGAACCAGAAACTGAAAAATGCATTCAAAAAACAGTTGGCTGCAGCCGGATACAGTCAGCTCAATGCAGCCGGACTTGTGGCATGTGAGGCGGCTTACCGGGACGGGGAAGAGTGGTATCAGGCGATGAAAAAATATGTGGCTGGCAATATCGCTTTTACAAAAGAATTTGTGGAAAAAAATCTTCCGGGCGTGAACATGGTGGAACATGAGGGAACGTATCTGATCTGGCTTGATTTTAACGGACTCGGATTGTGCGCACAGGAGCTGGAAGATTTGATCGTTCACAAGGCAAAGCTCTGGCTTGACAGTGGAAGAATTTTTGGAAAATGCGGAAGAGGATTCCAGCGGATCAACGTGGCGTGTCCGAGAAGTACGTTAAAAGAGGCACTGGAGCGCATCGCAAAAGTACTTCCAGCAGATACTGTAAAATTTGCAAGCTAAACCAGATATAGTAGCAGCCACACATCGAGATCGCAATGCAATGTAAGCGAACAGAAAAATGTATCCTGACGAAAAGAATTGCAAAAATGATGAAAAAACAGTTGACAGTAAATGTGTTAATCGCTATAATTCAAATATAAACACATATTCCTATATGTTTAGTAGGAAATGAGAAAGGAGACAATGTTATGAAATATACGGGATCAGGTACACAGAGAAATCATATAATGTGTTGTTGCCGCTGTCAGGCTGTATGTATGAGTACGGTTTATTTTTCATATGCATTGTGTACCCGCTAAAAATTTGTAACTCAGGCAGGTGTCGTGCATAGGATACCTGCCATTTTTATTTTGGAAGATAAAGCTTCTTCTCACTAAGATCACAATTTTAAATATCGCAAAACACGGAGGCTAAATCCTCTGCTCCTGTAGGAACAGTCGCATTTTGCTTCGCAAAACAAGGAGGCTAAATCCTCTCCTCACAAGAGTTCGGATTTTTGCTTCGCAAAAACAAGGAGGATTAACATGAGTGATATCAAATCAAGCACATTAGAGTTAGTAGGAAAAACACCAATCGTAAACGCAAGCAGATATGCTGCAAAAGCAGGCGTGACAGACGCAGCCATTTTAGTAAAACTTGAGGCATTTAACCCGGCCGGTTCTGTAAAGGACAGAATTGCATTGGCAATGATCGAGGATGCAGAGAAAAAAGGTATTTTAAAAGAGGGCGCAACCATTATTGAACCAACCAGCGGTAACACAGGTATCGGTCTTGCAGCAGTTGCAGCGGTCAAAGGATACAGAGCAATCTTAACACTGCCGGATACCATGAGTGTTGAGCGCAGAAATCTTTTGAAAGCATACGGCGCAGAGCTTGTTTTGACAGAGGGAGCTAAGGGAATGAAAGGTGCGATCGCAAAAGCGGATGAACTTGCAAAAGAGATTCCGGGAGCCGTTATTTTAGGCCAGTTCGTAAACCCTGCAAACCCGGCAGCACACAAGGCAACAACCGGACCGGAAATCTGGGAGCAGACAGGCGGAAAAGTAGATATTTTTGTAGCCGGCGTTGGTACAGGCGGAACCATAACAGGTGTTGGTGAGTACTTAAAAGAGCAGAATCCAAATATCAAAGTTGTAGCAGTTGAGCCTGCAACAAGTGCAGTTCTTTCTACAGGAAAAGCAGGCGCACACAAGATCCAGGGAATCGGAGCAGGATTCGTTCCAGATACTTTGAATACTTCCGTTTATGATGAAATCATTCCTATCGAAAACGAGGATGCTTTTGACGAGGGAAGAGCATTTGCAGTAAGCGAGGGCGTTTTGGTTGGTATTTCTTCAGGAGCAGCTTTAAAAGCAGCCACCATTTTAGCAAAGAGACCGGAAAATAAAGGAAAGAATATCGTAGTTCTTCTTCCAGATTCCGGTGACAGATATCTGTCTACTGCATTATTCAGCAACTAAGAGCGTTTCAGGTGCTGATCGTGAAATCAGTTTGAAACAGACCCCCCTCATGGAAAATTTGATAAACATACTCCATGAGGGGATTTTTATGACAATAGATATTCGCCGAGTGTGCATTCTGTTGTTTCGTATCCGATGCTGTAGCCGCTGGTAGGGCATAGGTTTGCAAAACCGAAGTTGGTGGTTCGAATCCGCCCAGTATCACTCTTGAAAAAAGTGCTTATTTCGGAGAAGAGTAAAGCAGTAAAACTGGCGATGGTTTCAATATGAAAACAGAGAATAAGGGAATGCAGTTTATATTTGTGTATATGAACGAAAAAGTAAACTCCTCAAAATGAGGACTTTTAAGGCTAAAAAGTCCTCATTTTGAGGAGTTTTGCATTTTCGTGGAAAAAAGGATATGATAAATTAAATAGAAAAGATGGAGAAGAGAGTCTCAGAAAATTTGTGGAAAAGGAAAACATAATGCAAAAAATATTAATTACAAATGATGATGGAATACAGTCAGACGGTATCATTCGTTTGGCACGGGCAGCAAAAAAATATGGTAAAGTCTGGGTGGTGGCACCGGACGGACAGCGCAGTGCAATGTCACACAGGATCACATTACGTGAAACGATAGAGTTTTTTCCGGTTGATTTTCCGGTGGAGGGTGTGCACGCATATGCAAGTACAGGAACACCGGCGGACTGTGTACGTTTTGGAATTTTAAATATTGTGAAAGAAAAGCCGGACTATGTATTTTCCGGTATTAATTATGGATATAACAGCGGAACAGATATTCAGTATTCAGCGACCGTAGGATCTGCGTTAGAAGCTGCGTGCGCAGGTGTGCATGCGATTGCGTTTTCTGAAGGTGCATCGGAGTGTCATGAGGTGACAGACGCTTACCTTGAGCAGATGCTGAAAGAACTGATGGAACAGCCTTTGGCGCACAATCAGATCTGGAACGTAAATTTTCCGCAGTGTGAACTTGAGAAGCTGCGGGGAATTTTATATGACAGAAAAATTGCAGACTGTGGATTTTTCATTGACGAGTATCTGGAAGAGGGGCTTGAAAATGGAAGAATACGACTGACTGTGCATGGAAATTATAATGAGAATGCCCCGGAGGGAACAGATTTCAGGGCACTTGTTGATGGATATATTTCAGTTGGGAAGGTGAATAATCTACGGTAAAAATGAAAGATACCAAATAATTGCAAGAAATCAAAAAAATATGTTATTTCAAACATGATACCGGATTAATACAATATAATTGAGGCAGTGTATACAAAACGACAAGAGATGAAAGAATGTCGGAAAGCGGAGATTGGAAATAGTATGCGTATAGAAATGATACAGAAGAACAAAGGATTGTGGGGAAAATGAAAATACTATTAGTAGATGATGAAAGAACAGAGCGTGAGGGAATCCGGTTTTTGATTGAAAAATTTCAGTTTGAGCTTGAAGTAGCGGAAGCAGCTAACGGAAAACTGGCAATGGAGTATCTACAGAAATATCAGGATGTGGATATTTTATTGACTGATGTGAAAATGCCATATATGGATGGTCTGCAGCTTGCAAAATATGCAAAGGAAAACAGACCGGATGTGATCATTATTATATTCAGTGCTTACAGCGAGTTTGATTATGCGAAAAAGGCATGCGAGGTAAGTGCGGTCAATTACCTGTTAAAACCGATCGAAGTGGAGGAATTCAAACAGGTGATGGAGCATGTCATTGCACTTTGCAGACAGAAAAAGCAGTGGAAAGAACAGAAAGAAAATCTGTTAGTCGCAGATAAAAAATTATTGTTATACAGACTTTTTAACACGAAAGAATCTGTGACAGAGATTGTGGAAAAATTAAAAGAATACAAGATTAATTTGGAAAATAAATATATCTGTTTCGTGAGTATTGAGACACGGAACAATTACTTTGAACTGTGCGAGGAAGAATTTGAAAAAATACTGAAACGCAATATGAAATTACCATATGAACAGATCGACTTTTATCCAAACCAGATTTATGTGATGATTTACAGCAGAGAGCCGATTGAGGAACGGAAAGTGGAAAATTCCATCCGTTTATTATACGCTGATCTGACCGAGAAAAAAGCAGAGATGCCATCGATCATTGTCGGAACAACATTCTTTGGAATAAAAGAATTTTCAGGTAGGGTAAAAGAAATGGAAGATGTCCGAAATGACACGTTCAGCTATTTTTCGGGAGTAATCTACATTGCACAGAAAGCAGCGCGGGATACAGGAACACTCGAGGAAACCATGCAGATGAAAGATAGTATTTTCCGAAGCATAGAGGATGAAAATATGCCTGCAGTGGAAGAACAGTTATTGGTATATCTGAAACGTCTGGAAAATGAAAAAGCGTCGAGTGCATTTTATGCAAAGTATCTGATTTTAGATATTGTCAAGGCTATTTATCAGAAGTACGGCATCTATAACGAGAGCCTGATCATGCAGACAGCAGATGAAATTATGAACAGTCATGATCTTTGGAAAGTGGGCGAAGTTGTGTCAAAAGTGATACGGGAGATCACTGTTTCTCAGAAACAGAGTCTGCCGGATACGAGCCTCACGGTATCCGAAATCAAAAAAGTCATCAAGAATGAGTATATGCATGATATCGGTCTGGAAGAGATCGCAGAAAAAGTCTGCCTCACAGCGTCCTATGTGAGCTTTATTTTCAAGAAGGAGACAGGATACAATCTTGTGAAATATTTGACAGACTATCGCATGAAGAAAGCGAAAGAACTGTTAGAGGAGAGCAACTGGAAGATCGTGGATATCGGAAAGGCATGTGGCTACACAAACCAGCCTTATTTCAACAAACTGTTTAAAAATTACTATGGTGTGACACCGAAGCAGTACCGTGAGCAGAAATAAACAGAAAAATTGGAAGTGAAATACAGTGGTGCGGTCATGTTGACAGAAATACATAAGAAGCGGGGAGAAGGTCAAGTGAAGAAAATCTGTAACTGGTTTATACATAATGCGTCTATGCAGAAAAAGCTTATTATAAGTTATATTATTCTGGTGTCGATTCCGTTATGTATTCTCGGTATTCATTCGTTTTCTGCGGCAAATCAAAATCTGCTGGACCAGACAGAAGTGACGATGGACAATAATTTACACCGTATGTGTCAGGAGGCAGACGCTATTTTTCAGAGAGAGACAGATTTTACAAAATATCTGGCGTACAATCTGGAATTTCGACAGACGTTGGAGGGGAATGCCTATAATGGTAGTGCAATCGCACAGAGTCTGAATAAGACGGTGGAACCGGTATTCTGGTACTTTATAACGAGCGATGAAAACTTAAAAATGATCAAGATCGTCACACCATATACGGAAACGGACATCGGCTCCTTCCTGGAGTCAGCGGAGCCATATGAGAATACGGTGTGGTACAAAAAGCACGAAAAAGATTTTAATACAGAGTGGACGGTCGAGGAGGACGGAAAGCTGTATGCAACGCGGACAATTTTAGATACGGCAACGACAAGCAGAAGAATCGGTGTACTGCGTGCGGAATTTTACTTAAACCGGATTTTGGAACCGTTTGATACGATGGATTATCTGGACAACGGGATCGTGATAAAAGACGGAAATGGTCAGGTGATTTACACAAAAAAAATTGCTGATGAGCAGATGGAACAGAAAATTGAAGCGTACATCGGAGAAAACCCGGAGGATGCATCCGTCTTAAATAAAGAATATATTTTAAAAGAAGCGTCGATGGAAAAAGTCGACTGGAAAATTTACTATTTTATTGACCGGAATACAATCTCGGAACAGATTTATTCCATTATATTTTCTACAATCATAGTAGTACTTATTTGTGTCGGACTGACACTGGTGGTGATTGGAGTGCTGTCGCGTGTGATCGGTCAGAGAATTTTGCAGTTGAGGGATCAGGCGGAGCGTATTGCAAACGGCGATCTGCAAAATCCCTGTCACACAACCGACACGGATGAGGTCGGCATGGTGACGAACAGTCTTGGAAGAATGACTGTGCAGTTAGATTCCATGATTAATGAAGTATACAAGATGGAGATTGAGAAAAAAGAATCTGAATTGAGAGCGCTGCAGGCGCAGATGAACCCTCATTTCCTCTACAACTGCCTCTCAGGTATCAAGTGGAAGGCACTCAGAAAAGGGGATGACGATATCAGCGATATCACAGGACTTTTGGCAAAATTCTACCGCACAGCATTAAACAACGGACAACAGATCACAACGGTGAGCAGTGAGTTGGAGAATATCCGGGCGTATATTGAGATCCAGAAAAAAATGCATGAGGAACCATTTGAGGTGGAATACCGGATAGATGAGAGCGGTCTCGAATGCTGTATGCCGAACTTCCTGCTTCAGCCGCTGGTGGAAAATGCGATGAAGCACGGCATTGATTATATGGAAGAACCGGACACCGGAAAAATTATTGTGGAGTTTTGCAGAAAACCGGAGCAGCTGGTATTTTCTATTTACAATAACGGACCTTTGATCGAACTTGAAATGGTAGAGAAATTGTTGAATGAACAGGGAAAAGGCTATGGAATCCACAATATCAAGGAACGTCTGGAGCTTTATTACGGAGCACTCGGAAGTCTTGAAGTGAAAGTCACTGATGCAAAATATACCTGCTTTACGGTAAAGATGCCGGATACGCTGCAGAAGGAAAATCCAAAATAAAATACATGAAAAAGTATTACTTTTCCAAAGAAAGTATTATTTTTTTCTGCTATGTTCGACGGTATGATAAATATATCAAATGAAAGAGAAAAACAGCAGCAGACAGCGGTATTTTCTTTCGGGAAAAGGAGAAAAAGGTATGAAGAGAAAAGTTTTGAGCGTATTATTGTGCGCAGCAATGACACTTGGGGTAGTAGCAGGATGTGGAAGCTCCTCGGATACAGGAAGCACAGATTCAGCATCTAAGACAGAGACAAAGGGAGAGAAAACAGACTCTTCTTCGGACAAAGTGACAATCCGTATGTCTTACTGGAATAGTGAAGACACGGTACAGGCAATGTTAGATTATCTTGCAGAGGCAGTGCCGGAGGTAGAGATTGAGTATCAGTTTATTGATAACTCTAACTACGATACAATTATTGATACCCAGCTTTCCGCAGGCGAAGGACCGGATATCATCTGCGAGTCACCGGGTTCTGCATTAAAACATGCAAAATTAGGTTATCTGGAAGCATTGGATGATTTGGCAGCTGATTATTCCACAGCAGGTACAAGTGTTTACGGATATAACGGAAGTACCTATGCACTTCCGGGAATCAGCTGGTTTGAAGGAATTTATTATAACAAAGAAATTTTTGAAGAAAATAATGTGGAACTTCCTAAGACATTTGATGAGTTTTTAGACGTTTGCACAGCGTTCCAGAATGCGGGAGTTACACCACTTGCAGCAGGCTTAAAATCATGGGAACCGCTGTTAAAGAGTTCTATGGCATTTGTGACAGCAGAGTATCTGTCCACAGATGAGGGAAAAGGTTTTGGAGAAAAATATCGTAACGGCGAAGTGACAATGGACGGAATCTGGAATCCATATCTCGAGACATGGTCACAACTGATCGATAATGGTGTATACACAGCAGACATGACAGGTATTGATCATGATCAGGCATTAGAGCAGTTTGCAACAGGTGGTTCTGCAATGTTCTGTTCCGGTCCTTGGGATTATGATGCGATCATGGAAAAAAATCCGGAGTTACAGCTTGACATGATGCCTTTCTATGGAACAAAAGAGAGCGCAGGCTGGCTCATTGGTGGTCCAGGCTGTGGATTCGCAGCAAATGCTTCTTCCAAGAACCTTGATGCAGTGAAAAAAGTGCTTGCAGCAATTTCAACGGCAGATGGACAGAATGCTTTATGGCAGAACAACCAGGGGGGCTCTTCTTACTTAAATGGAGTAGAATTTGACCTTCCGGAAGCATATACAAGTGTCGCAGGTGCGTTAGCAGCAGGAAATGTTTACTGCCCATGGAATGAATGGGGTTCTGCAGCAGGTGCACATGAGACTTATGGAACAGAGATGCAGAGTTATCTTTTAGGTGCGCAGGATTTATCCACAACATTACAGACGGTTGATGAAGTGGTTTCTGAGTTATTATCAAAATAGATAAGAGTGCAGTGTAGATGCCTCAAACTCGGCAGTGAGGCTGGGTTTGAGGCTCTTTTTCTGCCTTTTTTCAGAAAGGAAGCGAGATTTTATGAATAAAAAACAGAAAAAAAGAGAATGTGGTTCACTTGGACGTTACTTTGCTGTGTTTATAATTCCGGCACTGGCAATTTATCTGATCTTTAGTATTTTGCCGTTTATGTACACTATTTTTTATAGTTTTACTGATTATACAGATATGAATCCGACAAATCTGCACTTTGTTGCATTCCAGAATTATATAAAAGTATTCCAGACGCCTTTAATGCGGATCGCAATCAAGAACTCATTGATTTATGCCATATTACTGACAGGATTTCAGGTGATTCTTGGTCTTCCGATCGCTGCTGTTTTGAATAAAAAGTTAAAAACAAGAAATCTGCTCCGTGCGGTTTACTTTTTCCCGGCAGTATTCAGTTCTTTGATCATTGGGTATTTATGGAACTTTATTTTATCTTCCTCTGACTATGGACTGATTAACAATCTGCTTCACCACTTTGGGTTAGATACGATTAACTTTTTCACGACAAACCGGGCACTATTCTCTGTTATATTTACGCAGATTTGGCAGTGGACCGGCTGGGCGATGGTTATTTTTCTTGCTAACCTGCAGAGTATCTCACCAGAGTTATATGAGGCGGCACAGATTGATGGAGCAAATGGCAGACAGAGCTTTTTTAGGATTACGCTTCCACTCATGTGTCCTTCCGTAAAAATTATTGTAGTAACCGGATTGATCGGAGGCATGAAAGCGTTTGACGCAATTTACTCCATGACTTCCGGCGGACCTGGAAATGCAACGGAGACGGTTATGACAGTTATGATGAAGAAAGGTATCTCGGATGGCTTCTATTCGGTAGGTTCCGCTTTCGGTGTATGCTTCTTTATCATCGTATTGATTATTAGCGGTGTGACAACCAAAATAATGGGAAAATGGGGGGAGGCTATCTCATGATAAAACAGAAAATTAGTGAAACGGGAGTCAGTAAAAAAGAAAAACGCGGGCTTGTTATTACAGAGATTTTTATGATACTTCTGGCAGCGGTATGGTTTATTCCAATTTATTACCTGATCGTGACAACATTTAAAAATCCGCAGGAGGCAACACAGTCTCCGTTGGGGCTTCCAAAAGTCTGGGTATTCCAGAATTATGTAGATGCTTTTGTAAATATGCAGTATCCGAGAGCATTGTTTAATACTGTAAAAATTACAGTACTTGCAGTTGCAATTATTGTTTTGGTTACATCCATGGCAGGTTATGCGCTGGCAAGAACGAAGTCCAGATGGGGAAACCGCATTTTCCTGCTGTTCCTTGCAGGTCTGGTTGTTCCGTTCCAGATGAATATTGTCAGCCTGTTTAAAATTGTGAAAAGTATCGGACTGATGAACACGGCATGGGCAGTCATTCTTGTGGATGTGGCGATCAATGTTCCACAGGGAATTTTCCTGTTTAAAGAGTTTGTGGAATCGACTATTCCAAAGGAGTTAGAGGAAGCGGCAGAAATCGACGGCTGCTCTGTGATCCGTAAGTTTTTTGTGATCGTACTTCCATTATTGAAACCGGTTATTGCAACGGTTGTTATCCTTGTTACTTTGAATGTGTGGAATGAATTTATGACACCGCTTCTGTTCTTACAGAGCCGTGAGCAGGATGTCATCCTTCAGGAAGTATCCAGAAATATCGGACAGTTCGCAACCGACTGGACAGCGTTGTTCCCAATGCTGATGCTTGGTGTTGCACCGCTTATGATCTTCTATATTTTCATGCAGAAATACATTATCGCAGGAGTTTCTGCCGGTGCAGTGAAGGGGTAAGACGATATTGCAGAATGGAGAAGAATATGAGACGAATGGAACTGGATGTAGGAATCAAAAATATTATGGTGATCGTGCCGCATGAAGATGATGAGATCCTTCTTGCAGCAGGTATTATGGAGAAAGCACTTGCAAAAGGAATTGGTGTTCATGTAGTGATGGCGGGAAATGGTGATTATGAAGGTCATGATGAGGCAACCGGAAGTGTCCGTCTGCCAGAGACACTGGCAGGACTTCAGGTGCTTGGACTGGGCGGGAGACAGGTGACATTTCTCGGTTATGCAGATACAGGGATGGATGAGACAGAGAGTTTTCTTCATCAGTTATATGATGACAGCGAGGGAGACCGTGTACATGTGTCGCACTGTTCGGATCATACGTATGCGCTTCCTGACAAGAAAGATTATCATGCGGAAAAGTATGGAAAACCTGCTTTGTATACAAGAAATCAATTTAAACAGGATTTAAAAGAGATCATTATGGAAAAACGTCCGGAAATTATTTTTACAACTGCAGAATATGACAGACATGGGGATCACAGTGGTCTGGTACTTTTTATTAAAGAGATTCTGACGGAGGAGCAAGAATATCATCCGACATTATTTTCAGGAGTGGTCCACTCAAATGCCGGGGATGAAAATTGGCCGAACCGCTCTGCTAAGAGAGATAACATCTGGGATTATGCGAAGAGTATGGATGTCTGTGAACCATTTGCGTGTCCAAAAGATTTTGATAAAGGATTGTTAAAATGGGAAGAACGCATCAGCTTTGCAGTTCCGGAAGATATGCAGGCACTTGATTTTTCTGTAAACAGAAAGGCACGTGCACTGGCTTGCCATAAAAATGCGATCAAAGAGGATGCGGTAGAATTTTTATATGCGTTTATCAAAAGAGAAGAGTTGTTCTGGGAGATTGTGTATTAGGAAATCAAAAGGAGTTAGTGAATAATGGAGTTTAAGAAACCAATATATCCGATCGAACAATGGAATATCACGGAGACGGAATTCAAAAAAGAAAATAATTACAGAAATGAGACGACATTTGCGTTGTCTAACGGCTACATTGGCACAAGAGGAACTTTCGAGGAGGCATATCCATTCGATGTGGATACCGGTCTGGAAGGAAACTTTGTCAACGGCTTTTATGAGAGCAATGAGATCCGCTATGGAGAGGCGAATTTTGGTTCACCGCTTTTGAGCCAGTCGCTTTTAAATCTGCCGAACCTGAAGGAGATCCATGTCATTTTGGACGGTGAGGAGTTCACGATGGAGCAGGGCGAAGTGAAAGAGTATGCAAGAACGCTTCACATGAAGGATGGTATTCTGGAGAGAAAACTGACATGGACAGCTTCAAGTGGAAAAATGACAGAAATTCATATTTCCCGTCTTGTTTCCTTTGCCAGAAAAAATATCATGGCGATCCGTTATCAGGTCAGACCAGTCAATTATGTTGGAACGGTGGAGTTTGTGTCCAAAATGCAGGCAGATGTGGAAAATCATACAAGAAAAACCAATCCGATTGTGGACTATGGACCATTTGGACGGAGACTTGATCCTGATAAGGTGAAAGCGGAGAACGACATTTCCTATTATGAGGGAACGACAAAGGGAAGTCACCTGACTGTGGCATGCGGAAGTGTTCATGAATTATGGTGTGATGGACAGACAGTGACGGACGTGAACTGGATGGCGGAAGCAGGAGAATTGGATACAGTATCCAGAGTTTCCTTGTCAGCAAAAGCGGGAGAGTGCGTGACACTCGATAAATTTATCTGTTATTCGACCAGTCTTGACATGGAGAAAGAGAAGCTGGAAGCTTTTGTGCAGGACGAGCTTGCGGCTGCAAAGAGCGAAGGCTATGAGAAGCTCAAAGAACAGCAGAAGTGTTATATGCAGGATTTCTGGAAGACAGCAGATGTAGAGATCAAGGGGAATGAAGAATTACAGCAGGGTTTACACTTTAATCTGTTCCATATTATCCAGTCAGCCGGAAGAGACGGAAAGACTGGAATGGGGGCAAAAGGACTTTCCGGAGAGGGATACGAAGGTCATTATTTCTGGGATACAGAGATGTATGTACTCCCTGTTCTGATCTTTACAGAACCGGAGACTGCAAGAAAGCTGCTAGATTACCGCTATGCAACGCTGCCACAGGCGAGAGACCGTGCAAGGATTTTAGGTCACATGAAAGGTGCACTCTATCCGTGGAGAACAATCAATGGTGAGGAAGCTTCCACTTATTATCCGCTTGGCACAGCGCAGTACCATATTAATGCGGATATTTCATATGCGCTTTCTTTGTACCTTCAGGTGACAGGTGACGTGGAGTACCTGAAAGAGAAAGGAGCGGAGATTCTGATCGAAACTGCAAGAGTATGGGCAGATGTTGGTTCTTTTGCGGAGTGCAAAGGCGGAAAATACTGTATCTGTGATGTGACCGGACCGGATGAATATAACGTGTTAGTTGACAATAACTTCTATACAAACCTGATGGCAAGAGAGAATCTGCGTGATGCGGTCAGAGCAGTGGAATACTTAAAGGAGCATGCACCGGAAGATCTTAAGAGACTGGAAGAGAAGCTGGACTTCTCTGTGAAGGAGCTGGAACTTTGGCGTGAGATCATCGAAAAAATGTACTTTCCATACGATGAGAAGCGTCAGGTTTATCCGATGGACGATGGCTTTATGATGCGGAAACCGTGGGACGAAAACAAAATCCCACCGGAAAAACGAGCATGGCTGTATGAGAATTATCATCCACTGTTTATCATGCGCCACCGTATGTCAAAACAGGCAGACGCAATCCTCGGAATGTACCTGCATAATGATCTGTTTACCGAAGAAGAAATTCGGAGAAACTATGATTTTTATCAGGAAGTTACTTTGCATCATTCTTCGTTGTCCACCTGTATTTTCGGAATTGTGGCATGTGATATCGGCTATCTGGACGAAGCATATAAATATTTTTCGCAGTCTGCAAGAATGGATCTCGATGATTACCACAACAACTTCTATGCGGGAATCCATGCCGCCAATATGGCAGGAACCTGGCAGGCAATCGTTAATGGATTCGCAGGTGTGCGCTGTCAGAATGGTGTGTTGAAATTCAAACCGACCATCCCAAAAGAGTGGGAGGAATATGCATTCCGATTGAAATTCAAGGGTGCACTTCTGGAAGTGCGTATTACGAAGGATGAGGCGGAGTTCACGCTGTTGGAAGGCGGGGAGATTTCATTTACGGTGCGAGGTAAGGAAGTTGTGCTGAAGAGTGGGGAGACTTATACATACCAGCTTAATTGATTCAATGAGTTATAGGAAATAAGATTAAGTTTCGCAAATGCGTAGATAATAAAGAGGAGACAGCTATGAATAAAAAGTATAAAGCAATTTTCTTCGACTGGGACGGAACCGCAGTGACATCAAGAACTGCGCCGGTTGAGGATGCAGTTGTTGCAATGAAGCCACTGTTACAGCAGGGAACAAAGCTCGTGATCGTAAGCGGAACAACTTACGATAAGATAGCAGGTGGGAAGTTCCATACTTATTTCACAGAGGAAGAGCAGAAGAATCTGTTCTTCGGACTGGGAAGAGGGGCATACAATTATCACATCACGGACGGCAGACCGGAAATTTTCGCATCCATGATTCCAGACCAGGAAGGCTTGTTGAAAATCCATGATATCTGTTATGCAATCCATACGAAATTATTGCGGGAATACGGACTGAAAACAGATATCGTATTCAGCCGTCCGAATTACTGCAAGATCGATCTTATGGTGGAAAACGACCGCGGAGACCAGCTCTTCATGCAGGGTGACGAGGTGGAACATCTGCGCCAGATCTTAAAACAGCATGGTATCGAATCTGGATTGAAGGAACTGATCGGCATTGCAGAGCAGACCGGAGAGGAATTCGGACAGAGAGTATCGGCAACCTGCGATGCAAAATATCTGGAAGTTGGAATTTCCTGCAAGAGCGATAATGTGGATGTTTTTCTTGAGAGATTCAAAGCAGAAGGAATCACAGCAGAGGACTGCTCATTCTGGGGCGATGAATTTGTTGAGATCGAGCATGAGTTATATGGAAGTGACAGCTTTATGTACACAGAGAAATCAAAAGCAGGTGATTTCTTTGACGTGTCTGCTATCGAAGGAAAACGCCCGGAGGCGGTTATTGTGCTTGGTGGAGGCGTCCATACATTTTTAACATTTTTAAAAGAGCAGGCGTAAAAATTGAGAAGTTCCATGAATGGTTGGATATTTTAAATGGTATGTGTTAGTATGAGAGTGGGAATCATCAAAACAGGAGGCATTTGGAATGATTTTGTATCATGGAAGTAATGTAATTGTAGATCAACCGAAACTTATCAGGCAAAATCGATACCTGGACTTCGGTTTTGGATTTTATACTACCACTAACCGGGAGCAGGCAGTAAATTTTGCACAAAAAGTCACGGACAGACGGAAGATGGGAGAAGCAACATTAAACATCTATTCGGTGAATGAGGCAGTGGCTTTTCAGGAGTGCAAAGTACTGCAGTTTGACAGCCCGGATGAGGCATGGTTAGACTTTGTGGCAGCAAACCGTCAGGGAACGTATCAAGGAGAGAAGTATGATCTTATTTATGGTGCTGTTGCCAATGATGATGTGTACCGTACCATTGCTCTGTACATGACGGGAGTGCTGGATAAAGAACAGACACTATCTTCTCTCAAAATACGCAAGCTGTTTAACCAACTGGTATTTGCAACAGAAAAATCCCTGCAATATCTGAAGTTTGAAGGGAGGGAACTTGTATGAATGAGAATCAGTTCAATGCAATGCTTGCAATCATTGTTCCACCTATCATCGAGCAGATCACGAAAAACAGTAATGTAGATGACAACAAGGCAATTTCAGGATTTTATCAGTCCAGACTTTATCAGGAACTTTCTGACGAAAATTCAAAGCTTTGGCATTACAGCCCTATGACATTGTATACCATGTATCAGGATGAACTTTTAACAGGCTCTTATGATTATCCGGAGGAGGCTTAAGTGATGAAAAAGGAATCAGATTTTGTGATTTACTGTATGGAAAGATATCGTTACTTCAAAGGCCTTTCCGGAGCGGAAGCAGCGAAGATTTTTGAAAAATATGATATCTATGGATATATTATAAAATATTTCGAAGCCCTGCATACAATGGGAGACCATTGTATTGTGCAGGATATTGATGATTATATTGCCGGTAGGTCAAAGTGAATCGGCTTTATTGCGGTAACTTTTCGGACTCATACCGGTATATTTTTTAAATAAAACGGAAAAATAGGCAGGGTCGTGAATGCCGACCGCATCTGATATTTCAAACGTTTTTAAATCCGAGTGCTCTAACAGGTCTTTTGCTTTCTTGATTCTTAAATCTGTAATATAGGTGATGACAGAAGTTCCAACTTCCTTTTTAAAAATCCTGCTCAAATATGAGGCATTACTGTGAACGCTTTCTGCAATTGTCTCTAAAGTCATGTCATCCGTTAAGTGTTCATCAATATAATTGATTGCCTGCTTGATAAAAATGCTGTATTTAGGAGCGGTTTCGGCAGTATTCATGGAATCGTCTGCCAGAAGTTCAGTGTTTTTTTGCTTTACGATATCTTTGATACAGCTCATTATTTTTTCTTTGGAAATTGGCTTTAACAAATATTGGGATACATGGTACTGGATTGCAGACTGTGCATACTCAAATTCCGCATAGCCGGATAAAATAACAGTGGTTATGTTCGGATGATTTTTGCAGATGTATCTGGAAAGCTCGATTCCATCGATCAGCGGCATTTTTACGTCTGTGATCACAATGTCAATTTTATTTTCTTCAATGATTTTAATTGCTTCTTTTCCATTGCTGGCAGTTGCGTGCACCACGCAGTTAAGGGATTCCCAGTCAATATATTGGGAAAGTGCTTTTCTGATTAATACTTCGTCATCGACGATTAATAACTGGTAACTCATGATTCATCTCCTGTAAGTCTGTTTCTGTCAGATAATGGTATTTTAAATGTAATTTCCGTTCTTATGTTTGGGATACTTTGTATTTTTAACTGGCTTTCCTCACCATACATAAGATATAAACGGCGGTTCAGATTCTTTAATCCGACATGCGGATGGGAATGGACGGTATCACTTTTGGATTCTGCCACCGGACTGTCGAGCGAAAAACTCGGGATTGTTTCAAAGCCGACACCGTCATCGGCTACCGTAATGGATAAAAAGTTTTCTGATTTCTTTATTGTGATTTCTAACGTTCCGTCGGAAGGTTTTGGCTCAAGACCATGAACGTATGCATTTTCAATAAGTGACTGAATGCAGAAACAGGGGATGAGGCAATGTTCAATTCCAGGATCGATTGTCTGAATAACCTTGATTTTATCCTCAAAGCGCATTCTTTGCAAGTAATTATAATAATATACAAAATGAAGTTCTTCCTCTAACGGTATCGTGGTTGAGGTTCTGTAAATCGTCGAGGCTCTCAGAATTTCTCCGATTGCAATGACCATCTGGCTGATCTCGGAATTATCAGTCATCTCCGCTTTCCATGTCAGTGTATTTAAAACGTTAAACAGAAAGTGTGGATTTAACTGCGATTGTAACGTTTTTATCTCAGAATCCTTTAACAAAAGCTGCTGTTCTAAAATATTATCGTGGTAGCAATGAATCTGGTCTAACATGTTATTGACTGCAGTCTGTAGTTCATTGAATTCTGAGTATTTTTCCAGACCATTTATTTTTTTTGAGTAGTCACCCTGAGAGATTGCATTTATTTTTTCAATCATCACATTGATAGGATGAACGGTCAGCCGGCTGATGAAAAAAGACCATATAATACAGATTACGATAATTAAAAGTGTGACCGGTATATAGGAACTGAGGACATTATATACCTGTGACCGCAGTTGATCCTCCGGCGTCATAACAGTTGCGGTAATATTCAGCAGATCAATTTGATTTGACAGGGTCAGGTAGTTTCTGGAAGCAAAGGTAATATTTTTAAATTGTGAGTTATGATACCTTCCCAATGCGGATTTTAAATCGTTGATTTCATTTTCAGACGGATCTTCATAGCCAGAAATCATTGTAAATGCATCATTGTATAGAAAAATATGCCACCCATCTTCGATATTGGAAGTTAATTTATTGATCCACAGATTTTCGTCCACGGTGATGATCATAGTCCCCATAATATTTCCGGTTGCCAGATTATAAATAGAACGGACAAAATAGAGGTTATGGTTATCCGTTGAAGTAAAAACGGTAAGAGAGGGAGAGTTTGATAACATTTGCTGATAGACAGCCACATTTTCTGTCTGTGTAAGATCGGATTCATCTTTTGATAAATGAAATTCTTTTCCGGTTTTTGTAAATACATAGACAGAACGAATGTAATTTTTTTCCCAGACGTTATTCAGCATAAGGACATAAGACATTTGTTTTTCTACCAGGGAATAGTTGGATGGTTCCGTAGAAGTGGATTCCATAGAATCATAAATGGTATTGTTGGATACCAAAAGACGGTATATGGAGTCAATCGTGCTGATATCGTCTGAAATAGAGGAAATCGTCATATTACTTTCCTGATACATGAGAGTCTGGAAATTCAGGGTTAACTCTTTATACGTTTTCTGTAGAAATAACCCTGCACTGATGGAAGTGATCAGGGCAATTGTCAATGTGATTAAAAAGGAAGTCTGGGTAGAAAGTTTTCTGCTTTTGTTATAAGTTTTCATAGTATGTTTCGCCTTGTGTTTTTTCGTAATTAGGTTCATTATAACGCATGATTGTACAAAAAGTAAAAATAATAAATAAAAAGATAAAAAAATTCTATTTTATACACAAATAAAATCCGTATAATTTTAGGTGTAAGGAAAAATTAAACAAAAGTTGGAGGGAAAACAATGAAAAAAAGAGTGATAAGTACTTTGTTATGTGCGACAATGCTGGTCGGCATGATTACAGGATGTGGTTCTAATAATACAGAAAGTGCAGGAAACACATCTTCCAATGCGGCTTCGACAGAATCAGGCGATGGAGAGAAGGTGGTCCTGAATGTGATCAATTATCATGTAGGAACCGATTATGCGGCAGATTATTATTCGTATCTGTTTGACGCATTTCAGCAGACAGAGGAAGGAAAAAATGTTGAGTTCAAATTTGAGGAAATTCCAACAACAGATGCATACAATCAGAAAATTAAATTATTGATTTCAAGTGGTGACCTGCCAGATATCGTATTTAATGGTGGTAACAATATCACAGCGTTGGCAGCAGAGGCAGGAAAAGTTACAGACCTGACACCATATCTGGACAATGATCCAGAGTGGAAAGCAATGTTTGATGAGAAGGATTTGGAGTTTAACTCTTATGAGGGAAAAGTATATGGTATTCCTGTTTCAAAGGAAATTTCCTATATTTACTATAACAAAGATTTGTTTGCTGAAGCTGGTCTGGAGGCACCGGACGTTGCATATGAGACATGGGATGAATTCTTTGATGCATGTGACACTTTAAAATCTAAAAATATTACTCCGGTCAGCATGGACACAGCAGATCTTGGATGGCTTTCCAACCTCTGGTACAGCGGACTTATCGGAACAAGCGGTGAGGAAGGAAATGAGTTTATGAACACAGCTTATCCAACCGATTATAATGTTCCGGTTGTAGAGGAAGCAACAGAGCAGCTCCAGAAAATGTTAGAGAACTATACAACATCAGATGCAGCAGGCGGAAAGTACGATACAATGGCAACACATTTCTTTAATGGAGAAGTTGCAATGTTACCAAACGGTCCGTGGATGATTCCAGATTTCAACAGCACAGAAAAAGCACCGGAAGGATTCTATGACAAAGTAGGTATCATGCTTCTTCCAGGTGCAGGTTTGGAGAGTGTATCAACACCAGGTGATATGGTTGGAGCATCCGATCCGAAAAAGATTGAAGCAGCAGTGGCATTCCTGAAATTTGAGACAACAGCAGAAAATCAGCTCAAAGCACTGGAAATGGCAGGATTACAGCCTGTATCAAGCAATATTGAAGTTCCGGACAGCTTAAAAGAATCTGATCCATTGATGGCAGAGGTTCTTGAAATTCAGTCAAAAGCAAAATATACATACGGACAGAATCAGGCATACTGGTATCAGAATGTAATTGATACATTCTCGAATCAGTTACCGGAATTAGCTTATGGAAATATTACAGCAACAGAATTTTGCGAGAAACTCACAGAATCTGCACAGAAAAATTAATAATATTATAGTCTGATGAAAGGTGCTGTGCTGCAATGGTACAGCACCTTTTTTGAAAGGAGAAATCATAGGATGAGTACAAAAGGAAAAAAAGGATGGATCATAGCGTTTGTATTACCCTGTGTGGTATTGTTTTGTCTCGTATATGCGATTCCATTTATCATGGTAATCACCACATCGTTTTGTAACTATACATTAACGCAGGCACCGGCTTTTCAGGGGTTGGAAAATTTTAAAATAATTTTTGCCGATTATGACTTTGTGGTATCCATTGTGAATACATTAAAGTGGGTTTTGATACAGTCTACAATCCATGTGACATTCGGTTTTGTGATGGCACTGATTCTTCGGAGAAAACCAAAAGGATGGAAATTTGTAAGAGTTGCCTATGTGATTCCGAATATCATCCCGACGGCTGCTACAGCAGTTATGTTTTCACTTCTGCTAAACCCATCCTTTGGAATTGTCAAAATGATTTATGAAAAACTGGGACTGAATACCTCTCAGGTAGTAAATTTATTTGGAAACTCCAAGTATGCATTTCTGACAGTAACAGCAACCTGGGTATTTTATTCGGGATTTAATATGTTGATCTTCTTGGGAGAAATGGGTGCGATCAGCCCTGACATTTATGAAGCCGCTATGATCGATGGAGCAACCGCAGGACAGGCAGACCGGTATATTACCATACCGTTAATGAAAAATGCATTTGGAACATGCGTCATTTTAGCTTCCGTTGCGATGGTATCCCAATTCGATATCATTTATATGACAACAAAAGGCGGACCGGGAAATGCGACACTCAATCTGCCGATGTATCTGTACAAGATTATTACGCTGGAAAATAATTATGGAAAGGCAAATGCGGTAGGTGTCGTGCAGATTTTACTTGGCTTACTGTTAGTCATATTAATTCAGAAGTTATTCAATCAGAAGAAAGAATTACAGGAGGCATAATATGGAGGCAAATGAAAAGAAAACGGGTGGAACTTTGAAAAAAAATCCGTCTGTACTGACCAGTGGTATTTTAAAAGTATTAAAATATCTTTTTCTCATAGTGATTATTGTAATCTCGATTGGACCGATCGTATGGGCATTTTTAAGTTCGTTTAAGACCTATGCAGAAATCAATGCATCTGCGCTTAGTCTGCCAAAACAATTTAATTTGAAAAATTACATTGACGCATTCCGGTATGCTCCGATACAGAAATACTTTTTGAACAGTATTATCGTTGTTGGAATGAGCGTGGTTGTAACCGTGTGTGTGGTGGCAATGTGCGCTTATATCGTGGCAAGATATAACTTTAAACTGAAAACGGTTCTGATTCTTATGATTTCAGCATCCCTGATGCTTCCGGCGCAGGCAATTTCACAACCATTGTTTTCCATGTTTAAGGCACTTGGAATCTATGATACCAAAATCGGACTGATTATTGTATATGCTGCAATGGGAATTCCAATGTCGTTTTTTGTAATGACAAGCTATTATAAAACAATTCCGGTGGCGTTAGAGGAATCGGCATACATAGATGGAGCAACTTTTCTTCAGACATTTTTTAAAATCGTATTACCACTGGCAAAACCGGGATTAGCAACAATTGCGATGCTGCAGTTCATTAACACATGGAATGAATTCTATTTTGCATTGATGCTGACCAGCGGAGATACGGCAAGAACAGTGCCGATCGCATTAAATTATTATCTTGGAACTTTTGCCAATAATTATTCGGCACTGTTTGCCGCAGTGATTATCACAGTTCTTCCGACCATTATTGTATTCATTGTATTACAGAAACAGGTTATGGAGAGTCTGACAGCAGGCGCTGTGAAGGGATGATCTGAGATTGCCGTATCAATTGGTAAAGTAAAACTTCGATTAAAACTGAGAATGTCACGTTCACAGAGTGCCTGTGGACGTGACAATTTGAGCTATGGAGGAAGCAATTATGGAATTTAAGAAACCAATTTATCCGATCGAACAATGGAATATCACGGAGACGGAATTCAAAAAAGAAAATAATTATAGGAACGAGACAACATTTGCGCTGTCCAATGGCTACATTGGCACAAGAGGAACTTTCGAGGAGGCATATCCATTTGATGTGGATACCGGCTTGGAAGGAAACTTCGTCAACGGCTTTTATGAGAGCAATGAGATCCGCTACGGGGAGGCGAATTTCGGTTCGCCGCTTTTGAGCCAGTCATTATTAAATCTGCCGAACCTGAAAGAAATCCACGTCATTTTGGATGGCGAGGAGTTCACTATGGAACAGGGCGAAGTGAAAGAGTACACAAGAATTCTTCACATGAAGGATGGTATTCTGGAACGGAAGTTGACATGGACAGCTCCGAGTGGGAAAGTGACGGAGATCCACATTTTCCGTCTTGTTTCATTTGCCAGAAAAAATATTATGGCGATCCGCTATCAGGTGAAGCCGGTCAATTATGCGGGAACGGTGGAGTTTGTGTCAAAAATGCAGGCAGATGTGGAAAATCACACAAGGAAAACAAATCCAATCGTGGACTATGGTCCATTCGGACGGAGACTTGATCCAGATAAGGTAACAGTGGAAAAGGATACCGCCTACTATGAGGGAACAACAAAGGGCAGTCATTTGACCATGGCATGTGGAAGTTCCCATGAGTTATGGTGTGATGGACAGAAAGTGACGGATGTGAACTGGATGGCAGAAGCAGGAGAAATGGATACAATTTCGAATGCTTCCATGCAGGTAAAAGAGGGAGAGTGTGTGACACTCGATAAATTTATCTGCTATTCCACCAGCCTTGACATGGAGAAAGAGAAACTGGAAGCATTTGTGCAGGACGAGTTTGCAGTTGCAAAGAGCGAGGGTTATGAGAAGCTTGAAGAACAGCAGAAAGTCTATATGCAGAACTTCTGGAAAACGGCAGATGTCGAAATCAAGGGAAATGAGGAATTACAGCAAGGCTTACACTTTAACCTGTTCCACATCATCCAGTCTGCCGGACGTGACGGCAGAACCGGAATGGGAGCAAAAGGCCTTTCCGGGGAAGGCTACGAGGGACATTATTTCTGGGATACCGAGATGTATGTACTTCCGGTTCTCATCTTTACAGAGCCGGAGACTGCAAGAAAGCTGTTAGATTACCGCTATGCGACACTGCCACAGGCGAGAGACCGCGCGAGAATTCTTGGACATATGAAAGGAGCACTCTATCCGTGGAGAACGATCAATGGTGAGGAGGCTTCCACTTATTATCCGCTCGGCACAGCGCAGTATCATATCAATGCGGATATTTCTTATGCATTGTCACTCTATCTTCAGGTGACAGGGGATGTGGATTACCTGAAAGAAAAAGGTGCGGAGATTCTGATCGAGACTGCCAGAGTATGGGCAGATGTCGGTTCTTTTGCGGAGTGCAAAGGTGGAAAATACTGTATCTGTGATGTGACCGGGCCGGACGAATACAACGTGTTAGTTGACAATAACTTCTACACCAACCTGATGGCGAGAGAGAACCTGCGGGATGCGGTTGGAGCAGTGGAATACTTAAAAGAGCATGCACCGGAGGATCTTAAGAGACTGGAAGAGAAACTGGACTTCTCTGTGGAGGAGCTGGGACTTTGGCGTGAGATCATCGAAAAGATGTATTTCCCATACGACGAGAAGCGGCAGGTGTATCCGATGGATGACGGTTTTATGATGCGGAAACCGTGGGATGAAAATAAGATTCCACCGGAGAAGCGTGCATGGCTGTATGAGAATTACCATCCGCTGTTTATCATGCGCCACCGCATGTCAAAACAGGCAGACGCGATCCTTGGCATGTACTTGCATAACGATCTCTTTACCGAAGAAGAAATCCGTAGAAACTACGACTTCTATCAGGAAGTTACCCTGCATCATTCTTCTTTGTCCACCTGTATTTTCGGAATCGTGGCATGTGACATCGGCTATCTGGATGAAGCATATAAATATTTCTCACAGTCTGCAAGAATGGATCTCGATGATTACCACAACAACTTCTACGCGGGAATCCATGCCGCCAACATGGCAGGAACCTGGCAGGCGATCGTTAATGGATTCGCAGGTGTGCGTTGTCAGAATGGTGTGCTGAAATTCAAACCGACCATCCCGAAAGAGTGGAAGGAATATGCATTCCGATTAAAATTCAAAGGAGCACTTCTGGAAGTGCGTATTACAAAGGATAAGGCGGAGTTCACGCTGCTGGAAGGCGGGGAGATTTCATTTACGGTGCGAGGTAAGGAAGTTGTGCTGAAGAGTGGGGAGACGTATACGTATCTGCTCAGTTAATTCAATAAATCATAGGAAATAAGATTGAGTTTTAATAGATAATAGCGAAACTCATCTATAACGTAGATTAGATTGTGAAAGATTAGATAATTGCGAAACTCATGAAAGTGTAAATTGAATTGTGAAAAATTAACAAAAGACATGAAAGACATTGGGGAACCGCCGGTTCTTAGAAGGTAGGTACAACTGTAAGTTGTGCCTGGCTTCTTAGTACCGTTGCGAGTGACACATAGCGGAAGCGTGTCTTGAATGTTTTTGTTGATTTTGAACAATTGAAAGAAGAGTATGAGGAGTTTCACAATTATCTATTGTGAAAGATAAACAAGAGGAGACAGCTATGAATAAAAAGTATAAAGCAATTTTCTTTGACTGGGACGGAACCGCAGTGACATCAAGAACTGCGCCGGTCGAGGATGCAGTTGCCGTAATGAAACCGTTATTGCAGCAGGGAACAAAGATTGTGATCGTAAGCGGGACAACTTACGATAAGATAGCAGGTGGGAAGTTCCATACTTATTTCACAGAGGAAGAGCAGAAGAATTTGTTCTTTGGACTGGGAAGAGGGGCATACAACTATCAGATCACGGACGATAGACCGGAAATTTTCGCATCTATGATTCCAGACCAGGAAGGATTGTTGAAAATCCATGATATCTGTTATGCAATCCATGTGAAATTATTGTGGGAATACGGACTGAAAACAGACATTGTATTCAGCCGTCCGAATTACTGCAAGATCGATCTTATGGTGGAAAACGACCGTGGAGACCAGCTTTTCATGCAGGGCGATGAGGTGGAACATTTACGCCAGATCTTAAAACAGCATGGTATCGAATCTGGGTTGAAGGAACTGATCGGCATTGCAGAGCAGACCGGAGAGGAATTCGGACAGAGAGTATCGGCAACCTGCGATGCAAAATATCTGGAAGTTGGAATTTCCTGCAAGAGCGATAATGTGGATGTTTTTCTTGAGAGATTCAAAGCAGAAGGAATCACAGCAGAGGACTGCTCATTCTGGGGCGATGAATTTGTTGAGATCGAGCATGAGTTATATGGAAGTGACAGCTTTATGTACACAGAGAAATCAAAAGCAGGTGATTTCTTTGACGTGTCTGCGATTGAAGGAAACCGCCCGGAGGCAGTGAAGGTGCTCGGTGGAGGCGTGGAGACGTTTTTGACCTTTTTGAAAGAACAGGCATAAACAGACTGTAGAATAGTAATTTGCTAAAGAAGCGCAAGTTCCGGCAGAGGGTGCTGGTTCTGGAGCTTTTTTGCTTTTTTATAGGAAATTGCTATGCGTATTTATCTTTTTTGCTTACACAAATCACAAATATCTTTTAGAAACACTTGACATATGTATCATTTGTATTGTAATAATTAATACAAATGATACATATTTTTATGCAATAGGAAACTTCATTCCTATTATATAAAAACATTCCGCAAGGATGTACAACTCATGAAGACGAACACATAGCAACGTTATTCGCTCGTGCAGGAAAATGTGTATCAGGCGGACACTTTATTTTAGAAAGAATTCGATATTAATATAACAGAAACGCGGGAGAAAGGAGAACCTCACATGATCATATCCATCAATGAGATGTCAGAAATCCCAATTTACCAGCAGATCCGAAACCAGATCGTACAGGGGATTTCCGATGGAAGACTATCGCCGGGAGAACAGCTTCCAACCGTCCGCGGGCTTGCAGAAGAGATCGGGATCAATTCCATGACAGTCAACAAAGCCTATAGTCTGCTCAAACAGGAAGGCTATATCTTCGCTGACCGCAGGAGCGGCGCAAGGGTGCGGAAAGAATTTGCGGTGACGAAAGAGCTTTCGGAGAAATCAAAGGAATTATTGCAGCAGATTATCTCGGAAGCGAAAGTCAGTGGCATGACGAAAAAAGAATTTTTTGAAATCTGCGGGAAGCTGTATGAAAAAAATACGTAGTGATTTGATGAACAATTGCGAAACTCATGAAAATCTAAATTGAAAGAAGAGTATGAGGAGTTTCGCAAACGCCTATTACAATCCAGCTTTGAAAGGAGAAAAACTATGATCGTTAACATAATTATGTTTTTCACAATGTATCCGGTTTTATTAGTCCTCTATTTTTGTTTCCGAGGACAGTATCAGTATGCAGATGGCTGCCTGTTTGCAGTAAACATGAAACCGGAGTGGATCAAGGAACCGGAGGTGGTAGCAATTGTGGAAAAGTTCCGCAGAGAGATGAAACAGTATTTTATATTTCTGCTGATCGTTCCACTTAGCAGTTTTCTGATAAAATACATATCCATCCAGCTTACGATCTGGATGATGTGGATATTGCTTGCAATCGTATTGCTGTGTCTCCCACTGGTGCATGCGAACAACGGATTGAAAAGATGGAAAACGGAACACTGTCTGTATGAAACGGAGAAGATGGAACACCGCATCGAATTGAAAGCAGTCGGAAAAATCAGAAGAGTAAAATTTCTGCCATTTTTCCTGCCAAATCTGGTGGCATTGCTGCTTGCACTTGTGCCGGTATGGGCAAAGAGTTTCAATCCGGCTTTGGAAAAAACAATAGAATTAAGCAGTGTAGGGTGGCTTACGATTGTTATGTGGCTATGCGGAGTGGTACTGACTGCTGTAGCAGTCCGGATGGACAGACAGCCGACAGCGGTGATAAATAATGACAGTGACGTAAACCTGAATTATACAAGAGCAAGAAAAAATATCTGGAAAAATTTCTGGCTCATCGTACTCTGGCTGAATACGGCATTTGTGGAAGTGATCCTGGCAGCATCTTTTCTGGCAGATAATATGGGATGGATGATTTTGACAGGCAGCATGGTGTATGCACTGGCAACACTGCTTTTGTGTATTCCGTTAATGAAACAGTTAAGGAAAATTGAAGCACTCTACGAAGCAAAGCGTGAGCTGAACGATAACGCTGATGACGACAGGCACTGGATCTGGGGAATCTTCTACTACAATCCGGCAGACAGACACAGCATGGTGCCAAAGAAAGTCGGAATGGGAACGACTATGAATCTGGCAACACCGGTTGGAAAAGGAAGTGCTATTTTGGGCGCAGTGGTACTTATGGTGGCGATTCCGGCAATGTGTATCTGGCTGATACTGGACGAATTCACACCGATCCGGCTTGCGGTAGAAGATGAGATACTTTACGCAAAACATCTGAACGTAGATTACGAGATTCAGGTGGAAGATATTGAACATGTTGAGAAGATCACAGAGCTTCCGTCCTGGAGTAAATCAAGCGGAACAGCGATGGATACGCTGGAAAAAGGAACATTTTTCATAAGAAATGTTGGAAAATGCGAGGTCTTTTTAAACCCGGAAAATACAGAATTTCTGCATTTTTCCGCAGATGGAACAGACTATTATATGAGTGGATCTGACGATGCGCAGACGGAAGAAATCTACCAGATCATACAGAACCGGGAATAACAGGAAGGAAAGAAAATGAAGTATTACATGGCACCGATGGAGGGATTGACCGGCTATATTTACCGTAACGCATATCAGAAATATTTTCATGATATCGACCGGTACTTCACTCCGTTTATCACAAATAAAAAACTGGATTTTAAAGTGAAAAAGGACATTGATCCTGAGCATAATCAGGGTATGGAAGTTGTTCCGCAGATCCTGGCGAATCAGCCGGACGATTTTATTTCGATTGTAAAACAGTTGAAGCAATATGGTTATGATGAGGTAAATTTAAACCTCGGCTGTCCGTCCGGAACGGTGGTGGCAAAAAACAGAGGGGCTGGATTTCTTGCGGTACCGGATCAACTGGACAGTTTTCTGGATAAAATTTTTAATGCATGTGACTGCAAAATCTCCATCAAAACCAGAGTCGGAAAAGATTCGCCGGACGAGTGGGAGAATCTCCTTGCAATTTATGAGAAATATCCGTTATCGGAGCTGATCGTCCATCCAAGGATCCAGAAGGATTTTTACAAATATCCACCCCGCATGGAGACTTACCGGTATGCGGCAGAACACAGCAGACATTCCCTTTGCTTCAATGGGGATATTCATTCGGCTGGGGCATATGGGCAGTTACGGCAGACATTTCCGGAAACAGAAAAGGTCATGCTTGGCAGAGGTATTTTGCAGGATCCGGGGCTGGTCGGAGAACTTCGGATGGTGGAGGCTCAGTTTGAGGCTAAAGATTCGGATACACCGGTTGGAAACAAAAAGCGCAATATAGTGGACAAGCAGACACTCCGTGCGTTCCATGATGATATCTGTGACGGCTACAAAGGCGTGATGTCCGGCGACCGCAACACGTTATTTAAAATGAAAGAACTCTGGTGCTATATGAGTAAGAGTTTCACGAATCCGGAGAAGTATCTCAAGAAGATCAAAAAGACGGAACGCCTTGCAGAGTACTATGTGATCGTGGATACACTGTTCCGGGAGCAGGAATTGCAGCAGGAGTGGTCATAGATCAAGTTTCAGATAAATCTCATCACGTTCATCCTGGCTGATTCCGAGATAATGCTGGGTGATGCGGTAGGAGGAATGATTATAAATATCCATTAAAAGTGCTGGCGGAGTTCCCTGTTTCCATGCATGGTAACCAAATGTTTTTCTGAGGGAATGACAACTGATGCAGTCTTCCTGTGTGGTGTGAACTGCGGCAGTTTTGACGATCCGGTATGCCTGAGAGCGGTTGAGCGGTTTTTCGTGACAGGTTGTTTTCGTGAAAATATATTCGCCTTCCTCCGGGGACCGCTCATTGAAATATGCCTGCAGTGCATCCTTTGCAGTGGCATTTAAAAGAACATTATTTCGTTTTCCGGTTTTTTGTTCGTGGATCAAAATGTGGTCGTAAAAGCTTTGAAATTGGAAGTTGTATACAGATGACCATTTTAAAGATAATAGATCACCAATACGGAGTGCGGTATTTAAACCGAGGACAATGAGTGTATAATTGCGGACATTCGGTTTTTCATCTGCATAATACATACGGAATGAATATAATTCATCATCTTTTCTGATTGGCTGTGTGGTTCCCATGAGAATTACCTCCTGAAATTCATGATAAATCGTGCAGTTTCTGCACTTTGACATCCACAGTTATATCCCAAAATGGCTGTATATACAACGTATAAATCGTGAGTAAATAAAAAAATGCAACATTTCTTACAGAAATGTTGCATTTTTTTGTTTACAAATTCTATATCGGATATTCATTCGGAAACTTTACCCCTGAAATAAAATTTTTTATCAGATTTTCTCAAGAACGGATTTTGCCATGATTTTTATTACCTGTTTTCCTTCCATCATTTTTTTGGTATGACCGCACCTTAAAAAAATACAGCTGAAAACGGAAAAGTATTTTTATTTGCAGATACATGATTTAACAATGAAAATCCGCATGTTTCATGTCGAAAATGCAACATTTCTGTAAGTTATGTTGCAAAAAAATCATGGATGGAATTACAAAAAACGTAAGTGTGCAGGGAGGTAACAAATGCTCAAACTTTCATTGAAACAGGGTGAATATTTAAACATTGGCGATAATATCCGCGTGGTATACGCCGGAGGTGCCGGAAATCATATCAGGCTTCTGGTGGATGCACCGAGAGATGTCAATATTGCCCGGAATAAAACAGAAACAAACCCGGAGCGCAGGAAAGATACCTATTATGCTGAGCCGGGAATTTCCAGAGAAGCACAGGCAGAGATTAAAAAGATTTTATGGAATGAACGCATGAAAGCAGAGGCAAAAAGAGATGCAGAAAAGATGAAAGAGTAGTTTTTGCATCACACAATCATCTGGTAATAGACAGGGCAAAACCCGGGACACCCTGTTTGTTATAAATAAGCCCGGGGAACGGATTCCCCGGAGAAAAACATAATAGCTCATCAAAAAGATGAGACAAGGAGGATTATATTATGGTAGTACAACACAATCTTACAGCAATGAACGCTAACAGAATGTTAGGAGTAACAACAGGACAGCAGGCAAAATCTTCAGAAAAACTTTCTTCTGGTTACAGAATTAACCGTGCAGCAGATGATGCAGCAGGACTTTCTATTTCTGAAAAAATGAGAAAACAGATTAAAGGTTTGGATCAAGCTTCTTCTAATGCTCAGGATGGTGTATCTTGTGTCCAGACAGCCGAGGGTGCATTAACAGAGGTTCATTCTATGCTTCAGAGAATGAATGAATTAGCAGTTCAGGCTTCTAACGGAACATTGTCTGAGGACGACAGAAGCAACATTCAGGATGAGGTAGATCAGTTAATTACTGAAATCGATCGTGTTTCAGAAACAACAAAATTCAATGAAACATATCTGTTAAAAGGTGATGAGAATAAGACACAGCTTTCCCAGACAGTTTATAGTAATCCGCAGATGGCATTAGTTAAAGATGCTATGGCGAGTGGTTCTAAATTAGAAGTAAAGACTGCCATGGACGCTACTGGCAAAACAGTTTACACATTCACATCTGGCTTGGCCAAAGGATCTACATGGGCAGGTAAAAAGGTTGTTGAAGATAGTGCAACCCCTGGGGCAGATGAAATTAAGCTTTCAGATGCTAAAACTGCTGAATTGGCTGCTATGAATAAAGTCATTACAGCGTATGGAAGTGAAATGGGTATTAATGCAATTACTCTTGCAGCAGGTGACAATGATGTTCAATCTACATCCAAAACATTTACCTATAGTGATAGTTTGAATGTCAGCCTTCATGTTGGTGCTGATTCTTCTGATGATAATAAGATTTCTATGAATATTGAGTCTATGAGTTCAGATTATCTCGGAATTAAAGGATTAAAAGTAAGCGGAAAAACTTATTTGCAGGCCACAGGTTCTATTGATACTATTTCAGATGCAATTTCTAAAGTATCAAAACAGCGTTCTGAACTTGGTGCTGTTCAGAATCGTTTGGAACACACAATTGCAAACTTAGATAATGTTGCTGAGAATACAACATCCGCTGAATCCCGTATTCGTGATACTGATATGGCAGAAGAGATGGTTGAGTACAGCAAGAACAACATTCTTGCTCAGGCAGGTCAGTCTATGCTTGCACAGGCTAATCAGTCTACTCAGGGTGTACTTTCTCTGTTACAGTAAGATTGATAGACAAAAAGGAACCGTGAGGTTCCTTTTTGTGCTTAATAAAGAACAATGTTTAATCAATATAAAATCATTTTGGCTGGAACTTTATTAGGATAATATAGCAATATAAAAATGGAGATGCTGGTGTCAAAAGATAAAATATTAGAAGAAAAAATAAAAACGATTGATTATCTATTTAATAGAATTATCACAGAAAGAGTTCGGGATTCCATGGAACCTAAGTATAGTTTACTATTGGGTGCAGGATGTTCTCTTAGTTCAGATATTGTTTCGGCAAAGGGAATTATTCATATGCTTGAATCAATGGCATATTTAAGAGAAATACCAATTAAAAGTGGGGAGTATCATCCGTTCCTTGACTCGGAATCAGGAAAATTAACTACTTTTCTTATGGCATGGTATAAGAAAAATCAGAATAATGTTGATTTTTTGCAATTTATAGAAGAAGAAAAGCAAAAAATACGGCAGGTAATAGAAGCACAGAATAGAGATGAGTATTATAGAGAGATGTTCTACGGTGTCATTCGTTATCAATACCCACAATATGATAGTCTGCCATTAGAAGAAAAAAATGAAATTTTACATAATCTGGTAAAAGAATATGTAAATGAACTTGTTGCAGATATGGAGTATAGTTATTGGTTTGAACAGTATTCGTCAGCATCTGAGGACATACATGGATTTTTAGCTGAATTAATGAATAGTAAGCATCCATCAGAAGCATATATTTTTTTAGCAGATTTATTTATAAACAAAATGTTTTCAATTGCATTTACAACAAATTTTGATGATTTATTGGGAGAGTCTTTAAGTCTGCTCGGAGTTCGAAGCAAGGAAATTTGGTCAGATTCGGGAGAGACAGATAATACATTGAGTAAAATATCTCCTAATATCATAAAACTGCATGGAGACTACATGTACAATAATACAAAAAATTTATCTGGCGAAACCAGAAAATTAGTATTACCTTTGTGGCATCAGTTAGAAGATGCTTTGAGTAAAGGTGGATTGATTGTAGTTGGTTATTCTGGCGCCGACAATTCAATTATGTATGCATTAGAAAAATTGACAGAAAAATATTCATTTCCACTATTTTGGTGCGATTTAAAAGAAAAAATTGAAAAGAATGAAATACATTGGAGAGTAAAAAATCTGATTACAAATTCAACTAATGGATATTTGGTTGGTATAGATGATTTTGACAGCTTTATAAGGCAAATCAGAGAAAAATATGTTACTTATGCCAACATGAGAATGATTCGGATGGGAGAGAAAAAAAGTGATATATATGATGATACATATGTGGAGCGAGAGCTTGGAATGATTAAAAAATTAATGGATACGATTATTAAGGAAAATGAAGAATTAAGGAATAAAACAACACCGATTCCGCCACCGCCAATAGATTTGTTAAGGAAAGAAGGAATAAAGGAGAATGGATAATATATTAGACAAATTAAATAGAAATATATTAGATATGGAAGTTGTATGTGAAAAATTTTCTGCTGATGTAGAAGACTATGCTAATGTAGAAAATCATGATGAAATTTTGGAACAGGTATTTGATGATTCTTATATTAAGGCTCAAAAGTCTCCGTTTCAGATATATCCAGATGATAGAAGAAAAGATTTACCGGAAAATATAATTCCTGACTTTAAGAGAGTTGTACAGGAATACCGATCAGGAGTCATTGATATTCGAATGATGAATATCTTAGAAATTATTATAAATCATCGATATATAACAACAAGACAAATTTGGCAGTTATATTTATTATTGTTTAAAAAATATATAAAATATCAACATTTGAATAAATTATTAAAACGTATGTCAGAACAAGGGCTTATTGCTATTTATGAGACAGAAAGTGCAATAGGAAATGCAAAGTATCATTTTTATTGTGTAGATTATAATGGTGCCAGATTATATAGTTCACAACATAAACAGAGTTCTTGGCAAAAAACGGATGTAATACTGCCAATAGAAATTATGAAAAAAAGTTTGGCAAAAAATCAATTTCTTATTGCCTGTTTAAAGCATTATGATTTCCAATATGAGTTACAACCAAGGCTAAAATGGTGTGAGAATAATCAAGCAAAGACTATTGTTCCAACAATACAAATGACGTTTAATAAAGAAAACAAAGATGGAAATATAGTTTTAATGGTAGAAGTGCTACGAAATTCTCAAAGATGGAAAGAAGAATATCAAGAAAAATTAGTTCGCTATGGACAATATTTAAAGAGTAAGGAAGATACACAGGAATTAAATAGGTATTATCTTATTGTCTGTGCAGAATCGAATGAACAAATTTTAAGTGCAATTAATGTGCGTTATGATTTGGAGAATAAACTGCTAGATTCGTATACGTGTAAAATAAATATTTTTTATACACATGACTTGAATCTATTAGATCATCATATAGAAAAAAGTATTTTTAATGATTTAAAGGGATTTGAATATAGTTATGAAAATAATGCGTGGATGCAAACAGAATTTCCAGAAATTTTTCAGGAACATGATTGGCATGACATATTATTTACAATGGAAAAAATTCCTACAACAGAAAAAAACACTGAACAGATAGAAGAAAAACCGGACAACAAAAAATGGGAATATGCGTTGAAAATTTATCAATTAGTGAAGGAACAGGGGATGCAATTTCCTGTTGAGGCAGTAAAATTAGCACCACTATTAAAAACTAATAATTTAAATTATATGGAGTTTGGGTATAAAAATTTAAAAGAAACATTTACGGATCTTTCGGAGTTTTATAAAATTTCTTATCCTACGCCAACTGAAATGTTGATTGATTGTATACAAAAACCAGCGGAAACAATAAATAAGGAAGCAGATTTTGAATATAATGCAATCATTGATTATTTTACATTTGGATTTGTAGACAGAAAAAAATGGACTACGGAATTTGAAAATAATATTTTTTGGTATAACAAAAGAGACATTACAGCAACATTTCTTAACAAAATGACAAAAAATTATGATTTAAGTATACAAGGATGGTTGGATATTATAGCATTCAGTTATTATCGAGCAAAAAGTCAGAATAGAATTTGGAAAAGTACTAGCACGGACATAAGCAGAATTTGTTTTGATACGCATTTACTTACGTTCGAAGGCGAAAAGATATTTTTATTAGCTAAAAAGAATTATCGTGCAAATCCAGAATGGGTATTAGAAGGGTTGTCGACAGTACATTCAAAGTCATTGGGGCAAATATTGAAAACAGAATTTAATGAGTTAGAAAATGAGTAGAGTTGTTGGTAGGTGGAAAAGAGGAAATACATAATCTATTGGCAAAAAACAGAATTTATTAGAGAAAAGCAATATAGCCAGTATGTGCTTTTTGGTGGGTGGAATGGGAAAATCTCCCCCACCCACACTATTCAACGTCACTGGGGCACTATTTACTATTGTAGTTTTTTCACCTCATCTAAAGGCATACCTGTAATCGCAGCAATTTTTTCAAGTGAGAACTCCTGTAATTTGAGTATGCGTTTTGCAGTTTCAATAGAATTTAGTTCTATACCATGCTTTTCGCCTTCAGAGAAACCAGCTTCCCGTCCAGCCTCATATTCTGCCTTTCTCAATTTCTTCTCTTCCAATTCTTTATCATACTCAAAGATACTCATACTGATGACCTCGTTTCGGTTGCGGGTAAGAAATTCGGCTAAAATCCCTTCCCTGATACATTCGTCTATAGCAAAATCCGTTCCACGTCATATCCATTATCTGTCAATTCTAAAATGGCAATGCCTGTTCCGTCGTGTATCAGAAATCAATGCAATTTTCATGAATCAGACCTCGCTTCGTTTGCGTGTAATTTTTTCACTTCGTCAAAGGGCAGACCTGTGATCGCAGCAATTTTTTCGAGTGAAAATTCCTGCAATTTGAGCATGCGTTTTGCAGTTTCGATAGAATTTAGAAAAGTACCACGTTCTATACCATACTTTTCGCCCTCGGAGAAACCAGTCTCATGTCCATGCTTTTCGCCCTCGGAGAAACCAGCTTCCCGTCCAGCTTCATATTCTGCTTTCCGCAATTTCTTCTCTTCCAATTCTTTATCATACTCAAAGATACTCATACTGATGACCTCGTTTCGGTTGCAGGTAAGAAATTCGGCTAAAATCCCTTCCCTGATACACTCGTCTACGGCACGTTCCACGGCCTGATCTAAAGACATATCCGCTGCATAGTGTCGTACTCTGGCAACATACTGTGCATATTCGTTTAATGTATTGCAATGCTGCATTAACTCTGCATTGTGTCCCTCATTGACATTTAAAACCGTGACAATCAATTCGAGTTTTGGTTCATCTGACAAATGTTCAAATGCCGAGGAGAGCCGAAGCTCTGCGCAGTCGGGAACTGCCGTCGAACCATTATAAAACTCGATAAAATTTGGTGCAGGAATTTTTTGCAGAGTCGAAGAATAAAGAGATTTCTTATCCACGAGTTTCTGATATTCACTGCAAATATAAAACAGATCACGAAGAGGCATATTTGGATTGTAGGTTGACTGATGCTCATACAGATACAAATTAGTATCCATAATAAATGCCAGATCATTTTTCATCCCCATATAAATAGCATTTTCTAATGTGACGATTTCCAGATCGTCTGGATTATTATAATCGCTCTGGTTTACTGCGTTATAGAGTGAGAGCAGATTTTTCCGGTCAGAAAACAACATGCGAAAAATGGTGTCTTTATAATTCCGGTTTACCGTCGGTGTTTTGACTGTAAAATTTCTTTTTGTCTTGTTACGGTTTCTTTTACATTTTGCCATAAATCGTTTCCTCCTGAAATTGTAGGACAGCTTATTTATAAAACTGTTCGTGATTACAGGAGAAAGTGATCATATATTTTACTAAGTTCCTTCGTCTCCTGCTTTTCAATTGTTAAATGGGTAACAAAAAGCATAGATACGAATGAAGCATACAGATTATTTGGGGCTAATCTGTCGCCGTTAGAATATAGATGACAAAAATGTCATGAAATTTGTAAAATATGCTTTAGATTATTGTAACACAAGGGTAGGAAATGAAGCAAGAAATTTTATAGCAAAATCCGTTCCACGTCATATCCATTATCCGTCAATTCTAAAATTGCAATGCCTTTTCCATCTCCGCGGTCAGCCCCGGCGCTGCCCGGATTGATAAAAACTTTTCCGTAGCGGTCGTAGTGCGTGAATATATGGGTATGTCCGAAAATTATAAAATCCGCATCCGTGAGATCAAAAGGCAGGTCAGCTTTGTTATGGACAAGATAAAATAATTTTCCATTAATCGGCACGGAGACAAACTCATGCAGGTAGGACGCCCACTCTCCGTGGTCACAGTTCCCACGGACTGCATACATCGGAATGCCGCAGTTTAAGAATCTGTTATAGGTACGTTCATTGTCAAAATCTCCGGTGTGAATGAGATAATCACAATTTTTGATATGGTCAAATAATTCTTTACGGCATACACTGTGTGTATCGGAAACTAATGCAATTTTCATGAATCAGACCTCGCTTCGTTTGCTTGTAATTTTTTCACTTCGTCAAAGGGCAGACCTGTGATCGCAGCAATTTTTTCGAGTGAGAACTCCTGTAATTGAAGCATGCGCCTGGCAGTTTCGATAGAATTTAGTTCTATACCATGCTTTTCGCCCTCAGAGAAACCAGCCTCATGTCCATACTTTTCACCCTCAGAGAAACCAGCTTCATATTCTGCCTTTCTCAATTTTTTCTCTTCCAATTCTTTATCATACTCAAAGATACTCATACTGATGACCTCGTTTCGGTTGCAGGTAAGAAATTCGGCTAAAATCCCTTCCCTGATACACTCGTCTACGGCACGTTCCACGGCCTGATCTAAAGACATATCCGCTGCATAGAGCCGCACTCTGGCAACATACTGCGCATATTCGTTTAATGTATTGCAATGCTGCATTAACTCTGCATTGTGCCCCTCATTGACGTTTAAAACCGTGACAATCAATTCAAGTTTTGGTTCACCTGATAAATGTTCAAATGCCGAGGAAAGTCGAAGCTCTGTACAGTCAGCAATTGCAGTCGAACCATTGTAAAACTCGATAAAATTTGGTGCAGGGATTTTCTGTAACGTGGAGGAGAACAGAGATTTCTTATCCACGAGTTTCTGATATTCACTGCAAATATAAAACAGATCACGAAGAGGCATATTTGGATTGTAGGTTGACTGATGCTCATACAGATACAAATTAGTATCCATAATAAATGCCAGATCATTTTTCATCCCCATATAAATAGCATTTTCTAATGTGACGATTTCCAGATCGTCTGGATTATTATAATCGCTCTGGTTTACTGCGTTATAGAGTGAGAGCAGATTTTTCCGGTCAGAAAACAACATGCGAAAAATAGTGTCTTTGTAGTTTCTGTTTGTAGCTGGCATATTGACTGCTGAGTTTCTGGATAATTTGTTATGGTTTCGTTTGTGTTTTGCCATAGGCTTCCTCCTGATTGGTGAGACAGCTCTTAAATAATACTGTCTTGGCAGGAGAATAAATATATTCTATATCTGATTTCTTTCGTCTCCTGCTTTTAAATTCGTTAATGGGTAATTAAAAGCATAGATACGAACGAACAACGCAGATCATTGGGGATAATCTGACGTTTCCAGAATATAGATGGCATAACGCCATAAAGATTTTGTAAAATATGCTTTGGAATATTATAACATAAACATGGGAAACAAAACAAGAATTTTTATGTATTACGTGCGCTGGTTTTATATGAATGATATAATGACTATATCTCTACAGCGATATAGATTTAACAATGGTGAGGAACAGATGGAAAAGATTATTTATCATGGCTCAGACCATATAATTTTAAAGCCAGAATATGGAAAAGAAAATTTTTCAAATGATTATGGAAGAGGATTTTATTATGGGAGTGATTTCACTTACACAGCTAGAGGAAGCGATGCATCTTGGTAAACTAGGGGAGCAAATCGTGTTGAAGAGTGAAAAAGCATTTTCTCAGTTAGAATTTATTGACAGTGAAGAAGCGGAAGCAGAAGAATTTTTTCAGAAGAAGGTGCAGAGAGACAGAGAGGCAAGAAAAGAATACCGCAGAGCCAGAACGGGTAAGGCATCAGTGGATGATATTTATATGATCGATATCATGAGAAGGGGGATGGAGAATGAGGACTTTCGCATACGATGAAGAATATGTTACGCTGGCACAACGTGTCATGGGAGATATGTTAGATTATGCAGTCAATACTTTAAATTATGAACTGCAAAACTTTTATCGGATGTTTCTTATTAGTGGCATTGCAAGACAGTTTGAGATTGGTAATCCGGCTTATGTGGCAGGCAGGAACGGTTGTGAAGTAGCTAAGGAAGTGATTGTTTTAAGTGGATTGGATATGCCGGAGGCTGAAGATTTGATGTATCTGGATAAGTCTCCGGAGTATTGGACAGGCTGGGCACTTGCTTATTATCAGTGGAAGTCAGGACAGTCTTTTCGTCAAATTGACCATGCAGTATCAATTGACACTGTGTGTGCCATGTATGATCCGCTTCATGAGGCTGATATAGAGAAGTTTGTTTACATTATGAATGAAAAATTAAAGCAACAGGATGTGTCAAGACTTCGCAGACTGCGGACTTACGCAAAACTTTCACAGCGGCAGCTGGCAGAAGCGGCAGATGTGCCTGTACGGCAGATACAGCTTTTTGAGCAGGGAGAACGGGATATTAATAAGACACAGGGAATGACATTGCTGAAGCTATCACGGGTGCTAAAGTGCAGACCGGAGGAATTGCTGGCATATGTGGATTGTTTGTGAAAAATTACCTATTGAAAATATTTGCCACTCATAGTACAATGCAATTGTTATATGACTGACGGAAATAGTGGGGTTTACCACGTGAAGTATAACAAAAGAATGCCGACCGTCTGGGCGAAGAGTCCAGACGTGCGGTTCTTTTTATTTTTAGGGTAAATTTTCCAAAAAATCCCATCAGCATGAGAAAGGAACCACTCATTGTATTTTTTTGAATACTTACCGGAAAAAGCGCGCGTGACTCTTGACAAAAGATGAAAGTTAGGATAGCCTAACCATGGTTAGAAAAGACTAACCATGCATCAATCAAAAATCAGAATGAGCATCATAACACAGATGTTATGAACCATGCAAGGCCACACGGGTGGCAGAAGGAGAGAAAAATGCAGACAGAATGGAGAAGCTTTCAGGGCGGAGCCTGGGAAACAGAAGTAAATGTAAGAGATTTTATTCAGAAGAATTATCATCCATATGATGGGGATGATTCCTTCTTAGAGGGACCAACACAGGATACCACCGATCTCTGGGATCAGGTATTAGAACTTTCCAGACAGGAGAGAGAAGCCGGCGGAGTGCTGGATATGGACACAAAGATCATTTCCACGATCACTTCCCATGGTCCGGGTTATTTAGATAAAGAGAAAGAGAAGATTGTCGGTTTCCAGACGGACAAGCCTTTCAAACGTGCTCTCCAGCCTTACGGCGGTATCCGTATGGCAATCAAGGCGTGCGAGGACAATGGATACAAAGTCGATCCTGAAGTGGTAGAGTACTTTACAACACACAGAAAAACTCATAATGCCGGTGTATTTGACGCTTACACACCGGAGATGAGAGCGTGCAGAAGCGCACATATCATCACTGGACTTCCGGATGCATACGGACGAGGACGTATTATTGGTGACTACAGAAGACCGGCACTTTACGGTGTAGACCGTCTGATCGAGGACAAAAAAGAGCAGCTGAACAACACACGTACCATCATGTACTCAGATGTGATCCGTGAGAGAGAAGAGTTATCCGAGCAGATCCGTGAGCTGGAAATGTTAAAGAAACTGGCAGAAATTTACGGCTGTGATATTTCGAAACCTGCAAATAATGTATTAGAGGCAACACAGGCTGTCTATTTTGCATATCTTGCAGCAGTAAAAGAGCAGAACGGTGCGGCAATGTCCTTAGGACGTACCTCCACTTTCTTGGATATTTATGCAGAGCGTGATCTCGCAGAGGGAACATTTACTGAAAAAGAGATCCAGGAGATCATCGACCAGTTCGTGATGAAACTTCGTCTTGTAAAATTTGCGCGTACACCGGAATACAACACGATTTTTGCCGGCGATCCTACCTGGGTGACAGAGTCCATCGGTGGAATCGGTGTGGATGGAAGACATATGGTTACAAAAATGTCTTACCGTTACTTAAACACCTTGAACAACATCGGAGCAGCACCGGAACCAAACATGACCGTACTCTGGTCTGTAAAACTGCCGGAAAACTTCAAAAAATTCTGTGCCGAGACATCCATCAAACACTCTGCGATCCAGTATGAGAATGATGATATTATGCGTGTTGTCCATGGTGATGATTATGGAATTGCATGCTGTGTATCTTCTATGAGAATCGGTAAGGAAATGCAGTTCTTCGGTGCGAGAGCAAACCTCGCAAAATGCCTGCTTTATGCGATCAATGGCGGTGTCGATGAGATGACAGGAAAACAGGTCGGACCGAAATACCGTCCGATCACATCTGAATACTTAGATTACGATGAAGTATGGGATAAATACAAAGATATGATGAAATGGTTAGCAGGAGTGTATGTGAACGCATTAAATATCATTCACTACATGCATGATAAATACTGCTACGAAAAATTAGAGATGGCATTACATGACAAAAATGTGAGAAGATGGTTTGCGACCGGTATTGCAGGATTTTCTGTAGTAGCAGACTCCCTTTCTGCGATCAAATATGCAAAAGTCAAACCAATCCGTGACGAGAATGGTGTGACCGTTGACTTTGAGATTGAGGGAGATTTCCCGAAATATGGAAATGACGATGATCGTGTTGACGAGATCGCAAAACAGGTGCTCCACACCTTTATCGGATATGTAAAAGGAAACCATACTTACCGTGGCGGTATCCAGACAACATCGATTTTGACCATTACATCCAATGTTTCCTATGGTAAAAATACAGGAGCAACACCGGATGGAAGAAAGAAAGGTGTAGCATTTGCTCCGGGTGCAAACCCGATGCATGGACGTGATACCCATGGTGCGGTTGCATCTCTGGCATCTGTCGCTAAACTGCCATTTATGGATTCACAGGATGGTATTTCCAATACATTTACCATTGTACCGGATGCACTGGGTAAAGATGAGGCAGCACAGGAGAACAATCTTGTTGCAATGTTAGACGGCTATGTTGTCAAAGGCGGACATCACTTGAACGTAAACGTTTTAAACCGTGATACGTTATTGGATGCACAGAAACACCCGGAACTGTATCCACAGCTCACCATCCGTGTATCTGGATATGCGGTCAACTTTATCAAGCTGACAAAAGAGCAGCAGGACGAAGTGATCGCACGTACCTTCCACGAGCGGATGTAGTGCAACAGCTCACACGTCATATCTGTGCAGACAGACTCATGCTTGCATGGAAGACTGTCTGCACAGATAGTGACGGAGGGAGCGCCAGTCTATGAGCAAAAGGAGCTGCGCAGCAGCGGAAAGCACCGCAGGAGCGGTTTTGCGAATGGCGCGGCAAGCGATAGGAATCAGAAAAGGAGAACAACATGGGGAAAATTCACTCGTTAGAAACATTTGGCACGGTGGACGGTCCGGGCGTACGGTTTGTCGTATTTTTTCAGGGCTGCCCGATGCGCTGCCAGTATTGCCATAATCCCGATACATGGAAGATAGAGGATGGGGAAGAAATGACAGCGGATGAGATCATAGATCGTTTCGAGCGCAACCGTTCATTCTATCAGACCGGAGGAATCACGGCGACGGGGGGAGAACCTATGTTACAGCTTGATTTTCTGACGGAGCTTTTTACGAAGGCAAAGGAAAAGGGCATTCACACCTGTCTGGATACATCCGGGATTATGTTTCCAAAGAAACATATAGGAACAGATCAGATCAGTGAGAGAGAGATCAGCCTCACTGGAATAAGTGAAAACAAGGCATCAGACAGAAAGGAAAAGATAGAACAGCTCATGTCCGTGACAGATCTCGTTATGCTTGATATTAAGCATATCAACGATGAGGAACATCAGAAACTCACCGGGCAGTCGAACAGCAACATTCTTGCGTTTGCAAAGTATCTTGATGCGATCGGAAAGCCGGTCTGGATCCGTCACGTAGTCGTACCGGGCATTACGTTTGATGAGAAAGAACTGACGGAACTTGGGCTGTTTTTAAAGACGCTCCACAATGTGGAGAAACTGGAAGTCCTTCCATATCATTCTATGGGAAAAGTCAAGTACGACAATCTTGGCATGGATTATGTCTTAAAAGATACGCCGCAGCTTACCAAAGCAGAAGCAAAGGAAGCGGAATGCATCATCCGGGCAGCAATGGAACAATAGCAGGAGAAGTAAGTTTTATGTAAAACATTTTTTTTGAAGAAAAGTATTTACAGATTTCTTTTTTTGCGATTTAATAAGAAGCAGGTATAAAGTTCCAAAGAAGAAAGGATGAAAAAATATGAAAATCAAGAATATCAAAGATGTCGATGGATTTTTTAAAGTAATTGATTCCTGTGCCGGAAAAGTAGAATTGATCACAGGTGAGGGAGACAGATTAAACCTCAAATCAAAACTTTGCCAGTATGTTTCTCTGACAAGCTTATTAAAATCTGATGTAGAGATCCCGGAACTTGAAGTTGTAGCTTACGAGCCGGAAGATACAGAGAGGATCATCAAGTTTTTAATGACAAACTAGAAATGAACAGAAGCTGATCGTAAAAAAGCGGTCAGCTTTTTTTATTACATAGGAAATTACTTCCTATGTAATAAAAACGCTCCGCGAGGATGCCATGTTCTTATTTTCTTCTCTTTACAACATACTACGATGGTTGCAATTCACGGCATGAAATAGTACAATAAATCGTCTTAAAAATGGAATAATAATGTTAGTATATAGCGAAAGGAATTAAGATGTCAAAAATAGAGTTTCACGAAATTACATTAGATGATAAAACATGGATGGATGCCAGATTTCAGGAAGATGACAGAAATGCATGCGAGTACACGTTTGCCAATAATTTTGTCTGGCGGAAAGTGTATCATGTTGAAGTTGCAGAAAAATATGGGTGTGCGATCATTCGTTTTGAGGAGGAGGGAGTGGTGATGTATTCCTATCCGATCGGGGCAGGTGACCGCAGAAAAGTGATCGATGAACTGCGCGTGATCTGTGAGGAAGAAAAACGCCCACTTATTATGAGCCCATTGAGCGAAGCGGACCGGGAGCAGATGCTTACATGGTATCCGGAACAGTTTTTGATCCAGGGAGACCGGAACGATTATGATTACATTTATTCCAGAGAAAAATTAGCAACGCTTGCGGGAAAAAAGATGCATGGCAAGAGAAATCATATTGCGAGATTTCAGGATGAGGATGACTGGTGCTATGAGGAACTGAATGATTCCAATATAGAAGAATGCCGCAATATGACTTACACATGGATCAAAATGAGGGCAGAGAAATGGAATGAAGAGATGGAACTTGAGATGTCAGTGCTTCATGAGGCATTTGACTATAGAAAAGAACTCGGGCTTGTCGGTGGGATCATCCGGAAGGCAGGGCAGATTGTTGCATTTTCTATCGGGGAACCATTAAACAGTGACACGTATGTTGTACACTTCGAAAAAGCATTTCCGGATATGCAGGGCGCATATCCGATGATCAACCAGCAGTTTGTTTTACATGCGTGTGAAAATTATACTTATGTAAACCGTGAGGAAGATACGGGGGATCCGGGACTGCGCAAGGCTAAGATGTCCTATTATCCGGAAATCCTGCTGAAAAAATATGTGGCGGTCTCAAGTGATGTCATTTTTGCAGATAAGGAAAGAAACAGGGAAGAAATCCACAAAATATGGGAGACCTGTTTTGGCGATGAGGCGGAACTGGTAGATTTTTATCTGGACAAACGGATGACAGAGGATAATATGCTGCTCATCTGTCAGGATGGGCATGCGGTTTCCATGGCAAGCTTTTTAGATATGAATATCAGGGATGGTGAGGAGTGGAAGCCGGCGAAGTATGTATATTCAGTGGCAACGCTCCCGGAATACCGTGGCAGAGGTTATGCAGCGAAGATCTTAAAGAAGGCAGAAGAGATTTTTAATATGCCATTGGTGTTAGTCCCGGCGGAAAAAGAGCTTGTCGGCTATTACCGTAAGGTTGGGTTCACAGAGGCGTATCCATCGGAGCGTTTACTGGAAAAACAGGATGTGCCGGAACTTTTTGCAGCGGAATTAAACAGTTATTCTGTGGAGGAGATCACTGCGGCAGAATATCAAAAAATCCGGGAACAGAAATTGATGAGAGATGGTTTTATTGCATGGGATGAGGCGGCAATCCGTTTTGCGATGGATTTTAACTGTTTCTGTGGCGGAAGAACGGTGAAGGTAGTGTGGAGTGATGATATTTCCAGAGACGAGAGTGCAGAGGACGCTGATATTCTAATGTACTGCCCGGAGAATGGGACGCTGCACATTATCGAAACGACACTGGGTGAAGAACAGTTTGAGGAACTTCTGCCGGAACTTATGGCGCAGACAAAAACAAAACGTCTGGTATATGACAGAAAGGGTATCATGGTGCTTTCTTCTGATGACCAGGACAGGCAGGAAAGACTGCTTGCAGATGGTTATTTTGCGCTGTCGCTGGCGTAAAGACCAATCTGAAATTCTGAAATTTTCAGAAATTATATAAAATATATAAAAAGTTTTCGGTTTAAGACAAAAAAATGTTGATAATGTATAAAAACATGCTATAATAAAGTCATGATATAAATAAGCATTCAGAAAGCTATCTGGCATAGCATGGAATTGGATCATTATATCAAATAAGCGACAAAGGGGTTGGACATCATGAGAATTAAGATTACAGGAAGAAACATCGAATTGACAGAAGGACTGAAAGCCGCAGTGGAGGACAAGCTGAATAAGCTTGAGAAGTATTTTACTCCGGACACAGAAGTGAATGTAACATTGAGCGTAGAGAAGGAACGCCAGAAAGTTGAAGTTACGATTCCAATGAAAGGAAGTTATATCCGTTCCGAACAAGTAAGCAGTGATATGTATGTATCCATTGATCTGGTAGAGGAAGTCATTGAACGTCAGCTTAAAAAGTATAGAACAAAACTTGTAACAAAGCAGCAGAATGCAGCAGCAGTTTTCAAACAGGATTTTCTGGATGAGAAGTCAGAGGATGATGAAGAGATCAAGATCATCAGAACCAAGAAGTTTGATATGAAACCAATGTATCCGGAAGATGCTTGTGTAGAGATGGAATTATTAGGACATGATTTCTATGTATTCATCAACGCAGAGACAGAGGATGTCAATGTTGTTTATAAGAGAAAAGGCAATACTTACGGATTGATCGAGCCGGAATATTAAAAGTGAGATCAGAGGAGAGCGAAAAGCTCTCCTCTTTTTAGGTTCAGCATGAAACTACTGCAAAATGCTGATACACGAGTCGGATATGCTGCGTCGTTTTTTCTGCAAAATCAAGAAAATGTACGGAAAAAGCGAATTGTACAGCAGATATCAATAGCGTATAATGAAATTACTTCGTGTGTAGTAGCTTTAAGAGAAATGGAGAAAAAACTTTTTGATATTTTAAGAATTGTACAGAAAAATCCGGTATTCGGAAAAACGTTAATGTGCGGCGGTATGTTAGATGAAAAGCGCATGGAAATCCTATATGAGATTCTCTATGCGATTGACAGGGAGGAGTTTACGGATACCAGAAATGACATCTTTCAGTATGGCAGTCTGATCGGAAAAAAGGACTTACTGGCAAGACAGATTTTTTTGTGTTTATTGATTCTCTTAGATGAGCAGGAACAGATGATCAGGAAATGATTTACAGATCGTAATAACAAAAGATTTTTTACAAAAGAGTTCTGTGTAAGGCACAGAATTGCCGTGTGGATTTTTAGATGGAAAAAGAGTCTGTAGTTCGGCTCAGAATAACGACGGGAGGAGAAAGTATTACTACACAAGGGGGAAGGTATTTTAGAATGGTCTTATCGGATGCTTCGGTGAGACTGTTCTTTTTTTATGGCGGTTTATTGTTCTAAAAAAGTGCTGTGGGTAAAAGAAAAATGGGCACTTTTTATCTTGTCACGAGTTAGAAAAAGGGTTACTATAATAAAGATTTGATAAGCAGACATATAATGTTAAAAAGTTGGAGCAAAATCCAAAATAAAGTCAGAATAGAGGAGATTACACCATGAATATTGTTGTTTTAGCAGGTGGTTTAAGTACAGAGAGAGATGTGTCATTTAAGACCGGAGATATGGTATCCAAAGCACTTCGAGAGAATGGACATAATGTTATTTTGCTCGATGTTTTTATGGGATACAGTGACAAAGAGGAAGATTTAACTGGAATTTTTGACCGCACAGAGGAAGTCAGCGTGCAGGTAAAAGATATCCCGGAGATAGCACCGGATCTTGCAAAGGTAAAGGCATCAAGAAAAGATCAGTCTGACTGCTTCTTTGGACCAAACGTCATTAATATGTGCCGTATGGCGGATATTGTTTTCATGGCATTACACGGAGAAAACGGCGAGAATGGTAAGATTCAGGCAGCATTTGACCTGTTTGGAATCAAATATACCGGAACCGGTTATTTAAGCAGTGCGCTTGCAATGGATAAGGGAATGGCAAAACAGTTATTTATCGCTGGTGGAATCCCGACACCACAGGGCATTTCCATGAAGAAAGAGAACCGCAAAGATTCCGCAAAAGAACTTGGCTTAAAGCTGCCATGTGTTGTAAAACCATGCTGTGGAGGTTCCAGTATTGGTGTTACGATCGTGCGCACGGAAGATGAATTCAAGAGCGCTTTGGATGAGGCATTCAAATGGGAGGATAACCTCATTATCGAAGAGTATGTAGAGGGACGTGAATTTTCAGTCGGTGTTATTGACTATAAGGCACTTCCAATCATTGAGATCGCACCAATCCAGGGATTCTATGATTACAAGAATAAGTACAAAGCAGGCAGTGCAGTGGATACCTGTCCTGCAGAATTACCGGAAGAGATCACAAAGCAGATGCAGCATTACGCAGAGCGCGTGGCAGAAGTATTAGGACTGAATACTTACTCCCGTTCTGATTTCTTATTAAATAAGAATAACGAAATTTACTGTCTGGAAGCAAATACACTTCCTGGCATGACACCGACAAGTCTTCTTCCACAGGAGGCAGGTGTTCTTGGAATCAACTTCAATCAGTTATGTGAGAAGCTGATCGAGATTTCTTTGAAAAAATATGAGAAATAATGATGAATGACATACCGCCACCAGTTTTGCAGAACCGGTGGCAGTTTGTTCTATAATAACAGGAGAATGATATGAAGAATATGACCTTGGAGCATATCGCAGCAGTCTGTGGCGGTACTTACATAGGAAATGAAGCGGATAAAAAACGCGAGATTATGGGAGCAGTAATCGACAGTCGTCTTGTGGAAAAAGATTACTTATTTATCCCAGTACGTGGAGAAAAGGTGGATGGACACAGTTTCATTCCATCCGTTTTTGAAAAAGGAGCACTGGCAGTGCTCTCAGAAGAGAGGTTAGAGAATCCGGCAGGTCCATACATTCTCGTGGAAAACACCTTAGACGCGATGAAGAAGATCGCAGCAGATTACCGCAGAGGTCTGGATATTAAAGTGGTCGGAATCACAGGAAGCGTTGGAAAAACGAGCACTAAAGAGATGATCGCATCTGTTCTGGCACAGAAATATAATGTGTTAAAAACAGAGGGAAACTTGAATAACGAGATCGGACTTCCGCTCACGATTTTTAAAATCCGGGAGGAACATCAGGTGGCTGTGCTTGAGATGGGAATTTCCGAGTTTGGTGAGATGGATCGGTTATCCACAATGGCAAACCCGGATATCTGCGTGATCACGAACATCGGACTCTGCCATCTGGAAAATCTCATCACAAGAGATGGAATCTTAAAGGCAAAGACAGAGAGTTTTGCGCATCTGACACCGGATGGAATTGCGGTATTAAACGGCGATGACGACAAGCTCTGCGATAAGAAAGTTGTCAATGGAAAACAGGCAGTGTTCTATGGTATCGAAAAGACTGCCAAAGTGGCTGAAACAGAGGAAGGAACTAAGACGCTTGCCGAGAAAACGGTTTACGCAACGAATGTAGAGGCAGTTGACCTGACCGGAACAAAAGCAGCGATCCATTATCCGTCGAAAGAGACAGTCGGGGAAGTGACGATGGAAGTCACGATTCCAATCGCCGGAGAACACAATGTATACAATGCGCTGGCAGCGGTGAGCGTGGCAAGAGAATTAGGACTGACCTGTGACGAGATGAAGCGCGGGATTGAATCAGTGCAGACGATCGGCGGCAGAAGTAATCTGATCCACAAAAATGGCATTACGATCATCGACGACTGCTACAATGCAAATCCGGTTTCCATGAAAGCATCCATCGATGTATTGTCCAACGCACCGGGCAGAAAAATCGCGGTACTCGGAGATATGGGCGAGCTTGGCGCAGAGGAAAAACAGCTTCACTATATGGTGGGAGAACATTTTGCAGGAAAAGGAATTGACGCACTTTACTGTGTGGGAACACTCTCACAGGAGATCGCTAAAGCAGTGCGTGCAAATAGCAGTGCGACAGAAGTCCATCATTATGAGGACAAAGCAGACCTGATCAAAGACCTTGTAAAAGAGGTACAGAGCGGGGATACAGTGCTTGTGAAAGCGTCACATTTTATGGGATTCCCGGAGATTGTGAAGGAATTGACGAAGTGAGCTGTTTTGAGAATGTTGTAATAGGATTGTAGAAGTAGAATTTAATATATTATGTATAAAAAGTCCATTATCGCTTTAAATTGATAGTGGACTTTTTATTGTTATAATTTAATGTATATTAGTGGTCATGTATAGACAAAATTTGGTATGTACAGGAGTAACCTTAAATATTTTGTAAATAGCTAGCTAAGCTGAAGTATGCATTTGCTTTTGTGTAGTTGGCTGCTAATTCTGCATATTGTGCACAGAGCACACTATTATTTTCGATATTTTCTAGAGAAGAGAGCATATTACAGTTTTGTTGTTTAACAGATTCATTTTGTGACTCAAGAATACGATTTGAAAAAATGATTTGCTCATTTTGCTCGATAATATAATCCAATTTAGATATTATGCGTTGAATACCATTTTCCATATGTTCATGCACAAATGTATCTTGGAGTGATTCCTGAGAAGAAGACATATAGTCATATATGTAATATACCGAGGCTAAATTGCGATAGGGATTAGGTAACAAATTCATATTATAGTAATCGTTTAATAAGTTAGATACAGTAACGTATTGTCCTTTCATATATTTTTCATAATCATCTTTTTTTATTAATATTTCATTTATTAGTTGTTGATTTTTTTCTAAACGAATATCTTCATTTTTATTATGCTCGATACATGCAGGGAGAAGTTGTTCATATTCTTTTAATTCATCTTTGGCTGATTTGATTTTATTTGCTCCGAGATGAATTAGAAAGATGGATATAGCAGTCATGCTTAGAAATAAGAATGAAGCAAATCCAGGTGAACTTTCATACATTGATAGATAGTGAAATCCTATTTTATTGGAATCTATGCGATAGGGATGTCCACTTTTTTCAATTAATGTCATATATACACATAATAATTCCAAGCCTATTCCAAGTAATATTAGAAAAGGTCCATTAGTATGTTTAGAAGGCTTTTCTGGTAAGGTTGCATAATCAGTTTGGCAAAGAGAATCTATTTTTTTTGAAAAGCTGCTATTGTGTTCATTAATTCGTTGTTGGATTTTTGTTTGTGCAAATTCTAAGTCGCGAATATTTTTTAAATATAATAATAACGCATTTCTTTCCATAGACTGTGTCCTCCATAAATTTATCTTTTGTTAATGATAGTACAAATATTTACTAAAATCAATAGTAAATATTTGTACTATGCTAGAATCCTAGACAAATAAAGCGTCTGATGGGATGAAAAGTGGATTATATAATTAGAATTAGAAATTTAAGAGAAGATGCAGATAAAACACAGCAAGAAATTGCTGAATATTTGGGAACGTCACAAACAATGTATGCTAGATATGAACGAGGTGCAAATGAAATGCCAATTAGACATTTGATTAAGTTGTCAGATTACTATCAAGTATCTTTAGATTATCTTTGTGGACGGACAGATGAAAAACGAATGTATAAAAAGAAATAAGTAGAATAAAAAAACGAAGGATATTAGAGCCACATCCTAGAATGTGATTCTTTTCATAAAATAACCAACCTATATATTTAGGTTGGTTATTTTATATTAAAGAAATATAGTTTAAATCATAACTTTATTTTTCCCTAACATCTCAGCAATCACATTCTGGCAGTAAGCACCGATTTTTTTCTTCTGCTCCTTATCCAGCTCGTTCGGATAAATTGGTTTTGCGTATTCTACGATTACATGCGTTTTTTTGATACGGGGCATATGCGCTTCTAACACATCCGCAGAGTTAGTGATCGCCATCGGGATGATCGGACAGCCACTCTTTTCTGCAATCTTAAAACTTCCCTCTTTGAATGGGAGCATCAGATCGTCCGTTTTATTTCTTGTGCCTTCCGGGAAGATACACATGGAGATTCCATTCTTTACATTGTCAATTCCGGCAAGGATTGTCTTTAACGCTTCTTTTACATTCTCACGGTCGATAAAAAGACAGTGCAGACGGCGCATCCAGGTGCGCAGCAGCGGCACTTTTTCCATATCTTTTTTTGCAACATAGCCGGTAAGTCCCGGGCAGCGTGCATAGGTGATGATAATATCAAAATAGCTTTTATGGTTTCCAATGTATAAGACCGCCTGATCTTTCGGAACGTTTTCTTCACCGATGACGGTCACTTTCGTTCCACAGATAAATAAAATCACGCGGAATGCCCACTGTACCATGCGAAGCTGGCTTAAATCGGCAGCTTTTTTGTTGTATTTTGCAATGATCCATTCTACGCCGAGCACCGGGATTCCGATGATGAGGTAGAGAATCACAAAAAGTAATGTAAGTATTAATCTTATCATAAGGAAAATTCCTTTCTACTTAATAAAATGTTTTATAGATAATTACGAAACTCCTCCTATTCTTCTTTTAATTGTTCAAAATCAACAAAAACATTCAAGACACGCTCTCGCTATGTGTCACTCGCAACGGTACTAAGAAGCTAGATACAACTTACAGTTGTACCTACCTTCTAAGAACCGGCGGTTCCCCAATGTCTTTCATGTCTTTTGTTGCTTTTTCACAATATAATTTAGGTTTTCAGGAGTTTCGTAATTGTCTATAAAATAAAAAAAAACGATGATACATATTACACTGAAATATCAGCCTCATCCCATTATAAGGGTTGGGGAAGAGAAAAACAACTCATAAATTAGGAATATAGAAAGGTATGCCGGCATATAATGGTATAAGAGCAAAAATGCTGTGCCGGGTGGCACGGAACTGGAGGCGGGTATGCAGACGAAAAGGAAAAAAAGCAGGTATGTTTTTTGGAAAACGGAGATTCTTTTTGCAACGCTTTTTTTTGCAGCACTTCTTTTTGCCGGATGCAGTGTGGAACAGACGAACCGGACAAAAATCAGTGATCTTGATTACACGATCGCCGCAGAGGCAGACATACCGGAAGAACTGCAAAATGACATTGAGGAGAAAAAGGCTGCAGATTTTAAAATGACGTACAAAGACAACGAATTTTTATACATAGTAAGAGGCTACGGAGAACAGGAGACCGGAGGGTATAGTATCTGTATCCGCGATTTGTATCTGACATCGAATGCGATTATTTTTGATACGGAACTGATTGGTCCGCGCAAGGGGGAAACCATCAGTAAGAGCCCAAGTTATCCATATATTGTGGTGAAAGTGGAGCTGCGGGATGAGAATGTAGTGTTTGAGTAGATTTGTATGAAAAAACATTCAAAAATAGAGAAAAATTGCAAATATTCATGAATTTTGTACAAAACACGCAAATCCGTTTGACAAAATTTTATTACAGTGCTAAAGTAAAGCGTGAAATAAGGAGGTAGAAAAATGCAACAGGCAGACATCAGTAAGGTACGTGCATCTGTACACCAGCAGTGTGGCAGTAAAGTTATGATCCAGCTTGACCGTGGGCGTAATAAGGTTGATATCCAGCAGGGCGTGATCCAGCATGCATATCCAAGTGTTTTCACGATATTGGTAAATGATGAGCGTGATGACAATCAACCTCAGTTATTATCCTTTAGTTACAATGATATTATTACAAAAGATATTCGCATGAAACTCTGCTAAGAAAGTGTGCAGATGGCTATTTTGTGAGCAAATAGTGATAAAAGCGTGTATAAAATTCTCTCTATTCGAATACAATGAAAAAAAGGATTTCGGATCGGGGGAATTTTTTTGCAGTTAAATAAAATAAAATTACATAGTTGCACGACATTTGCCAGTGCACAGAGCCAGATTACATTAGATGACGATTACAACGTGCCGGACTACCGACCGGATATTGTAAAAGTGTTAAAGGAAAAAGGAGAACTTCAGTTTGATGAGGTGAAGGCGGCAGCAGGCGCAGCATGGTTAAAGGGACGCCTTGTTTTCAGGGTATTGTACCGCAGCGATCAGGAAAATGGAAAAATAAGCTGTCTGAAAGGAGAGATACCGTTTCAGGAGAAACTCAACATGGATGGCGTGCAGGAATATGATGTGATACAGGCATCCGGAGAGATCGAGGATCTCACGATCGGAGTCATCCATTCCAGAAAAATCAGCGTGCGGGCAGTCATTTTGTTAAAGACAGAAGAACCGCGGGAAAAAGAGGATGAACTCTGTGTTGGGATAGAGGCGGATGACGGATGTGAAAAACGTTATCGGAACACAAATATCTTACAGCTTTTATGTATGAAGCGCGATCAGTGCCGCCAGAAAAGCGAGATCACACTGCCGTCAAGCAAACCCAATGTGCAGGAAATTTTATGGAAAAGCTTAGAAATCCGCAATCTGGATACAAAAATGGGGCAGGACGGTGTAAAACTGAGTGGCGAAGTGCTCATCTCCGTTTTGTATCAGGAGGAAGAGGAAACAGACCGCGTGCAGTGGTATGAGACGGTGATTCCATTGGACTGCGGTGTGGAATGTGACGCAGGAGCGGAGGCAGATATTATTTATAAAGTGAAGGCAAGAACGGCTTCCATGGAACTTGAGGTAAAGCCGGACTACGACGGTGAGGAGCGCGTTCTGATCCTGGAACTTGTGATGAATCTGGATATCCGGGTGTGGAAAGAACAGGAGATTTCCATGTTAGAGGACGTTTATTCTCTGAAACAGGAGATCATTCCAGTCTGCACAGGCGTGACTTTACATCATATTTCTGTGAAAAATGACAGCCAGTGCCGCCTGACCGAGCAGATGGAGTTAGCGGAAAGTCAGGAGAAGATTTTACAGATTTGTTCCTGTGAGGGAACGGTCCATTTAGAGAGCACGGAATTGACCGAACAGGGCGTACGTGCAGAGGGGATTCTGGTCACAGAACTGCTTTATATCACGACCGACGATCAGATGCCAATCGGTTCTGCCAGAGAGATTTATCCATTTGAACAGCTCATTGAAATCCCACAGCAGACGGCGCGGACAGAGCGCAATAAGCTGGAAGAGTTGGAGGCTTTGGAGCGGAAAAATAAACTGCAGACAGAGCTTGATTGCAGGATCAGCCAGTTGTCCGCGGTCATGCTCGATCAGGATCATGTGGAAATAAAAGCGGTGATCGGATTAGATTTGCTTGCATTTGAGCAGGAACAGATAGATAATATTACTGATATGCGTGAGGAGCCTCTGGATATGGAGCAGTTACAGAAGCGTCCGGGACTGGTCGGTTACATTGCAAAAGATGGGGATTCGCTTTGGAGTATCGCAAAGGAGAATCACACAACGGTGGAAGATATTCTGCGGGATAATCACCGGACGGATGAGGATCTGCGCAGAGGAGAAAAAATTCTGATTGTAAAGAAAGTAGAACTGAACAGTTACGAATCGTAATTGTGAAGTACTGAAAAATCACAAAAAGACAATGAAAAGCAGATTAAGAAGAATTGAGATAACATGATAGAGGTAACACAGATTCGAAAAAGTTATGGAAAAAAGAAAGTACTGTCCGATATCACCTTTCAGGTAAAGCCGGGGGAGTGCGTTGCGATCGCAGGGAAAAACGGCTGCGGCAAATCTACCTTAATGCAGATCATGGCGGGCATTTTAAAGCCGGATGGCGGTGAACTATGCTATTTTGGAAAAAAAGCAGCCTACAAAAGCAGTACATTTCGCCGGTTTTGCGGTTATGTGCCGCAGGAAAATCCGTTGATGGAAGAACTGACGGTGCAGGATAATCTGAAACTCTGGGGCGGCAGCCACAACGCCAACACAAAAGAGCTGGTCGCACAGTTTCAACTGGAGGATTTGTTGCAAACAGAGGTAAGCAAACTTTCTGGTGGTATGAAACGGCGTTTGAGCATTGCAAGTGCACTCGTGGAGAGCCCGTCATTTTTACTGATGGATGAACCGACGACAGCTCTTGACCTTTATTATAAAGAGAGCATTCACCAGTGGATGAAAACCTATCAGCAGAAAAATGGAATCATCCTTATGACGACGCATGATGAGAGCGAGATACGCAATGCGGACAGATGCCTTTTTATGGATGAGGGAAAAGTGCAGGAATTAGATGCAGAAGATATTTTGCAAAAGTTTGCAGGCATGTCAGAATGACAATCAAGTACAAATACTAAGGAAACAGAGAAAAACAAGGGAGGATTCGTTATGAACGAACAATTTGAAACACAAAATCCGGTGGAGAATACTGTGACACCGGCAAACCAGATGGAAACATCAACACCGGAAGCACCAAAAAAGAAAGGAAACAAAATCGCCATCATTGCGGGCGTGGTGGCAGCAGTGGTTGTCGCGGGCGGCGTTGTCGTATTTGCAGCGGTCAAAACAGGAGCTTTTTTAAGCCCGTCAAAAAAAGTACTGCTCGCAGGTGCAAAGACCGTGAGTGATATGGGAAGTTTGGGAGAGACATTAAAAGACTGTGTTTCCCTGTATTCGGATGAGTATACACTCAAAATGGATCTTTCCATGAACGAGGGCGATATTTCCATGGAGGGACGCTGCTCGAAAGAGAAGAAGCAGATAAAAGGAAATCTCAATATTTCCGGTGCGCCTTCAATCGATTTTCTGGCTGACATCGGCGCAGACAGTGTGCAGGTGGAAGTTCCAGCGATCAGTGACCACCTGTTTACCTATGATTACAGAAATGAAAAGAGCGGATATCTTCTGGAAATGGTAGATCAGGATACGCTCGATGCAGTGGATGCGACGCTTAAGGCTGCTTATGATAACCAGAATTCAGATGAGTTCCGCAAGAAAATGTTAAAAGTTTACGCGGATGAATACAATACGCTGGAATTTTCCAAAGTGGACGCAAAAGACTTTACCATCGACGGAACAGAGCGCAGTTGTAAGGGATATCAGACCGTTGTGACCAAAGACAACGTGAATCATGTGATCGATGGACTTGAGACACTTTACGGGGAAGATTATCAGGAGCTGATGGATGCACTTGATCTGACCGCAGCAGATTTTGTTGCGTCTATGAGAGAGGCAGTGGAAGAGTTTGACGACAGCACGACACTTGTATTCTACTTATACAAAGGTCAGTATGCAGCGATTGATATTATACCGGAAAATGATGTTTCCTTTGAAGTCCAGTTCCTCGGCGGTGACACGAGAATGCAGAACATGATCCTCCTTGCAGATGATGAAAAAGTGATCGAGGTTCAGGGCAGTAACGAAGGCAGTGTCGAGACGATCATGATGACAGCAGAGGAAAACGATACCGTAAAGTTCACGTATGACAGTGACAGCGGAGACATCGCAATGGAAGCAAAATATGATGAGGAATCTTATAATTTTGCAGGAAATCTTGCAGTCGATAAGAACAGCATGGTCATTACCATTGATGATCTCGGAAGTGCCTCTGAAGATGTGAGCGGTAGTATCACATGGAAAAAAGGTGCCCAGTTTGAGGAAGTTTCCGGCGATACCTTTGACCTTGGAAATGCAACGGAAGAGGAATGGCAGGATCTTCTTCATGAAATCTTTGCAGCAATGTTAGGTGGATTTTAATTCATGAGATTTTTTCTTCGATATCTGTCACTTGAGGGTAAAAAAAGCCTGATAGCGGCGAGAAAAAGCATGGTAAAGTTTATAGTGATGTTATTACTGATCGCAGGCGGAGTGCTTGCGGTCAGTCTCGTTATGAAGGATGCAGGTGTGTTCCAGACGGCGGAGATTGGCGTGGTGATCCCTGAGGATGAGGCACAGACGAAGATGGTGGCACAGTTTATCTCTGCGATGGACAGCGTGAAAAGCGTCTGTCACTTTCAGTACCTGAATCAGGATGAAGCGATGGCATCGCTGGAAAAAGGCACATTAGATGCGGTGCTCTCACTGCCGGAACAGTTTTACGAGGATGTGGATTCCGGGAAAAATACACCGGCAACCATTTATTTCCCGGAAAATGCTTCGTTAAACACGAGAGTGTTCGGAGAACTTGTGACGGACGGCGTCTCCCTGCTTCGGACGGCGGAGGCTGGTGTCTATGCTGCCTACGATACCGCGCAGATTTATCAGGCGGAAATCTCAAGGGATCAGATTGGGGATGTGATCTCCGAACTTTATATTTACGAGGCATTCGACCGCACTTCGGTTTTCCAGAAAAATGTGTATTCTTCGCTTGGAAAAGCAGACCTCTATCAATACTATTTTTCTGCGGCTGTACTGCTTCTCCTTCTGATGATGGGTGTCAATTACGGTTATCTGTATCAGAAGCAGAGCCGTGCTGTGGAGGAAAAAATCAGAATTTACGGTATCGGCGAAGAAAAAAATGCATTGATCAAAGTGTTACTGATGACCGTTCCGCTGTGGCTTGTGGGAATTCTGGTGTATGCCACAGGCTGTCTGGTATCAGGGAAGCTGCATCTGTCTTTTCTGTGGTTTGACCGGGAGGTGCTGCCTGGAACACTGCTTCTTGCAGCGGTGATCGCAGCGTATTTTCAACTGATCTATACGATTTCGGGAGAGAGCACCAGAGGAACGATCGTGTTGCTTGCGGTCAATGTTTTTCAGATCATGGCTTCCGGTGTTGTGATCCCTACTGCATATCTGCCGGAACTTTTTGGAAAAATCGGAACCTTTTTTCCACTGACCTTTTGGGACAGCTATTATCTGAAATTATTGTTTTTCGGAATCAAAGGGCAGGAGACAAGGCAGCTGATCCTCATGTTTGCTGTGTTTTTTGCAGCTAGCGTGCTATGGGCAAAAGCGGCAGGAAATTTTGGAAACGCAGAACGGAGGGAACATAAAAAAGGCGGACGCCTGACCATCGGAGGGGGTGGAAGATCAGCATTTTTTCATTGGTATTTTTTACAGTTGAAAGCGTGGCTGAAACGTGGGACAAGCCTGCTGTTATTAGCGTCCATGTTTTTTGTGGTCTGGTTTGCCGGACAGATCTCAATGCCGCAGTTTGACAATGTGACCGTTGGAATCGTGGAAACAGACGGAGCGCATGGAAAAGAAGTGCTGCAACATCTGACACAGCGTGAAAGCCTTTTTTCCTTTGTGATGTATGACAGCAAAGAGGCACTGCAGGAGGACGTCATTGCAGGAAAACTGGAGTGTGGTTTTTATTTTTCCAACAATTTTGAAAAAAAATTTGAGCATGAAAAGTTAAAAAACAGTGTGTCGTATCTCTGTACACCGCTTACCACGAAGGGCGAGGTAGCGCGTGAGACATTTTATGCGGCGCTGTTTGAGGTGTATGGAGCACAGATGCTGAGCGCAAGGACAGAGCAGTTGTTTGGAGATGATGCAAACGCAGCGCGTGATGTCCTGCTTGCCAATAATGAAAAATATCTCAAAGGAAACGAAGTTTTTCAGGTCGATGTGGAGCAGACGGAGGCGGTGGAGACGACAGAGAAAGAAAAACAGGTATTTCCACTTCACGGACTTGTGGCATTGTTTCTATTTTTGAACTTATTTGTGGAATATGGACGACGCTTTGAAGCAGGCAGTGGAAAACCATATCTGGCACTTCCGGCGCCATTCGGCGAAGAATTTCAGATGCTGGGACTTCTCGCAGCGGGAACTGTGCCGGCGGTGGCTGGCTTGGTGTTACTGCTTTGTTCAAGGGAGAGCCGAGGACTCCTTCGGGAGATCTGCGCCATGATATTATTGCTGGCAGCCTGTATCGTGTGGATATGGATTGTTGGAAAATGGATACAAAATCTGACAGGTTTTACATCCAGCATCTTCCTGCTGGTATTGATCAATCTGTTGTTTTGCCGGGTTTTCGTGGATATTGCAGCCTACATTCCAGCTCTGAAATTCGTGCGGTACTTCTTCCCGGTGGGAATCTATCTGGAATTTATTTCATTGTAAATTTATGGAAAGGCTAACTATTGCATAGCAAAATGTGTTAAAATAAGTACGATATGGTAGATATGATGTTAGATAATTGTGAAACTCATCATAAAGTAAATTGAATTGTGAAAAATCAACAAAAGCTTGAGAAAACACTGGGGAGCGGTCGGTTCTTAGAAGGCAGGTACGACGTGAGTCGTGACTGGCTTCTTAGTACCGTTACCAGCGACACGTAGCGGGAGCGTGTTTTCGAAAATTTTGTTAATTTTTCACAATGTAAAGTAAATGAAAAAGAGTTTCGCAATGATCAGATACTTATTTTCACACAAGGAGATTAACGCTTTTATGAAATTTTTACGGGCGATGAAAAAATTAAAGATAAAACAGCAGATAATGGCGGCAGTTATGGCGTGTGTGCTTGGCATAGGAGGCATATACTCGGTGCATGCGTCCGTCATTAACGATGCAAAAAACAAGAAAAACGAAGCGCAGCAGGAGTTAGACAACTTGAACAGCCAGATTGATGAGATCCAGGCGGCACAGAGTGATCTTCAGGAGGAGATGGACGCTTATGATGACCAGCTCATGGCACTGCTCACAGATATGGATCTTCTGGAACACGATATAGATGCAAAGCAGGGGGAGATCGATCAGGCGAATGCGGATCTTGAAGTCGCACAGGAGAAAGAGCAGACGCAATATAATGCGATGAAAATGCGGATCCGGTATATGTATGAAAATGGTGACAGTAATTACTGGGAAGCGATGATGGGCGCGACCAGCATCACCGACCTTTTAAACCGTGTGGAATATGTATCCGAAGTGTATGATTACGACAGAAAGCAGCTTACTGCTTATCAGGAGACGGTACAGCAGGTGGCAGATCTGAAGGATCAGTTAAATGCACAGCTGGCAGAGATGGAAGAGTTAAAGATCAGTTATGAAGACCAGGCATCTTCCCTGCAGGCTTTGATCGCAGAAAAAAGCGCTGTGATGGATAATTTTGACGCCCAGCTTGCAAGCGCAAAAAGTCTTGCAAGCCAGTATGCAGATACGATCAAAAAGCAGAACCAGATCATTGCAGATGAACAGGCGCGCCAGGCAGCAGAAGAGGCAGCCGCAAGGCGGGCAGCGCAGCAACAACAGCAAAATGCAGGAAATCAGTCAAACACAACGGGCAATGACACAAATGCGTCAGCTTCAGGTTCAGGAACCGGTTTAACATCTTCAGGTTTAAACCCTGCACACACTACAAATGTAAGTGGAAGTGATGTGGTGGCCTTTGCGAGCCAATATGTCGGTTATCCGTATGTGTACGGCGGAAACAGTCTGACGGAGGGGGCTGACTGTTCTTATTTTGTCATGGCATGTTTCGGACAGTATGGAATCTCGCTTCCGAGAAACTCTTATTCCATGCAGAGCTGCGGACAGGCAGTAAGCTATGACTGCGCACAGCCGGGAGATATCATCTGCTATCCGGGACATGTTGCAATCTATATGGGAAATGGAAGGATCGTGCATGCTTCCAGCCCGACAAACGGAATCTGTTACGGAAGTGCGACGTATCGTACGATCCTGACGATACGACGGGTACTATAGTGTTGGCGGGTGGCTCTACAAAAGAATTGTATCTTATTAGAAAAAGTGATATAATATCTTGCAGAGTTTGTCTATACTAACAGTTAGATAATTGCGAAACTTCTAATAAACGAACAGGGGATTCGCAGCTATCGGAAACTGACAATGAAAGAAGGAGAAATATTATGCAGTTTGAACAGTTACAAAAAGATATGATAGCAGCCATGAAGGCAAGAGATAAAGTTCGTAAAGATGCGATTTCCGCATTGGTATCCGCAGCGAAGAAAGTAGCCATTGATGAGGGATGCAGGGACAATATCAGCGAGGAGATCGTTGACCGTGTCATTTTAAAAGAAATCAAATCCGTAAAAGAGCAGATTGATACATGCCCTGCAGAGAGAACAGATTTGAAGGAAGAATATCAGGCAAGATACGATATTTATCAGGAATATGCACCAAAAATGATGTCCGCAGAGGAAGTGGAAGCATTTATCACTGAGAAATTTGCAGATATCGTTGCGGGCAAGAACAAAGGAATGATCATGAAAAATGTGATGCCTGAATTAAAAGGCAAGGCAGAAGGAAGCGTGATCAATCAGGTAGTTGCAAAACTTTGTCAGTAAGCACCACACAGAAGGGCGTGGCGATAATATGGAGAAGCGAATACGTTTTACAATCATTCTTGTACTCATTTTGATTGTTGTCATAGCGTTTTCTTTCCAGTCGAAAGAGAAGAAGGAATATCTGGTTTACAATGAGGCGTTAGATAAGACTGCGGTTACCGTGGATGATGTATCATTGACTTTGAAAGATATCGCATTTTATGTAGCTTATGAGGAAAAAACAGTTCAGGAACAGGCGATACTCTATAACCCGGACAATCCAAGACAGTACTGGAATGTTTATACAGACGGGCAGTTTGTGAAGCTTACTGCAAAACAGGCAGCATTGGATATGGCTGTGCATGATGAGATTTTTTATCAGATGGCTGTGGCAGAGGGCATGAAGCTGGACGTTACGGAGCAGGAATATCTTGAAAATGATGAGAGTGATTTCTGGTCTGATTTAGAGGACTGGCAGAAAGAACAATTGGGGATTTCAGAAGAAGAACTGGATTCTGAGATGGAGAAAATAGTACTGGCTGATAAATATCAGAGTATTTATGCAGAGATGAACCAAAAAGAGTACGAGGCGTATAATTTTAATGGGGAAGCCTATGAGGCACTTCTGTCAGAACACGAATACAGTGTGAATGAAAAAGTATGGGACAGAGTGGAGTTTGGCTCTGTCACGCTTGATAATTAGAAAGTAGAAAAGAGAAAAATTATGTCAGTAAAAATTGGAAGAAATGATCCATGCTGGTGTGGAAGTGGCAGAAAGTACAAGGCATGCCATGAAGCATTTGATGAGAAGATCGCAAGATATGCGTCACAGGGACATATCGTGCCGCAGCGTAACATTATTAAAAATGCAGAGCAGATCGCAGGCATTAAAGAGAGCTGTAAAATTAACATTGCAGTGCTTGATTACATTGAGAAAAATATCCATGAGGGTATGAATACGGCAGAGATTGATAAAATCGTTTATGATATGACAACAAGCATGGGCGGAATCCCGGCGCCACTCAACTATGAAGGATATCCATTTTCTGTGTGTACCTCTGTGAATGATCAGGTATGCCACGGTTTTCCTTCCAAGGATGTGATCCTAAAGGCAGGGGATATTATCAATGTCGACTGCTCTACCATTTTAAACGGATATTTCTCTGATTCTTCAAGAATGTTCTGTATCGGTGAGGTCAGCCCTGAGAAGAAGAAACTTGTTCAGGTGACCAAAGAGTGTGTCGAACTTGGATTAAAAGAAGTAAAACCATGGGGATTTTTAGGAGACATGGGTCAGGCAGTCCATGACCATGCATTTTCCAATGGATACACAGTTGTCCGTGAAATTGGCGGACATGGTGTAGGCCTTGAGTTCCATGAGGAGCCGTGGGTAGGATATAATTCCAGACGTGGACAGGAAATGCTGATGGTTCCTGGTATGATTTTTACGATTGAGCCGATGGTGAACATGGGACAGCCGGATATCTATGTTGATTCCGATAATGACTGGGAAGTGTATACAGATGATGGACTTCCATCTGCACAGTGGGAGATCATGGTACTTGTGACGGAGGACGGACATGAAGTCCTGTGCTGGTAAGCTGAATAGTGTGGAGAAGAAAAAAGCAGCATAGCCGTGAGGCTATGCTGTATGTTTGAAAAGCCGTATGTGGAGTGGCTCGCCGAGGTATTTGATAAAATGCCGGTAGATCACGACCGCAGCAATCAGAAAGCTTCCAATCTGGATGGATGGAACTTTTACGGTAAACAGCACGCATAATGCAAACAGTCCAAAAGTAACGACAGACCGGAAAGAATGTGGGCTGACCACAACGATCAGGGAAAAGAAAATAAAGAAAAATGCAAGGTACACTGCCGGACGCATCTCCGGAAACAGACCGAGCAGGACTCCAAAGGAGGCGGTAATTGCTTTGCCGCCTTTTTCTTTTCGGAAAAATGGAAACGCGTGTCCGAACACCGGGGCGATGAGCACCGGAATAAAAAGCAGCGAGTGAGTATCTAAAAAGCGCTGCCCGAGAAATACCGGAACAAATCCCTTTGCCAGCTCTAAAATAAGGGAGAGCAGCCCACAGAAAAATCCGCCGTACATAAAGGCATTTGCAACGCCCGGATTGTGGTCTGCGGGAAGTTCCCGGATATCAATGTGCCGGATGATTTTTGGTGTCCAGTAAGCAAACAGTGTGCTTCCGAGGGCAAATCCAAGAATCGTAAAGAAGAGATATAACATAAAAACCCCTTTCTATTCATGAGAAACAAGCCGTTCTAACAGACTTACAATCTGCATGGCAGCTTCAGGCTTGCGTTCTCTGCGCTGTGCCTCTGACATCTGTTCACGCAGGGAATCATTTTCAATCAGTGCTTTGCCAAGCTGTACCTGTTTTGCGAGATGCTTTGAGGAGACAGAGAGATGTCTTGCACCAAAAAAATGCAGGTTTGCAGTCTCACATCCCGGAATCGGAGCCGTGTGGACGATCGGGATATTTTTTACAAGAGATTCTGTCGAGGTAAGACCGCCAGGCTTTGTGTAAATGACATCGCAGGCATCCATAAAAAGGGATACATGATTGGTATACCCGATAATATGGACCCGTTTGTTAAAATGAAATTCTTTCCGCAAAATGCGTTCGATTTTTGCATTATTTCCACAGATGATCACAATGTGTTCTCCGTTCCGGCAGCGGAGTGCTAACTCAGCCGCAAAAACAGCCAGTTTTCCAAATCCCATACTTCCGCTCATGACGAGAAACATCGGAACATCCATCGGGAGGTGCAGTTTTTTTCTTGCAGCTTCCTTAGACAGATTTCTGCAGAAATCCTGCCGCACCGGAATGCCATAGGGAAGCAGTTTCTCCTCCGGAACGCCGCGTTTTACATACTCCGGGATCAGATCCTCGTGTGGAATCACATAATAATCGAGATTTGTCTCCTCCCAGAATGGGATACAGGTGTAGTCTGTTCCAACCGCAACTGCCGGTATATGCAAAAGATTTTTCTTTTTCATATAAGTCATTGTCTCCGCAGGATAAAGGTGCGGAGTGAGAACAATGTCAAAATCATGTCTGTCAATATAGGAGGCTAATTTTTTTCCCAATAAGGCGTTGGCAAAATAGACGGGAGATTTCCGTCTGGAACTTGAGATCAGCATTCCTACTTTATAAATAAATCCAAAAAAGAATGGAATATGTTTTACTATGCCAACATACGCTCCGGCAACGGCATGGGAGGTGCGTTTCCCGGATAAAAGAAACATATCCATCATTTCTACTGTATGCCCTTTTGATTCGGCGGCCTCCTTTACAGCTCTTCCGGCACTGTTGTGTCCTTCACCCGTATCACAGGATAATATCAAAATTTTCATAAATCTATAGAATACCTTTCAAATTTCGGCTATAATCAGTGTAGCATATCGTATGTAAAATTACGAGAGAGAATTCTGGCATAAGAATATCATTCAGGAGAGAGAGCATGAAACTATCAGGGAAAAAGGGAACAGAACAGTCAAAAAAGAAATCCGTCGGAAAAGCAAAGAAAGCATCTGAGGTAATAAAAGTTCCGGGAGACTGGCTTTATATGACACCACAGGAAATCGGTGTAAGACAGATATATGAAGCATTTGGGGAACAGGATGGCTATGAATTGGAAATCTGGGAAGATGCCGGAGTTCTTGAGATTGGAATGTCAGATGGAGCTTCTGTAGATATCGAGACAGCACAGATCCATCCAAAAGACGAGCTTACGGCTTCTTTTGCAGCAGAACATCAGGTGAAAACGGTTTTCCTTGTGACCTTTAAGCCGGAAACTTATGAGGAGGCAAAAAAGGTCATGCGCAGGATCATGGATAAAACCGGCGGATTCTTCTGCGGAGATACGGAAGACTTTACACCAATGTTTGCGTGACAGAATAGAGTGGTTGTAAAACAGATAAAGTATTTTTCTACAGGAAACAGGGAATCGCAGAATAGATAAATGAGAGGCAGGATACGGATGTGAACTTTGATTACATAAAAGAGGCAGAGCCTTCTACAGATGACTTGAGACAGCTATATGATTCATTGTATCAAAATTTGGAAAAAGCAGAGGAATTATATTGGACAAAACCACAGAGATGTGGCATGATGCTGCGCAGGGCAACGGAAAAGATCTGCCGTATTTATAATGGCTATTATGAGATCCATTTTCCGGAGAGTGCTACGCTGGAAGATTATCTCTGTTATACAGGAGATGATGATCATAATGCCATGGTCAGCCGTTTTTTAAGTGTTGTGCGCAAAGAGCAGAGAGATCGTCTGGAGTGGCTTCGTGTGTGGGGCGATGAATGTGTTTTTATGGAGGAAAATCCGGATCAGATCAGGCATAATGCGGATAAACTTTATCTGAATGTCAAAAAAATGATGGTGTACATGATGGAGGCAACAAAAGAAATGTGCCTGCGCATCGATCATATGGAGAATCTGCAGGGAAGAAGTTTTGCAGATGATATTTTGCCAGGTTATCAGTCAGAAGAAGAATTAGAGGCTTTGGAAGAACAGCGGCAGAAGGAACAGCGGAAGAGTTTCTGGTCATCCCTGTTTGGAAAGAAAGAAAAGTAGAAAATACAATGAAACAGTTTTGCAGGGCTGCCAATACGGAAATGAAAAAAATATATGTCTTGATTTTTATTCAATCCATCTTGGTATTGAAGTGTATGAAGATGGCGAGCTGATTTATAATCTGAAGCCGGTTCCAGGTATTTTTGGCACAACACCCGGTCTGTCTGGAATTTTCTGGAGATCGATCCGGATTGTGGGCAGGTCATTGTGAGGACACATGCTGCGTACGAGAGAGTGGGCGGCGAGACCCTGTCTTTTTATATCGGCGAGGCAGTCGATGAGGTGCTGTATCTCATACGCAATTCTGCAATAGGTGCGTGTGTGTGTCTGTTGGAACTGGCAATCGGTATATTTCTGATCATGTATTTTATCATTGGCAATAAAGGGATACGCATTGAAAACTATGTTTTGTATTTTGGATTATTTGCAGTGCTGATGGGCGCATGGTCTTTGAATGAGACGGTTCTGATGGCGCTTCTGGTCAAAAATACAGTGGCAGGTTCTAATCTTGGGTATATTTTGATCATGCTTATGCCTGCACCTTTTGCGATGTTTGTGCAGGGTTTTTTAATGCCGGAAGATAAATGGGCTGCCGGATCAATCACATTTTTAAGTGTTTTGAATATGGCGGCATGCGTTCTGCTCCATATGACAGGAGTACTTGAATTTCGGAATTCTGTAACATTTACCCATATATTAATGGCTATGGATATCCTATATCTGGGATATGCATTGGTTCATTACGTGAAGAAGCACGGCATGGATAGGATCGCAAAGACGAATATTGTGGGAATTATCATTCTTTTTGCTGCATTTGCTGCAGATATTATATTTTTTTATGTTATTTCAACTGTTGTGGATATTCTGGGAAGAACAGGATTCCTTGTTTATATCTGTCTGCTGGCATGGCTTGCAGCATCAGATTCCATGGAAAAACTTCATGAAGGACAGAAAGCTGCCATCTATAAAGAACTGGCATTGAAGGATATTTTGACCGGACTTTACAGCAGGAACGCCTATGATGAATGGGAGAGAGACAATCAGCATCCGGACAAGACCGCCATTGTCATGTTAGATCTGAATAACCTGAAAAAGTGTAATGACCGGTATGGCCATGAGGCAGGCGATGCCTACCTGAAAACGGCATCGGAGATGATCACAAATGCATTTGCACAGGAAAATACAATTTATCGTATTGGTGGAGATGAATTCTGTGTGATTATGTCGGATGCACAGGAAAGCAGCATAGAAGGAGCAATGAAGAAACTGAAAGAGCTTCAAAAGCAATACAATGGCACAAATCATTCAGTGGAAGTAGAAATCGCCTGTGGCTATGCGCTCTATGATGACAATGTGGATCAGAGTTTTGTGGATACAAGAAAGAGGGCAGATATGAATATGTATGAAAATAAGCGTATGCTAAAGGGAAAGGAACCGCGTTAATTTAAAAATTGAATAATAAAAAGGATTCCCCTGCATACAATGTAAAAACAAGTATTGCAGGGGAATTTTTTTGAAAGGTTATATTGAGGAAAGAGCAATTGAGATAGCAAGATATATTATCGACAACAACACGACGGTAAGACAGGCAGCAAAGCATTTTGGGATATCGAAATCAACGGTACATACGGTGGTAACAAAATAGAATGCTTAAAGAAGATATTAAAAAGGCAGTTCATTTGGAATATAGAATAGATAAAAAGAAGGATAACTGTGAACACGGTTATCCTTCTTTCAGACTGTAGACAAAGCTCCCTCACAGGAAGGAGCTTTGTCTACAGTCTGAAGCGATAAGGGGAAACCTTATCGCTTTATTAAAAGAAGAATGTGGGATTGATAA